>Ga0210406_10000151_pt1 | contig 106260 bp, 93 predicted proteins | sample IncBWC30MmetaG_FD_155454 | JGI IMG/M metagenome (GOLD analysis project Ga0210406, IMG submission 155454) | Forest soil microbial communities from Barre Woods Harvard Forest LTER site, Petersham, Massachusetts, United States - Inc-BW-C-30-M | ecosystem: Environmental > Terrestrial > Soil >... | reverse complement strand
GAGGCACCAGGCTGCGGTGTATCTGTTCGGCAAGCTCAATCTCCGTCTGGACCCGAAAATAGTGCAGACCTTGCTTTCTGACGAATCGAACGAAGAAAACATACCCGAGTAAGATGGCAAAGAGGCATCCGATTACATCAACCCCGGCTGCGGTGCTAGCGACCTGGGCCCAGTCCACGGCGAGCGATCCCAGATGAGGGGTAAGTACGAGAGCTAGGACGACATGCACAGCTACCAGGACCGGTAGAAGCTTAGGCGCCCGCATGAAGCAAAAGCCGTAGACAACACCGATCGCGCCACCCATGAAAACCAAGAAAAAGATGTGTGCGATCCGGCCGGGCATCGGATTGGCCAAGTCGAGTAAGAATCCGACGCCGGAAAACGTGAAAAAGACGGCATACAAGAATTGCAACCGTGCTTCCCACGGCATTCTGCCCCAAATTCTTCCCGAGCTTGTAAAATAAGTGAGGCGCATCTCAGCACATGGTAGAAGAAGAAGGGGCTCGACAGAAGGCCGAATGACTCGTGTGCCCTTCTCACCGGGATTCTTTTCTATGGAACTAAAACGGCGCGCTGCGACCCATCGCGTCACGCACTCGCTATGGCGGTGCACGCAGACTTCCTGTGAATCCTCGATGAAAACTGTATCAGAAAGGGCTAGTTCAAATTCATAGAGGGCAATCACGGATTCTTGCTACGAAATCCCCCTCCCATCAACAATGATTAAACTGAGTCATTCGCAAATGGTTGCTGCGGATTCTCTACACCACTCCCCAAAAGTCGGCTTCCCTCCAGCGATTGGTTGGTCACTGCTGGCTCACTCCGGAGCGCTGCAAGCACGTCACGCTGGCGGCCGCCAGGTGGCTGCGATCAGCCGCCTTCCCAAGTCGCGGGCAGCTAGACCGGGTGTACAATGCCAGCCATTCCCAGCTCACGGAGGCTAACCGTGATGACTGTCGGGAGACTTGTGCGCCGTGACTTCGGCGCGATCCTCGTATTGGCTTTTGCCGCCAGCGTCTACACCTTCGCTCAATCTAGTTCCACTCCGCCCAGTGCAGGGCCAGTCGATCCGGGCGTGCGCACTGGCCCGCCAAGCGCCGGCGGTCCGCTCAGCGGTCTTACTGCGGACGAAACCGCCTTCTTCCAGGATGGCCAAGCGCGCTTCGTTGACATCGAAGTCGTGACCGGCGGCGCGAACAATGGCCTCGGTCCGCGCTTCAACTCCAATCAATGTCTCTCCTGCCACTCGCAGCCGGCCTCAGGCGGCACGAGCCCCGCGCAGAATCCGTTGATCGCGGTCGCCACTTTGAACGGCGCAAAGAACATCGTCCCCTGGTTCATCACTGCCAATGGCCCAGTTCGCGAAGCGCGCTTCAAGAAGACCAACGGTGTCGCCGACGGCAACGTGCACGCCCTTTTCGTCATCACCGGCCGAGCCGACGCCCCCGGCTGCAACATCTCCCAATTCGATTTCCTCCCCGCCGGAAATCCGCTCACCGGCCAAGGCGGCAATCCCAACATCATTTTCCGCATCCCCACTCCCGTGTTCGGCGCAGGACTCATTGAAGCCATTCCAGAATCCGCCATCCTTGCCAACATGCAAGCCAACGCCGCCGAGAAGTCGGCAATGGGTATTCGCGGACATGTCAACGCTCATCTTAGCGGCAACGTGAACCGCAGCGGCAACGACGGCACCATCACGCGTTTTGGCTGGAAAGCGCAAAATAAATCGCTCCTCATGTTCGCCAGCGAGGCTTACAACGTCGAAATGGGCATTACCAACCAGCTATTCACCCAAGAGCGCGACGAAACTCCCGGCTGCCTCTTCAACCCCACTCCCGAGGACACCATCAACTTCACCACGGCTGCCGGCTCCACCAATACCGCCGTTCTCTCCGACATCGAGGCTTTCGCCGATTTCATGCGCATGTTAGCTCCGCCCACTCCCGCTCCCGCCACACCCTCCACCGAAAAAGGACGCGCCACATTTGCATCGATTGGCTGCGTCCACTGTCACACGCCTTCGCTTAAAACAGGCGTAAAGATTGCCAGCGGTTCCGCCACCAACCCCAGCGCCGCCCTTTCCAATCAGACCGCCAATCTTTACTCCGACCTCCTCGTCCATCACTTGGGCAAAGGCCTCGCCGACGGCATCACCCAGGGCGCCGCCGGGCCAGACGAGTTCCGCACCTCTCCCCTGTGGGGCCTCGGCCAGCGCGTCTTCTTCCTCCATGACGGACGGACGACCAACTTGGTGGAAGCCATCCGAGATCACAAGAGCCGCGGCAGCGAGGCAAATAAAGTCATCGAACGTTTCAATAGGCTGACTACTCGGGAGCAGCAGGAAGTCATCGATTTCCTGCGTTCGCTGTAGCGAGAAGAGCACTCTCAACCCCATTGCCAAACTGGGCCCTCAAACCCCGGCCCTCATGCGCCTACCGAAACTTGCCAATCCATTAGATTTCGCTTTTTCGCATCGTATTTACTTGCGTTAATAACCTCCTATCTTGAGTAAGGTTAAGTATGCGAGCGGTCCGGATGAATGGAACTTGCCCGGCTCGCCTGCAGCATACTGTACATACAAATGTATTGACAAACGCGCGCGCGGGCCGTATTCTCTCCCCGGCGTGGCGAGCCATGCGATTTGAATGGGACGAGCAGAAAAATCGGCAAAAACCTTCACAAGCACGATGTTCGCTTTGAAACGGCCGTTCTCGTTTTCGATGATCCCTACGGGATTACGCAGCTTGAATTCACTTTCGAGGATGAGGAACGTTGGATAACAGTCGGAGCCATAGGGCCGGGTTCGATTCTATTGGTCGTTCATAATGAAGAACACGACGAAGAAGTCATTCGTGTCATCTCAGCTCGCGCCGCCGAATCGCACGAAAGGAGAGCCTATGAGGAAGCTCACAAAGGAACAGAAGCGAGACATCCGAGCTATCGCCGCAAAAAGAGACGAGGACATTGATTTCTCGGACGCTCCGGCGGTTGTCGATTGGAGTGGAGCCGAAATTGGCAAGTTCTATCGACCAACGAAGAGGCCCGTTACGATGCGTCTTGATTCCGACGTCATCGCATGGCTCAAAGCCGATGGCCGCGGTTACCAGACCAAAGCGAATTGGCTTCTACGACAAGCCATGACTCATTTCACTGAAGGAACGAGAACGGCGAGCGGTAAGAGACGTTCCAGGCGGACTGGCAAGGGCAAGTAAGGGATGGTTCCCAATCAAGCTGACAGGAATTCTCGAGGAAGTCGACGATCAACTCGGGATCGCCTGTTTTTTTGTACAACTTCGTCATGCCCGGATTTTCTCTTCTAAGTATTCCTCAAGATGACGGCACGCCAGCGCGAGCGGCTCGTCCTTCTTTTGCAAACGCCGCAACATCAAACTACCCTCAAGCGTGCCGACAATTAGATTCGCCAATTCCTCCGCATCAACGTTGCGATTCACTTCGCCGCGCTGTTGACCCGCAATGATAATCGCACCAAGCCGATCCAGCCACGAACGCAACGCTCGTTTCGCCTTGGCCCTTAGCGCCGGATTCCCATCATCCGAATCAATTGCGGTATTCAAGAGCGGGCATCCTCCCGGCACCAATCCTTCGCGCTTCTCTCGAAAATTCCTAACAATTTGTTTCAACCGGTCCACGGAATTTCCGATCTCCTCCGTCCCAGCCAGCCGCAAGGCGACGGCTGCATTCCAAGCGTAATCAAAGGCCTCTGCCGCAAGCTGTTGTTTGCTCTCGAAATGCCGGTAAATCCCGCCCTTTTCCAGCCCCGTCGCCCGCATCAGGTCGGAAAGTGACGCACCCTCGTAGCCCCTTTGATTGAAGATAGGTGCCGCTTTTCGAATGATTTCCCGCCTCGTCTGCTCGCCCTTCCTCATGTCCTAGCCCCCGTGGCCCAAAAACAATGTGACCGGCCACCGCCTCTTTGCATCTACACGGTATCCGATGAGACCGAACGGTCTCAAGTTACATCGAAGTGGAAGCGGTTGCTCAATGAATGCCACAACGACCACGTTGCCAGTTCCGAACGTGCAAGCCATTCCTGGCGCCGTGGAAAACCGCCCCGTCATCAACCCCTGGATTATCGCCGTAACAGTTACGCTCGCTACTTTCATGGAGCTTCTCGACACCGCCATCGCCAACGTCGCCCTGCCACACATCGCCGGCGGTCTCGCCGTCAGCTACGACGAAAGCACCTGGGTCCTCACCAGCTACCTCGTTTCAAACGCGGTAGTTCTTCCGCTTTCCGCCTGGTTAAGCCGCGTGTTTGGACGCAAACGATACTACATGGCGTGCGTTCTTCTCTTCACCATCAGTTCTTTCCTCTGTGGCATAGCCCCGTCGCTCTCGTTGCTCATTCTCTTTCGAGTCATGCAGGGCGTCGGCGGTGGCGGTCTCGCCCCCGTGGAGCAAGCCATTCTCGTAGACACATTCCCCGCGCAAAAACGCGCCGCGGCGTTCGCGCTTTACAGCATGGCCATCGTAACCGCACCCGTCATCGGCCCGCCGCTCGGCGGATGGATTACGGACAACTGGAGCTGGCGCTGGATCTTTTTCATCAACATCCCTATTGGCATCGTGTCTCTCATTCTCACGAACCGCCTAGTCTCCGACCCGCCGGAATTCACGCGAGAAGTGGAAGCCGCGCGCCGCGACGGCAAACTCAAAATTGACGGCCTCGGTATTTTTCTCGTCGCACTCGGTTTTGCATGTCTAGAAGTCGTCCTCGATCGCGGCCAAACCGAAGACTGGTTCGAAAGCAACTTCATAGTAATTTTCTTTTCAATCGCCATCGTCGCGCTCTTCACTGCCGCGTTTTGGGAATGGCGCCACCACGATCCGGTCGTGGAAATCCGCCTCCTCGCCGACCGCAATTTCGCCGTCGCCAATTTTTTCTATTTTCTTTTCGGTTTTGCTCTTTTCGGTTCGACCGTCCTGATCCCACAGATGTTGCAAAGCCTCTACGGCTACACCGCCACGGACGCCGGCCTCGTTCTGGGGCCAGGCGCCATGGTCATCGTCGTTCTCGCGCCGGTTATCGTCAGAATTCTTCCCAAAGTCGGCATCAAGCCGCTCATCTTCGTCGGCTACACGATCTTTGCAATCGCCATGTGGCGCTATGCCAGCATTGACCTCAACACGGACTACAAACACATCGCTCTTCTCCGAGCGCTTCAAGGCTTGGGCATCGCGCCGCTTTTCATTCCTGTCAGCCAGCTTGCCTATTCCTATCTGCCCAAACACAAAAACAACAAAGCCTCGAGCCTCACCAATCTCTTCCGCAATCAGGGCGGCAGCTTCGGCATCGCCTTTGTCACAACGGTCCTGGCGCGCCGCACCCAATATCACCAATCCGTTCTCGTTGCGCATGCGACACCGCTTGACCAGCATTACCGCAATACGCTCAATTCGCTCTCGCATTATTTTGTCTCGCGTGGCTACACGGTTCCCGATGCTGTACTGCACGCTAAAGCGCAGCTCGCCCGGCTCGTCCTGCAACAGGCCTCTTTCCTCGGTTTTCTCGATTGTTTCTGGCTTCTTGGTTGCGCCTGCATCATAGGCGCGCCCATTGTCTTTCTCACACGAGCAGTTCGCACCGTCGGCGGGGGCAGCGGCCACTAAAAAACGCAACACAAAAATCTGCGGCGTTTAGGCGGCTTTTTTCCTCGTCACTGGAGCCTTTGCCGGCAGCGTTTTCAATTTATCCAGCGCCAACTGCTTGTACGGCGAGTTCACCGACGCAGCCTCCGTAAGTGCCTGTTTCGCTTCGGGTAGTTTCTTCAAATTCAGATACGCGTAGCCAAGCCGGTACTGATTCCTCGCATAACTCACATCGTTCGCTTTCAGCAGCGGCGCCGCAGTCTGAAGATTCTGCGCGGCAGTGGCATTGTCCTTCTTTTGCAGATTCACTTGTCCCAACGCGCTCAACGCAAGCCCCTTTTGCAGCGTTGTCTGCTGTTTCCACAAATCAGCCGCGATTCCTTCCGGTTTCGGCGTGGTATCCGCCAACCCAGTCGCTTTTTTTGCGTACGCCTCCGCCTTGTCCAGTTGTTCGCCCTTTTCGCCGTAGTAGTCCGCCAGAAGCAGCAGCATCCCCAAATCATTCGGATCCTTCGCAATCAATCCGTTTGCCACTTCCAGCATCTTGGGCACGTTTTGCGCCTGCTGATATGAAGTAGCCGCCACGCCCAGCGCCTGGTTCGCATACGGCGAATCGGGCAGAGCCTGCGCATATCGAATGAGCTGCGAAGCTCGCTTCACTGGGTCTTTCGTCTGATAGATGCCCGCAAGAACCGCCTGATAGACGTAACGCATGTTGTCCGCATTGGCCTGCATGGCGCTCGCCTGACCGTCTTTCCATTGCTCGGCGGACGTGCCCGAAGGTGCAGGCTGCGCTTTGAATCGCTGCAGAATCCCCGGAACTCTCTCTCCATATGAAAGCAACTTGTCTGTGTCGCCCGCCTCCGAAGCTGCGCGGATCATGTTCACTGCGTTCTGCAAATTGTCCGGGTCCAGCGCGAACAGTTTGTCTCCATACTCGAACGCTTTCCCATAGTCCTTCTGGGTCAGGTAATAGTTTACGTACAAATCGTCCGCCACTATCGCCATCTCGCCCTGCCCGGGCCCGCTAGCAAATTTGTCAATCAGAGCCAGCTTCTGCGCCGGGTCAGTTGCCGCGCTAATCTCCTGCATCGCGTGATCAGCCTCGGATCCGGCAGGAATCGGAACGTACTTCCCGATGTGCTGCGCATTCGCCGTCGCGCAAATCAAAAGTGTCAGTAGCAGCCCAAATCCACCGTCTCTTGTAGTCACTCGCATCTCAGCCTCCCGCGGAATTCGCCTGAAGATTTTGGAAGGAATTGGAGCGCATCTTAGTTCCGAGTCCCTCGCAAATCAATCGGATTCGAGTACGCTTGCCTCCCGCCGCCGCTTCTGCCATCTTCGAAGAGGCAGTTCGGGGAACCATCATGTTTCAGCCGACGCTTGAGCAGGTTCGCCGCGCCTTCCGCATCGTTTCCGGATTCACGCTGCTTCTGGTCGGAGCCGTCATGCTTATCACCCCAGGCCCCGGCTGGCTCACAATCTTCCTCGGCTTGAGCCTTCTTGCGGCGGAGTTCGTCTGGGCGCGCCGCCTCATGAACCGCATTAAGCGCGAAGGCGGCCGCATCAAGGAGGCCGTCCTCGGTGTGGATTCGGATGAAGATGCCGAAACGGCTCCGAAATCCCAACATGAGTCGAAGGAAGCTTCATGACAGCAGAATGGCGTGACAGGTGGGCGCTCGTGACCGGCGCAAGCGCAGGCATCGGCAAAGCTCTAGCCGAAGAGCTCGCTTCCGGCGGAACACATTTGCTGCTCACCGCCCGTCGCGGCGACCGTCTGCTTGAACTCGCTAAACAACTCCGTTCCAAGCACCAAATCAGCGCCGAAATTTTCGAAGCGGATCTAGCCAAACCATCTGCGCCAGAAGAGATTTTTCAGTTCACCAAAGAAAAGGGAATCGCTGTCGACGTCCTCATCAACAACGCGGGCTTCGGACAATACGGCGAGCTTACTTCCGTCGAACCACAACGCCTCTTGGACATGGTGCAAGTGAACTGCGGCGCCGTTCTGCACCTCACTCGCCTCTTCTTGCCGGAGATGGTCGCGCGCAGACGAGGCGACGTCCTGATCGTGGCCTCGGCGGTCGCCTTCCAAGCCGTTCCATACATTTCTACGTACGCTGCAACAAAAGTTTTTGATCTCTTCCTGGCGGAAGGTCTGGCCGAAGAAATGAAGCCGTACGGGGTTCGTGTCTGCGCCCTTTGCCCAGGAACCACGACTTCCGAATTTCATGACGTCGCCGGCCATCCTTCGCATGCAAGACGCCGCAGCGAAACCGCCGAAAAAGTTGCCAGAACGGGCCTCCGCGCCCTCGCTTCCGGGAAGAGCTGCGTCATCTCCGGCCTCGGCAATTATCTTGGCGCGCAGAGTCAGCGGTTCGTGCCTCGGCGTGTTGTCACCCGTATTGCCGCGAACATGCTCCGTCCCAAGCAGTGATCTGCTGTTCCCTCCGGGAACTTTTTCCCCCACCCCTGGGAAGTACCTATGTAAGCAGTCAGAACGTCTAACTGGAAGGCTCGCTATCTTCTTATCTGGTCAGGACTTGCGGCTGGCCTTCTAGCAGGAGAGATGAAAGTTCCGGACGAACGCGACGACGTTCTGCTGCGGCGTGCTGCCAAAGGGGATGAGAATGCTTTCACGGTTCTCTACCAGCGGCATCAAGCATCGCTCTATCGCTACGCGCTTCGCATGACCGGAAGCGCATGGGCTGCCGAAGAAGTTGTACAGGACGTTTTCATGACGCTGATTCGCCAACCGAAAAAGTACGATGCTAACAAAGGCGAAGTAGGCGCGTTTCTTTTCGGCATCACGCGCAATCGCGTTATGAAGCACCTCGATCGCTTGCCGCGCGAACTTTCTTTGGAGCTGCAATCCAATTCCGGCGTTTCCAAAGAACCTGTGGACCTTCTGACGCCCGCTGTTTGGGCCGAGCGCCGCGAGCGCGTCGAACAGGTGCGCGGTGCAGTGTTAAGCCTTCCGGCTGAGTTTCGAGAAGCTGTCGTCCTTTGTGAACTCGAAGAACTCAGCTACGAAGAAGCCGCCGAAAGAAGCGGCTGCCCGATCGGAACGATTCGTTCCCGTCTACACCGCGGGCGAGCTCTTTTGATGGCGCGCCTGGAGCTGTTGCGCGATGTTCCGCGCCGCGCAACAGCGGGACGATGAGGTTTTGTTTGAGTGTTAATTGAAACTGATTGAAGGAAGTTTTGTGATGAACTGCGAAGAATTTCAAGCATTCGGACTCGACGCCGGCACTAGCCGCATAAAGTCTGCGGAAGAAGCGGCTGCTGCGGACCACGCTGGCAAGTGCGCAAAATGCGCAGCGCTTGCGGAATCCTGGGATGCCGCTCGCGCCGAACTCTCGCTTTTTGGTGATGCAACCAGAAATGCCGAAACACCCGCCCGTGTTCAAATGCGTTTGTTGCAGGAACTCCGTGCGCAGAAGCGGCCTGTTGAAATCTACCGGCGTGGCGGAATGATCGCTGCCTGGGGTTTGGCTGCCGCCGCAGCAATCTTCGGCGTCGTCAGTTGGCAGAATTGGCGCACAGAACAGCACAGACTCAAGGCGAACAAGAACAATCCGGCGGTTAGCGCAGTGGGAGCGGCATCGCAATCCGGTGACTATGTAATCGTGGCCGACGAAGACACGGGCGCATTCACTCCATTGCCCGGAGCGCTTCCAGTTACCTCGGATGACGGCTCGATTTATCAGGTTCGTATGCAGCGCGCGTCCTTGGGCGCGCTTGGTCTTCCCGTGAATCAGGACGGCGCCTCGGATTGGATCAATGTGGATTTGCTCGTGGCCGATGATGGCACTCCGCAAGGAGTCCGCCTTCATGAAGACGCAACTGAGTCGGCGACGCTTCAGTAGGTTTGATTTGGTTTTTGCAAGCAGGAGAGAAGAGGAGACGACACAATGAGAAGTTGGTTTCGAGTCATAGGTCCTCTTGCAGCAGCAGCCGTTCTCGCCGCCGCAGCGTACGGTCAGGAAGCTCCTCCGCCACCTCCGGACTCAGTGGCGCAGGAAGGTCCGCAAGGTCCCGGCCCGGGAGGCCCTGGTCCAGGCGGTTTTGGTCCCGGTGGACCGGGAGGTCCGGGTTTTCACAAGATGGAGTTGCTCGGCTTTGGTGGCTTCCACGGCGGAAAAGTTGTAACAGGCGCGCCCTTTAGCGCAGTCGCCGTCACGCAATCAAGCCACGCGCTTTCAGACGGCACCAAAATCAACACCACGAATAAGGTCACGCTCTATCGCGACAGCCAGGGCCGCTTCCGCAAGGAAGGCGGCATGCTGCCGGTCGGAGATGTGGCCGATGCGCCATCTCGTTCGTTCATCGTTATCAATGATCCGGTCGCGTCCAAGGGTTACATGCTCAATCCGGATAAGAAAATCGCGCACGTGACCACGATGAAGAATCACGGCCACAAAGGCCCCAAAGGTGACAAAGGTGCAGATGGCACTCCTGACTTCGAGGGTTTCAAGGGCAACGCGAACGTAACCAAAGAATCCCTCGGCACGCAAACCATCAACGGTATCAGCGCGCAGGGAACTCGTTTCACTCGCGTAATTCCCGCCGGAGAAATTGGCAACGACAAGCCCATCACCATCACTCGCGAAGTCTGGTATTCCCCGGACCTCCAGATGGTTGTGCAGAGCAAACACAGCGACCCGCGTTTTGGTGACACCAGCTACTCGCTCACCAATATTCAGCGCACGGAGCCGGCCGCGAATCTCTTCACGGTTCCTTCCGACTACACCATTAAGCAAGACGGCCCCCGCAAGGGCATGAGACGCGGAGAAGTGCCGCCGCCGCCCCCTCCGGACGGTGGGCCAGCAACTTCACCCAGCTTCTAAAAACGATCTTCTCTCCTGAAGACGGCGCGCCCTCTTTCCCCCTCACCGCCAGTGGAGGGCGAAAAGGGGGCGTAGCTGTTTTAGGTGCGGCTTTTTTGGAAAGGAATAGAATCAAATGATGGACGAGAAAAAACTCACAGCTCAACTCAAAGGGGAAGGCTTCTCTCATACTTACATTTGGGCGGACGGCCCGAATACGCGGTATCCCGAGCATACGCATCGTGAAGAAACCGCGCACATTATCCTGAGCGGTGAAATGACGCTCACCATGAACGGCGAATCACATCTTTATCGCGCCGGCGAACGCTGCGATGTTCCCGCTGGAACCACGCATTCCGCCGTCATGGGCCGCCTCGGCTGCCGTTATTTGATTGGAGAACGCGCGCCAAGCACAGTTTCTACCTGCGCCGCCAAGTCTTGACCCGCCGCACGCCTTCCTGCTGTGCTAACGTACTGGTTCCAATTCTGGAGCGAGCGGCGCAATGGCAAAGGCCAAAATCTTCGCAACACACCCGCTGTTTGACGAAGCGCGCGCGATTCTTGACGCGGGCTGCGACGTCGAATATTGGGCGCAGCCCGAGCGCCCCCCGCGCGAAGAAATTCTCGGCCGCATGAAAGACAAGGAAGGCCTCGTCTGCCTCCTCACCGATCGCGTCAATGACGATCTCTTGCGCGCCGCCCCAAAACTCCGCATTGTTGCAAACGTCGCCGTCGGCTACGACAACGTGGATGTCCCCGCCTGTACCAGGCACGGCGTCATTGTCACCAACACGCCAGGCGTGCTCGATGAGACCACTGCCGATTTCGCTTGGACTCTCCTCATGGCCGTCGCGCGCCGCCTCGTCGAGGGCGATACGTATGCCCGCACAGGAAACTGGAAAGGCTGGAACCTCGATCAGTTCTGCGGCACCGATGTTTGGGGCAAGACGCTCGGCATTGTCGGTTTCGGCCGCATTGGCCGCGCGCTCGCCCGCCGTGCCGCTGGCTTTAAAATGCACATTCTTTACGCGGCCACGAAGCGCGCTCCCGCCGAAATCGAAAACGAATTGAACTCCGAATTCCGCGATCTAAACGCGCTTCTCGCCGAATCCGATTTCGTCAGCCTGCATGTTCCGCTCAACTCAGAAACGAGCGGCTTGCTCGACGCACCAAAATTCTCTCGCATGAAGCCCAGTGCATTTGTCATTAACACTGCGCGCGGCCCTGTCATTGACGAAGCCGCGCTCGTCCACGCGCTCGAAACAGGCAAAATCGCCGGGGCAGCGCTTGACGTGTTCGAACAGGAACCCTTCATCCATCCCGGCCTAAAACGCGCCAACGTCGTCTTGGCTCCCCACATGGGCTCCGCCAGCGTCGAAACGCGTTCGAAAATGGCCGCCATGGCCGCGCACAATGTCTCCGCGCTTTTCCGCGGCCAGCGCCCACCCAACATGCTCAATCCGGAAGTACTTCAGACTGCGTGAGCCGTCATGGCGGATGCCAAGCAAATCGCCCGACGCATTTTTCAAGAAACCCTCGCGTCCATTGACATCCCGCTCGCCATGGAGCGCCGGGTTCTTTGCTCCGGCAGCGTCATTTGCGTTGACGATTGGTCCTGCGACCTCGCCAAATTCTCCGACGTGAAGGTCATCGCCTTCGGTAAAGCCGCACACGCCATGCTGCACGGCCTCGCACAACTTTTTCCCAACCTTCGCTTCAGCGGGGTCGCTTCTGCTCCCACTCCGCCAGAAAATCCTGTCCCTGGCATTTCGTATTTTGTCGGTGGCCATCCCCTCCCCAACGAACAAAGCTTCCTTGCCGCAGAAGCCGCGCTCACGTTGCTGCAAACTTGCGCCCGAAATTCTTTCGTCGTTTTCCTTCTCTCCGGCGGCGGTTCGGCTCTAATGGAATTTCCTCTCGACCTCCGCCAATCTCTCGAAGATACTCGCGCGCTCAATCGGCTTCTTGTCACTTGCGGTGCCTCCATCGACGAAATCAACGCCATCCGCAAGCACGTCTCAGCTATAAAAGGCGGCCGCCTCGCCGTCGCCGCCGCAAACGCCGCAAAACTCACTCTCGCCATCTCCGACGTTCCGCTAGGCAAGGAATCCGCGCTCGCTTCCGGCCCCACAATTCCAGATCCAACAACGTGCGCGGACGTTTCGCGCATCCTCGCTCAATACGGCCTCCGCGAAAAATTGCCGCCTTCTCTTCGCGATTGGTTCGCCTCTGGGCAAATGCCCGAAACGCCAAAGAAAAATCACCCAGCATTCGAACGCTCCCATTTTTCCTTGCTTCTCACGTCGCACGATCTCTTTCACGCCGCCCACCATGCCGCAGAAGCCGAAGGCTTCCTCACCTGCTGCGACAACACCACCGACGACTGGCCGCTCGACCGCGCCGTTGAATTCCTCCTAGCTCAGCTCGAAGACATCCGCCGTTCAAATCCCGGCCAGCGAGTTGCGCTCATCTCCGATGGCGAAGTCAGCAGCATTGTCATGGGGCAGGGAATCGGAGGTCGCAACTCCGCGTTCGTTCTCGCGTGCGTCGAAAGAATCGCCGGCCATGGCATCACCGTGCTCAGCGCCGGCACCGACGGCATTGACGGCAACTCTCCCGCCGCCGGAGCGGTTGCAGATGGAACAACTCTCTCCCGCGCCCAAGCCCTCGGCCTCTACCCGCCTGACTTCTTCCAACGTAGTGATTCCTTTTCCTTCTTCCACAAGCTCAGCGACTCCCTCATGACTGGCCCCACCGGCAAAAATCTCCGCGACCTCCGCATCCTCCTCGGTATTCCACATGATTTATCAAAAACCTAAACCATCTGTCACTTCGAACGGAGCGGCCCGGCTTTTTCTTGCGCGCGGACTTTGTGCACCGGGCCACGCAGAGAGAGCTCCGCCCCATTGCGCGTTCTTCGCGCAATGAAATCTCTCTTCGATCTCAAATAGGAATTCCAACCATCGAAAATATAGTCAGGATTTCCTTCTGTTTTCGCTCTTATCTCATCCACAAGAAGCAAAAAGGGCGAGCCTTCGCCCGCCTTCTTTCCAATTCTTCTGCTTAAAACTTAGAACTTACAACTTATCACCTACAACTCACTTCTTCGGCGGCAACTTCTCCTCAATCGCCTTCAATCGCTCGCTCATCTCCTGCATCAAGTGTTCCAGCTTGTCTAGCCGGCCCGCTAGCGCCGCAGAATCTCCTTCACCCTTTTCGCCTCCTGGCTGTCCCGGACCCGCGGGGGGCGTCTGCCCTTTCTTCAATCGCGCGATCTGTCCTTTGATCATCGGCGCCATCTCGATGCTCAGGTCGTTGCTGTTCAACAGCGCCTCCAGCGCTGGAATCGCAGATGCATCGCCGCGTGAACCAAGCGCAAAGATCGAAGACACTCGAATAGGGAACGGTTGCCCCGTCAAATACCCCGCGATCTCCTGCGTGATCTCCTTGTTGTTTTTGTCCAGACGCGCAAGGCTGCTAATCGCGGCCCGCCTTGTATCAATTTGCTTTCCAGGAGCCGCCCACTCCCGCAATGTCGGCACGGCCTTGTCATCGCCCAATTCGCCCATCGAACGCAGCGCCGCGTTCCGCAAAAACGCATCCGGCGAATCAGACTTCACTGCTTCATTCAGCGTGTCCAGCGCGTTCGGCGCCTTCAGTCTACCAAGCGTCTGCAGCGCCGCCGCCTGAGCGCGATACGACTTGTCCTCTTTCGCAACCGCGTTCAGCTTGGCGATTACTTCGCTGTTGTCCTTGAATCCTCCAAGCGCCGTCACGATTCGATTCCGCACCCACGGTTCGTTTGCGCTGCTCAGCGCGTCGAGCAACAGCTTCGCTGCCGCCGGATTTTTCGTCTCACCTAGAACGTCCGCCGCCGTCGCGCGAGCTCCCCAAGCCTTGTCGTTCTTCAGCGCGTCGCCCAGCGCCGCAAGCGCGTCGGTGTCTTCCTTTAACTTGCCCAGCGCTTCAACCGCATCCGCGCGATCCGCAAGCTCCGTCGCGTTCCTTACTTGGTACAGCCACTCTTTTTTCTCTTTGTGAAACTCCGCGGACTTCAACACATGCCCCCCCTTGTCAAACAGCACCATCAGCGGCGCGCTGTCTGCCGGGAACCAGAACGCCTCCTCAGCTTTCGACACCGTAACCGGATACGATTTCGCACCCGACGCGGTCGTAACCTCCACACCGGTCGGAATGTGGAAGATTCCAACTCTCCCCTCGACCTTTTGCGTCTGCTTCACTTTCACAGTCACTTGATGTTTCGCGTCGTCGTACGTATAGCTCAGGTCAAACTTAGGCGCGCCCGCTCCGTAAATCCATTGCGTGAAAAATTGATCTACATTGATATGCGTCGCTTCTTCAATCGCTTTGGCCAGGTCCGCCGTCACCACATTCTTTCCGCGGTTCACTTCGAGATAGTGTTTTAGACCCGCGTAGAACGCCTGCTCGCCAATCTGATGCCGCAGCATGTACAGCACCCAGCCGCCCTTGTTGTAGGCATTGCCGTCGAATTCGCTCGAATCGTCAAAGTCGTGCCGCACGATCGGCTTGGAATAAAGCCCGGGATTCTCCATCCAGTCCCTCGCGTCATTCCACAATTCGTATTCAATCTGATCCTTTGGAAAATTGTGTTCCACCCACAACCGTTCCATGAGAGTCGCGAATCCTTCGTTCAGCCAGATGTTGCCCCAGTCTTTGCACGTCACCAGGTCGCCGAACCATTGATGCCCCAGCTCATGGGAAATCAGCGGGTCTTCACCCGTCGCGTATTCGCGCGCGAGTTTTTCATGCGTCAGCGAAGAGCTTGTGTTCGTTGTCGCGCTCGAATTCTCCATTCCGCCCGCGACAAAATCATCCACCATGGCCTGTGCGTACTTTTCCCACGCGTAATCCACCCCCAGTGTTTTGCTGAAGAATTCCAGCATTTGCGGCGTTCTTCCATAATTCAGTTTCAGCCGGTCACCGCGTCCTTTCGGCGCGTAATAAGTCACCGGAATCCCGCGCCAGGTTTCTTTCACTTCATCAAATTCGCCCGCCACCACGGTAATGAGATACGTCGAGCTCGGTAGACTCTCCTTCCATGTCCACGTCTTATTTCCGTTCTCCGCGTTCGCAACACTAATCAATTTCCCGTTCGCCACAGTGATCCACGAAGCCGGCACCGTCACAACCGTCTCTGTCGTCAGTCGGTCGTTCGGATAGTCGTACGTCGGCAGGTAAAACCGCGTGTCTTCCGATTCTCCTTGCGTCCAGATCTGGCTTGGCCGCGTTGGATAGTTCTTGTCCGGCAAGATAAAGTACAAGCCCTTGGTCGGCTTACCCTCGTACTTGATCTGCACGTCGAACTTCTGTCCCGCCTTCGCCGCGCTCGGCAGCGGCACAAACAACTTCGTCTCTTTCGATTCGAATTTCGCCGAAGTCTTGTTCACGGTCACGCTCTGGATCGTCAGCCCTACCGAATCAAACCAGACCTTATCCGTTCCATCCTTCAAAATTGCGAGCGTGTGCGTCACGTCACCAATAACCTTTTTCTGTTCCAAATCAAACTTCAGTGCGATTTTCGAGTGCTGCAAGTCGTAGTCCTTGCTCCGCGCAAACGGCTCATCCGCGCCCGCCACGAATCGAAGTCCGTGCAGTCCCATCGCTGCGAGGGCTGACGCAACCACAACGCTGCGCAAGCCAAACTTCACCTTCAGGAAGTTCAACATTCCGTTTCTCTCCTCAAAATTAAAATCGAAATTTCTATTCTTCAGGAATCCTTTGAACCGCGTGTCCCGCAGCCTCAAGTGCGCCGATAGCGCGTTCCAGCTCCGATTCCGAAACCAATACGTAATCCGTGTCGTACGTGGACACCGCAAAAATACTCACTTGCGCTTCAGCCAGGGGTGCTGCCACTGCTGCCAGAATCCCCGTAAGGCTGAACGCCAGCGTCCCCTCAACTTGCATCAATCGCCGCCTGCGCTCCGCGTGAATCTCCGCCGGCACTCGATCGTCTTCGCAGACAATCGAAAGCTCGCTCCCCGTCCTGCTAATCGTCAAAAACTTTGCGCCCCCCACCCATTCAGGCACCGGTGCCTCTACGCCAAGCCTGCAAATTGCGTATAAATCCGGATGCACCGTGATCGTCAGCCGGTGAATCATTCCTGCGCTTCGTTGTTGTTGAAGAAATTCATTTTTCTAGAGAAGCCCTCTCACAATTCCGCCATCAATCGCAATCGAAGTCCCGTTCACGTAACTGGCGCGTTCCGAAGCTAGGAACGCAACCACCGCCGCAAACTCTTCAGGCGTTCCCAATCTTCCCGCGGGAATCTGCCGTTTCCATCCCGCAATCACTTCTTCCTCGCTCACTTTATTTCTTGCCGCCAGCGTTTCAGAAAGCTCGCTCAGCCGATCCGTCGCCGTGTACCCGGGGCACACATTATTCACCGTAATTCCGTACTTCGCGTATTCGCCCGCCAGCGTTTTTGCCAGTCCGGTCACAGCGGAGCGTATCGAATTCGAAAGCAGCAACCCATCCGCCGGCTGCTTCACGGTGGTCGAAGTAATGGTAATGAACCGCCCCCACCCGTTCTTCTGCATGCGCGGCAAAGTCTCACGCGCAAAATGGACCGCACTTAATAGCAATAGGTCAATTGCGGACCTCCACTCGTCTGTGCGGGTATCGGCAAACAGTTTAGACGGCGGGCCGCCCGAGTTGGTAACACAGATGTCCACTTTTCCGAATCGTGATTCCACTGCCGCAACAAAATTCGCAATCTCCGCTTCATTCCGCACGTCCACGATCTGGTGCAGAATTTCGCCGCCGGTTTGCTCTCGAAGTTCTTGCGCCGTCTTCTCCAGCGTCCCCGCCCTTCGCGCGCAAATCGCCACCTTGGCGCCCTCTTTCAAAAGCTCGGTCGCCACCGCGCGCCCCAGCCCCGTACTGGCCGCCGCCACGATCGCCACTCGTCCCTTTAGTCCCAAATCCATTCCGTACACCTCGCCAAGCCGACGATGTTCTCCTGAAATTACACGTGGCGTCAAACCATGCGACGGGTTTACCAGATTATCTTCCGCCAATAAGATTCGCGTGCGGTTCCGGTTTTCTCGCAGCGTGTGCTTTGTTACCAGCCGCTCGGTTTTTTCCTGTGGTGCTTTCTGTAGCAATGCGCAGATCGCCTCCAGCAATTCTCCAGGAACCACCCAGACCAATGCCTTCTCGCCTCGTCTAATCTTCAGAACCACGGAACATTTCGTAGTTATCGGTCGTACTGGCTAGTGGGTGCAAGATTTGAGTCCGCGAGGGTCCTCTTATGTCTAGCAATGGCAATGGGTTAGCGAACGGGAAAAACGGCAAGAAGCGCCGGCGCCGTATTATCTGGGGCAGCATCGCCCTGGTCGTCCTTTTAGGAGGTGGCTATGGCGTCAAAGCCGCCCTCACCCCGAGCCACGAAATTGACCCCTCCAAGCTCGCCGACGTTGAGAAGGGCGACCTCGCACGCGTCGTTGTCGCCACAGGCAAGATTCAGCCTCTCTCCAAAGCCGAGATCAAATCCAAGGCCAGCGGCATCGTTAAAAAGATTTTCGTGGATTACGGAGACCACGTTAAAACTGGTCAGATTCTCGCAGAACTCGATAAAGTTCAGCTTGAAGCCGCTCTTCGCGCCTCGAAAGCAAATCTCGCAGCCGCCGAAGCCGCATGCGAATCCGCTAAAGCCGCTCTCGAACGCAACAAAGTGGACGCCGAAGGGCCAGACGTTCCTTTCCTCAAATTGAATATGGAACGCGCTCGCCAGATGTTCAAAGACGGTGTCATGTCCAAGAGCCTGGTCGAAGATGCCGAGAAAAATTATCAGCTCGCCTTGAACAAGCAGACCAGCGCCCAGCGCAATCTAGTGGTCTCGCAGGCAGAAATCGCCAAAGCCAATGCGCAAGTCTCGCAAGCTAAAGCCTCAGCCGATAACGCCGAAGAAGATCTTCGCAACTCCACCATCATCAGCCCCATTGACGGTCTCGTCCTGTCGCGCGATGTAAACGTCGGCGACGCTGTAAGCTCCATCTTGATCCTAGGCTCGCAAGCCACGCCCATTATGACCCTCGGCGATGTCAGCGAAGTTTACGTGCAGGGCAAAGTGGACGAATCCGATATCGGCAAGGTCTATCTCAATCAGGCAGCGCGCATCGTCGTCGAATCCTTCAAGGACAAAAAGTTTACCGGCAAGGTAACTAAGATCTCTCCGCTCGGTAAGGAAAAAGACAACGTCACAACTTTCGAAGTCCGCGTCTCGATTTCCAATCCAGGCGGCGAACTCAAAGCCAACATGAGCGCCAACGCCGAAATCCTCCTCGAAGAAAAGAAAAACGTCCTGATGGCTCCCGAAGCCGCCATGATCTATGACAAGGACCGCAACGCTCAGGTCGAAATTCCCGACGCCAAGGGTCCCAACGGCAAAAAGAAAATCAGCGTGAAACTGGGCATTTCCAACGGCGTCAAAACTGAAATCGTTTCCGGCCTGAACGAAAAACAAAAAGTCGTCCTGCAGTAACCGAGGAACCGTCCGTGTCTTTTCGCGATCTCCTTCGTGACACTCTGGTGACGCTCTGGGCCCAAAAGCGCCGGACGCTTCTCACTATGTTCGGTATCGCTTGGGGCATCATCTCTATAACCATCATGGTCGCGGCTGGCGAAGGTCTCGGCGACGGCATCCAGAAAAATCAGGAAACCTTTGGCAAAGACGTCATGATTGTTTTTGGCGGCCGCACCAGCATGCAAGCTGGCGGCACGCGTTCTGGCCGCATGGTTCGCTGGTTAGAAGAGGATTACATTCAGGTCGCAAAAGAATCTCCGGCTTGCAAATACGTCATGCCCGAACTCGGCAACGACGCGCAGGTCCGCAGCCTCTTCAATAGCGGCACCATTCCAGTCGTCGGCGCTCTTCCGCCCTTTCAGGAAATTCGCAGCGTCGCCCCCGCCGAGGGCCGCTTCTACAACGATCAAGACAACGAAGAAGCCCGCAACGTCGCTTTCCTCGGCAGCGACACAAAAAAGCAGCTCTTCGCCGAAAGGGAAGCACTCGGTCAAACGATCTGGATGAACGCCATTCCGTATACCGTCATCGGCGTCATGAAGTCCAAGGAACAGAATTCCAGTTACGACGGCTTCGACACGCGCAAAGTCTTCATTCCTTTTAACGCAATGCGCCGCGATTTTCCCAACAAGCCTCCCGCCATCGAACATTCAGTGGACCGTCTTCTCGTTGCTCCTTGGTCGCTCGAGACGCACAAAGACTGCGTCCGCCAGCTTCGCCGCACGCTCGCCCGCCTCCATAGCTTCGATCCTCGCGACGAAGAAGCCGCCAGCATCTGGGACACCGTCAAAAACGCGCAGGCCAACCGCATGATTATCGTCGGGATGGAAATCTTCATGGGATGCGTCGGAGTCGCAACGCTTTTCCTTGGCGGTCTCAGCGTCATGAACGTCATGCTCGTCACCGTCCGCGAGCGCACTCGCGAAATCGGCGTCCGTATGGCACTCGGCGCCACCCGCAAATCCATCCTTCGCCAATTTTTTCTCGAAACGATTTTCGTCGTAGCCATCAGCGGCGGCGTCGGCCTCTTCATCTCTTACGGTTTTTGCGCCCTTGTCAATCTCGCCCCCATGCCTCCTTTTTTCACCGGCATGATCACCAGTTGGAAAATCGCAGCTATGTCCATTTTTCTTCTCGGCCTCATCTCCGTTCTTTCCGCTCTCTATCCCGCAAATCGTGCCGCTTCCGTAGATCCCATCGAAGCCCTCCGCTTCGAGGCAGGTGGATAAATGTTCGCTGAAATTTTCAAACAAGCCTGGACCGCCCTCGGAAGAAATCCCGTCCGTAGTTTTCTTACGATGTCTGGCATCTCATGGGGCATCGTTGCAGTCACGCTCTTGCTCAGTTACGGAGCCGGTTTCCGCAGCGTCCTCATGTACACCTTCGAAGTCTTCGGCAAAGGCGCAGTCGTCGCATGGCCCGGCACTACAAGTGAACAAGCGGGCGGAGAACGCGCCGGCAAGCCTGTCCGCTTCGAAGCCGAAGACGCCGAATGGGTCAAAGCACAATCGCCACTCGTAAAGCGAGTTACCCGCGAAACCGTCCGCTTCCAAGGCGTTTCGTATGGTGAGCGTCTTTCCGATACCGCCGTTCGTGGCGTCTATCCCGAATACGGCGAAATGCGCAACGAAATCCCCAGCGACGGTCGCTGGATCTCTCCCGAAGACATCGCCGAACGCCGCCGCGTCATTTTTCTCGGCGCCCGCCTCCGCAAAAAACTTTTCAGCGGCGAGCCCGCCCTCGGCGAAACCGTTCGGATCAAGGGCGTTCCATTCACCGTCATCGGCTCCATGGACATGAAATTTTCAGACAGTTGCTATTTCAACTGCGACGACGAATCCGCTTTCATCCCGTACACCTCCGCCAACGATCTTTGGGACACTAAATATTCCAGCGTCATGGTCTGGGAACCCATCGCTCCCGTTTTCGAAGCTCCCGCGATGGTGCAATTCCGTACCGCCATCGCCAATCGCCAGCACTTTTCTCCCAATGACAAGCGCGCCATCACCATGTTCGGCCGCGAAGAATTTAAACCCGTCATGGAAGGCATCACCATCGGCATCGAAGCGCTCCTCTTCATGATCGGCGCAATGACGCTCGGCATCGGCGGCGTCGGTGTCATGAATATCATGCTCGTCTCCGTCGAAGAACGCATACGCGAAATCGGCCTTCGCCGCGCAGTAGGCGCAAAAAGGTCTCACATCCGTTGGCAATTCTTATTGGAAGCGCTCGTCATGACCATCGCCGCCGGCGCAATCGGCATGCTTCTTTCCTGGGGCCTCACCACCGCCATCGGCACGCTGCCGTTTCTCGGCCCCGCCTACGAAGACGAATCCGGCAAAGTAGACATCCACCTCGCCCTTTCCTTTATGACTATGTTCCTATCTTCGCTGATCCTAATAATCGTCGGCGTCCTCAGCGGCTGGCTTCCCGCCATGCAAGCCGCCAAACTAGACCCCGTCGAAGCCCTCCGCTACGAGTGATCTTCCCGAAAGGGCACGATATATCTTGCCCTCTTCGCGAGAGACACATCCGAACTCGCAATCACCGAGCCATTAGGCTCATTTCCTCGGCGCATAAAAATAATAGTCCGCCGAATAGGAACTCTCACTTTCTATCCCGCTCTTCGACGCATCACAACTCTTCGCGGCATCAACAACTCCGCCTTCCGTATTCACTCGATGGATCGTCGTAACGGTCTCTAGCCCCCCGCTCCCCTTGTGCCCGGTCACCGTCACGAGCAACCACGGAATCGCGCCCGCTTTCGGTGCATCATGCTTCGCAACCATCTTCCCCGTCACTTCACTCCCGTCCTTCAGTCTCCAAGTCGGCCCCGCAAAATGCTCGCCAATTGATTTCCCCTGCTCATCAAACAACTCCGCCTTAGGTGCCTTGAGTGTCCACGCATACTTTCCATCTGCCCCAGCCGCACAAGAATAAATCTGCACACCCTTCGCGTGAGCGTGAATAAGAACTATCTCCCCCGCCGGAACCTTCAAATTCTCAGGAACATCCGGTGGCAGAACGCTCTGCGCCGCCGCACCAACCATTGCCAACGTAAATGCCCCAACCATCGCCATAGTTTTCATTGCTATCGCTCTCCCTCAGCACTCAATCACATTCAACGCCAACCCACCCAGCGAAGTCTCTTTATAACGCGACTGCATATCCATCCCCGTCTCATACATCGTCTTAATCACCTGATCCAGCGACACCTTATGTTCCCCGCCCTCGCGCATCGCAATGCGGCAGGCATTGATCGCCTTCACCGCACCAATCGCATTCCTCTCAATGCAAGGAATCTGCACCAGCCCGCCAATCGGGTCGCACGTCATTCCCAAATTGTGCTCCATCCCGATTTCCGCGGCGTACTCCGCTTGATGATTTCCGCCGCCCATCGCCGCAACAAGTCCCCCCGCCGCCATCGAACAAGCCACGCCCACTTCGCCCTGGCATCCTACTTCCGCGCCGGAAATCGAAGCATTCTCCTTGTACAGCGCCCCAATCACACTCGCCGTCAAGAAATATCGGAACAATCCTCTGTCAGTAGCCTCCGGCACAAATCGCACATAATAATGCGCCACCGCCGGAATAATCCCCGCCGCTCCATTCGTCGGAGCCGTCACCACGCGCCCTCCCGCCGCATTCTCCTCATTCACTGCCATCGCAAACGTGTTCACCCAATCCATGGGCGCCAGCGCATCTTCTTTTTTCTCCGTCGCCAACTTTTTCGCCGACCGTGGCGCGCGCCGCCTCACATTCAGCCCGCCCGGCAAAATTCCTTCCGTAGTCAACCCGCGTTTGACGCACTCCTGCATCACGCTCCAGATTCGCGCCACATGCCCGCGAATCTCCGCCTCCGTGTGCCACGCCTTCTCGTTCTCCAGCGCAATCTCCCAAATCGCCAGCCCGCGCTCGTCGCCAATTCTCAACAATTCATCCGCGCTGGAAAACACATACGGCGCTGTCTTTGCCGTCTTAGCCGCCGCGTTTTCGCCTTCGCGCAAAATAAATCCCCCGCCAATCGAAAAATACACCTGCGTAGCAATCACGCCGCCGCTCGCATCAAACGCCGTAAATCGCATCCCATTCGAATGCGCCGCCAGCGTCTTATCCTTGTGCCACAACAAATCCCGCGCATCGTCAAACGCAATCTCTTTCGCGCCCGCTAACTTCAATTTCTTCGCGCTACGAATCGCCGCCAATTTCGGCTCAATCGTCTCCGGCTCAATCAAATCCGGCAATTCGCCACTCAATCCCAGCAAAATCGCCCGGTCCGTTCCGTGTCCATGCCCAGTCAGCGCCAACGAACCATACAACTCCGTCAACACACGCGCCAACTCTCCGCGCGCCTCTAGCCCTCGCGCAAAGTCCGCAGCCGCACGCATCGGCCCCATCGTGTGCGAACTCGACGGCCCAATTCCCACTTTAAATATTTCAAAGATGCTGGTCTTCACGGCAGGAGTACCCAAATTTCATGCTACGCCCATTCCGTCCCCTTCGATAGCCACGTCCATTTCGATTTTCCAGCCTATTACTCTTGACACCGCCCGCCACCTTAACCCTGAAACCTCCGCCATAACTCATCCGTCTAATAACTGAGAGGGTAAATACCCATGCGAAAACTCCTGGTCGTTTTTGCTCTCGGATTTGCCGTTCCATTCTTCGCTTCCGCCCAGGACGCCGCCGCATTCCAAGCAGCGCAGCAGGCCATGCAGGCAAATCAGCAAGTCATGGCGGACATGCAGGCTGCAAATCAGCGTGCGATCGACCAAATGAATGAACAGATGCGCGAATCCCAGCAAGCCGCTCAGGATTCCGTCAACAACACTCAGGTCTATGTCATTCCGCCTGCGGCAAAGCCAACTTTCTCCGTCAAGGGCGGCACTTTCAAAGCTCCCGTAACCGTAAAGCTCAAAACAGCCACTCGCGGCGCTGCCATCTACTACACCACCAACGGCTGGACTCCCACGACCTCTTCCAAACGATACGAGGGCCCGATCACTATCAATTTCACCACCACGCTCCAGGCCATTGCCGTAGCTCCTAATTTGGCCCGCAGCTACGTAGCAGCCGCCGAGTACAAACTTCCTGGAGTCGCGCCGCAGGCCCCTCGCAAAGTGACTGCAGTCGCGCAGGATCCCTCCGGAAATTTTCTTCTGGCTAAAGACACTGCGATCCATCTGGTATTCGCTTCTGACGTCACATCGAAAAACGCCGACGTTGGCGACAAATTACCTCTCACTCTTGCTGACGACATTTCTTTCGGCCAAACAATTCTCGTTCCCAAAGGTACGCCAGTGGAAGCCATCGTCACCGACGCGGACGGCTCACGCGCCGCAGGCACTCCCGGCACCATCACCTTCGAAGTTCACTCGTTCAAAGCCAATGGCATCACGGTCTTTCTCCGTGGCGAAGCCACCAAGGAAGGCCAGGCCAAACCGCTCAACGCAGCGACACTCATTCCAGCGACACTCATTCCCGTTGTCGGCAGCGTCATGTTTTTCCGCCACGGTGATCAGGCGCAAATCAAGCAGGGCACCACCTTTACAGCCCATGTTTACGCCGACGTTCTTTTTCCTCCCCCCGACAACGCACAAGCCAAAGCCCCGTAACGCCCGCAGCCGCTGAACACTTGCCATTTCGAAGCATTTGCGTCTCTTTCTGGTCAATGAGACAATTTTTGGATGAAAAAACAACAAACTCTCTCATTGATTCTTCTCGCCTCGAGCGCGCTCCTGGCCTCCAACGCGTTCGCGCAAACTTCACCCACCTCGGGCTCAACGCAGACACCGGCCACCAAACCGCAGACTTCTTCCGGCACCGCCGCCGCGAAACCCCAATCCAGCACCTCAGCCAAAAAGCCCGGCACCGCTACGGCCGCAAGACCAGCGAACGCCCCAACGCTCGCCACAGACCGTGAAAAAGCTAGCTACGCCATCGGCGCAAACATTGGGAAAAGCATGAAAAAAGAAGGCGTGGACCTCGATCCCGCCCTCGTCGCCCGCGGCATCAAGGACGGCTTCGCCGGCGGCAGACTTCTCCTCACCGACGAGCAGGCGCAAGCCGCTCTCACCGCATTTTCCGGCGAAATGAAAAAGAAGCAGGAAGCGGAACTCACCGTCGTTGCCGCGGCAAATGAAAAACAAGGCCAGGCATTCCTCGCCGCGAATAAAGCGAAACAAGGCGTCGTCACGCTTCCGAGCGGTTTGGAGTACAAAATCTTGACGCCGGGCACCGGACCGAAGCCCACTCCGGAAGACACAATTCTCTGCAACTACCGTGGCACTCTCATCGACGGCAAGGAATTCGATAGTTCCTACAAGCGCGGCCAACCCACTGCGATTCCCGTTGGCGGCGTCATCAAGGGTTGGACCGAAGCTCTACAACTCATGCCCGTTGGCTCCAAATGGCAGCTCTTCATTCCTTCAGAACTCGCGTATGGTCCACGCTCAGCCGGCCCGGACATCGGCCCCAATTCCACGCTCATCTTCGAAGTCGAATTAATCTCCATCCAGCCCAAAGAAGCGCCAAAAGATGCTCCCAAGGATGCAGCTCCCCAGCCCCAAGCTGCGCCCCAAACCGCTCCGCCGCCCGCGCCGGCCCCTCAACCCGCACCCAAGCCCCCCTCAATTTGATTTATCTCAATGCGTGTTCAGGCCCGTGTAGGGGCGGGACTTTAGTGAAAAGTCCGCCCCTCTTTCTTTTTTCTGTTCAGGTCTTAGCATGCATTCGTGCTCTACGGCAAAAACCCCACGCTCTTCCACAACTCTCCCGTCTTAAACATCTTTCCCCCAGTCATCACGAACTCCACATTCCGAATCTTGTGAATATCCTCCAGCGGATTCCCATTCACCAAAATCAAATCCCCTCTTTTTCCCGTCTCAATCGTTCCCAATTCCTTCTCCATCCCCATCGCGCGTGCCGGCACAATCGTCGCTGCCTGAATCGCTTCCATCGGCGTAAATCCCGCCAGCGTATAAAGCTCAATCTCCCGGTGCACGCTGTGTCCCGGGACGGTCTGGTCCGTTCCCACAACAACCGGCACTCCTGCCTCGTGCAACTTGCCCGTCAGCGCCACATACTTGCCAAAAACTTTTTCGATCAATTCTGAATTTTCATTTGGCGGGCCAACGTCAAAGAGTTGCTCGGCCAATTCCGGCGCCACCTTCGCCACTCCCGGCTCAAAACTGCTGAACGGCTTGGCTGTGCTCGCCGTACCCATTTCATAGACCGAGAGAGTTGGATCAATCACCGTGTGATGCTCCTTCAAAAACGCGATTTCCTTTTTCGCAGTTTCCGAATCCAAATCGACTTCACTGAATGCCTTCAGCCTCTCGATCCGCTTCGTTCCTGCGGGAAATGGCGGCACCATCATCTCCATGACGTAACTGATGTGGTTCACCTGATCCTGCCCCGCCTCAACCGCTTGCCGCGTCGTAACTCCATTCGGTACGTGGCCTGTTACCGTCATCCCCAGCTTGTGCGCTTCGTCCGTCACCGCTTTCAATTCTTCCAGCTTCACTGAGCTGTAAATCTTCATCTGCTGGAATCCCAAATCGTGATAGCGATGCACCCATTCCCGCGCGTCCCCCGGCGTATCCGCTCGCGCCACTCCGATCGCGGATGGCCCTGAACCATCCACAAATCCCGCCGCAAGGATGCGTGGCCCCAATCCATGTCCTTCAGCGATCGTGTCACGAACCGCCGTGATGAATTCAAGTTCATTGCCGCAATCGCGTACCGTCGTCACGCCCGCTGCCAAATAAATCGGTCCCCATTCCACCTGCTCGAAATGCGCGTGCATGTCCCAAAGCCCAGGAAGGATCGTTTTCCCGCGCGCATCAATTATTTGTGCATTCTTGGGAATCTGCACTTCGTTGCTCGGACCGGCCTTCACAATTCGCCCGTCTTTTACCAGCACAACCGCATCCGGAATCGCAGCCTTTCCCGTCCCATCCACCAAAGTTCCGCCAACCAGCGCAATGTTCGAGGCGCGGCTTCCGGGAATCGTCCCGGAAATCTGCGCCAGCGCATTCATGCCGTCTTTTCCGGCAAGTCCCACAAACGTCTTCAGTCCGTCTTCATATCCCTCGCGAATCGCCTCAAAATGATCGAACTCCGCATCCGTTGAAACGGCCGCAATCAACTCCAACTTCGCATTGAACCAAAGCCACTCGCGTCCCCATATCAATCCCTCCACCAAAAATCGCTGCAGCGTTTCAGTTTTTCCGTGGAACGCAATCTTGTCTTGCCCGCGCGGCTGAATCCAAACGTTCCGCCCTTCCGGATAAATCTCCAGTTCGCGCGGAGATCCATGGGTCGTCCAGTACCGCACCAGCAGCATCTGCATCGTCACCGGCGCATAGCCCGCCACTGCGAAAAACTGCGGCGGCGTCTCCCCTTCCTTCCACTCCTCGCGGTCCCGCACGCGAATCTGCTCTCCATTCACTTCCACCGCCCGGTCAATCGCGCTTAGCCGAGAATTCTTCCCTTTAATCTCAAATGCAATCGGCGTCAAATCGTTCTTCCCGCGAAAACTCGCGGCCAGCGGCACGTCCGTTCCGCGATCGTTGAACTTAAAATCCGCCTTCACTGCCAATCCATCGCCAGCTTTGGAAATCTGATACGTCTCCTCGCCAATTGCTTGCTCAAATTTGTGGAGCCGGAATTTTCCCTCCTCCAAAATCGGAGTATTCGCCGGCGCCGCAGTTTGCGCGCTCTGTCCGCTCGCAAGCGAAGCGAATATCCCCGCCGCAATGAAAACCCGGGCAAGAGTCAACGCTCGCCTAGTCCGCTTCTTTAGTTTTGTCATGGATTCTCGCAGGACTGCTCGTAACCAGCTTTATCATCCTGAGTCCCGCTTGATTTTCACCGGGGACAAGGACCTCAACCTCTACACCACCACAACTTCTACTGCAACCCCTCCCAACTCTTGCACACCGCCCCACTCACCATCTCCAGCAGCGGCTCCCCCGCCTTATACCGAATCACTCCATCGGACATCGCGCAAAAGCTCCGCGTTCCCGAACTGTTCGTCTCCGGTGTAGCCACCGCCACAAACTCCGAGCATTTCCTCTGTTTACAGCTCGCCGTCATTCGGAATCGGTACCCCGACTTCACGCACCACTCATTCGCCGTGCAGCTCGCCCCACCCAGCGTCCCGTCGACCAGGTCCGCGTGTTGCGCCGTTTCGGCGGCACTCCCCTCCGGACCCGGTCCCAACGTCGCCAGATTCGGCGCAAATCCTCTCACTGGATACGTCGACTCGTACATAATTTGCGCCGTCACTACCGTCCGCAAACTCCCCACCGCGGTCGCCTCATTCGCCGCTGCCTTCGATCGCAGCAAGTTCGGTATCGCAATGGCCGCCACCACCAGCACGCCGCCGACGTCCAATCCGCTGCCTACGCTCTCCTCGCGTATCGCCGATTCGTCGCCATAGATCCACATGGACTGCGCCACTGAACCTTTCGAACCCTGCGTCAGTGATTCCGCCAAGTCCGGCATAATCCGCCTGAATTGCAGTGACGCCACCGCCACCGGATCCTCATAAAACATTCCCGAAGCTTCGCGCGTCCGCCCCGGCGGTAGCGATCCCAGAAATTTCTTTGTTTTCGCCAGTGACTCGCCCGAGTGATGCATCTGCGCCGACTCCATTACAGCCTCTTGCCCCGACCCCACGATCAAATATCCATCCACAATCGCGTAGCTGATCGGCATCCCATTCGGCCCGCCCGGTCCCCGAAAACTGTATGTCGTCACTCCGCCGGCTTCTTCCTTCGTCGCTTCCGTATGCGTTCCCTCCAGGAGCCCGCTCAACGTCTTCTGCAAATGCGCCGCATCGTTCACCTTCAATATCGCTCTCCACGCTGGCTGCGACGGCGGCAGAGCGTCCACTTCCGCCGTAATCTCTCCGCCCAGTTGCGCCAGCAAGTCGTCTCGCAAGTTGAATTGGAGCGCTTGTTCCATCGTAGGAACTGCCGCAAACGCATTTGACTTCGTCGCCGCCGCCATCTCCTTTGCTTCGTCATAAATCTTCGCCGGATCTTTCAACCCGATCGTGATCGCCAAAATCGCGTTCGGCGAAACGAAATCCAGACTGTCCAACGGCCTCGGCTTTCCCAGCCAAGACGCAGTCCCGCGACGCGGCCCGGTGAAACTCAGCTCCCCTTTGCTCATTTCGTTGCTGCCGGTACCCGTGTGCTCCCACACAGCATATTTCACGTCGCCAAATCCACTCTGCTTCAGACTGGGGTCATTCGAATCGTTCCCAGTCACGGTTTTATTGATGATTTTCTGCAAGTCGGCCGCCGCCAAAATCGTTGTGCCACCCTCGTAAGCTTTCACAACCCGTTGTCCGAACGGTGTAGTAGGGAATTCCCGATTCTTCTTGTCCAGTCGTTCTGCAAACTGACGTATCGCGGCCGCTTCGTCGCCCATCAAGAGATAGTCCGGCCGCACCAGAAATATCGGATTCTCGCTCGGACGGCTCTCTTTCACGCTCGCCAGTCCCTGCGTATCCATTACCCGCCCAACCGGGTTTCCCTTGTCCGCAAGTTCAACCATCCACTGTTCAAGAAAACTCTTCAATCCTGGCTTTCGCGTCTCGGCCACTAACAAAAACTTCGGCTCTTTCCCCTCCATCGTTCCCGCAAGAACAGTTTCATTCCCGAGGTACTCCTCGAACTCCGAAAATTTTTCGAAAAACTTCTCCACTTTCGGTCCTGTCGTCGCAATCTCTCCGCTCCCCCACCACTTTCTTAGCGGCTCGCTTTCCCTCAACTCTTCGCGAAAAATCTTCAGAACTTGCCGCGCGGGCTCCCCATAGTTTGAAACCGCAACGTACGTCATCGTCGATTCCGGCAGCACCGGCAGCAACTTGCTCTCCGTCCGGCCATCCGGATACTTCACTTCCGTCAAAACCCGTTGCAACAACTTTCCAAACTCCTCCATCAGCCCGGGATTTTTTTTCAGCTCGTCCGAAATCCCGGTGTCGGGCGCGAAAACCGCTTGCGCGCGGCAGGGCATTGCCCCAACCACGATCGCCGCCATCATCGCGGCGCATCCCGTCACCTGCCGCTGCCACTTAGAAAAAACAGGCGCGAACCGCATTCTTTTTGCCTCCATGCACACTACCCTTCCCACGGCCTATCTATCCATTTCGTTGTATCACGGCTACCTCGCAAAGGAGGATACGTTCTCGCTATGTTGCGCGTCAGCAATACCCGGCGATGGGTTTCCGCCTACTACTATCGCAATCCTCTCCACACCATCCGGTGGAACAGTTCGTCGATTGCCTTGGGCGATTCCTTTGCGCCACGATCGAGCCACCATTTCAGGAGTGACAGCAGGTTTCCTGCGAGCGCATGCGAGCGAGCATCCAGTTCACTTTGACCCAGATTCTTCAGGCCCATGTCCTTCAGACGGCGGGCGATCCCGCGAGCGAAGTAGCCCTGCGCAAGTTCGAAAAACGCGTGGATCCGTCCGGAGTCGGCCAGTGCGCGGTAAAGCTTCCGCGCACTGGCCGCATGCGCAAAGAATTCCGCCACTGCTGCAACGCGAAGAGATTTCTCTTTCTTCCTGATGAGAGTAGTGCTCCAGGTTTCCAGGCCGTCCTCTAGCACGCATAGAAATAGGTCGTCTTTGTCGCGATAGTGAAGGTAGAAAGTGGAGCGGCCCACGGTCGCGCGATCCAGCACTTCCTGCACCCTGACTTTGTCGATGGCCTTCTCTTGCATCAACTCGACCAGCGCATCGCCTAGCCGGCCCCGCGTCCGCCGGATGCGCTGGTCAGGCTTGCGCCTCTGCTTGTCATTTCTCCTCTGCTCGGCAGGCTGTTTGGATAATGCGGAGCGCTCATTCTTGGACATTCGCCACCTCTTTGTTCAGCAACTCGTCCAATTTCACTCACCGCTATCGACTCGGATGCGTTGCGTCGTTACAGTGCACATAGTACGGCAGCTCTCGTGGGCACAAGCAAAAAAGGAGAGAGACTATGAATCGAATTCGGTTATTTGTAATCGGAAGTATGTTGGCAATCGCACCAGCCGTGCTGGCGCAACAAACCGCACAGCCAGACAGCCCCGCCAAAGGTGCCGCCCAGGGCCGCGACTTGCCGGACGTCGGAAATCAGTTGAAGGTGCTGACACAGAAGCTTGATCTCACCGCAGATCAGCAACCCAAAGTCAAAACCATCCTTCAGGAACTGCACGATGCCACGCAGAAACTCGTCCAGGACGAAACCATGTCGCACGAACAACTACTCGATAAGGTCAGGCCTCTGCGACTGAAAGCCGACAAGCAGCTCCGCGAAATCCTGAGCGATGACCAGAAGAGAAAACTCGATCAATACTTGCAAGGCCCGCATCCGGAGATGCACGGCAACCTGCAGGGGGCAACGCCGCCAACGGCACAGCCACCAAAGCCTTGAAGAGATGGCTATGATCGCGCGTGGACGGTGCCGGCCATCGTGATCGATGCCTCGCGCCGTTCACGATTCAAAACTTACAATTCAAAACTCAGTTCTCCGCCAGCAGAGCATCAAAATACGCGCTCATCTCCGGCGAATCCCATTGCTGCTCGCCAATAATCTTCCGAGCAATCTTCCCGCGCCGGTCAATTACATACGTTTCCGGATACACCGAAGTCCCATAGTCGAGCGCGACCTGCGATGTGGTCCCTTTCACCGACGGATCTCTCCACGTCGGAAAAACCACTCCATGCGCCACCAAAAACTTCTGATACGCTTCCGGATTTTCATCCACATTCACGCCCAAAACTAATCCGCCGCGCTGCTCAATTCTTCTCTGCAACGCGTTCAACGACGGAGTCTCCGCAACACATGGCGGGCACCAGCTCGCCCAAAAATTCACTACGACTACTTTTCCGCGATAGTCGGAAAGCTTCGTCGGCTTCCCATCCATTTGCATGGAAAAATCTTTCGCTCTTCTTCCCGCAATGGACGCCTCGCCCTGACGGTAACTCGGCATGGCAAACGCAACCAGCAACGCCAGAGCCAGCACAAGCGGGCCCCAAATCTTCAATTTTCCGAGAAATTTCATGCGAGTGCTATACTAGCTTAGAAGCCGCCAAATCAGAAAACGACCGGAATGCGACTCGAAAACACCCGGTAAACACAGCCTTTCAAGTTTTTATGCCTACTGAACCCACCATCAGCGCAATCGTCCCCGCCCGCAACGAAGAACCCGTCATCGCGGACTGCATCCGTTCCATCGCGTTTCAACCAGAGGTTCTCGAAATTCTTGTTGTGAACGATCAGTCCACGGATCGCACGGCGGAAATCGTCCGCAACTTGATGCCAGAAATCCCGCGCCTTCGCCTTCTCGAATCTTCCGATCTTCCTCCCGGCTGGGTTGGAAAAAACAATGCCGTCTGGCTCGGCGCGCAAGAAGCAAAAGGGAAGTGGCTTCTCTTCACGGACGCCGACGCCGTCCTCGCGGAAGGCGCGACCGCAAAGGCATTTCAGCTAGCGGAGGAAAATACCGCCGCGCTTGTCTCTTTTTCTCCCGAACAAACTCTGAAAACGTGGCCCGAAAAAGCGCTCATCCCGTTCGTCTATTGCCGACTCGCGCGGAAATTTTCCTACACAGACGTAAACGATCCAAAATCTCCCGCCGCTGCCGCGAACGGCCAATTTCTCTTAATCCAGCGCACAACTTATGACGCCGTCGGCGGCCACGCTAGCGTCGCGGGCGAAGTTCTGGAAGACGTCGCCCTCGCGCGCCGCGTCAAGCAAGACGGATGGGGCATCTGGTTCGGTTCCGGCGCCGGCTATGTCTCCGTTCGCATGTATCGCTCGTTCCGCCAGATGTGGGCTGGCTGGAGAAAAAATCTCTATCAATTAATGGGCAGCGCGCAGGGCCCCGTTCTCGGCGAACTTGAATCCGCTTTTCCGTGGATGACTTTTTTCGTTCTTCTCGCAGGAATCAAATTCCCGCTCGCCATGTTCGTCGGCGTGGTCCTTATTTTGTTCCGCCAAATCAGCTATGGACTCGAATTGGCGCGTAACCAATTTCCTTCTAAATTCATCATTTATTACTTGCCAGCTACATTTCTTTACGCGGGCGTTTTGTATGCGTCCTATCGAAGCTATGCGCGCGGCAGAGTGAATTGGAAGGGCAGGGAATATCCAGTGGGAGTTGCGAACGCATCCACTAAGGGATGATACGAATCAAATTGCTATGGTCTATCTGACGCGCAAAATCGAATTCTCTGCCTCGCACGTGTACAACAATCCGGCGCTCTCGCCGGAAGAGAATCGGCGCGTCTTCGGCAAGTGCAACAATCCTCATGGCCACGGCCACAATTACACGCTCGAAGTTACCGTCGCCGGCGAGCCCGATCCTGTCACCGGAATGGTGCTCGACCTGAAAGACCTGAAGGAAATTCTCGAGCGCGAAATCATGCAACGCATGGATCACCGTCACCTGAATCACGAAGTGCCCGAACTCAGCGGACAAATTCCAACCTGCGAAAATGTTGCGCGCGTGATTTGGGATTTACTCGATCCCAAAATCACGCAGGGAAAATTGCACCGCGTGCGCCTCTACGAAAATTCCGATCTCTTCGCCGACTGCTACCGCAACGGCGCCGGAGCGCGCGCATGACCGCGACAAATCTCCACATCGAACTCGGACGTCGGTATCGCTTTTCCGCGTCGCATCGCTTGCACAATCCGAAATTGAGCGGCGAAGAAAATTGCCGCATCTACGGCAAATGCAACAATCCGTTCGGCCACGGCCACAATTACACCGTGGAAATTCGTGTTTCGGGCAAAGTCGATCCAGCGACTGGAATGATTTCCAATCTCGCGGACCTCGATGCGTTCGTGAATCAACGCGTCATTGAACCGTTCGACCATCGTTCGCTCAACGAAGACGTTCCAGCATTTCGCGATGCCGTGCCGACAACAGAAATTCTATGCATCGAAATTTTCCAGAGACTGAAATCTTTCCCCCATGCAAAACTGGAGGCTGTACGAGTTGAAGAGACTGCAAAAAACAGCTTTGAGTACGCAGGGGAATAAGCAAGGAACAAAAACGTGACGACGAAACCATCGGAAGAAATCTTGCTCCACGAAGAAGAAAAGCCGCTCGATGCAAAAACGATCGCGTGCCACATGCGAGAAATCATCAAGCTTGTCGGCGAAGATCCGCAGCGCGAAGGCCTTCGCAAAACTCCGGAGCGTTTTGAAAAAGCGCTCAAATTTCTCACGAGTGGCTATCACCAGAATCTCGACAATGTTTTGAACGGCGCGACGTTCAGCGTTTGTTACGACGAAATGGTCATCGTCAAGGACATCGAATTTTTCAGCTTGTGCGAACATCACTTGCTTCCGTTTTTCGGCAAAGCGCACGTCGCGTATTTGCCCAGCAAAAAAGTTCTTGGTCTTAGCAAAGTTGCGCGGCTCGTGAACATGTTCGCGCGGCGCCTGCAAATTCAGGAACGCATGACGAGCCAGATCGCGCAAGCGATCGAAGAAAAAATCGCGCCGCAGGGAGTCGGCGTCATCATCGAAGCGCGCCACCTTTGCATGCAGATGCGCGGCGTTGAAAAACAGCACGGCCAGGCGGTGACCAGCGCGATGCTCGGCGCATTCCGCCACAACAAGCAAACACGCGACGAATTTCTCGCGCTCGCTCGGTCCAAGAAATAACCGCATTTTCTTCGGCCATTTTGGCTGTAGCGGAGATTTGCGCGGCTGCTACACTCAAGTATGGCAACCGGGTCCGCAACCGCTCCAGCTATCGAAAAACCTCCAGCCACGAATAACGTTGCGGCAAAATCTACTGCGCTCACTTTCTCCGCGTTCTTTAGCATCTACTTCATCTGGGGCTCCACGTATCTCGCGATTCGTTACGCCGTGGAAACCATCCCGCCGCTTTATACTGCGGGACTTCGCCATCTCATTGCCGGTTCGATTCTTCTGATCTGGGCGCTCGCGAAAGGGTTGCGTCCAACCGCGGCGCAGATTCGCGCGAGCGTTATTATCGGTTTCTTTTTCTTCCTCATCGGTCACGGAAGCTTGCACTGGGCCGAAACGCGAATCCCATCCGGCCTTGCCTCGCTCATCATCGCTTCTGAGCCCGTCTGGGTGTTCCTGATGGCTTCGGCCGTGGAGAAAAAGTGGCGCATGAATGCGCCGTTGCTCGTTGGAGTTGTGCTCGGCCTCGGGGGTGTGGCGTTGTTGCTCGGGCATGGTGCTGTGACATCGAGTCCCGGAATGTTTCTCGGCGCTGTGGCTGTTTTGGTCGGCGCAATCTCCTGGTCCGCGGGAATTATTTATTCGCGGCGATCGCATCTTTCCGGAAATCCGCTGCTGCTGTCCGCGCTCTCTCTGCTTTCCGGCTCCGTGTTGCTGCTCACGGCCGGAACGCTCGTCGGTGAAGCGCGCGGATTTTCTTTCGCGCAAGTGACACCGCGTTCGTGGCTCTCGCTCGCGTACTTAATCGTGTTCGGGTCGGTGATCGCGTTCACGGCGTACAACTGGCTGCTCGAACATTACTCACCGACGTTTGTCGCCACTCATACCTATATCAATCCGGTGGTCGCTGTTTTTCTCGGCTGGTGGCTCGCCGGAGAAAAAGTGACGATCAACGTTGCCATCGCCGCGGCCCTGGTGATTCTCGCGATGTTTCTTGTGGACCGCGGGATGGCGAAACTGCAAACCTATTCAAAAGTCGCGGGCTAAAGCCCTGCGTCTACATAGTTCCTATTTCAACCCAAGCCGTGGTGGTGTCCCACGCGAGCTTGAGGTTGCAGCTGTTGCCGGCTTTTTCAAATGAAATCGTAAAATTCTCGACAGGTGCGCTGGAGGTTCCGGCTTTCATGTCCACGCGAGCGAGATCTTCTTTTTCGCCGGGATAATCCGTGCCCCATTCGCCGGTTTTTTTGCTGATGACGAGCGTCCACTTTTCTTTGCCGGGAATGGTGAAGAGAGTGTAGCTGCCGGCGGGTATGTGCTTTCCGCCGACCATGGCATCCCCGGTGGTGACGAAGGTTGTGGCTTCATTTGCGCCGGTGCGCCAGACTTCGCCGTACTTCACGACGTCCGGGAAAACGTTGCGGCCCTTTTTGCGTGGGCTGGAATAGTCAATGGTGACGGTTTTGCCGCCGGCGAGTTCGCACTTGGCGCTAGCGGGTGGGCTCGGGCGCTTGGATTTGTCCTGCTGGGCACGCAGGGCGATGGCTGCAACAGCGACAACGAGAACAGCGGAACCACAGATGATCAGAGCTCTACGCATTGGGAATTCCCTCCAGGACGAAAACTGTAGCACGGAAGACACGCAGGTATTGACGCAGCGGAGTGAAGAGGGAAAGCAGGGGGACAAGAGCTAAAGATAACGCAGAGGCGCATAGTGCCCTGAGGCACGCAGAGGGGAAGCGGCCGGTGCTGCGCTGAGTGGCGGGGAGGAAGCGCGTTCCCAATTTGGGAATAGTTTGGGTACACCCGGTTGTTTTCGCATGAGTGGCAAATGCAGGACTTACGGGCGCGAAATCGGCACAAATGGCAACTTACCGAGGCTGGGAGTGCTTGCCCTCCCCTACTCCCGGGGTGGGTGTCTAGTCGCGACCGACTATTGGCAAGACCCATCATCCGCAAACTGGTTGCTGGTAGCCATAGAAGCCAGAGAACGCGCGCACGTCCGGATTTTCTGATCGAGAGCATCGTTTTCGAGCGAGTTTGGCTCGATGTAAGTTCTAGACGCTGTTAGCTTGAGATATTTGTCGCACAAGCTGCGCATGTTGTTGAACTCGTTTGTGAGGTATGGAAGAGCACTCTTATCGGCAGTCGTGCTTGCGGAGACCGAAGCGAGCCGCAGCGCCTGCTGTGCTTGTGCGCGGCTGGCTGCGAGCCAATCTTCGGTGAGGGGATAACCGCGCTCGATCGCGTTCTTCAAAGCTGCGTGCCATTCCCGCATCTCCGCCATCGCTTCGATACCCTTTGTGACGAAATCTTTGGAGAAACCCGAAGCCGTAGCGGCTGGCGGAGAAGCGTCTGCAGCCGCACCGTGTAACGTCAAGATAACTTGATTTCCGCTAAAGCTCATGGCGCTATTCGTTAGGCGCGCAAGGCCTTCAACTTCGACATAATTCCGGCCATCAACTCGAATCACTTTTGCGGAGCCTGATTGTCCGGAAATGATCAGTGAGTCAATCTGCTGCGCAGCGATGGACAGTGCCATCACGGTCATGAGGAACGCTGCGGAAAGTGTGCGCCACGTCTTTCGGGAATGGATTTGCATCGGATGGCCCTCCCCACGCGAGCGCCTATTGTACCGTACCAGTAGCGCCCGTTGCGTTTTCGCGCTGCAGCTCCGGATGGTGGAGGCAAGTACATGGAGATTTCGTCGTCTATCGAATCGGAGTGGCTACAGGAAAGATCTTGCAGACGTACTCGGAAAAGGATGCCCAACGCATATTTGATAACGAGAATTTGCCTCGGGTCGGCGCGCCTGATGACGAGTTGTAGTGCCGACCATGCGGCAAGTGCCTGACTAACGCTTGTCGGAGATTCGATTTTCGATGTCCGGCAATCCGGCTATACTTCCAAGTGGTGATAAGCTGTTCCGCGGGGGGAACCGTTTCTCCCTTAGGAGTTTATATGAAAAAGTTTCTAACTCTCTTCGCAACGCTGTTTCTTAGTGCAGCGGTCGCCTACGCTGGCCCCAAGCCGCAGCCCGGCAACATTCTTTCCCACACCTCTGTCGCTTGTGGCACAAAGAAATCAAAAAAGCAGGACATCGATCTCCTTTGCCAGCAGTATGTCGTCCGCTCCGGGTCCACCGACTACACCATTCGTCAGCCAAAGCCCTCCGATAAGACCCTTATTCCGTTAAATACAGCTATCCAGTTCACCCTCGACAAAAATAAAATGAAGTTCAAGGCCAACGGAGAATCCTTCGAATTCATGGTCATCTCCCAGGCCGCCGCCTCTTCTGCCGCTGCTACACCGGCCCCTTCCGATCCCAATCGTCAGTAGCTCGCAGGCTCTTCTCTTTCGGATAACGGCTGAAGGACTAGAGGCAAGGGTGCGAAAGTTCGTCTGCCTTGTTGGTTCTTGTCTGTGGATAGTAAGATGGCGCAGAAGAGTCAGAAGCAATCATGCCCCAGCAAGCACCACTGAAATATATCTTCTACATTGCCGCCACGCCGGAGAAGGTGTGGGAAGGCTTTGTGTCGCGGGAGTCGAACCACATCCTCTTCTCGGGCGCGGAGCTCCATGCGGACTTTAAGCCTGGTGGCTTGCTCGCATGGGTGGGCGCGGGACCCGATGGCAAGCCCATGAACTACGTCCGAGGGAAGGTCCTGCGGTTTGAGCCGCCAAAAGTCTTTCAGTACACCTTCGCAATGGGCCAAAATGATAAGGCGTCACGCGCAACCATCGAACTGGTGCCGGAGACCGAAGCCACAAAAGTAACAGTGACGCATGACGAGTGGGCCGAGGATGATCCCACTTACGCTGCCTGCGCCGATGGATGGCCACGTATTCTTTCCCGCCTGAAGACGCTGCTGGAGACTGGGAAGACATTCAAGCCGCATTGAACTAAGGTGGGAATGGTCTGAAATTTTTCGCCGGCAGTATGCCTCAAGCAAGCGCTAATCGGAATCTTGAATCTCATTGTCCGGTAGGGCGAGTTGGCCCGTGCTGCCTGAACCGATAGCATGCGGTAAGCGGATTTATCAACTTCTCTTGTTCTGCCAACCTCTGCGTTGTGGTCTACAATAGTTGGGGTCTAAAACAGTCTTCTGAAACCTAATTCAAATGCTCGAGTGCGCCAGCGGCCGGCATGGATCTCAACGTATCCAATTCAGTGAGTACTTTTTCCCAAGCTTGTGGATCTTTCTTGGTTGCGAATCCCTTCTCGAGGTCCGCGTAATAGCCGAGAATGTCCCGGCGCAAAGCGTCCGAAATAGGCTTGCCGCTCGTCCGGCCAAGCAAGTTCGCGTAAGTCTTGTCTGAGAGTCTGTAGACAGCTGGCCCGCTTAATCCACCTGTGTCGAGGTTGTTGTTTGGCAATTGGAGTCTGCCTTCCTGCTGCGCAAGGAGCAACAACCGATAGTGGTCCAGGGTTTCGTTGAAACTGCGCATATAAATCTGTTCTACCGCCGGTGTGGGTGGATGAAACGCGAGGCCGCTGAGCGGACCGATCTTGGGTACCAGGCGAAAAACAAACGCCTTGAAGCGCGCAAAGAAACCCGGCTTCTCGTAAACGTCGCCCCATTCCTTGCGGTAGCCCGAGTTTGAAATGTTGTAGATGAATTTTGTTTTGGTCTCGCTGGGGTCGCCGTGCTGGATCTCTCGCCTCTTGAGGTGCCATGCAACTTTGGTGGTGCGCGGAATCACAGTTGAAACAGCATGCCGATAGCTGCCGATCGTGAGATCAACCCTGAAAAAGATGCTCGACATATCGAGCGAGTATGTTCTCGCGAACGCTCTCTCCAAGACCGGCTTGGAAACCTCAAAACCGATAAAATCGTGGTAGGCCTTCGGAGCGTAATTTCCCTTGGCGACCTGGTCCACATCGAAGCCAAACTCTACCTTCATGTGCGCGGAGGGCTTTTCCTCATAAGTGACGACCGGTCCATACTTCCTTGCCAGTTCGGGATACATCATCGCAACCGCGCGATTGGTCGCGATTGGATGGCCGGAGGCGTCAGCGGCATAATGTGCTAGCGCACCCAGCGCAAATGCGTACTCATTCAGATCCCTGGATTCCTCAATCAAAGCGAGAACAAAATCCCCACTTCGGACATAGTGCGTCAGGTCACTAAAAAACGAGTTGCCGAAAGGATAGTAGCCCATATCCTGGATGATTGCGCCGCCGTAGGCATACGCGTGGGCCTGGATCAGTTGCTCCGGCGTCGCGTTGGGGAAGCGCTTCACGAGCAGTGGTACCATGCTGTCCTTCCACGCGGCGTCGATAATCGCTTCATGCGTCAGAACGGAGTAGCCTGCACAACGGGGGGCGCAGCATGTTCCTAAGATGAGTCCGAAGATAACAGGCACAGATAGTGAGAACGACCGGAATCGACCGGGGGTCAGCATCTTAGGTGATGATAACAGGGGTTCTCACCGACTGTTTGACGTGTGCCTGATAAACGCTTACTGGGGATGGGAGTTCGCTTAAGGGAGATTCTGAGTAAGCAGGAGCGCGCTACAGAAGTCTGGTTCGCTATTTTTGCCACATGCAAAAGCCACCCAGGAAGGCGTTTTCGTTGCTGCCGAGGCGCGTGCCGGGAGGCAGGTTCTTCAACTTCTTAGAATTTCCGCCACCTAGCACGACATAATCGGCATCTAGCGCGGTCTTAAGTTTCTTCGCAATTGTAGCCACATGCTTGCGCCACTTTTTCTTGCCGGATCGTTCTAGCCCGCGCAAACCAAGGTAGTCTTCGTAGGTTTTGCCGTTTTTATAGGTAAGGTGTGCCAACTCCATGGGTTGGAGCGTGCCGTCCACGATCATAGCCGACCCAAGGCCGGTGCCTAATCCGAGAAACAACATGCGACCGCCTTTATAACTGCCCAGCGCTTGCATGGCAGCATCGTTGATGATCCTAACCGGACAGCCAAAAGCTTTGCGGAAGTCAAATCTCACCCAGCCGCCGCCCAGGTTGTGGGGTTCTCGGAGTGGGTGCTGATTAATGATGGGGCCGGGAAAGCCTAGCGATACACAATCGAACTTCCAGTCTCGAACCGACTTCTTGACCAAGCGGACCATTTTGCGCGGGGTCATGGTGGGGCCCGATGGATATTTTCGAGGCTCCTTTTGCCCGGTAGCCAGCATCTTGACGTTTGTGCCGCCGACGTCGACGACAAGGACTCTTGGAGACTTTGCCGCTTGCACAGCTTTCATCGCTGCTCCTTCGATGCGTGGCTGAATAGACTGCGCGTGTGGCTCTTAAGAATGCCGTATGAATCGGGAACCGTCCATCCTGAACCTGTGTTGCTACCCGACGGTTGTGATATAGACTGTCGCACGTCGCAGGGTGGAAAAAGCATCCTCATGGACTCCCAGTCCAAAACAAAGAATTCACCAGACTCTCAATCACCGAGCCTAGATCGATCCTTTAAGACTAAACGGCTAGAAGCTTTTGGGACACGCCTTCCCTGGATTCTCGAGGAATTTTTCCGGCAGTCCAAGCTAAATTCTCGTCTACATCACTTTTCCAGAATAATAGATTGGATTAGGGCTGAAGGTAAGTCTCCTTCGGTTTCCGAGCGGACCGAACGCTTGAATGAATTGTTGTCTTTGCTCGAAGCGGATGCGGCGCTGCGACTCCGATTTCAGAATGCTTTTCATGCCATGCTCGGAGAGACTCAGGCCGTGAACCTGTTTGCAGAGGCAGGCTTGCATCCGCGTGAAAGTCTATGGTCCGAAGCAGTTCGAAGGATGGCCGAGCGGGTGCTACCGTCGGCGCACGAAGATGCTGATCTCTTAAAACTCATATATAGGCTTAATCCTGATGATCGCTATATTCCCGGATTTCTTGAGTTGCCAGACGAACTGTTCGCGCGCACGGTCCGAGTCCTTACTCCAGACAACGATCCGTCGGCTTGGCATCGGCAGCGCACAGACCTTCAGCAGTCGCTCCTCCTTTTGGGAACCCACGTTGCGGGAGTGGGTCTCTCACCAGAATTTCGGGAACGATGCCACCCTTACCAAGTGGAGAAGTCCCCGTTCTTTCGGATTCAGAAATTTGCTGATGAACTCGCCAGTGCTGAATCTGCGGCGAAAGGCCTGAGTTCTCTAGAGATTTTGCGAGAGGAGATGACCCGTTGCCGGGTGGAACTGGAGTACATGCGTGAGGGGATGGAAGACAGAGGCGTCAGCACTGCCCTTGAATTTGACATAAGCACGATCAAACGAGCTCTAAGAAGAATGGACTGCATAGCCAGCGTTCTGTTTGCCGGTGACGAGGCAGGCTTTCGCGAGGTTAAGAGTCTTCTTGACGATGTGATGCGTGCCCGTCTCGAGGATCTGAGCCTTTTGGCGGTCGTGAAGGAAAATGCAGGACTACTGGCTCGAAAGATTGTCGAGAGGACTGGCAAGACCGGCGAACACTATATCGCCAACACGCCAAGTGAATATTGGGGTATGTGGAAGGCGGCCCTAGGCGGTGGTCTGGTGATTGTTGCAACGGCGGCCATAAAATTGAAAATCACCGTGTTGGGCCTGCCGCCCTTCTTCGAGGGGTTCCTGGCCGGCACGAATTACGCGATCACTTTCCTGATCCTGCAGGCTCTGGGTCTGGCGCTCGCAACCAAGCAGCCGTCCATGACCGCTGCGACCTACGCCAAGATTGTTCGCATGACACAAGGTACCGAACGCCTGGAAAAACTGACAGAATTCATCAGCCGCATATCGCGCACACAACTTGCAGCTGCCGTGGGCAATTTGCTGACGGTCACGTTTGGAGCCGTGCTCTTCGCTCGCGCCTGGTTGTATTGGTTCTCTAAACCGTATTTGCCCGCATCCAGTTCTGCTTATGTATACGAGACCCTGAACCCACTTGCCTCAGGAACGGTTCTGTATGCCGCCTTGACTGGAGCAGTTCTCTGGATATCAGCGCTTGCCGGTGGATGGGTCGAGAATTTCGCAACATATAACCGCATCCCGGAAGCGATTGCCGACCATCCGTTGGGCTGGCGCTTTGATTCTGATCGAATGAGACACGTTGCAAACATCTTCGAGCGGAATATATCGGCATGGAGCACCAGTATCGTACTGGGTTATCTGCTGGGATTTATCCCGCTTCTGGGCCATTTCTTTGGAATTCCTCTCGACGTCCGGCATGTCACTCTATCCACGGGCACGCTGGCACTCGCAGCGGCGAGTCTCGGAAAAGGTTGGTTTTACAGAGGGTGGTTCATCCATACCCTCTTTGGAATCGGAGTCATATTTGTGCTGAATCTGGCAGTTAGTTTCGGAATTGCATCTTGGGTCGCGTTTCGGGCCTACGATGTTTCTTATGCCGACCGCGTTCAATTGCTCAAATACGTTGTCAAGAGTTTCTTCCGTTCGCCACTGCGCTTTTTATTCTCTACGCGAGGGCTTTCCGGTCCCCACTGAGTTAAAGAGCAAGTTAAAGATTGTCTCGCAGAAAATTATTCCAACTCAGAATTGATTAACGCACAAATCGGAGACTTGAATCTAACTGTCCGCTCATCAAGGATAATCGCCTCATGGAAGGATCCAGCACTAGGGCGAGATTGATTATTGTGTGCGGATTGCCTGGCTCCGGTAAGACCACACTTGCGAAGGCGCTTGAAAGCAGGCTACGCGCGGTTCGTTTTTCTGCCGATGAGTGGATGGATGCTCTTTCGCTGGATCTCTACGATGAAGAAACGCGCGGGAAGATTGAGGCGCTGCAGTGGAAGCTTGGTCAGGAACTGCTCGGCCTCGGTCTTACGGTAATCATTGAATGGGGCACCTGGGGAAGGTCAGAGCGGGATGCTTTGCGGCTCGGAGCCCGAGCGCTTGGCGCCGCCGTCGAGTTACATTATCTTTCTGCTCGTATGGAGGTTCTCTTCGAGAGGATTCAACGGCGCGGCCTGGAGAAGCCACCCATAGAACGCGATGCATTGTCGCGTTGGTTCGAGATATTCCAAGAACCAACGCCTGAAGAGATGGCACTCTTCGACAAGCCTGTGGTTACAGACGCTGCCCTTAGTTGAATCCAATGATCCGCGCGCCCGCCTCACTTCAGTGCCGGAGATGAAATTGCTGTTCGGTAGACCGCCCAGCTTTGTTGTTTGCCCGGATTTTCAGATCATGGCGTCCAGGTCCCATCGGGACGGACACGAGCTCGAGTTCGCCGGCTCGGAAGTGGAACAACCCGCTGACGTCGTTTCCATCGAGCGTCGCGCGAAATGAGGGCGCCTCCATCACCGGGTCGTAGTAAATCACCACTCCGAATACCTTCTCTTCGGCGGGAAGTCGAACGTCTGAAGTCAGAGGCTGTGCGAAGCTGAACGCGCCATTCGGCGGCTGGAGCCCTCCGGAGTCGAGGTCCCAAGTGAGTGGGTCGCGGCGGCAGACGAACTTGAGCTCAAATGAATTTCCGGGGTACGTTGGGACATTGTTTAGCTGAGCCAGACCGTTTCGCCCCGACGAGGTTGACGATGACGTTGTCTGGTCGATCTCAAGATCAAACGAGCCCCTTCGAGAGCTCTTAATGCGGAGAACGTAGTTTCCCGCGGCCGGTTGTTGCGAGCTAAAAGAATACGAGGTGACATTGGGACTGGGTTCGGGGTCGCCGGGGGCGACGACGTTGTCCATGTCGCTGTGGTAGCTATCACCGACGGGTACAGGGTGCCCCTTGTCATCAGTGAGCGAAACATCCAGGTACGCATCCGTCTGTGAGCCGTCGGGATTCCTGACCTGACCGGCGTGGATGCCTACGTCGAAAGATTCGTATACCGCCGCGTCTGTCGCAGGAACTGCCGGCTTTGCCGACGCACCGCCCGTAGGGAGGCCAGTCTGCACGACGCCCGGGTAAATCGCGAACCGTGCTGGTTCACTCGTTCCGCTTGGAGTTGTCACGGTTACGTTCAAATAGCCGAGCCAAGAATTTGGGCCGATCGTGTAATCGGCCGTGATTTGTGTAGGGCCATTCACTTGAATGTTGCGAAGGTCGAGTCCCGGAGGGGTCTTAATCGTAGTGCCCGGAACAAAACCTGTTCCCCTTAGAACCAGAGATCCAGTGTTGCCGACATTTCCGAAGTTCGGAATCAGTTCGGTCAAGGTCGGCCGGGCAGAAGTAGAAGCGGACACAGCGGTCTGATTTGCGCGGCCCGAGCAGCCGGCAATCAGAACCAAACATGCCATCGACAAGTAGTGTCCTTTTGCCACGGCGGCCCCCGAAACGCTCTTTAGCCATGCTGTTCTCTCGATGTTGTGCGACACAATGGTACTTCCACGCGTAGTTTAGGAAACAAACAACAATTCAAGGATAATCTGCTCATGGAAAGATCCGGCGCCGGAGCGAGATTGATCATTGTGCGCGGATTGCCGGGCCAACCGATTCACCAGAATGAATCGGAAATGCAAAAGCGTTGGCTTGCTCCGTTCGAAATGACCGGGGGTGGGCGATGGGAGCTCGCTGACTGTGGGACACTGAACTTGGCCAATGCTTTCGTCCACGTTTCGAAGTCAAAGGGGGTTCCGGTTCATGATGGACTTCTGGAGATCTGCGATCCGGCAGCAGTTCCATGCCGCGATTGACATGCTCGCCAACGCGATCAAAGCCTGCCCGGAGTCTGTATGGTCCGGCCAGGGGCCGCGCGCGTTTTGGTATCTGGCTTTTCACACGCTCTTCTTCCTTGATCTTTATCTCTCGGAAAAAGACGAACCCCAATTCCGTCCGCCACCGCCGTTCGGCCTTACCGAACTCGAGGACGAGGTCCCGCCGGAGCGCGTCTATGGAAAAGACGAACTGCTCGCCTACCTCGAGCACTGCCGCAAGAGGTTGGACACCGTGATGGCGGGAATGACAGAAACCTGGGCTGTGAATCCCTGCCCAATCCCGTATCGCGACATGAGCAACGGTGAATTGCTCCTCTACAACATGCGGCACGTGCAACATCACGCGGCGCAACTGAACCTGTTGCTGCGTCAGACGACAAATTCGGCGCCCCGTTGGGTGTCAAAGGGCGGTCGGAAAGCGAAGGTCTGACGCTCAACGGGAATGTGCGGATGAAAAGGGCTTGTCCTCGAACCCGCGGACACTACCGAACTCGGCGTTATGGAAGAATGAGAGAATCGCAAGGGAGACGGGGATGAACAAGTGCCAGGAAATTGCTGAGGCTTATCGGGCGGTGACGATCAAGGGCGCGTGGTATGGACCTACGGTGGCGGAACTCTTGGAGCGGATTACTCTGGAGGTGGCTACGACGGTGCCTGCGCCCGGCGCTCATACAATTGCGGAGTTGCTGCAACATTTGTTGCTGTGGAATGAACGAATCCGGAAAACGGATGAGAGCCATCCGATGCCGAAGTGGGAAGCGGAAAAAGAATGGGCCGAACCGGCGATTCCGTGGAACGAACTGGTGGCGCGATGGAGGCAGAGCCGCGACCTGCTGGAAGAGAGAATGCGGAATTTTCCGGTGGCGGATTTGGGGAAGCAGACGCCCGGGCGAAGCTATCCGTACGAATTTTTGTTGAACGGAATTGTGCAGCACACGATTTGGCACAGCGGGCAGATCGCGATGGTGTTGAGCATGGTGCGGGGAAGATAGAGAAGTCGAGAATGGGCACTCGGCCTGACCAGTGCCCACTTGTGGCTGGTGGCCAACTGTGAAGTTTACGGAATTTGCGATGAAGCACTGGCGTGAGCTGTATGGTGCAATTCACGTGCCTTGGGAAGATCGGTGCCAGGCGCAAGGGTGACTTCGGGACGCAAGATTACGCGCTGGAAATGGCCTGATCCATCAGGCGTCTCCTCCATAAAGCCTTCGGCATGGCCGGCCAATCCAGCCAGCGTGGCTCGGGCCTAGTACATTCCTATTATTGATGGTTTTTCGTTCTCTAACTACAGTTGCGGCAAAGTTTTACCAACACTTAGTCGAGTGACGTGGATCAGGTCGACACCCAAAAACCCCGGGATTCGCGGCGTTTGTTCGTCGTGTGTACTTTTGGTGCGCACATTTTTGAAAAGGGAAGACGATGCGAAAACTTTTGAATCTTGTTCCGGTTCTCGGGACGTTGCTGCTTGTCTTTACGACGCCTACTCTTGGCCAGAGCAATTACGCCGTGGTTGCAGGTGCGGTGACGGATGAGCAGCACTTGCCGGTGGCGGGAGCCGCGATCCAACTGACCGCTACCAGCACGGGCGCAACGCGGCGCGTCGTCACGAATCAGCAAGGACTGTTCGAAGTGCCTGCGCTCTTGCCGGATGACTACGAGTTGAAAACCGAAGCGTCCGGTTTTGCGCCTGCGACGCAATCGGTGCGTTTGGAAGTTGGAGAGAGACTCGCGGTTGCCATTTCGCTTCGCGTGGGTTCGATCAAGCAGGGAGTGGAAGTCGTCGCCAAAGCCGAAGTGCTGCAGACGACCGATGCCAGCGTGGGAGAAGTTGTCGAGCCGAAATCCATTCGCGAACTGCCGCTGAACGGGCGCATGTTGATTGACCTTGTGCTGACGGTGCCGGGAGCGCATTTGGGATTCGGCGCGCAAACAGGATCAACCAATCCGCTCTACTGGCGTCCGGGGCAGCGATCTGCCGTCGTGATCGGCGGAGCCCGTCCGAATGCAAATTTCTTTTTGCTCGACGGCGCAACGAATACCGATCCGACGTTCAATACGCAAAATCTGAGTCTCTCACCTGACTCGGTGAAGGAATTTCAGGTGGAAACTAGCAGCTACACCGCGGACATGGGCGGCGCGGGCGGAGGACAGATCAACATCGTCACGAATTCCGGTTCGAGCCATTTCCATGGAACGGTTTACGAATTTCTTCGCAATGGGGCGATGGACGCGACCACGTTTGCTTCGATGGGCAACAATCATCTTGTGCAAAATAATTTTGGAGGTTCTTTCGGCGGGCCGCTCGTCGGGAAGAGAACGTTTTTCTTTGTGAACTACGAAGGGCTGCGCCTCTCGCAAGCAGATGCACAGGTATTGACCGTTCCCACACGGGACGAAATCATGGGCGATTTCAGCATGAGCAATGTCAAAATTTACGATCCGAAGACGGCCGTTGCGAATCCTGCGTACAATCCGAGCCTTCCTACTGGCCCTTCGAATTTTCCTTATACGCGGACGCAGTTTACCGACAACATGATTCCTTCGGACAGAATCAATCCGCTGCTCGAAGCGTTCCTCCTGCAATATGTTCCAGTGCCGAACATGGGCATGACGGGCGGCGCCGACTCCAACAATTATCTGGACATCCGAAACGAAATGCATTTTCAGGACCAGGGAACTATTCGCATTGACCATAACTTTTCCAACTCCGATACGCTCTTTGGGCGGTACACACTGAGTTCGGAAAACGGATTCACGCCGACTGGCGGGATGACGGCAACGACTTCAACTTTGCCCGGGTTCGGCGCGAATTTTGACAACCGGTCGCAGCAAGCGGTCATTTCCTGGAACCATATCTTCGGCACGAACAAGGTCAACACTGTCTCGATCGCGGTTTCGCGTTTGTCCATGAATCACACGTCGCAGAATAACGGCGTGAATGACATTGTTGGCGCGCTGGGAATTCAGGGCGTCGGTTTTGGCGGGAAAAACGCCTGGGGCTCGCCGTGGTTTGCCGCGCAGGGCTACACCGGAATCGGTGACACGTTCGCCGCCACGCCGATGCACGCATGGGACACGATGTATGAGATTCGCGACATGTACGCGTGGCAACTTGGACGGCACGCGGTCAAATTCGGCGGCGATTTTCATTGGTACACGTGGCCGATGTGGGGATTTTTTCAGAACCGTGGCTACTACCAATACACCAACGGGTACACGACGGAATTTGGCTTCAATAACGGCAGCGGCTCAGGGTTTGCGAGCCTCTTGCTGAGTCTGCCTGCCGTCAAGCAACGTCAGGCAGGCGTTCCGCAAATGAATTTGCGCAATTGGGGAACAGACGCTTTCGTCGAAGACAGTTGGCAGGTGACGCCGACGACCACGCTGAGTCTTGGAGTTCGTTACGAATATACGAACCCGCTGTACGACAAAAACAATACGAACACCAATTTGATTTTTCAGGATGGCGTGCCTTCGGTTTTCGTTGGCGGCCAGAATGGTTATCCGCAGGGGCTGATGTATGCGAATCAGTTGAACTTTGCGCCGCGGTTTGGAATCGCCAAGCACGTTCCGCGCTGGGGAATCGTGTTGCATGGAGCGTACGGAATTTTCTTTACACCCGTGGACCAGAATACGTGGTGCAACCAGCGGCACAACGTGCCCTACGTTTTTCCTGAAACGCAGCAGGCGGATAACTTCACGCCTCCCGCCGCGCTTTTCAACACAGGCATGAATTTTGGCACGCCCGTTCTTGGAACCGGAGCGTTGCCTGCTACAACTGTGAGTTTCACTGCATTTGATCCGCACTCCCCGGCACAATACGTGCAGCAATGGAATGGGGCCGTGCAAAAAAGTTTGGGAAAAGATACGTCGCTGGAATTTGGATACCTTGGCGCTCGCGGGTTTCACTTGCAGCGCGCACACTTGATTAACAATACTTTGCCCGGACCGGGACCTCTTGGGCCGCGGCGTCCTTTCAAAACGCTTGCGTTTGTGCCCGATACAACGTTGCCGCCGAGTAGCACTGACGCGGTGATTCAAAGCCTGACGTTTCCGGTGAGTACCATCAATCTTCTGGAGAACAGCGCGCAAAGCTGGTACGACGCGGGTTACGTAAACGTGCGGCGTCGGTATTCGCACAGTCTGAGTTTTCTGGCGAACTACACGCTTGCAAAAACTCTTACCAATGCGCCGGATTTCCGTTCGCCGATGGACGAATCCGCGATTCCGCAGAACAACAGAGACCTCAGCCTTGAAAAAGGTCCGGGCTGCGATGTCCGGCATCGTTTTTCGTTGAGCAGCGTTTACGACATTCCCGCATACAAGCGTTCGGAGTGGATGCGGCTGATTACGCAGAACTGGCATTTCTCAACCATCTATCAGATTCAAAGTGGCATGCCGTTTACGATTTCCGTTTTCGGAGACACGGCAAATTCCGGCACAGTGCTTGGGGAAAATCCGATTCGCGCGAACGTTACCGGCCAGCCCGTATTCGGACCGGGTACGCATACCGCAGATAGATGGTTCAACCCCGCGGCATTTGCCACGCCGCCAGCGTTCACCTACGGCAACGCCGGGCGCAATTCTGTGTACGGCCCCGGGATGCAGACGATGGACGTCGCCCTGGCGCGCAGTTTCGCTTTCACGGAAAGGATGAACTTCCAGTTCCGTGCGGAAGCGTTCAATGCGTTGAACAAGGTGAACCTGGGCACGCCGAACCGGTTCGTGAACACGCCGCAATTCGGAACCATCACCATGGCGATGACGCCAGGCCGTGAAATTCAGTTGAGTGCGCGGCTTTCGTTTTAATTGGGCAGAGCTTAATACACCCAGAAGGTCATTTCTGCAGAAAGCGTACACATGGCCGGATAAAATGAGACCGGCAATACTTCCTTTTCTTCATGGAGGATTTGCAGGGCTTCGTCCATGAGGATTCGGACGAGCCAATTACGAAAGGCGCCTTCCGTTTTGAATGCCTTGGTATTGCCAGCAGAGGCGAGCTTGCGAGGGGCGATGAGAAGACAGTTATTCACTGCCTTCTCGATCTGTTCGCGGCTGTCGAGCAGACGAGCCGCTACAAAGTAAAGCAAACCACGACACCGAAAGAACCGAGCGTTAAGTTTCAGTGGTTCCGTTTGAACTAGTGGAAGTAAGAGTGTTTCACACATGTTGAACGACCTGATTGGCAGTAATTGCTGTCATTAACTGGCGTGTTTGGCAGCCGTTTGATGGACACCACTGTCCTCTTGCCGATTGGAGGAGCCGGTGGGGAAGAGCATTGGCACTCGACGGCGATAGTCCACGTATTCTTTGTGGAAATGGATGAGGTCGCGTTCTTCGAGCTGAATCGCAATCAGAATATAAGTCGTGGTAGCGATTGCGAAAAATAAATGCGCAGACGTCATCAGCGGCGCCGACCAGAATACGAGCAGCCACCCCACATACAACGGGTGCCGAACGTAACGGTATAGGCCGGGGGTGCGGAATCCGGGAGTTGTGTAGGGACGGCGCCGCAAGTAGAGCCAGACCTGGCGCAGTCCGAATAGGTCAAAGTGATCGATAAGAAGAGTCGTAGCGAGGACAGTTAGCCAGCCGGTCGCGTACAGACCGTACAAGGCCAGCCGTCCTGGGGTGTTGCTCACGTTCCAGATGACACTGCCCATGGGCTGCCATTTCCAGAACAAGAGGAACAAAGCAACACATGAGAACAGTACATACGTGCTGCGTTCGACCGGTATTGGAACGATGCGCGTCCACGCGGCTTTGAACCACTGCCGCGCCATTATGCTATGTTGAAGGGCAAATACCCCCAGCAACAGAGCGTTGATTCCCAATGCCACCGTGAATGGCACCCGTGGAGCGGAATCGATGGACTTCGAAACGCCGAAATTTCCCAGAAAACCAATCGCGTACAAAAAGATCGCTAAAAAACTAAGATAGCAAACGACACCGTAAAAAAAAGCCGTAATCCTTCCAAGCATCAGTTCTCCTTCGGGGCGTCCATGGGCTACAATTCCGAACAATCAGAACGGCTCCCGTACCAGGTTATTAGCTCCTAAAGCGGGCGTTTGGGTCCTTTGGCTGGGCTGATTTATTTCTGCTATTTTTCTGAAATCATGGCTTCGAAACCTTCAAGCGCGGTGTATGAATTCGGTCCTTTCCGGCTGGAATTGAAGGAACACCGGTTAGTGCGGGAGGGCCGGGCCATTCCATTGACCGGAAAGGCGTTCCATACGCTGCGCGTTCTAGTGGAGCGACATGGGAAACTCGTTTCCAAGCAGGATTTGATGTGTGCTGTTTGGCCGGAAACGACGGTCGAAGAGAACAATTTGGACCGCAATATCTCCACGGTGCGCAAGGCGCTGGAAGAGAAAGCCGCCGGGCGGCAGTACATAGAGACGGTACCGCGCGTAGGGTATCGTTTCGTTGCGGAGGTCTCCGAAGCCGCAGGAGAAGTTGCTTCCAGTTCTTCATTGGTAGCACAGGGCATTTCGTCGATTGCAGTTCTTCCCTTTGTCGATATGAGCCCATGCCGGGATCAGGACTATCTGTGCGAAGGGCTCGCGGAAGAGTTGATTAACTCTCTGACTTGTGTGGATGGTCTTCGAATAGCTTCGCGAAGCGCTTCCTTTCAGTTCCGCGGATCGGAAGTAAACGTGCGGGAGATTGGCAAGCAGCTCGGCGTCGAGACGTTGCTCGAGGGCAGCGTTCGCAAAGCGGAGGATCGATTGCGTGTGACGGTGCAGCTCGTGGAAGTTGCGACTGGCTATCACCGGTGGTCCCAGCGGTACGATCGCGAACTTCACGACGTGTTTCGAATGCAGGACGAGATCGCAGAGAGCGTCGTTACCTCGCTGCGCGGAAGCATTCTCAGTCAGAGAGAAAAGGAATCGCTGCTGCGGCCGCACACAGGCGCGGCGGCCTACGAATACTATCTGCGTGGACGGCAGTACCTTCCGCGTTTGACCCAGCCGGATTTGCAGAGAAGCGGGGAGATGTTCGAGCAGGCAATTGAGCTCGATGCGGGCTACGGTCCGGCTTATGCCGGATTGGCGATGGTGCATGCCACGCTTTACGAGTGGTTTGGCGCTCGCGAAGAAGATTTGACCCGCGCCGAGAGCGCCAGTCAAAAAGCGCTGCAAATTGCGCCGAATCTTGTTGACGCTCATGTGGCGCGTGGGTTCACGCTCTCGCTTTTCCAACAGTATGACGAAGCCGTAGGTGAATTTGAGGAAGCCATCCGGGTCAATTCCAATTTTTTCGACGCGTACTACTATTTTGCGCGGTCAAGTTTTGCGCGCGGTGACATCGAACGTTCCGCCCAGCTTTTCGATATGGCTGCCAAAATTCGCCACGAAGACTTTCAAAGCTCCATGCTTCTCGCGCAATCGCTGCGCATGCTCGGACGAAATGGCGAGGCGAACGAAGCAGCCAGAGAAGGCATACGTCGGGCGGAAAGCGCTCTTGCGCTGAATCCGCTCGATGGAAGAGCCCTTTCTCTTGGGTCGGGTGCGCTGTTCCACGATGGTCAGAGAGCGCGCGCTGCAGAATGGTCGAAACGATCGCTCGAGCTTTATCCTGATGACGCGGGTACCCTCGTTAATGCCGCTTGTCTGCACGCCAAATCCGGCAGGAAGGAAGAAGCTCTGGAACTTCTCGAGCGCGTGTTTGCACGAGGCTGGGGCAAGCGCGATTGGGTCGAACATGATCCGGATTACGACATTTTGCGCGACGATCCGCGATTCCAGAAACTTCTCGCGAAGCTTAAATAATCTGGCGGCCAACAGCGAAATCCGGCTAAGCGGGCGAGCGCGGCTTTCTTTGGCCGATCGGGAGATCGGCGTTCTCGGCTGCTCGCTTTGTGCGGGTGAGGCGTCGGATTTCGAAGATGAGGTAGGCGACAACGGCGACGTTTATGGCGAGAAGTAGGACTTTGCTAAAGGTTGGGCGGTGAAATATCTCGTAAATTTCGAGTGGGATTAGGCCGGCGGTGGAAATGACGGTAAGGAATTCGGCCCAGCGTTTCCGGAAGAAAAGCCCCACGCCCTCGGTGAGGAAAAGCGCGGAATAGACAAACGTACCCAAGCTGAGCGCGCGGAGTTTGTGCGCATCCACTGTGATTAGTTTTTCGAGCAAAAGGTTCAGGTAATGATTGTGCGGGTCAACGCGGAAAAGGTCCGCCCAATGCTGCGTCTCCACCACGAGGTCTTTGTTGGCGAGCATGTGAACAGCGATGCCGACCGCGAGAAGCGCGAGTCCTTTAAGCAATTTAAACGCGGCGATCAGCATCAACCCGCGCGGACGCGTGTGAGTGTCCGTCATTTTGGCTGAAGCATTGTAGCGTGTGTTCAGATGAGAGAAGATAGGGGAGGACTCCCAGCCACCAGGGGATAAAGCGTGCGACGCTTTCTTAACAGCAAGAGTTTTCGGGCTGGGATCCTTGGCGTAACGGCGAGTCTTTTCAGCATATTAACTTACGGACAAGAAGTGCGGGCGCCGTTGCCTGACGCGCCAGTGGCAACCGCCGGGGCTGCGCCAAATTCCTCCCAAGACATTGAAGTTACGTGGAAGCAACTTCCGAAGCGATTCCTCAAAGACCAGAAAGGCATTTGGCTGTTTCCCACGCAGCTCGCGAGAGGGCGTTATTGGATCCCGACGCTGGCCATCGTAGGAGGGACGGCGGGACTGATTGCGGCAGACCCGCATGTGATGCCGTATTTTAGAGATCACGCCGGGAATCTTGATGACATCAACGACGTGCTGGACGGGCCAATCACGACGGGTGTAATTGCCATCGTGCCTGCTTCGTTTTTGCTGGTTGGGTACATCCGGCACGATTCCTACGCAACGAGCACTGCCCTGCTTGCAGGGGAAGCATACGCAAACACCGCGGTCGTGGATCTTGCCATTAAGGCGGTTACGCGGCGGAAGCGGCCGTCGGACGTGGCTGCGGGCAGTTCGTTCGACGATACATTTTTCAACGGCGGGAAATCTCCTTTTAAAGGCAGTGCGTTTCCCTCGGGGCATGCGGCGGGAGCGTTTGCAGTCGCGGCGGTTTTTGCGCACAGATACCGCCAACATCGCTGGGTGCCGTGGGTGGCGTATGGAGCTGCGACCGCAATCGGCCTGTCGCGCGTCACGACGCTCGCGCATTTTCCTTCTGACGTTTTTCTTGGCGCAGTGTTGGGATATACGATTACGCGTTTTCAGGTGTTGCGGCACTAGGCGAAAAGAAGATAGTGGTGGCGGAATTCTTGCCGGCGTGCCGGTTTAGTCTTTCCGTGTGATCTCAATGCAATCTCTGGTGATTTGGCAGGTGCATCCGGCACTTGGTGCTCTTCCACAAAAATCCCCTAGAAAAGAATGGAATAAACCGAAGAGAAAATCGGTCTTGTTCCGTGGGCGTGAAATTTCTTTCAAGGGCCGCTACTTAGTTTGGCCACTTTTTGTTTTCCTACATACGAAAAATCGGATGAATGAAAATTCATCGCTCGATTTGCCGCTCCGCGCAACCGCAAAGACAGTTCGCGCATCCATGCAAGAATCGTGAATCGGCTGTTCGTGTTGCCGAGGACAAAATACAGCCAATCTCCGGATTTTTGCTAAAAGTCCGGAACCCGGGTCAAAAAATTAGATAAAAGGGAGACCGGAAATGAAGGAGATCGGCAAAGAAGAGACCAAGAGCAATCGGCGGGCGTTCCTGAAAAAGGGTGTGTCCGCAGCGGGAGTGGCAACTGCCGCGGGGATGGTGATTCCCGGGCGACTGTTCGCGCAGAGCGACCAGGAAGATCGCGAAGACGCCGGGCTGACAAGAGGAGACATTGCGATCCTGAGATTCTTATCCGCGGCAGAGCAGGTGGAGACGGACCTTTGGCAGCAGTACTCCGAGTTGGGTGGAACGCAGGACGATGAAGAATCAGGGCTGAACGGGGGAAACCCGCTGTACACGGCAGCACTAGAACTTCTCGACGGGGACATGGCGCAATATATCCATGACAATACGGACGATGAGTTCACGCATCACCGTTTCTTGAACAACTATCTTGAATCGAAGGGAGCGAAGAAGGTTGATTTGTCTCCCTTTGCCACTTTGCCGAGCAGCAAAGCGACGGGAGCGCGGCAAATTGGACGGCTGACGAACCTCACCCAGCTTAGCGTGGACACAACCTGGTGGACGCGCTACCGAAGCACGACGAATCCGGATCTGGGCGCGTCGTTTGCGAACGCAGTGCCGAGCCTGGCAAAGGGAAAATTCACAGCAATCCCGCGCACGGATGCGGACCTCGGAAACAGTTCTTTGAGCGACGACAATTCGAAATCAATCGATGACAGATTGAAGGCGATTGCGTTCACGGCGGGGTTCCACTTTGCATTCATCGAACAGGGGGGAACGAGTTTGTACGCAGCGCTCGCGCAACAGGCGACAAGCCTCGAGGTGTTGCGCATTTTGGTCAGTATCGGCGGTTCGGAGATCATGCACTTCCAGACCTGGCAGGACAAAGCAGGAAACGCAACACCGCTCACGTTTACCGATCCGGTGAACAAGTCCACGGTGACCTTTGCGGATTTGACGCAAAATCAGCCCGAAGACCTACAGTCGAATCTGATCATGCCGGAGCCCTGCGATTTCCTGGACAAGAATCTGGAAGCTTGTTCGATCATCCGTCCAACGTCGAGAAAACTTGGCGGCGCATTGGCCGCTGCTCAGAGCTTTCTGGACGACGGATTGTTCATCGGCCAGAGCCACGCGTTCGTAAAGACTTTTTTCCAATTGGCGGAAGAGGCGGACGAGGCGCAGCGGCAGGCATAGTGGAATACGATGTCGTATTGAAATGACTGAATGAAAACAGGAGGGGCCCGCGCAGAACTGCGCAGGCACTTTCAAGTTCTAGCGCATTCTCGTCGAACCCACTAAACAAAATCTTCGAAGAAGAAACGGCGCCCCGGTGTAACCGGGACGCCGTGTGTGCTCTGAGAGTGAAACGGTTTTAGCGATGTATCGTTAACGAGGTTTTTGCGTGCTGCGGCTCGGTGTAAGCGCGGAGCTAGGCACGCCTTCGCTCGCGGAACGCGCACCCGACTCGAACGTCAGGATGCCCTCCGTTGCAGACGCCGCGACAACTGCGCCGTTTCGGCGAGCCTGCACGACGGGGAAGTATCCTTCCGCACTGGGATCGTTGACGCGCTGCCAGGACTTGCCCGAGTCGTACGAAGCGAGCAGACCGTGTTTTTGGAGCGACGCGACTAGAGTTGTGCCGGCGCCAGCCATGTCCTGGAACTGCAATTCGCGAACTTCCGAGCGATTCCAGTTGCGGCCAGCATCATGCGAGGCATAGAGGCCCATGTTCGTGGTGACGAAAAGGTTCTTGTCGTCCACACGATGCAAGTGAAGATTCCCGGCGTTGGAGAACGCGAGTTCCTTCGCGTCCCAGTGCTTGCCTGAATCGGAAGAGTAAAGAATGTTGCGCTGAGAGATGGCCCAGATTTGCGAGCCGTCCAGCGAGGCTTCAAGCGATTGCGCAGGCTGCTTGGCGAAAGGATCGCTGCCCGCCGTGCGCCACGTCGCGCCCTTGTCGAGCGAAATCAGCACGCCGCCCGTCGTTGCAGCGAACCACGCGTTGCTGGTGAAGAGAAGATCATTCACCTGGAACGCGAGCGGTTGCGAAGTACCGGTCTTTGCTTTCGGCGCAGGGCGTTTTGCTGCGGCTGCCCCGGCTTTGCCCTTGGTCACCGGTTGCGAAACGGGCTTTGCCGCAGCGTCCGCAACATACAAACCGGACTTAACCCACTTGTTTGTAGCCTCGTCGTAGCGCATCAAGCCGCCTGCCGTGAGTGATGCCAGCCATCCATTGGGAGCCGCATACACGTGGCGAAGGTCAGTGCGCTTCAAACCGGGTCCAAGAGTGCTCCAAGTTGTGCCGCCATCTTTGGTCGCGAGGAACGCGTTTGTGTCAAACGTCAGCACGACCAGCGCGCGCTCGGGACGGTCGTTATCTATCGCGACGTCCAAAACGTGCTGGTGGTGGAAACCGGTGTTTGCGGCCGCAAACGTTGCCCCGCCGTCTTCGGAAATCTGCACGCCCTGGCGTTCCGTGCCGATGATCAGGCGCTGAGGATTTTGCGGGTCAATCAGAAGGGCGTTCACGACCCATTCGATCGGAGTCAAACGCTTCCACTGATCCACGCCCTCGTTGGTTGTCTTCCAAAGGCCGCTGGTCGTTCCCGCGTAAAGCGTATCGGAATGCTTCGGATCCTGGCGAATCAATTGCGTGCGGCGATAGATGAACGGAATGCCGCCGTAGCGCTTCCAGGTAAGGCCGGAATCCACGCTGTGATAAATGCCGGAGCAGGCCGTTGCGTGAACGTTCGAAGGATTGGCCGGATCAACGATGACGGTCATCACGTCGGAGTCGTCAATCATGCCCTGCTTAATGGAAGTCCAGTTCTTGCCCCCGTCCGTGGTCTTCCAGGGCAAGTGATATGTGCCCGCATAAATAATGTTTTCGTCTTTCGGATCGAACGCAACGGAGTCAAAGTTGCGAAGGTCATCATGCTTTGCCGGAGAGATGCGTTCCCACGAATTGCCCTCGTCTTGTGAGCGATAAACACCGGTCAGCGATCCCGCAACAAATATTTTGGGGTTCGTCGGAGATTGCGCCAGTGCCCGGACGGTTTCTTTCTGTAGACCTATGATGTGCCAATTCCGTCCCGCGTCGTCGCTGCGATAAACGCCGCCACCACCGGAGTAAAGCGTCCAGGTGCTGGCGTAAAGACGATTCGAATTGCGCGGGTCTACAAGGATGTGCGTAATAACGTCATCCTGACCAGTGCCGATGCGGCTCAGCAATTGCCAGTGCTGGCCCTCATCGTTCGAAGAGAAAACGTGGCCATCCGAAGTCCCGAGGTAGAGCTTTTTGGAGTCCTTTGGATCCGCTTCAAGAGAGATTACGGTTCCGCCTGGAGGGCCGACTTGCCGCCAGGTCTGCGCCGGAGCGGCAACAGCCGCGGCCAGCCCCAAAAACAACACCCCAATCCATTTGCCCTTCATAAGCATTCGATTCTCCCAGAGCGCAGGTGCGCCCACAAGTCAGGAGTGTAGGGTATGGGGCCGGAGGGGGTCGCCTGTCCTAAAGGACAGAATTCGGGCTAGATAGTTAGAGTCCTAGTACTTTTAGAGCCAGGTGCCACAGGAGATGGGCAACTTCTTTCCCATCCCGGTGTTTCATCCTATGGGAGCCGAGAGTATGCTCCCAGCGACCGGGTCGGCATCCAAGTAGTTGTAGGCTTCCGGTCAAAGAACAGGGGATAAGTTATGAAGACCAAATTCAGCAGGAAGAGTGGCCGTTGGTTGCTGCTTTCGTTGCTCGGTCTTCTGTGTTTCAGCGCTCAGGCAGTGCGTGCGGATGATGGCGATCCGCCATCTCGCGTGGCGCGAATCAGCTATACGGATGGAGCAGTTTCTTTCCAGCCTGGCGGTCAGGGTGAGTGGGGAACTGCTCAGCGCAATGGCACGGTAACCATTGGTGACAAGCTTTGGGTTGATAAGGATGGCCGTGCTGAGTTGCAAGCCGGCCAGGCGGCAATTCATCTTGCCAGCATGACGGCTCTTTCCTTTCTGAATCTTGACGACAACACGATTCAGATGCGCATCGCGGAAGGCTCGATCAATTTTCGCGTTCGTGAATTGCGTGAAGGCGAAGTCTACGAAGTAGATGCGCCCAATCTGGCGTTTACCGTGAAGGAAGCCGGCGCGTTTCGCATTGACGTTTCCGAAGATGGCGAATCCTCACGCGTAACAGTGATTCGTGGTTCTGGAGAAGTTTCCGCTGGCGGGCAGACCTATCCAATCAAGGCTGGCGAGCGCGGTGAATTCAAAGGCTCTGAAGATGTCCGCTACAGCATTTCGCCGGCGCCTTCGCCAGACAGTTTCGATCAGTGGTCTCAAGGCCGCGACTCAAAAGAAGACAATTCCACTTCGGCAAAGTACGTTTCGCGCGACACCGTTGGCTACAGCGACCTCGACGACAACGGCACGTGGAATGAAGTTCCGGAGTACGGCCACGTTTGGTATCCGAACCAGGTGGACGTAGGTTGGGCCCCCTATAGCAACGGCTATTGGAGCTACGTTGGTCCTTGGGGTTGGACTTGGGTTGACTATGCGCCTTGGGGCTACGCGCCTTTCCACTATGGACGTTGGAATTACATCGGCGGCCGCTGGGGTTGGTGCCCGGGACCGTACTATGCGCGGCCATATTGGGGCCCTGCATTTGTTGGGTTCTACGGCGGCGGAGGCTGGGGCGTTGGATTTGGCTTCGGGTTCGGCGGTGGAGTCGGCTGGTTCCCACTTGGATTCGGCGAACCGTTCTGCCCGTGGTATCGCCACAGCTTTGGATACGGACGGAACATCAACATTTACAACACGCACTTTCGCAACGTGAACGTCATCAATGGGCGCGGCAACTTTAACTACGCCTATGCGCACAATGCTCGCGCTGTGACCGTCACATCGCACAATAACTTTGTGGGCGGCGGCGCGGTGAATCGCGGCGCATTCCACGTAACCGACGCTTCTCTGCGCGGAGCGCGGGTATCCTCGAACAATCGCGTCGACGGATCACCGACGCGGCAGAGCTACTTTGGTGGAGCGCATGCCTCCGGACGAGTGGCAACGCCTTCCGCGGCGGTGCAGAACCGCGCGGTTGTTGCGCGCAGCACACCGGCGGCCGGCGCTTCGCACATGCCGACTCGCTCTTTTGGCGCCGGCACGATGCGGCCTGCTGCGGAGCGTCCGGGTAACGCGGGACACACCTTTGAAAATTCTGGCAACGTCGGCCGTGGCAATGCGTCTGCAAATCGCGGCCCAATGAACAACGGAGCGGTGAACAACGGCGCAGTGTCTCCGCGGCAACACGAGCTTTCGCTCGACAAGCCAAACTCCAATATGCGTACGAATGCTGAAGGCAATGCCACTCGCGGCGGAGTCAGCAATTCGCAGCGCCCGAACCCCGGCTCGAACATGCGGAGATGGGATGCGCAAGGCAATTCGACTGATCGAGGCAATGCGCCTGCTGGATTTGGCAACAACAATCGGCCCCAGCAGAATAGCGCGGCGAATCCCCCCGCACGCGGAACGAGCATGACGCACAACGATCGTCCACCCTGGGCAGGGACGGGAAACTCTCCGCGCAGTCAGCAGATGGATCGCTCTAACAACGGTGGAAATAACGGCGGCAATGGCCCGCGCTCTTACGAGCCGCCGCAACGTGGCAACAACAACCGTCCACCTGCTTCTTACAACCAGAGCAATCCGGGCCGCGGCAATTCTGCGCCGCGGTCTTACAACCCGCCGGCGCCGCGAAATTACAATCAATCGTCACCGCGATCGTATTCTTCGCCGCGGTCCTTTTCGGCACCGAGCCGCAATTATTCAGCGCCAAGTGCGCCAAGCCACAGCTATTCCGCGCCGAGCCGTGGATACTCTGGCGGGGGTGGCGGCGGTCGCAGCTACTCAGCGCCAAGCCACAGTTCTGGTGGTGGAGGTTCCTATCATAGTAGCGGCGGCGGAGCTTCTCACGGTCGCCACTAAGTAAGACTCCTGTAAGGAAGATCACTTTAGGCCCGCGTGCGAAACACTCGAACGCGGGCCTTTTTCTTTGCTCGATGAAAAAACCAGCGCAGCAACTCTTTGTTTGCGCAGGTGTTTGATAGAGTGACGCTTTTTTGTACCGGGTCCTTTTTTGGAAACTGGCAAAAGACCCGCAGGCCCTGTGGCGAATTGTGGTGTTAGCTTGAAGTAAGTGAAAAGAGCTCTGCGAGGAATTGCGCACGGAAAATTGGACGGCCTCGCGAGCTTCAGGAGAGACGTAAATGATTACCAGGACAACGAAATGGCTTGGCCTCATCAGCCTAGTGCTGGCTACGGCTTTGCTTTTGCCGCAGTTCGCTCTCGCCCAGGGAGACCGCGACGATAACGGTGATGATCCGCCTTCTCGTGCTGCACGGTTGAGCTACACCAGCGGCGCAGTTTCCTTTGAACCTGCAGGAACAGATGATTGGGTTTCGATAGTTGCGAATCGTCCTATCACAACCGGCGACAAGCTTTGGACCGACAAGGGCGGACGCGCTGAATTGCGATTTGGTTCGAGCGCCGTTCGCATCGGTGGGGAAACGGGTTTCTCCTTCCTGAATCTGGATGACCGCACAGCACAAATTCGTCTCACGGAAGGCACCGTGAATGTCCGCGTGAAGCGGCTCGACGAAGAAGAATCCATCGAAATTGATACGCCGAATCTCGCATTCACCGTTTTGCGTCCCGGCAGTTACCGCGTCAGCGTGAATGAAGCTGGCGATACGACTGTTGTGACCGTTCGCGGCGGAGACGGTGAAGTCACAGGCGCAGGCGCCGCCTATTCAGTGCATGCGGATCAGACGGGGACTTTTTACGGCAATGATCAACTGAGTGCGGACATTCAGAACTATGGCAACGACGATGATTTTGATCGCTGGTGTTCGGATCGCGATCGCCGTTGGGATCATTCGACGTCGGCGCGCTATGTCTCCGACGATGTTGTCGGCTACGAAGATCTTGACGAATACGGCGGATGGCGGCCGGTGCCCGAATACGGCACCGTGTGGTTTCCGCATACGACCGTTGTCGGCTGGGCCCCCTATCGTTACGGCCACTGGGCTTGGGTTAGCCCGTGGGGCTGGACTTGGGTAGACGATGCGCCTTGGGGCTTTGCGCCATTTCACTATGGCCGTTGGGTGACTGTCGGAGGCGTGTGGGGCTGGGTGCCGTGCCCGCCGCGTCCCAGAGTCGTTACCGTTGCGTATGTGCGGCCTGTTTATGCTCCCGCGCTCGTTGCGTGGGTTGGCGGAGCGCATTGGGGCGTTGGCGTTTCAGTAGGCGGTCCTCCAGCCGTTGGCGTGGCTTGGTTCCCGCTGGGACCGCGCGATGTGTACTGCCCGTCGTATCACGTGAGTCCGAGATACGTGGAACGCGTGAACGTCTCGAACACCATCAACCGCACGCAGGTGACAAACGTCTATAACAACGTTTACGTGAACAAGACTGTGAACGTGACGAACATTACTTACCAGAATCAGCACATTAACAATTCCGTGACGGCAACGTCGCAAGCCACGTTCACCTCTGCGCAGTCCGTGCACAACAACATCATTCGCGTGAACGAACGCGATATTTCTGCGGCGCCCGTTGCGCCCACAGGACCTGCCGTTGTTCCGCAGCAGCGCAGCGTTTTGGGTGCAGGCGCGGAAGCCAGAGTGAGGCCTTCAGAGCGGTTTAATAACCGGCAGGTGGTAGCAAGAACTGCTCCGCCGCCCGCGCCGGTTTCGTTTGCACGGCAGCAGCAAGCGATTCAAGCAAATGGCGGACGGCCAGTGGCCATCGCGCAGGAACGCGAGATGCAAACGCAGACCGCGCGGCCGAATGTTCGCATCGCGCCGCCCGCACGCCAGGTGACGCCACAGAATCAGAGAAACGTGGTGAATCGCCCGAATCAACCGAACCAAGTTCAGCCGAACCCGGTTCAACCGAATCAGGGGAATCCGCCAAATCAGAACGCCACGGTCAACCGTCCAAATCAGCCGAACCAAACGAATCCGCCGAATCAAGTTAATCAGCAGAATCGTCCGGTTCAGACGAATCAGCCGCCAGCCAATCCGAATCGGCCGACGACCGTCACGAATGACAACATTCAAAACGGCGGGCGCGACAACGGCAATCCACGCGGACGCAACGATCGACCGCCCGCAGCGCGTCAACCAGAGGATCCGCGGCTCGAACAGAAGCACCAGCAGGAGCTCGAGAATCTGCGCCAGCAGCAGGATCGCGAACGTCAGAAGGTCGAGCAGCAGCAGGTGCAGCAACAGCAGAAAATACAGCAGCAGAACAACACGCGAAATCAGCAACAGATTCAAGAACGCCAACAGAAGCAGCTCGAGCAAATGGAGCAACGGCACGACGTTCAACAGCAGAAGCTCGATCAGAAACAGAAGAAGGAAGAGCAGAAGGCGAAGCCGGAATCAAAACCTCCGAAGCCGCCAAAGGACAAAGAACCCAAGAACAACGATCGACCGCAGCACTGACGCGCTGCGATAGCAGCGGTGAAGGGAACAAGAGCGCTCCGGATTTCTGGAGCGCTCTTGTTTTGCGGAGTTGTGATCATGTCGCTTTCGGTTTCGCGCGCCGTGGTGTGATATCTTGAAAAAGAATTATGGTTGCCGGCCCGATTCCGTCGCTTGAGTTTCGCCGCGCTCTGGGGCACTTTGCCACGGGTGTGACGGTGCTGACCGTGGAGAAAGAGCCCGGAGAAGTTCACGGAATGACGGCGAATTCGTTTGCGTCGGTTTCGCTGGAGCCGCCGCTGATTTCCGTTTGCGTGGATGAACGCGCGCGGATTTTGCCGATGCTGAAAGCGAAGCAACGCTTCGGCGTGAACGTATTGAAGCGCGACCAGCAGGCGCTTTCCGAATATTTTGCCCGGCTCGACCAGGACCAGGAAGTTGGAGAGCGACTCGGCGTTGCATTTCACTGGACGAAAGAAAAAATTCCACTGCTCGAAAATGTTTTGTGCCAGCTCTCTTGCCGACTTTCCGGTTTGCACGTCGCGGGCGATCACACGATCGTGATTGCGGAAGTGGAGTTCGCGAAATTGTTCGAGGGCGAGCCGCTGCTTTTTTATCGCGGGCAGTATCACTGCATTTCCGAACGGCCTTAATTCAAACCGAAGACCCTGGTTCAAGAATCGAACCTGGGGCACCCGCGCCCGGTAAGTTGTTTCTTGCTCCTAATGCAATCCTCCAATCGGATCGCGCTTGACGCCGTATTGCGCGCCCCAGCGATCCGTCATTTCGTTGCGAATTTCCCAAAGGTCCGGGAAAAATTTGTGGCGCATGCCGTCTTCGAGAATTTCCACGGGGCGGCCCTTGAGCGATTTTGAGCCGAAGCCGATGGTGCGATGAATCAGCTGCATGTGCTCGAAGCGGAATTTCTGGAAGAGTTCATCGAATTCGGCGAGAGCTTCCGCGACAACGTAGGCCGGGCCGTGATCGTATTTGGAATCGTAGATTTGTTCGACGGTCAGGCCGTGCTTTTTCAAGTAGTGTTCCTCGAACGAATTCCAGATGGGCTGGTACATTTTGAGGAGAACGCGGAAGCCGGGCGATTCCTGGCCGCTGCCGTTGCCGAGGCGCTTGCGAATGTCCTGATATTCTTTGGGGGACATCGTTTCGAGAAGGCCGATCTGCTGAATCATGAGGCGCTGAGCGGCGTGAATACGGCGAAAAAGCGTGAGCACGCGATTGGTATTTTCCTGCTGCAGGTAATCGTCAACGTCGAGCAGGGTGTAGGCGATGAGCTTCATCCAGAGTTCTTCGACCTGGTGGACGATTTGGAATTGCATTTCGTCGGCGTTGCAGAGGTCGGCGAAATCGGATTGGCACCCGAGCAGCGCTTTTGTGTTCAGGTATTTTTCGTAATCGAGCGTGCCATCCCCATTCATGATTGCGTAGAACTGCTCACGATTCACGGCCGTCCTCCCGGGATTTGCGGTGAAATCTTGCAGCGTGGACATTCCAGCGTAGCGCATGTAGGGCAGGGAATGAAGGAGACCGGTTGCCTCGTGTTTAGCGGCAGATTTCGCGGCGGTGACCGACGCGGAGAACGAGGATGAGGAGGCGGTCGTCTTCGATCTTGGCGATGATTCGGAAGTCACCGACCCTGTATTTCCAAAACTCATCGAAACGGGCACCGTGAAGGGCTTCGCCGATGCTGCGAGGGTTTACGAGTTTGGCTAGACGTTGCTGAAGAAATTTAAAGATGCGTTTTGCTTGCTGAGGATCGAGTTTGTCTAGTTCGCGGGCAGCGGACTCCGACAATTCAACGCCGTACGCCAGGACGTCTCATTGCGGTTTTCAGCGGGATGGTGGACTCTTTACCGGAACGGATGCGGTCGAGCGAGCCTTCGGCGAGTTATAGATCCTCTATGTCTTCAAGATGTTCGAGGATGGCTTCGCGGACGTAAAAACTCTTGGTGCGGCCAGTACGACGAGCCAGCTTGTCCAGGCGTTTTGCGATGCATTGCGGAAGTCGTATGGCCAGCATGATTGCCTCGCTATACAAGTATGGCAAAGACGTCGGAAGCAAAGACTGGATATAGAAGTCGAATTAACTCAGATTTGACTACTCGTCGCGGCATAACAAGTGAGGAACTAGCGTTCGTTGTTGCCGGAGGGGCGGGTTTGTTCGGTGGAATCTATTTCTTTGCGGTGGGACTTTACTTCGCGGAGTGTGTAGATGGGCTTGTTCTGAGATTCGTAGTAGGTGCGGGCCATGATTTCGCCGAGGAGGCCCATGGAAATAAACTGAATGCCGCTGACGAGTAGCGCGATGGAGAGCAGGAGCAGCGGGCCGTGCTGCTGCATGACGGACATGTGGTAATAAAATTTCTTGAAGAGGACGTACACGCCGATGAGAAAACCTGAGCCGGCGCCGGCGATCCCGAGCAAACCGAAAAATTGCAGCGGTCGGGTTGAATAGTCGAGCAGGAATTTGACGATCACCAGATCAAGAAAAACGCGGATGGTGCGGCCGATGCCGTAATTCGATTTGCCGGATTTGCGCTGGAGATTCTCGATGGGGACTTCGACGATGCGCGCGCCGGCAGTGCTGGCGAGAGCGGGGATGAAGCGGTGCAGTTCGCCGTAGAGCTGGATTTCCTGGATGATTTCGCGGCGATAAGCTTTGAAGGTGGTGCCGAAATCGTGAAGGTCCACGCCGGAAAGTTTTGCCATAAGCCAGTTCGCGGCGCGGCTGGGAATCTGGCGCATGAGCCAGTGGTCCTTACGCGCGTAACGCCACCCGCTAGCGAGGTCGTAGCCCTCTTCGATTTTTTCGAGGAACTTCGGAATCTCTTCGGGATCGTGCTGGAGATCGCCATCCATGGAGATGATCACTTCGCCGCGGGCGAAATCAAAACCGGCTTTGAGTGCGGGAGTCTGGCCGAAATTGCGGCGCAGGCGGATTAGATTTACGCGGCGGTCGTGCTCGTAAATGTCGGAGAGAACTTTGAAGGAATTATCTTTGCTGCCGTCATCCACAAAAATGAGTTCGTATGGCTCGGCGATAGCGTCCATCACTTCGGTCAACTTCATGTACAAAGGGGGAATGTTTTCCTGTTCATTGAAGAACGGAACGACAATCGAGTACCGGACTATGGACTCAGTTTCCATGCCTAGTTGGCGAACTGGTTGTAGTTTATCAGGCGAATACCATGCGATGCGACAGATTTTCGCACGGTGATGTCCGTGAGGATTTCGAGTTCGGCGGCGCGCGAGTTTTGCAGGCGCGTGTCGGAAGCGGCGAGGTCTTCATCGAGGTAGCCCGGGTGGCACATGAGTTCGGTGGTGCCTTCGGGCAGAGATTCGAGAAGATTTAGCACACCTTCGCGGGTGAGGACTCCGGTTTGGGCGATGCCGCAGAAATAATCGGCGGATTCGATCCCGGCTTTGTCGGCGAGTTTGCGGGCGTCGCGGGCGAGGAGTTTTAGGCCGCGAGCCTGTACGCCCTGCTTCAGCTCAATTCTGGAATTGCCGCCGTTCTTGCAGGAAAGGGCGGTACGCAGAGGAGAGGCTTCGTTCGAAATACGAATCGCAGCAATGGAGTGTTTTTTCGCGAGCTTTAGCGCGATGGGGAAGAGGCCCGGCAACATGTGAACGTGTTTGTGGCCGTCGAGGTGAGTGGGGGCGATTCCGGCGGCGCGGATTCGTTCGATTTGCGCGTCCCATTCACGCTCGACATCAGAGAGTTTCAATTTTCGCCGGGCGAGTTTGAGGAGCAATTGCTCCGGTCCGCTGGACAATTCGCCGCGTTCGTCAACTAGACTTGGCACGGCTTTGCTTCCGGCGACAGGCGCTCCGTCGCTCAAATTCAAGTGAACACCGACGCCGAGGGCGGGGAGCACGCGCGCAACTTTGACGCCGTCATCGAAGGCCCCGCCGTTCGCGAGCAACGACGAACTCGTGACGATTCCGCTGCGATGCGCCTGGGCGATGCCGCGATTTACGCCGGCGGTCCAGCCCAAATCATCCGCATTGACGATCAGATTCTTCATTTGACCTGTACTTGCCCGGGGCGTTTGCCTGTCCGTTCGTACAGCTACTTAGTTGCGAGCGCCACCCGTTTTGTACCATTGACCGACACTCACACCAACTCTAGCATGGCCACTAGCAAGAAAATGCAGAGGCAGAAATGCAGGCCAAAGTAAAAGACTCGAAGGTTGTGACGAAGGTTGTGGAGGGCGGAGGCTTCTCGGACAAGCGCCGCGGGCATCGAATGAATTCCCGCGTGCCGGTCCGGCTGGAGTGGGACGACGTGGCTGGTTCGCGCCGCGGACTCGAAGCACACACGCGCGTGGTGAATCCTTATGGCTGTATGGTTGTGCTTCCGGAATCATTTACGTTGGAAGCGCGGCTCGCCTTGACGAATCTAGCCACCGGATCGAGCAACGCAGCAGTCGTCGTATGGAAAGGGAACCCGAGGCCCGAAGGTTGGGAGTACGGGATTGAGCTCGTTGCGCCGGATTTGGATTTTTGGGGATTGGAACTATGAAGCCCGCTTCGCCGCAAAAAGGGGCCCATGCGGGTCCGGTTAGACCGGGACTAACGCGCCCGCTGACAGCCGAAGAACGCCGTCGCGCACAACGCGTGCTTGTGAGGGTTGCCGTGAAGGTTCACGTCACAGGCCAGCCGCTCATCATGGACGGATTTACGCACACGGTGAGCGCGAATGGCGCGCTGATTGTCGTTCCCGAGCCGCTGGCACAGGGGACCAAGATTACGATTGAAAACGTAAAGTCGCAGAAGACGATTGAAGCGACCGTGGCGCGTCCGCCACAGTTTAGTCCGGATGGCTCGATGATTCCGGTGGAGTTTGGGGCGGTTTCGCCGAATTTCTGGAATATTTTCTTTCCGCCTGTAGTGAACTAAAGCCCGCGGCAAGTTCCGCCGCTTCGATAATTTTTCCAATTCAGCCAAGCGCTAATGCACCGTTACAGTGCCGCTTCCCTGAGACGCGGTGTAGTTGGTGTCGCCGCTGTATTTGGCGGTGATTGTTTTTCCGCCGCCGCCGCCCCCACCACCGCTGCTGCTGGGTCCACTGCATCCGGCAAGCGCCGCGGACGCAATCAAGAACGCAACAACTGACGCGTATGCGTAGGCGCGGCGCGGTCCGCGCAGCCGTCGCGTGGCGATGAAGAAAATTACCGCCAACATTGCAAAGAGCGCCGCGAGCAGTTCATACGGCGTTCTGCGCCAGCGATTGTCGAAGGATATGGGCGGCGCGAGTGCGGAGAGCGTGGTCGAGAATGTCGCGGTACAGGAAGCGCCAGCAGACGAGGTCGAGCCGACCTGCGTGCAGGTCACGGGCGCGCCGATGTTCGTCGAGCCATTCATGAACTGAATTGTTCCGGAGGGCGCGTGAGGCTTGTCCGCGTTGCTCTGTGAAGAGACTGTCGCCGTCAGGGCGACCGTTCCACCTGAGGTGATCGTGCTCGGGCTGCCGACGACTGAAGTGGTCGTCGTCGCCTGCGTGATTGTGACGGAGAGTGTGTTCGAAGTTCCTGCGTTGTAACTCGCGTCGCCCGGGTAAGTGGCTGTGATGGTGTGCGTGCCAGTGTTCAATTGGATTGGTTGGTCTTCAATAAAACCACGGTTATTGAGATGCGCAACGTTGGTCGCGTTAGGAGTCTGCGCGTTCGGGAAATCGTTCAGAGCCGCGGCATTGTCCAGAAGAGTGACGGTGCCGGTTGGGCAAATGAAGTTGACGGCTCCCGTCGAAATGGTTTCGCAAGGAGTGCCCGCGTTATTAGCCACGTCAACTCGCAAAATGTAAGGCGAACCGTAGGCAACAGTTTGAACGGAAGTGACTAGCGCCCCCGCAGCGTTCACGAAGCTGACGATTACTTTGCTTCCTTGCTTTGTCGAATTGACCGCCACCAACGGAGAATCGCTCGGGCCAAACTTTCCATCGCCGCCGTAGTGAGCTTTGATGGAATAAATCCCCCCGGGAAGGAAAGTAGTTGGAATGCTGTAACTGGTACCCGTGAGAGCGATCGAATCTATTTGCGCGCCGGTGGAGGAGTTTTCAATAACCACTATTCCAGTCGGAGTGCCAGAACCGGCAGTTACTGTGCCGCTCAACGTTTGCGGGGTTCCAACGGTCGTCGTAATGCTTGCGGGGCTGAGCGTTGTGCTTGTCGCTGTTGTTCCAGGCGCCGCCCATTTGTTGAGCAAAGCTGCGACGTTAATCGAACCCAAGCCAGTCGCTTTGTCGTATCCGGTTCCCGCGGCGAAGGCGGCGACTCCACTCGATGCAAGTACTCCATTGCCGCCGCTGGTCGTCTTGCTGCATCCCGGTGTTCCGCCTACGCACGCCACTGCGTTGTTGCTCTTTGTTATGTCCATGAAAACGCAAGCGGCCGGTTGTGTGCCGGGAGCAGTAAAACTACTGGAGTTGCAGCTTGAAAAGGTTTCGCTCTGCGCCAATGAATACAATACGAAGTTTGCATTGCCTTGCCGTTGTCCAGTTGTCTGGTTCACCAGCGCCATGATTCCAGCAAATGCCGGCGCTGAGGCTGAAGTGCCTCCCACTGTTTGGAAATCGTGAAACGGGCTCGTCGTCACGAATTTCGATAAATTGCAGCCAGTGTCGCCCGGAATGTCTTGGTCCGATTCGCAGATGTTATAGATTCTCTTGTTCAATCCGTCCGCGGCAAAGAGAGAAACGTCTGGAATATCGCGTGCCGTCGCGTCTCCAAAACCGGTTTGAAAAGGCGCCTGAGTTTTTGTGTAAATGGAGCTGGGCCCGCCGCTTCCCGCAACAATATCCAAGTTAGTGCTGGCGGTGGCGGAGTTACATCCAGTCAATCCGGTGGCGGCGCAGGAGTCGTTCCATGGAATTTCCGGAATATAACCCAACGCGGAAGCGGGGACTGGTGTTGTCGTGGTCGTATTCGTCGTACTCCAAAATGTACCCGTGGAATTGTCGAAATCGGTCCCGCCGACAGCGACGTTAAATGGCGTGGAAGCAGTCCCACTGACAGCAATGCCTTTCGACGCGCTGGTCACACTGTTGGGATCATCGCACCCTGCGGAGCCATTGTCCCCGGAGGAAACGGAAACTGTAATCCCTTCCGCAGCGGCTTGCTGCCACAACGAGTTTAGAAAAGCGTTTCCCGCAGTGCCATTTGCAGCTTCGCAGGAGCCAAAGCTCTCGCTCATGACGGGCGCGATGTTGTTGTCCACGATGTACTTGGCGGACGCGTCCACGCCGTCCACGGCATCCGTCTGCTCGGATTCCGACACAACAAGCATGATCGTGGCCTTCGGTGCGACTGCTCCAGACCATTCCACGTCCAAATCTGCTTCGCCTTCGTCGCCGGAAACCAAGCCGGGGTCCGCGCCGTTGAGAATTACAGTTACGTTGTTGGCGGGAGTGAGGCCAAACATATTGCGAAAGTCGATCACGTCCTGGATGTTGATGTTTGACCTGCCCACAATTGCGATCGATTGTCCGGTTCCATCCGCTCCGGAGGGAATGTTGTAGATTTTCGCGAAGTCGGCAGGGCCCATACCAAAGAACGTTCCGTTGACATCTGTGAAAGTGAAAAGTGGCCGAATCTCGCCGGTTGTAAGATCGCGGCGGAACTTGCCGAAGCGCTTGATGTGCGATTGCTTGCGGAAATTGTGCAGGGAAACAACGCCCATGACGACAGGGGCTAGAGCGGCAGGAATTTTGGGGTCGCTCACGTTCGCGAAATGTTCTTCTCCGCGCACCATGTACTTGTGCAGGTCCGTCTGAAAGGCTTTGCGCACGGAGCCTACGGTTCCATTGAATTCGACAATCGTTTTTCCTGCGCTGATCTTGACTCCCGTGAATCCTTGTGCGCCAAGCCAGTTTTTCACTGCCTGAACATCCTCGTCCGATGGGCCAAACTGCGCGCCATATTGTTCAGGGGTCAGCCATTTGTGAAAATTGGGAGAACTTGCATCCACTTGTTCTTGCATGATCTTGTCCAGCGCGATTTGTTGTTCGGCGCCGCGGTTCAGCAGCAAATAGATACGGTTCACAGGCTGTGCGTCGGCTATTGTTCCCTGGTCAAATTCGGCGCGTGCCCAGGGATGAACGTTTCCGCGGAGAGCCACGCGTTGTGATTCGTCTACAGCCTGCGTAACCAGGCGCTTGGGAGTTTGTGCCGACGCGAGCGGCACTAGAGCCAGCGCGCAGAGTGCGGCCGCAGCCGCGATTACACACAATGCCTGCTGGTTCTTGATTCCTGAGATTTTCATGGAAGTCCACGCCCCGAAATTGTTCAAAGTTTTGGCGAAAAGCGATTACGGAATTGACCGGTTGGGCAACACATACCTATCTCGGACGGCAGCTTGCCGCGCCGGGTTGCTTTGCACTTCCGTCGAGGGCACAGCCAGTCGCCGCTTACCTGAAGGTGACAACGAGGTTAACACACCGAGTGAGGCAATGGGAATGGACCGCCAGGGAATCAGGAGGCGCCAAAGGGCAGGGCAGCCAAGTCCACGTTTCCGCCGGAGAGGATGATCCCGATTCGCGGCAGTTGCTGGTCTGCGCGATCAGGCAGCTTTAGGGTCGCAAGCCCGCCTGGCTTCAGAAGGGGCGCTACGGCGATGGATGACGAGGGCTCGACGACGATTTTCATTCGCTCCCAGAGCAGGCGCATAGCGGAGATGATCTCTTCTTCCGTGACCAGTAAAACGCCAGCCAGCTCACGCTTCAGGATTGCGAATGTTCTCGGCGCAAGAGAGGCGCGTAGACCGTCCGCGATGGTGTCGCTCGATTCGATGCTTTGGATTGTTCCGGTTTGAAGCGAGCGATAGGCATCATCGGCTCGGGCCGGTTCGCAGCCGAAGATGCGAATTTCAGGTTTCAGGTGACGTGCGCTCAGGCATGAGCCGCTGAGCAGGCCGCCGCCGCTTACGGGCGTCAAGACGGCGTCCAGGTCGGGGATATCTTCCAGGAGTTCTTTGGCTGCAGTGGCCTGCCCTGCGATGATGCGGTCGTCGTCATAGGGATGTACGAGGACCGCGCCTGTTTCCACCTGAACTTTGGCGGCCATTTCCTTGCGCGCGGAGATCGTGGGTACGCAAAACTTGATTTTGCCGCCATACCCTTCGACGGCTTCCCACTTCACGCGTGGAGCGTTTTGGGGCATGACAATCCACGCGCTCATGCCGCGCCAGGCTGCGGCGCAGGCTACCGCTGCCGCGTGATTGCCGCTGGACTGTGTGACAACGCCGCGCCGGGCGTCTTCCTCGGAAAGCGAAAGGATGGCGTTCGCTGCGCCACGAATCTTGAAGGAGCCGGTCCTTTGCAGGTTTTCGCATTTGAAGAATAGCTGCGCTCCGGACATGCGATTGAGCGTTTGAGAGGTCAAAACTGGCGTCCGGTGAATGCGTGGGGCGATGCGGGCGTGAGCCTCGCAGATTTCCTGCCAGTTTGGGTGCGTCATGGCCGGCTGCGAAGGTTCGGGGCTGGTTTGCGGGTGTCCCATTGTGGTGCTCGCTGGACGATTATCGCATAGCGAAACTTTGTTCGCCCGCGAAGAGCAGGAGAAACGCCGAAGGTTCGTCCGGAAGCGAAAAGCCGCGTTTTTTGGACTTTTCGCTTGATTCCTCGACCAGCTTTGTTACCCTATTTGCACTCTCCGCAGGGTTTGACCCGTAGTGTCCTTCCTTGCTGCGGAGGAGGCCCCCTTGGATCTTTCAGAACGCCGTCATTTGCGACGCTACAACCTTCGAACACCGCTGCGTTTTCGGGCGGTAGGTTTGGCCTCGGACAAATCCGAACATTTCACGGAAGTTCTGAACATCTCTCGCGGCGGATTTTATTTCGCGACGTCGGCACCATTGCAGGTGGGAATGCCAATTGAAGCCACGCTGCGCATGCCTACGGACGTGACCGGGGATAAGCAGGAAGACACCTATTGCCGAGCGCGCGTTGTGCATGTTCGCAACGAACCGTATGGTGACGGGCGAATCGGCTTTGGCGCGGAAATCGAAGCGTTCCTATCCCCTGGAAGTTCCCGCTAATTTTTCAAAGTGAATTGTTAGAGAGCTAAACCAAGTTCCGGACGAGTGCGCCTGCTTATTTCACTGACGGAACTTGAAACGTGATTTTTGCGCTACCTACGTTTTGAAAGTGGTCGTAAGCGCGCACCGCAACGGTGTGTTCTCCGGGCGCGAGCGCGGCCACGCCGAAATGATAGCGTTCTAGCGGCGAATCGCTGATGTCCGATTCCGGCGCCAGAAGCTTCCATTCGCTTCCATCCACGCTGTATTCGGCTTTTTCAATCGCGGTCGCGGAGTCGCGAGCCGCGAAACTAAGTGGAATACCGCCGCTCGTCTTTTTTTCGGAAGAAGGGCCTGAGGGAGGCCCGGCACGCAGATCCTCAATGACCGGCGGCGTATTGTCCACCTCGAATCGCTCGCTTTCCTTTTCTGTGGTTAGCGCGCGGGCGGCATCGTTCGAAGCGGCGTCGCTGGCGACAATTCTCAGGTAGTAGGCGCCATCGGCAAATGAAGTCGTGTCAAACGAGTAGAAGCGTTGATCGAGATTGTCCTTGAGCAGCTTCCATTCTTTTTCGCCTTCACCGCGAAAATAAACTGCGTAGCGCAGGTCGTCGTCGTTTTCGTCGTGCGCGCTCCAAATGACGGATTGAAATCCTTTTTGGGAAAAACCTTGGGGAGGTGGATCGAATTTTGCGCTGCTCGTGGAAATGTTTTGGCTCTGGATAACGCCACTAATGCCCGGGGAAGGCGGCATCTTCAAATTCACCGGTTGCGGTTGACCGCCGGTGCCAAGTTGCACGCCCTGCACTTTGATTCCAGGCTCCTCGAGAGCGATGCCATCAATGATCGGGGCGACATTTTTGGGCAGGTAAGCGACGCTTACCCAATCAATTCCGTCACCGGGCCGGCCATCGTGAATCACCGCTTTCCATTGCACGAAGCGCGCGGACGGCGCTTCGATGGGCGTTCCCGGTTTAGTGTATGGGCCCAACCAGCGCGACCACTCTTTGCCGGGATCTTCCGTGTTGCCAGAGCGCACGTAAATTTCGAGGCGTGGCTGATCGGAGCTTGCGGCTTTTGAATTCAATGTTACCGGCGGGCTCCACCATTCGATGCGGCCCCACTGTGAAAAAAGCTGTGCGTCGAACGAGCGTGATTCGTAGGTTCCTTCCGGTTCGTACTCAGGACCGAGGGAGACGAGTTTGCCGGGGTTCGCCGTGCACAAGAAAATTTTTCCAGCGGAGTTGCGAGCGATGCCGGTGATTTGCGATGAACCCGCTTTGGCGAGCTGCGCGAAAACGCCACGGCCATCCACTGCAAGAAGGGCGCCGCTATTGCCGGTGCCCGCGAGCAAGCGGCCGTCCTGCCCAATGCCGAGCGCGTAGACAACATCTTCGCGCGACGTCCAGAGCTCCTCGGGCGCGCCGTTGGCTGCGATTTTGTAAATTCCACCGGATATTTGCGGGGCAAAGCCAAATGCTTGCGCGGTGGCTTGGGCCATTGCCGGAGTGGTGCCGACGACAGTGACGTTGCCGCTGTTCGTGATGGTCACGCCCTGGGAGCCAGCGGTTGCAACACCGCTGACCACCGCATTATGTTGCCGCTCGCCGATGGCCGAGGCATAGATTGTGCCGTCGGCGCCCACGGTCAAGGCTGTGACTTCACGCTTTGGCGTTTCATAAAGCACAAAACCGTCAGCCGCAGCTTCATTCGCTGCGGGCTTTGCGGATTTTTTTGTCAGGCGCAGAATGCGTCCGCTAGGCTCCGTGCCCGCGATCAAGTTTCCCTTTGCGTCGAACGCGAGGACGCGAATGTGCGCTTCATCGCTCGAGTAGAACAGTTCACCTTTGCCGTCTGGCGCGACCGAGAAAATTTGTCCCTTGTCACCCGTCGCGACGTAGAGCGTGCCATCCGGCGCAAACGCCAGATCCCAGATGTATTTTGTTTTTGGTTCGAAGAAGACGGCTTTTTCACCGCTCGAAGAGACTTTATAGACTTTGCCGTCGGGCGATGTGCCGACGTAAAGTGTTCCTTTAGCATCGAAGGTGATCGTCTGCGCGGAGAGGTCCGTGGACTGAAATACAGTGGCGGCTTTTCCATTTGCGTCCAGCCGAATTACTTTTGCTGGTGAACCGCCCGCGGCGTAGGGAGTGCCGCTTCTGTCGAGGCGGATCGCCCACAAGTAGGAAGCATCTGCGTCGGCGAGCTGCGTAAATTTTGGAGCGAGTTCGAGGCGGCCATCGCTGCGCACCGCGACACCGTGGGTGGTGCCCTTCAAGAAATCTTCGTACGTAGATTGCTTCCAGCGCCGCGTATGCTCGGCGTGCGCAGCCAGCGCCGCAACCACGGTGATTGCCACCAGACAAATAATCTTTCGGGCCCGATTCATCCGAAACCTCTGTTCCTTACCAATCGTCACAAAATCACTGGATGCAAAATCTCCGTCTGCAGAAATTTTTCATCGCACCGGCAAATTCAAGGAGATGACGCCGCTAACCGGTCCGCCGAGAGGAATGGAGGATTCACTCGCGAGGGATTCGCGCAAAATTTGGACGCTACCCGGCCCCGGCTTGCCGTCCACGATGCTGATTTGCGAAAGCGGAACGTTGGGCAGTTCTTTGTCGTCCCAAAGCATCGTCGGTGACGGCGCAAAGAGGCCGACGTAAAGCCGATCGTTGTGGCGTTCGCGATTCAGCAAGCCGATGAGTTGGTCGAGGCCTTCGGGACCGCCCGGTGCCCCGACGAACGCGAAACCGCGTGAGGCGCGATTCAGCCAGTCCGCATCACTGACGAGAACGCGCAGCGTGGTGCCGTGGCCGATCTGATCCGGCACGCGAATGGTCGTTTCTTCGATACGCGCTGCTCCGCGATAGGGCCGCAGCAGCACGCGTACGCGCAACGTTTCGCCCGGCGTCGCTTCGCCTTTTTCGAGCCAGGCGCTGTCAATGGTGTACGACTGGCGTCCGGGGATACTCTCCACGCGAAGCGAAATTTTTTCAAACTGCGGAGTTTCGAAGGTATTCGCGAAGAGTCGCGCGAAGTCAGTCATCAAGAGTAACGCGATCGGCATGGCATCAGGGTTCAATGAATCGCCGGGTGCGAAAGTATTTTCGAGCTGAACGGCTGGATGACCCTTTAATTTGATTTCGCCACTCATGCGCAGCGTGGTGCCTTCGCCATAGACCACATTTTGCGTGAGGCCGTTGAAGGCGGTGATTGCGACTAGCAGCGGGGTCAGCTTGGGATGATTCACCATCTCGAAATGGAGATTTTTTTCGCCGAGGGAGGATTTCAGGCTCAAGTCCATTGGAATCATGGCGGGCGCGGCGCCGAGTTTTCCTGTAACCGCGGTGAGGTGGTCGCCCGTGATTGTTCCGATGGAGCCACCGACGTTTACGATTTTTGTAGAAGCGAGATCCGATGAGAGCGTCGTGACCACGCGGCTGCGCGCCATCGGTAATTGCACTTCGCCGAGGCTCAGAAACGGGTGGCCGCAAAGAAAAACTTTATCGTCTTGAACGGCTGTGACGGTGCATGCGGAGTTGATGGATGCGTCGCCTTGCACGAGCACCATGCCGGCCATATCGCCCGGCGCAACTCTCGCGTCATCGGGACGCGCAGGAGTCGTGCCACCTTGCGCTGCGACAAATCCATATGTGCCGAGTTGCGGCGCGAACTTTTCTATCGCAGCTGGCTGAAATCCGGAAAAGACCAGTGGTGTTTCGATTGATTGCAGCGCTGCGCCGTTTTGTACGCCTGCACGGAGTGCCGTTTCCTGGGGAAGCGGTGCGAGCGGTGAGCCATTCATTGCCGCGCTTCCAGCTCCGCCGGAAATTACATCTGCGATTGGAGTCACGCCCGCAATGGGCTCTTTCGTAAACACGCCCAGCTTCAACGAAAGCGCGCCCGCTAGCTTGCCGTTTATGTAGACCGGGCTGCCGCTCATGCCGGCTACGACGCCGGTATGCTCGACCTTCTGCCCCTTTAGCTGCACGAGGATGATGGATTGTTTCGGTCCCAGGAAATTCGGCATGACGCCGAGAACTTCCAGGTCAAATTTTTCGACCTGATCGCCGGCAAAAATTGTGTAGGCGTAACCTTGCATACCCGGCTGTACCTGGTCGAGGGGCAAAGTTTCCATGGATTGAGCTCGCGCGAGTGGAGCCAGCAAGAGGAGAAGCCCGCCAATAAGCATCAGCGCGATGATCGCGAGGGTCGCGCAAAACCGTGCAAGCTGTTGAGAAACAACGAGTCCCGAGAGCATGGGTTGGCAATGATACCTGCCCGGGTACGGGGGCGCAATCGAACCAGCGCGCCACGAAAAATGGGACCCGCGGCTTAGGAGTTCTACTACTCGGTCAGGCGCGCCAGAATATCGTGCGCGTGGCCAAGCTCACCAATTTGAGTCATTTAAAGGGGAAAAGGATGTGCGAGGGCTAGGATTGTTCTGGTAGCAGCCTCAGTCGTGATGATGCATTGCAAAAACCTTGTCCAACGAGGTCTCGTAGGGATAGACATGAACCATCCATCCGAAGATCGAAGGGCGGAAGCGCCCGCCGGCCGCGTCGCAAGCATCCTGCGTAGTGATCGAGCCGCGCAGACCGAATTTCTTCCAGTCGGCGATTTTCAATCCCGATTGAGGCGGCAGGCACAGATTCGTGTGCAAGTGCCACATCGCCATGCCCAGCGGCACGCGTTGGTCAAGCTGTTCCTGGCTCGCGCGCTTGGGCATGGTGTACATTGCGCCGACAAGCTCGTAGCCGTCGCCGCTTTTCTTGTAAAGCAAGGAAGTCGGGCGTGAAGGATCGAAGTGCATGGTGGCGAGAAATCCGTTTTCGTAACTTGTAAAGTGATATTCCGGCTGCGGAACGTTGGGCATGAAAATTTTGAAGCCGTCATTCAGCGCGACGTGATAGTCGCGGTATTTTTCAATTCCCCCCTTGAGCTGCGCCACAATTTCGTTTGCCTTCTCGACGTCCGCGGGAGTCTGCGGCCGCATTGCGGTCATGGTCATGTGCGGATTGGAGCCGTGCATGTGGCCCGTGGCCATGTCGGACATCGCATCTTTTTCGCTGGCGTGCTCGTCGGCAGCTTCGGCGTCCTGCATCTTGCTGTGGTCCATTCCCTGCATAGGCTGACTGGCGCTGGAATTTTGCTGCTCCGATTGCGCGTCCACCACGGGTACGCGGTGCCCCGGCATTGCCGAGAGCAAAACCGTCAATACGAATACGGCCGCGATCAACATTCCCGTTCTCGCGGCAATCTGGCGAACCCCACTGCTCGCTGACATTTCCGTTTCTCCTCAAATTGTTCCTGCATCTATGATACGCAGCGACGTGAATGTTGTTTCAGCGCGTTTGCAAGGAAGTGCATTTCCTGAAAACTGGCCCCCGGTACAGGTCCGCGCGACCTGCATGTTAGAATTTCCGCGTGAGCAAACAGGCCATACATCCCGCGAAGTTTCTTTCCGGCGGCGTGCAAATGCCGGGAGACAAATCCATTTCGCACCGCTACGCCATGCTGGCCGCACTGGCGGAAGGCACAAGCGAATTGCGCAATTTTGCCGCCGCCGCGGATTGCCACAGCACCCTTGGCTGCATGAGGGCGCTGGGAGCGGACGTGAAGGTGGACAAGACCACGGTACGCGTAACCGGCCACGGTTTGCGCGGGCTGAAACGCAGTTGGCGCGCGTTGGATGCAGGAAATTCCGGCACGACGATTCGGCTTCTTTCAGGGATCTTAGCGGGGCAGGAATTCAAGACGACGATCAGTGGCGACGACAGTTTGCAGAAACGGCCGATGAAGCGCGTGGTCGGGCCGTTGCGTGAAATGGGCGCAGAGATTAAGGCGCGCGAAGACAATTTTGCACCGCTCGAAATTCGGGGTGGCAACCTGCACGCAATTGAATACAGAATGCCGATGGCGAGCGCGCAGGTGAAATCGGCGGTGCTGCTTGCGGGACTTTTTGCCAAAGGCGAGACGATCGTCACCGAGCCGGCTCGTACGCGCGATCACACCGAGCTGGCCCTTGAAGAATTTGGCGCCGCTATCGAACGCAATGCGCGCGTGACGCGAATTTACGGAGCGGGATCCAATGGCTCCATCAAATTGCAGGCTCGCGATCTTGATGTGCCGGGAGACATCTCTTCGGCAGTGTTTTTCATTGCTGCCGCGTCGCTTTTCCCGGAATCGAGCATTCTGATTCAGAACGTCGGCTTGAACCCGACCCGCACGGCGATTCTGGATGTCTTTGTGCAGATGGGGGCGAGCATTCAGATCCATTCGGTGCAGAGCTCGCATGGAGAGGTGATTGGAGACCTTGCGGTGAAAGGCACTTCATTGAAGGGTGGCGTCATTTCCGGTGGCCAGATTCCGCTGGTGATTGATGAATTGCCGATGCTCGCTGCGCTTGGCCCTTACACCGAAGAGGGAATTGAAATTCGCGACGCAGGTGAATTGCGCGTGAAAGAGAGCGACCGCATCGCGGCACTTGCAGAAAATCTACGCAAGATGGGCGCGTCGGTTGAGGAGCGGCCCGATGGGTTGAAGGTTGGCGGGCGCTCCGCCGGAAAATTGCACGGCGCGGAAATCGAGCCGCATGGCGATCACCGCATCGCTATGGCGTTTGCGATTGCCGGGTTAGCCGCAGACGGAACGACGACGGTTCGCGATGCAGAATGCGCGGGTGTTTCGTTTCCGACGTTTTACGAGGATTTGAATCGCGTCGCGGAACGATAAAGCTTCAAAGAGAAAGCTTCGAAGAGCAAAGAACGGGTCTAAAGACCCGCCACTACAAAGTCAAAACCAACTGCGGGATAGCGGTGTAAAATCGCCGTTGCAAAGTCAGTGGGTGGGGCCGTAGTAGCGGTAGTGGCCGGTGATTTTCCAGCTAAACAAAACATCTTCCATCTTTGGGCCCGCGCCGATGTTGTGAACGATCTGATGGCGTCCCGTTTGTGGCGAGACCTGATCCACGACGATTCCCATGTGCGGCACGCCGCCGCCTAAGTCCCAGGTGACCAGTTCGCCTGGAAAATAGTCTTGCGCGCGCTGCGTAATAGGCAACGATTCGCCTTTACGGGTGAAGAAAACTTGCAGATTGGGCACGCGCCGGTGGTCAATGTTCGTATCCGTGTGAGCCAATCGCCAGCGGGATTGATTTGGATACGCCGAAAGATTCTGCAGCATGTCCTCGTGAACTTCTTTTTGCAGGTCAATGCCCAGCACTCGATACGACCGAATCACCTCATCGGTACAAACGCCGGTATCGGCGGGTACGTCGCCATTTGGATAAGGAATCCGCACGTACGCGGGCTCGTAACGGATGGTGTGCCGCGTGCGTTCTACAGCTGCCTCAGAAAGCCTCTGTAAGAAGGGCGATTCAGGTCTTGCGGGAATTCGGGAGCCCTGCGGCAGATGTGCTGGCAGCGCCAGCGCGGCCAGCAGCACCACGGCAAGTGGGAAAAGGATAGCCACGCGGCGCATAGCTATTCTCTTTAGACGCCCCTCAACGGAATTTGTGCCGCGCGAATGTTAGGAGGAGGGCTGCTTCAGAAAGCGGCCCCTACAAAGACATTCCAAGGGAAAGTTTGGTTACGAAGTCTTACGGATGGTGATGGAGCCGTAGCTCGTCTTCACGACGATCTTGATGGGGCGGCCCGTTCCGTATTTGCCTTCGATGTGGGAGTCACCGGATTGCGTTGTGGTTTTGTTGAGATTCGGACCGGAAAAATCCGAATTGATGTCGCAGGAGTGGCAATCCGCCGTGACCTCGAAGCTGGTGTTGCCGGGCAGGCTCAGCGTGATTTCCGAGGAAGAATTCGTCAGCTGAATATCGTCCTTGGGAACCGTGGAGTAGCGCACTTCGATGTTTCCGTTGCGGCTGTCCACGCTGACTCTGCCGCCGGGATTTTCTATCTTCACGTCGCTCTGGGACGTCCGCAGCGTCAGGTTGCCGGGGGCATCTACAACTTCGAAATTGCCGGCGCCGATTTCCATGTGACCGGTGAGCTGAGTCAGCGTGAAGTCCGTGCGGTGGGAGATGAAACGCACACCCTTTGCAACTTTTTCTGCACGAATGGGGCCGTAGAATTCGCCGTTCAAGGTGAGGCCGCCGGTGGCGTTTACGACGCTCACCTCACCGCCCTTGCCCGCGATTTTTACGTCGCCTTTCGTATCGGAGACAGTCGTGTCGCCACCTTGCGTGTCAATCGTAACGCTTCCGCCGGTGTCCGAAACTTCGATGTCACCTTTTTGGGTGGTGATGGTGACTCCCGTAGCCAGGTCCGAAACGTGCACGTTGCCCTTTTCGGACTTCACATTGACGTCGGCTTTCTTTGGAACGCCGACTTCCAAATCGAAACTGAAGCGCGAATCACCCTGCGCAGAGCCCGCGGGACTTACTACGTAAGTGTCCCCATCCTTGCTTATTTCCACTTTCAAAGATTCAGCCAGTTTTTCAGCGGCTTGCTCGTTCCATGATTTGACCTGCTTCTTGCCGGTCACCCTGATCTGCGGCTCATCCGAAGGCCGCACCGTTATATCGCCACGCGGAACGCTGATCTGAACGTGCGCGTTCACGGGAACCGTTAGCGGCGGAACGTCCAGGTCGTATGAAAATGGATTGCCTATCTCCTCCGTTATCCTTCCCCACCCTCCCGTTCCCGAGACTTTTTCTCTTACGAGATCTACGATGACGACCACACCGATCAAACAAAAGAGTCCAACCACAAGAAAAATTTCACCTGCCGTGATCCATCCGCTGGTTCGGCCTTGCCGCTGTGCAATTGTGCGCTCGTAGAATTTCACTAAACCCCAGACCACGAGGATCAGCGGCCACCAGTGCCTGAAAAACGTGCCGATGTGAAGATGGCCGTAGGTCCAGCCCAGCAGGAGAATGCCGATCGTAATAAGCAGGATTCCGCTAAAAAGCCCGCTGGAACGTGGACGATCTGGGGAGCCGTTGGCCATGTGCGGTTACTGTCCCTGCCCTGGAGATGGTCCTTGCGGGGGAGGCTGATATGGATTGGAAGGCGGAGCACCTGGCGAGGCGGGGGGCGGCGGAACATCCGACGAAATATGGCCATCCATGGGAACCAGCGAAGAGGCCAGAAGAATTGCACCGATCACGATGAGGATGACGGGGAATGTATGTCCGAAGGAGTAGTAGCCGTGCTGCCACTGGCCGAGCAGAAACAGGATGCCAACCGTCGTAATGACCGCCGGCCCCATCAGGCTTCGAATTGTGCAACGGCGGCACGAGCAGCGAATCTTATCGCTCATCAACAATTCTCCTTGGGAACCGTCATTGGCCCAGACGCTTTCGGAACATCAAAACGCCGACCACAATCAAGATAAGTGGCCACAAACGAGACAGGCTCAGATGAAAAAATTCGAAGAAGCGGAAATTACTTAGAAGCATGAGCGCGCCAACGCCAATCAAGATAATCGGACCCATTGGCCAATTCTTGCCCAAACCTTCGAGGGGGTCAGTCGAGGCTTGGCCCGTGCCTTTTGCTTGCGCCACGCGCATTGCGTCAAAGGCCATATAGAGAATGAATCCTGCGAGGAGAAGTGAGAGCACGGTAATTGCGCCAGCACTCATATCATCTGAATTCGCCAAGCCGAAAACCAGCGCCGTGAAGACGACTACGTGAATCAAGGCCTTATTATATTCGCCGTTGTAAACCGCTCCCAGGCCCGGAAATAATCCAAGCATGAAGGCAACAGCGCCGCTCGATTTGCTGCTTTGCGCCGTAGGCAACGGGGAAGCAGGGGAAACGTAGCCAGCCTGAGAATACGGATCGGATACAGAGGGTTGCGGCGTAGGTGCGGGCGCCGGCATCCCCATGCCGGAAGCAAGACAATCTTCGCAGTAGAGAACTTCGCGCACGGGTCGCGCGCAAACTCCGCAGAGCGCCTTGCCGCAATTTCGACAAAAACCGGTTGCATCCACCTCAGGATGGACGGCACACTTCATCGAATTCTCCCTTCCCACAATTCCCACAACGCGGGACATCCCGCTGCCAGCACAACGGCATGCGAAACTAAATCATTCGCGCGATTCTGCTGTTTTGGCGAAGTAGGTCCGGAACCATCCGTGCGCCCTGGATTCTTTTCCGGCGAATTCTGCGGCGTAGTGGTTTCTTGTCCACTCGGCAGTTGATCTTCGCGCTGCAACCTGGATTGAATTTCGTACACAACGCGCAGATCACTAACGAATTTTGTGCTGCGCGCGTACACAAGGTGAGCCTGTCGGTCTGCGCCGCGATACACGTTCACTGGCGAGAGATCGGCGACGCGCGGCTTCTTCCAGTTGAATGAGGTGAACGACGCGATCATCAGGAACATTGCACAGAATGAAACGCCGCCGTACGCGATGCGTTGCGGATTCATGCCACGGAACCAAGCCAGAACCGCCGCCCAGCCCGTGACGGTTTCGCGCGGTCCGAGCGTTTTGTCCAAAATGTTGTAAACAAGGCGCGGAGACGGCTCGATTTGAGGCAACGTGTGCAGGCTGGCCAGCGCGTGCGTCACGCTGGACACGAGGGGCGTGCAACGCGCGCAAGTATTCACGTGAGCGTCAAACTCGTGCTGCTCGGTGGCCGTGAGAAGGCCGTCGAGGTGGTCGCTCAATCGCAATTCAGTTTGTTCACAGGTCCAGTTCATAAAGCACCCAGCGATACATCCAAAATCAGGATGGACGCACCCCCATCTGTTGAAGAATGCGTGCCAATTCGATGCGGCCCCGGTTGATTCTTGATTTTACCGTTCCTTCGGGCACAGCGAGAACTCTTTGAATTTCGGCATATTCCAATTGCTGCAAGTCGCGCAGGATCACGGCTTCTCGCAACTCCGGCGAAAGCTTGGTAAGCGCAGACTGGACTTGCCCGCTTAATTCCCCGAGCAATGCCTGTTCGTCCGGGCGGCGCGCGGTGGATTCTTTGTTTTCCACGACCGGCATAGCGTCATCGAGCGAATCGGTCGCCCGGTCACGCTTGGTTCGCCGGTAGTGGTCAATTAAGAGATTCCGCGTCACGCTAGTCATCCAGGTTGCGAAACCGCCGTGTGCCGCACGGTAGCTCGCCAGAGTCTTATAGATCCGGAGGAATACATCCTGCGTCAGGTCCTCGGCTTCGGTGCGGTTACCCGTAAACCGGTAACAGATGTTGAACACGCGCCGATTGTGCTGACGCACTAGTTCCTCCCAGGCCGAGCCATCTCCCTGGAGGCATTGGTGGACCAGTTGGACGTCCTGCTCCAACGCTTCATTAGCCTCGAATCCTAAAGGTCTCTCGGCTTGTCAGAGTATGGAACGAAAACTGCAGCCGAAAAGTTCCCCAGGTTACCAGCGCCTGGACCGACCGAATTGGGGGCATCTTACCGGGGAGGCGCGCGGGATACAAGCTCTGTGATAACAATAGTTTGGGGCGAGCTTGACGCGTTCGGCCGCGGCCAGTAGGCTCAGAGGCTCATGCGGACGGACAAGAAGAAGCTGTTGCTGGGTGCGGCTGCGCTCGTACTTCTGGGCTACATCCTCTATCGCTCCCGCGGCGTTCTTCATTTGGACGACTTCAGCGGCGGTAAGCTTTGGGCCGCCATCCGCAGTGCGAATCCACTCTACATCCTGCTTGGTGTGGCGTTGATCTACGTATGCTTCGCTCTTCGATCCCTACGCTGGCAAATCTTTCAAAAGAATTTGGGTAAGGCCGAGTTTTGGTCCATTTACCGCATGACGCTCGCCGGGTTTGCCGCAGTGTTTGTGCTTGGACGTGCGGCCGAGCCAGTTCGGCCGCTGCTGCTTTCTCGTAAAGGCAACATCCCGGTCGCGGATACGTTTGGAATCTATGTGCTCGAACGGCTGTTTGATTTTGCGAGTAGCGCCGTGATCGCAGCGCTCGGTCTATTGTTGTATGCCTCGCAGGAACATCTTGGCGGGGCGTCTTCCGCAATTGGGAGAGGTGCGCGTACGGCGGGCGGCCTGCTTGCTGCCGGAGTTGTTGGCACCGTCGCGTTTCTCGTTTATCTGCGGCTGCACGGTACAGGAATGCTGGAGCGCAAGCTGCAGGGTCGGGTTAGCGCGCCTGGATGGCGATCGGGTGTTGCGAAGATTGTTCTTGGATTTGCGCGAGGGATTCAGACGATTCGCACCTGGCGAGATCTGGCCGAAGCTGTTTTTCTGTCCGTGATTCACTGGTATTTTGTGGCGCTGGTCTATCTGTTCGTTTCGCATGGATTTGGCGGCAAACTGGCTTTACTGAGCGTTGGGGACTGCTTGCTTCTGCTGGCGATTACGCTGGTTGGTTCGATTTTGCAATTGCCGACGGTGGGCGGCGGAGCACAAGCGCTCTCAATCTTTGCATATACGCAGGTGTTTGGAGTAGAAAAAGAGGCTGCTGTAGCGGCTGCTTTGGTGCTTTGGCTGGTGACATTTGCATCGTGCAGCTTTGCGGGCATACCACTGTTGATTCGCGAAGGATTTTCGTTCGGGCAATTGCGCGAGATGGCGGAGCACGAGAAAGAAGAATTGGCGGAAGAGGCGGCGCGCGGCGTTGGGGACGAGAGCCGCAGAGGAGAAGCGGACCATTGAAGTGTCCATTTTGCGGGCATACCGATGACAAAGTAATCGATTCGCGCGAAGGGCGAACCGGCGACACGATTCGCCGTCGCCGAGAATGCTTGAAATGCGAACGCCGCTTCACCACATACGAACGCATTGACGAAATTCCGTACATGGTTATCAAGAAAGATGGCCGCCGCGAACGGTTCGAACGGCAGAAGATTCTGCAGGGATTATTGAAGGCCTGCGAAAAGCGCCCAGTGGCCACGCCGAAACTCGAAGCCATCGTGGACGAAATTGAAAGCGTTGTGCACGAGGCGACGGAGCGCGAACTCACCACGACGGAAATCGGCGAAATGATCATGCATAAGTTGAAGAAGCTGGACAAAGTTGCGTACGTGCGATTCGCCAGTGTTTATATGGATTTTAAGGATGTGCAGGAATTCATGTCCGAACTCAAGGGATTGTTGAAAGATAAAGCAAAGAAATAACCACAGGGGCCCAACCATGAAAACACGAATTGTGATCCAGTCCGCGGCGCTGGCTGCGACCGCTTGTTTTGCGCTTGCCGTTGGCGGGCAGCAAAAAACAGACATGGAAGCGCAAAAGCTTCGCGAGTACGTGAAGTATTTGTCGAGCGACGCGCTGGAAGGGCGTGGTACGGGACAAAAAGGAGGCGACGCGGCCGCGGACTACATCGCGAAGCAATTCGAAGCATTCGGATTGAAGCCGGGTGGCGAAAAAGGAACTTATTTTCAGGATGTGCCGATGGTTGGCGTGAAAACGCTCGCGGCGAGCACGTTTTCGTTCAAGCAGGCGAATGGCGATGCGATTCCTCTGAAACATCTGGACGATCTCGTCACGAGCAACGAAAGCCAGATGGAAGCCGCGGACATTGACGCGCCGATTGTGTTCGTTGGCTTTGGAATCACGGCCCCGGAATACCAGTGGGACGACTACAAAGGCACAGATCTAAAAGGCAAAGTCGCGCTACTTTTTGTGAATGAGCCGGAATCGGACGACGAGAAGTTTTTCAAGGGCAAGGCGCTCACCTACTACGGCCGATGGACGTACAAATATGAAGAGACGGCGCGCCGTGGCGCACTGGCGACGCTGATTATTCACCGAACGGATTTGGCGAGCTATGGCTGGGAAGTTGTGCGGAACTCGTGGGGCACGGAGCGCTCCTACTTGCGCCGCGACGCTACGCCCAAGTTGGAGGCAGCGTCGTGGATACAACTGGAAGTCGCCAAGAAATTGGTCGGTCTTGCCGGACTCGATCTGGACAATCTGTACAAAGATTCCCAATCACGCGAATTTAAGCCGGTGGAGCTGCCGGTCCATTTTAGAGCGCACATCGCGAGCGAACTGCGGCCGTTCGTTTCGCGCAATGTTGTAGCGAAGCTTGAAGGGTCCGACGCCAAGTTGAAAGACGAAGCCATTCTCTATACGGCTCATTATGATCATTTTGGGATCGATCCTTCCTTGAAGGGCGATCAGATTTATAACGGCGCAGTGGATAACGCGACTGGAAGTGGAATACTTCTGGAGCTAGCGCGAGTTTGGGCAAAATCGCCTGCGCCGAAGCGGTCGATTCTTTTCGCGGCCGTTACCGCGGAAGAACAAGGCCTGCTTGGTTCTGAATATTTCGGAAAACATCCAACGATGCCTGCGAGCAAGATTTCGCTGGATTTGAACTACGACGCCCTGGCTCCGCTCGGCGAGCCGGAAGAAGTGGAAGTGAGTGGGGCGGAACGAACGACGTTTTATCCTGCAGTAGAAGCGGAAGCAAAGGAATTCAAACTAGTAATTAAGCCGGATGCGAAACCCGGAGCTGGCCACTACTACCGCTCAGACCATTTCAGTTTGGCGCGTGTAGGAATTCCTTCCTTTTCGATTAGCGAGGGAATGAAATTCAAAGGTCACGACACGGCGTGGGGCGAAGCGCAGGCCAAAAATTATGTCGACAACAACTATCACAAGGTGACGGACGAGTTTCATGAAGATTGGAAGTTCGAGGGCCTGGCAAAAATGACGCGATTTGGGTTTGAACTTGGAGCGCAAGCCGCGAATCAACCGGACCTTGTGCAATGGCAAAAAGGCGACGAATTTGAAGCCGCCAGAATCGCAAGTCAAAAATAGAAGTCAAGCGCTTGCCGCAGATGTACGAATCAAGAAAGTTTCATTCCATTGGGAACCATTGGCAACGACCGCAAGCGGACGCCGGTTGCGTCGAAGATGGCGTTTCCGATGGCGGGTGCGACGCCGACAATTGGGGTTTCGCCCGCTCCAGCAGAGGGGAGATCTTTGCGATCGAGGAGCACAGTTTCGAGCACCGGCACGTCTTTGAACCGCGGAACGCGATATTTGGAAAACGCCGCGTTCAGGATGCGACCGTCCTCGAATTCGATTGCCTCGAAGAGTGCTCCGCCAAGGCCCATGATGTTTGCGCCCTCCACTTGGTTGCGAAGGCCATCAGGATTGACGATGGCTCCACATTCGAATGCGCTGACCAGGCGAACGACGCGCACGCCGCCGGTGGCGCGATCGACTGCGACTTCCGCACAAGTCGCTATGTATCCGCCTTTTTCGAAGCCGCCTGCAATCCCGAATCCCTGCCAGAATGACTTCTTAGCGCCGGGCCAGCCAAATTTCTTCGCAGCTGCCTCAAGCACTGCGCGGAGTCTCGCGTCTCGCAAATTCTTCAATCGAAATTCTAGCGGATCCAACTTTGCTTGATGCGCCAACTCGTCCATGAACGATTCGCGCGCGAAATGATTGGCAGTTGCTGCAAGGCCACGATAGGAACCCTGACGCAAGGGATATTTCGTCGGCTGAAAGTGTTCGCTTCGAACTTCCGCAGCGTACGGAGTGTTCAGGCCCGAGCCCCCGGAATTGAGATTCGTGAATTCCCAATACTCGATCTGGCCGGAAGGATTCACCGAAGCCCGGATGTCAATTAGGCCCGCAGGCCGAAAATAGGCCCATGTGAATTCTTCTTTGCGGGTCCAGACGACTTTGACAGGTTTTTTTGCTGCGCGAGCCAGCCGTGCGGCTTCGATTGCTGTTTCACCCGTGTGCTTGCCTCCATAAGCGGAACCCGTGTCCGGCATCAACACGTGAACACTCTCTTGCGGAAGGTGGAAGGCTGCGGCCAATTCTTCCCGCACGCCGAACGGTCGCTGCGTGCCTGTCCAGACCGTGAGCTTGTCACCGTTCCACTCCGCCAACGCCGCGCGCGGTTCCAGAGGGGCATGAGCAATGTATTGGACAGTGTAAGTCGCCGAGAGTTGACCACTGCTCGCTCCAGCACTGGCTTGAGAACTTTGATCCAATGAGGAGTTTGATCTTTCCCGTGCTTCCGGATTTTTCCGCAAATAATCGAACAGATTTTCGTTCGAAGGCTGCGGTTCAGCCTTCCATTCTGTTTTGATGGCGGCCGCCGCACGCGACGCCATTTCTTCGCTCCGCGCGGCGACGCCTATAAATTCGCCATCGCGAACTACGACGACACCAGCCATTTTCTCCGCTGCCGTTACGTCTGCCGAAATGAGTGTCGCCTGAAATTTGGAAGGACGCACCACTTTGCCATAGAGCATTCCCGGACGCTTTTGGTCCGAGGGGTACTTGTGGATACCCGTGACAAAATCACGCCCCTCCGCCTTCGCAAGCGGCTTGCCGGCAATTTTCCATTCCGTTGCGGGCAACAATGGGTCCTGTTCGGGGATGAGTTGCGCGAGCTCCCGGCCTTTTAACAATTCGCCGTAGGTCGCGGAGTTCTTCGAAATCGGGTCAGTGATTTTCCCATCGGCTGCGACCAGTTGATCGCGCTGCACGTCCCAGCTTTTCGCGGCAATGTCTTTCAGCAGGTCGCAAGCCGCGGCAGAAACTTTGCGAAGTTGCAAGTTCATGGTGGGCGTCGTTCGGCTGCCGAATGTACCCATATCGAATGGCGTGAGCAACGTATCGCCCATCACCAATTCAATTTGTGCTATGGGAACATGAAGCTCTTCCGCAACCGCCTGTGCAAGAGACGTTCGAATGTTCTGGCCAACTTCGACCTTGCCCGTGAAGACTGTAGTCTTTCCGTCTTCGCCGATGTGCAGCCATGCGCCGATTTCCTTAGGCATAGCCTCGTCGCGATGCTGGCCTCTTCCGGACTCCTCGAGCGCAACGGCTTTCGTACTCGCGCAATAAACCAGTGCGCCAGCGCCCAACAACTTGAACAGATCCCTTCGCGTAAGCTCGAAAACGTAAGCGCGGGCTTCGCGCAGTTCGTACCGCTCAGGTTCGATAGAAAGAAGAACGTTTACTTGTTCGTTCATGGCGTTCCTCCTTTTATCGCGCGAGCCGCGCGCTGGACAGCGGCAACAATGCGCGGATGCGTACCGCAGCGGCAGATGTTGCCGTCGAGCGCTTCTTTGATTTTGCTTTCGGTTGGATTGGCGTCGGTTCGTAACAATCCCGCGGCCGACATGATCATTCCCGATGTGCAGTAGGCGCACTGCATTGCTTCTTCCGCGAGAAAAGCTTCCTGCAGCGGATGCAAGCGGCTGTTTTGCGCCAATCCTTCAATTGTGGTGACTGCTTTTCCTTCGGTGTCACCAACCGGGGTCAGGCACGAGCGGCGAGGCACACCATCGAGGAGCACGGTGCACGCGCCGCACTGGCCTTCACCACAACCGTATTTAGTTCCGGTCAGCTCAAGTTGTTCGCGGAGAACGGAGAGCAGAGTGGATTGGGAATCGGCCTCAATCTTATGCGGGGCGCCGTTGACGAGCAAGTTGGTAACTCTTGCCATAAAACCTCTTTGCGCTTCAGCACTGAGATTACACCTTTGCTTTCCGCTCGGCAGATTTTTTCAAATCGCAGACCGGCGCGGCCAGACGCCTGCGGTAAATGTTTTCAACGTTTTGAATCCAAGTTCCTCATACAAGTGAACGGCAGTAGCGTTCTCCGCCGTCACTGTCAGCGTTAGTTCCTGAAACTTTAAGCCATGCAGCGCGTCCGCCGCCGTGAGCATCAGCGCGCGTCCGAGCCCATGTCCTTGATGGCCGGGCAAAACGCAAACCTGCGTTGTGTGCCCAACGCCCGGCGAAACTTCGCTGGTCAGCACCGCGCCGACCAGGTCGTCGCTGCCCGGATAGTGCATGACGAACGAGGCGCTTGGCACGAACTGTCCGCATCCCGGCAGCAAGATAATGTTTTTCAAAAACCGCAGCGCGCCCGCTTTGCTTCGATATTGATCGTTGATATCGCCATCCACATGGTCCGCATACGCCAGATAGATCAACTTCGCGCAGGGATCGAAATAACGATCGTGCCAGCGCGAAAATCGCAAACCAGTTGTCGCGGAAATACGAAACTCGGTCGGCTTATGCAAATCCATCAGCATGAATTGCCGTGTGTAGAGCCGGAATCCTTGCTCCGTGAGGGGTTTGTCCACCGGCCCGCCAAACGGCATCAGCTGCGCCTCGATCCGCGTCACGTGCGGAATCGCGCGCATCGAAAACAGCATCTCTTTCAGCATGCGCCGCGCAATCGCCGACTGATCGAACCGCGGCGAAGCATACAGCCCGCCAATCAGCCCCTTATGCTCTTCGAGCACGTAAAACGCATACCCAGCCGCGACCCCATTTTCATAGGCAACGCAGCCGGAAAGGGCGTGTGCTTCGAGGAACCGTTTAATCAGTTCCAGGGCGCCACGGTAATCCCAATGCAATTCGTCGCGCCAATGAACGGCCTCTTCGTCAAGAAGCGGTTCAATCTGGCGCACTGTTGTCTGGCGGAGGTCAACTATGTTCATGAAGAAAGAGAAGTGCCTAGTCCCCGTGGCACCCCTCAATCATAGCCGATTGTGCAAGAAAAACAGGCAAAGGGAGTAATCGCTTCAGGAAGTTAGCTGGCACGATATAAATCCGACACACGGCTCCAAACAGACCACAAGTGCTGAATTCTCTCTATGTTACGCTTCAAAAAGAGCATGAAATTCGAGGGAGATTTCAATTCCGCGGCGTGAGCCGCGCACGAGCTGCCCAGAGCACGCATGTCCATCCTATTCGAGCTGAGATATCCCACGAAGTGGTATACCAAGGTGTTTACGGCCGTCGTCGCCCTGGCCTTTTTCGTTGGTCTTGCGACTCTGGCCATCGCCGGGTTCCTGGTTTATCGCATCGTGAAGCCGCAGCGCACCAGCTCGGAAATCAATATGAATACGTTTCCCGGCCGGCCCGACCCCGTGCAATTCACGGTGGCGGGACTCGGCACTCGAGAGGGTTGGTTTTTCCCCGGGCTGCGTGGTGCGCCCACGATCATTTTGTGCCATGGTTACGAATCGAGCCGCAGCGAGCTGCTCACGCTTGTTTCCGCCCTGCAGGATCATCAATACAACGTTTTCGTTTTCGATTTCGCCGCTCACGGCGCGAACGCCGGCATGACCACGTTTGGTTACAAGGAAGCGGAAGAGCTGCGAGCCGCGATTGACACGCTAGCCGCTCGAGCGGACTTGGACCCAACGAGCTTCGGGTTTTGGGGATACAACCTCGGTGCGTATGCAGCGCTGCGCGAGGCGGAAACCGATAAGCGCGTTCGCGCACTCGTGCTGGATTCTGTCTATGACGAGCCGAAGCAGATGGTAGAGTTCGAAGTCGGAATTACCGGGCTCGGCGTCTTTCCGTTCATGGTGCGTTCCGCGGAACTCAGCTTTGACTGGCTGAACTACGGGCACAAACAGGACCCGCCGCTCTCGAAGCGCCTCAACGCGCTTTCCGGCGTTCCGAAGTTGTTTATTGAAGCGAGCGACGAACCGGAGTTGGCCGAACTGACACGCGAGATATTTGTGAAATCACCCGAGCCGCGCGAGCAGGTCATGATTCCGCACGGGAATTTTGTGGCTCTTGCCGACGAAGAGAAACGCACCTACGAAAATCGCGTCGTCACTTTTTTCTTAACGCACCTTCCCGCCACCGGCAGGCCCGTCCGCTGAACCTCTGCTTGACTGTTCTGGCTCGCCCAACCTGGCCATGACGGGATCGCCGCAGAGCATCACTGGTGGAAACACCAGATAGGATGGGCACTTTACGCCTTGCCGCACCAGCTCTTGCATGCCTTTGTGGTTCGTAAAAATCAATTTCTTGCCAGCGTCTGAGGGTATCCACTCGGGTATTTCTTCTCGCAGATAAAACTGAAGACTATAAATGTGCTCCCTTCGAAGTTTGTACGTTGAGACATTTTGGCTTTTCTCTCCACCGCCAAATCTCTTTGCGCTTCTCGCGGCAGGGCGGGAGGAAACTCCTTCATCTAGTTGCCACAGATAGCCATTCCCGACTGTCAAAAGCAGGAGCAGTGAGGCAACGGATACAAACATCGCGGACGCTCCTCGCCTCCAAAGACTTAGAGCTGTGACCACCAGTCCCCCTAAGAACGCAAGAAACTGAAGCCGCGTAATTAGAGGAGGCGGCGAAATGTCGGTCATGACAGGAATAGGAAAGTAGCCGAGCAAAACTGCGAAAGTGATGAAAGTTAGACCAATCGTCGCGGGGAGCCACCGTGTGGTCGGACCCCTTTTTGAAAGCAAATCCCCCCAATGCTGGCTGAACAGCAAGCCCACAAAGGGGATCGCGGGAAGGATATATCCAGGCAGTTTAGAACGCGACACGCTGAAGAAAGCGAAGCAGAATATTGAAAAGGAGAGCAAAAGGACTGTCAGCTCATCATAGTTTTCTTTGCGGCGCAGCGATTGCAAAAAGGTGACACAGCCTGAGATCAAAATTGCTATCCACGGAAAGAACATTGCGAGCAAAACCGGCACGTAATACCAGAACGGTTGAATGTGTTGGAATTCGGGTGTCAGGTAGCGCTTGAGGTTGTGTTCGATGATGAAGACGCGGAAAAAATCGGGATTGCGGCGGGCGCACAGGATGTACCACGGCAGGGCAGTCGCGGAGAAGGAAACAATTGCGGCAGGATGGAGCAAGCGAAATGCGTCTCGCCATTTCGTTGTGAAGAGCGCCCAGAAAAAAACAGCTCCGCCGGACAAGATAATCGCAGCGGGGCCTTTTGCAAGAACGGCTAGTCCCAGAAAAAACCCAAAGAGCAGCAGCGCAATCCACGGAGTGTGGGGAAGAATGGTCGTGTGCTCATTCCGCACGAGGCCGAGCACAACTGCCGCGCAGACCGTCGCAATCGTCAACATCGCGCTAAACGGCATGTCCGTCGCAGCGGCGTGTGAAAAACCAATCATTCCCACGCTCGTAGGCAGCAACAGCAACAGCCATCGCGCCGTCTCCGCTCCGTAGACGCGCCACGCAAGCCATGCGAGCGCCAATGTCGCCAGTAAGGCTGAAATTGCGCTCGGTAACCGCGCGGCAGCTTCGCTCACACCAAATAATTTGAAACTCGCGCCCGCCATCCAGTAATACAGCACCGGTTTTTCAAACCATGGCTTGCCGTAAAGCCGCGGCGTCACCCAATCGCCCGTCTCTGCCATGTCGCGTGCAATCCACGCATAACGCGGTTCATCCGGCCCCACAAAGCCAATCGCGCCAAGATTGCTGAAATAACAGACCGCCAACGTTACGACAATCAACGCGCACCAACCTATGCGAGCCGCCACGCTCATCGGTGCAGGTGAATTTGCGGTGGAATCGGGGTTGGTCATACCTTTCGGTCGTAATCTTCTAGCATAATGGCACACGATGAAGGAATGGATTGAATTTGCGGTCGCCTGGCTGCTTCTAAAATTTATCGGAATTCTTCCGCGCTCGATTGCACGCAATCTCGCGGCAGCCACAGCGCGGATTCTACTGGCGCTGCTTCCCAGATTGCGGCGAGTAGCCCTTTTCAACCTGCAGCTCGCGTTCCCCGAATGGACGGTGGCACAGTGCCAAGCGACACTGCGTAATATGGCTCATTATCTCGGCTGGCAAGCTGTGGAGTTCGCACGCTTTCCCCGTTACAGTCGCAGTAACATTGGAGAAGCCATCGAAATTGAGGGCCATGAAAATCTTCTCGAAGCACAACATCGAAGAAAAGGCGTCCTTATACTCACAGGCCACATCGGCGCATGGGAGGTTTCCTCTTTCGCGCACGCCGTTTATGGTTTTCCCATGCATTATCTCGCCCGTCCGCTGGACAACGCCCGCCTGGATCAATTCGTCAATCGCTATCGAGGCTTCAGCGGCAATCAGCCGATTTACAAGAACGAATCCGCGCGCGCCGTGCTGAGAGTTCTTAATAGCGGAGGCCTCGTCGGCATTCTTGCCGATCAGAACACGCTGCCGGAAGAAGGCGCATTCGTGGAATTTTTCGGCAAGCCCGCGTGCACCACAACCGGGATCGCGCGCCTAGCCTTGCATACAGGCGCCCCCGTCGTTCCCGGTTATGCGGTTTGGGACGCTACCTCGCGGAAATACAAACTCCGCTTCGATCCTGCCGTCGAACTCGCGGAAACCGGCAACCAGGAACAGGACATTTTCGAAAACACGCAGCGTTTCGCCAAAATCATCGAGGCCATCATTCGAAAATATCCCGATCAATGGGTTTGGGTGCACGCTCGTTGGAAAACGCGGCCTAAGGGTGAACCACCCTTGTACGATTTCTTGTGAGGAATGCCATGACTCGAACTGCAAAAGAACTGGCGGAAATTCTAGGCGCGGTACTTGAGGGCGATGGCAGCGCCGAACTGCACAACGTTGCCGCACCGGAGCGGGCCGGCGCGCGCGATCTTGTCTATGTGGACGCGGCCAAGCACGCGGACCGTGCCGTCTCCAGTGCTGCCCAAGTCGTCGTGGCGCAGCAGGGAATTGAGTTGCCGGGGAAAACGGTCCTTCGTGTCGCAGACGCGAAATTCATTTTTGCCAAAGCCGCGGCGCTCCTTCGCGATTCCGTGCCGATCGCGCGCGGCGTGCATCTGACGGCCATCATCGCGCCACTCGCGCGCGTACACCCGACCGCATCGGTCGGTCCGTATGCGGTCATCGGTGAAGACACGCACATCGGCGAATTCACACAAATCGGGGCGCATACTGTAATTGGCTCAGGCTGCTGGATTGGCGATCGTTGCCGAGTGCATCCTCGCGTCACGCTTTACTCAGGCGTTCGCATCGGCCATCGTGTGGAGATTCATTCCGGCGCGGTCATCGGAGCGGATGGCTTTGGCTTTGCACACGGGGAAGGGCGCTACTGGAAATTTCCGCAAGCGGGTATCGTGGAAATTAGCGATGACGTTGAAATCGGAGCAAACACGACGATTGATCGCGGTTCCCTCGACGACACGCGTATTGGTGAAGGCGTGAAACTGGATAATCTTGTCCATGTTGGCCACAACGTGAAAATCGGGGCGCACACGGTAATCGCAGCGCAGACCGGTGTATCCGGCTCCAGCACTATAGGAGATCATGTCATCGTCGGTGGCCAGGTTGGCATCGCGGATCATTGCACTTTGGAGAGTCGGTCGGTCGCGGGCGCGCAGGCCGGCATTCCCACGGGAAAAACAATTCGCGGCGGACAAACGGTTTGGGGAACACCTGCGCGCGAAATCGGCAAGTTCAAGGAAATTTATGTGTGGTACGCGCGTCTTCCGGAGTTGGCTCGGCGCATCAAAGAGCTAGAGGCAAAAGTTGGCAAAGGCTGAACAAGCAGAATCGCCCGCGTGCCGCGTGATCGTTGTCGGCGGTCACACGCGGAGCATCGGCAAGACGCAACTGGTTTGCGATCTGATTGCCGCGCTGCCAGATGCGCATTTCGTGGGGGGAAAGATCACGCAATATGGACATGGCGTCTGCGCGCAAAACGGAGAGCATTGCGGCTGCGCGCCGGACGAGCATTCGAGTGCGTTTGGTTGGGAATCCACCTCGACCAGCGGAACCGACAGCGCGCGCTTTCTTGCCGCTGGTGCGTCGAGCGCGTTCTGGTTGCGCACGAAACAAGGTTATCTTGCCGAAGGCATGCCGCTCCTGCGCGAAGCCTTGCGCAAACTCGAGTTCGAAAATAGCGGCGCGCCCTTCAATCTCATCATCGAGAGCAATTCGCTCCTTCAATTCCTCAAGCCATCCATTTATCTCGCCGTTCTCGATCCGGAAAAGCAGGACTTCAAGCAATCCGCGCAATTGCTGCTCGACCGTGCCGACGCGTTCGTCCTTCGACACAATTTCGACGCACAATCGCAAACCTGGGCACAAATCTCCACCAAGTTGCTTCGCGCCAAACCTTCTTTTCTTCAAACGGAATCGCAGCCCCTGCCCTCCCCGTTGTTGAGTTTGGTCAAAAACGCCCTATCAGAAGCACCCTCCCTACGCATCTAAACTTTGGAAGCGCACAAGCGAAATCTTGAGGATTGACCGCATATAAAAAGGCGGCGATAATTGTAGAGTACTGGCGAAGAATTACGTTTGGGGTCTGCCCGTTCCGTATCTTTTTGTAAATAGGTTGGTTACGGGCGATGTGGCGCCGGAGGGGTCCGGCATTTCACTGCGGTTTTGCTCTGGGGGAGCAACATGGCTTCTGTTGTTCGCATAGGAGAGCAGGACCCGGCCGCTCCGGCGCCTCTGCCGTGGCGTCAGCAGGAATGGGCCGAAAAACTCCCGGAATCCATTGAGCGGGGCGCTGAACACCTTATTTCGCTGCAAACCGAAGAAGGCTATTGGGTCGGCGAACTTGAGGCCGATTCCACGCTTGAATCCGATTACATTTATTTCCTCAACGTTGTCGGCAAAGCCGATCCCGTTCGCGTCGCTAAGCTTGCCAACTACGTTCGCAGCAAGCAGCTTCCGGATGGGGGCTGGAATATCTACCCCGGCGGTCCTTCTGAGCTGAACGCCACCTGCAAAGCTTATTTCGCGCTGAAGCTCGCGGGAGATAACGCGAACGCGCCGCATCTTGCTAAAGCGAGAGCCGTGATTCATCGCCTCGGCGGTCTCGAACGCACAAATTCCTACGTTCGTTTTTATCTTGCGCTAGTGGGTGCCGTCGGATGGGACCTTGTTCCTGCGATTCCGCCGGAGATGATGCTTTTGCCAAACTGGTTCGCGATGAACATCTACGAAATGTCTTCGTGGACGCGCGGCATTGTTATTCCCATGACGATTCTTTCCGCGCTGCGTCCGGATTGGCGCGTGCCGGAAGGCGCTCGCGTGGATGAACTGTTCAAGGATCCTTCGCACAAGAATGCCGCGTTCGATTGGAGCGACCGCCTTATTTCCTGGAGGAATTTTTTCCTCGCGCTCGACCGTGGTTTTAAGCTGTACGAAAAATTGCCGTGGAAGCCGTTGCGTCAGCGCGCGTTGCGTGAAGCGAAGCAGTGGATGCTGGATCACATGGAGCGTTCAGAAGGCGTTGCCGCGATCTATCCCGCGATGATGAATTCGATTTTCGCGCTCGTTGCGCTTGGCCACGGGCCGGAAGATCCGCTTACGTGGCGCGAAATGAAGGAATTCTCGAAATTCGAAATTGAAGAGGGCGACACGATTCGCATGCAGCCTTGTGTGTCTCCGATTTGGGACACCTGCATCGCCATGGTCGCGCTCGAAGAGGCCGGCGTCGAGCCGGATCATCCTTCCCTCGTCAAGGCGGCGGAATGGATTCTCTCGAAGCAAATTCTTGGTAGCGGCGACTGGCAGGTAAAAAATAGGGACGCCGAACCAGGCGGCTGGGCTTTTGAATTTCGCAACGATCACTATCCGGACGTCGACGATACCGCATTCATTTTAATGGCGCTGCAGCGCGTTGAATTCCCGGATGAAGCGCGCATGGAAGCAGCGGCACGCCGTGGCGTGCAGTGGCTTCTCAGCATGCAAAATCGTGACGGTGGCTGGGCCGCGTTCGATCGTGACAACGACAGCAATTTTCTCTGCAACATTCCGTTCGCCGATCACAATGCGATGATCGATCCTTCGACCGCGGACGTAACGGCGCGCGTGATGGAGTGTCTCGGCCGCTTCGGCTGGCCAGCGGAGCATCCCTCCGTCCAGCGCGGTTTGAAATTCTTGCTCAAGGATCAATGCGAAGATGGTTCCTGGTTCGGCCGTTGGGGCGTGAATTACGTTTACGGCACAAGCGGCGTTCTTCGCGCGCTCGAAACCGTTTCGCTCAACGCTAAAGACTATTGCAAGCGAGCAGTCAATTGGCTCAAAAGCGTCCAAAAAACCGACGGCAGCTTCGGCGAATCTTTGCTTAGCTACGACGACCCCAAAACCAAGGGGCAGGGAAACAGCACCGCTTCGCAGACCGCGTGGGGGCTCATCGGTCTTCTAGCCGCCGCTGACCCGGGCGATCCCGCCATCGCAAAAGCTGCCGCCTATCTCGTGAAGCAACAAAACGAAGACGGCTCGTGGAGCGAGTCGGAATTTACAGGCACTGGTTTCCCATGCGTTTTCTATTTGAAATACCACCTCTACCGCAATTCGTTTCCCGTCTATGCGCTCGCGCGCCTTCACAATCAATCGCGGGGCAACGAAGAGTTTCGCGCATTTCTTTTCCAGCCGGAGGAGTTCCGGCTGCGCAGCGGTTTTTAAGAGCCACGAATGCGGTTTCCCTTTCGGCTTAGCGCCGACCTGCTCAAAGCAAAAGCCTCGCGTCTCTTTGGTGATTCAAGGCCCGTGATTTTTCATGCGGTCCCCGGCGACGAATGCGTTGCACGCGCAAAAAACGCCGACTCGCCCGTAATCTGGCTGAGTGGAACGGAAACTCTTCTTCAGCCGGGAATTGGGCGAGTTGCCAACGCGCTCGTCGAATCTGAGCGGCACGTCTTTCTTCGCACGAGTGGTTACGACCTGCGTCAGCGCATCCACGAATTCCGCCCCGACTCGCGCCTCTTCCTGACCTTGGAATTCGCCGGTCGTGAAGAAGCTCACAACAAGATCGCCGCGCGACCGGATGCGTTCCGCCGCGCTCTGGAGAGTATTCGTGCCGCGAAACTTTCCGGCTTTCTCGTAGCCGCGCACATTACCGTCACGCCTGAAACGGACTCCTGCGACGCTCGCGAGCTTATCGAATTTCTCGACCAAAAAGATATGGACGGATTCATCGCCTCTTCCGGCCGTCAATTTTCCGCGTCGAACAACGCATCCCTTGCCGAAATGCTGGCGGACGTCCGCGCCATGATTCGCTGCAGCCGCTGGGAGAATTTTTCTCGCCTCCTGGAAGCCTCGTACGCCGCGGCCCCGGCCCGCGTGCTGGAGAAACTTTCCGCGCCAAATGAAAACGTCTTTGAGGAAGGCGACTGAGCCATGCCTACGCTCGTCACCGGCGCATCCGGCTTTCTTGGCAGTCACGTCGCGCGGCAACTCGTGGCCCGGGGCGAAAAAGTCCGGGTCCTTCTGCGCGCATCCAGCAACAACCGCGCCATCGCCGATCTTCCGCTCGAATACGTCACTGGAGACCTTCGCGACTCAGCATCTCTGTCTCGAGCACTCGATGGCATCAACCGCGTCTTTCATGTGGCCGCGGACTATCGCCTTTGGGCAAAACGAAAGCAGGACATTTACGATTCCAATTTCGGCGGCACGAAGAATCTGCTCGACGCCGCAAAACGCGCCGGCGTCACGCAATTCATTTACACCAGCACCGTCGCTACCATCGCCGTGGATCGTCCCGAGCTTCCCAACGAATCGACGGACGCAAAACTCGACGAAATGGTCGGCCACTACAAGCGTTCGAAGTGGCAAGCAGAAAGGGAAGTGCTCGACGCGGCAAAGAACGGCTTTCCTGCGATCATCGCCATGCCCACGACTCCCGTCGGCCCCTGGGATTGGAAGCCCACGCCTACCGGCAAAATTATTCTCGATTTTCTCAACGGCAAGATTCCGGGTTACGTCGTGACCGGCCTGAATTTTGTCGGCGTCGAAGAATGCGCCGCAGGCCACTTGCTTATCGCGGACAAGGGAAAAATCGGCGAGCGTTATTTGCTGGGAGCGGAAAATCTCACGCTCAAAGAACTGTTAGACGCTCTCGCCAAAATCACCGGCCTCCCCGCGCCGAAACTGAAAATCCCGCATGGCCTCGCCTTGGGTGTAGCCTATCTAGAGACAGCGTTTTCGCGGTTGCTCGGTCGCGAGCCGCAGATTCCCGTGGAGGGGGTCAAAATCGCGCAGCACATGATGTTCGTCAACGCCACCCGCGCACAAAAGGAACTCGGCTTCGAGCCGGGCTCTGTTTCCGCTGCACTCGAACGCGCCGTCCGCTGGTACGGAGCTAACGGCTACGTTTCACCGCGCCGCGCCAAGAAGATCGCCGCCGCGCGCGCTGCCTGATATGCGAGTCCTTGTCACATTTGCCGTCGAAGCCGAATTCGCCCCCTGGCGAAAGCTGCGTCAATTTGAGCGCTTAGAGATTGAGGGTTGTTCGGCTTTTTCGACAACTATCGACGGAATGCGTCTTGATGTTCTTTTGACTGGCATAGGTGCGAAAAAAGCGTGGGTCGAAGCCACAAAAATTATTTGGGATGGTGATACAGAAGTTTGCATTTCCAGTGGCCTCGCTGGCGGTTTGCGAGACGAGCAACGTCCAGAGGACGTCTTTGTAGCGCAGAACGTACACGCTCCGAATTGGAAAACCGTCATTCGGGCCGCCGGTGATTTAGTGGAAGTGGCTGTGGCGGCTGGTGCGAAGATTGTCGGTGATCTCTATAGCGCGGACCGCGTGGTGGTTCTCTCCTCAGACAAACGGGAGCTTGGCAAGATTGCCGACGCTGTGGACATGGAGAGCGGAGATATTCTTTACGAGGCGTGGGCCTTGGGCGCAAGAGTTGTGGCTGTGCGCGCAATTAGCGATTCCGTTGAGGAAGACTTGCCTCTGGATTTCAATCGAGTGACAACGGATTTGGGGGATGTGAGTATGCCACGTGTGTTAGGAGAAGTCGTTCAATCTCCCGGATCCATTCCTGCTCTTATCCGTTTTGGCAAGCAAGGTCGCAAGGCGGCGGAAAGACTTGCCAAGGTGCTCGAAAAGATGGTGACAACACTCGCTGCGTCGAATCAGGTAGGTAATCCGGCCAAGGCATACAAAGTATGAGCAGCACTAGCACAATCAAGGAATCAAGAATCACTCTCGGTCCCATCCCCAAAACCATGCGCGCTGGTGTCTATCGCGAAAAGGGAATCGTCCGCGTCGAGGAAGTTCCCGTCCCCGACGTCCACGGCCATGAAGTTCTCATCAAAGTCGCCGCCTGCGGCGTTTGCGGCACGGACATCAAGAAAATCTTCCAGCGTTACGTCGAGCCGCCACAAATTCTCGGACACGAACTCGCCGGCACCGTTGTCGCCACCGGACGCGGCGTCACCAAATTCAAGCCCGGCGATCGCGTGATGAGTTTTCATCACATCCCCTGCGGCACCTGTTTTTTCTGCGAACGCCGCTCGTTCTCTCAATGCAAGCAGTACAAAACCACCGGCCTCACCGCCGGATTCACGCCCAATGGCGGGGGCTTCGCCGAATACGTCAAAGCCATGCCTTGGGTCGCTGCCAACGGAATCATTCCTCTGCCGGATAACGTCACCTTTGAGGAAGCCACCTTCATTGAGCCCATCAACACCATCTACAAAGCCGTCCAAAAAGCCCGCGTCGCGCCAAACGAAAACGTCCTCGTCGTGGGCTGCGGTCCCATTGGCCTCCAACTCCTGATGGTCGCCAAACTCTTCGGCGCCCACCTCTTCACGAGCGACCCCATGCCAGAACGCCGCGCCAAGAGCCTAAATCTGGGGGCCGTCGAGTCTTTTGACCCCAGCGGTGGTAAGCTTGTGGAACAGGTCAAGGCCCGAACGGAGGGCCGCGGGGTGGATGCCGTGTTAGTCGCAGTCGCACATCCAGCCGTCGTTGAGGAATCTCTCGCAGCGGCAAGACCCGGCGGACGGATCCTTCTGTTCGCGGCAAACGATCCGGTAACCCGGATTGAGTTTCCCGCGGCGGCGGTTGGTATCGACGAAAAGGAAATTCTAGGTAGCTACAGCGCGGCCGTAGACATCCAAGAGAATGCAGCGGCGTTGGTGCTCCAAAAGAAGCTTCCTGTTATGGAAATCGTCACGCACCGTTTTCCGCTGGATAATATTCAGGAAGCGCTCGAGCTGGCGGCTCGTCCCACGGCGCAGTCGCTGAAAATCTTGATCGCGCACAAATGAAGAGTTCTACGACAAAAAAGTTCGAAGCCGCCATAGATGAAGTCGTTGCGATAGCTCGCCGCGTCCTGCCCCAAAAAATGACCGCTGCGGTTCTTTACGGCAGCGAGGATCTCCGCATCGAGCAGGTGGACGTGCCGAGCGTCGCCGCCGACGAGGTTTTGCTTCGCGTGCGCCTCGCTCTCACCGATGGCACGGACCTTAAGGTCTGGAAGCGCGGCTATCACGCAAAAATGATTCAGCCCCCCGCAGTCTTCGGCCACGAAGTGGTCGGCGATATCGTTGCCGTCGGCAAGCGAGTGGACCAGAAATGGCGCCTCGGCACGCGCGTCATCGCCGCGAACTCCGCGCCCTGCTTGCGTTGCTATCACTGCCGCCGTGGTCAGGAGAATCTTTGCGAAGACTTGCTCTTCAATAACGGTGCGTACGCGGAATACATGCGCATTCCGGGCCGCATCGTCATGGAAAACATGCTCGAAGTACCGCACTCCGTGGATGACCAGAGCGCCGCGCTCGTTGAGCCGCTAGCCTGCGTCCTGCGGGGCATTCACGAAATGGAATTGCGCACGGGAGACACCGCCGTCGTCATCGGCTGCGGTCCCATCGGACTGAAATTTGTCCGCATGCTCACTCGCCGCGGAATCCGCGTCATCGCTTTGGCGCGTCGCGCTGCGCCGCTCGATGTCGCGCGCCGCCTCGGAGCAATCGCCACAATTAACGTCACTGAGACGCCGGGTGTTGCAGCTGCCGTCAAAGCGCTCACCGATGAGGCTCGTGGCGCCGATGCGGTTGTCGAAGCCGCCGGCAATCCCTCCGCTTGGGAGATGGCTTTTTCCATGGTGCGCCGCGGCGGTGTTCTCAATTTCTTCAGCGGCTTGCCGTCTGGCACGAAGGTCGCCATTGAGCCAGCCCAAATTCATTATTCGGAAATTCGTCTCATCTCGCCGTTTCATCACACACCGCGCTTCATCCGCGAAGCGCTTGAAGCCGTCAAGCGTGGCGACATCTCCGCGCAGGACTTTGTCACCGAAGAGATCAGCCTGTCCGACCTGCCTCAGGCCTTCGAACGCATGAAAGCCCGCAGCGGCGAAATCAAAGTCGCCGTCCGCCCATAGCTTTTTCTTGCGATTCCTCTTTGCCGAACTGATTTTTTCTCAAAACAACGCTATTCTTTTCTAATGCTGCGTCCTGGTGAACTCGAGATCGCCAAAGACGCCCCGCCCGCGGGGTGCTCGCCGGAAACCGCGCAGCAGTTCACCAAATGGCTCGCCACGCATCATTACGAAAATTTCAACGTCGTCTCCTGGCTTCTGCCGAAAGAGCTTCACAAGCATTTTTACAATGTTTACGCCTATTGCCGCTGGGCCGATGACCTCGGCGACGAAATTCCAGACACGGCACGCGCGCTCGAACTGCTGGATTGGTGGGAGGGCGAACTAGACGCTTGCTACCAAGGCAAGCCGTCGCATCCCATTTTTATCGCGCTGCGCCAAACGATTCTCGAGAAAAATATTCCGAAACAGCCCTTCGCCGATCTTCTAAAGGCCTTTCGCCAGGACCAAACCTCCAAGCGCTATCCCACCTGGGATTCCATGATCGGCTACTGCGTCTATTCCGCGAATCCTGTTGGTCGCCTCGTCCTTTATCTTTGCGGCTATGGTGACGAGCATCGTCAAAGACTCTCAGACGCCACCTGCACTGCGCTCCAGCTCACTAATTTCTGGCAGGATGTTTCGCGCGACCTTGAAAAGGGCCGCATCTATATCCCGCTCGACATAGCCACAGCGCACGGCATCTCTGAAAATGAAATCGTCGGCCGCCAATTTAGCAATCGCTACATTTCACTGATGAAAGATCTCATCGTTCGCACGCGCCAGCTTTTCAGCGAAGGCTACCCTCTCGCGAAAATGGTGGAAGGCCGCCTCAGCATCGACCTCGAGATGTTCAGCCGTGGCGGCATCGCCGTCCTCGATGCGATTGAAGCAATGGGCTACGACACGCTGAATCATCGCCCTTCGGTCGGCAAAGGCAAGCAGGCGCGCCTTCTCGGTCGCGCGCTGCTCGACCACATTTTCTCGAACCGCCAAGCCCAGCGAACGACACTCGTAGGGGCGCAGCATGCTGCACCCCAGTTGGCAAACAATACAAATGTTGAGACCTCTTACGACGCCTGCCACCAAATTGCGCGCTCTGCGCATAGCAGTTTCTATCCCGCTTTCTTTCTGCTCCCAAAGCAAAAGCGTGACGGCATTGTCGCGCTCTACGCCTTCATGCGCTTGATTGACGATGTTTCCGATGAAGATGGTGACGTCGCTAAAAAGCAGCGAGGTCTCGCGAAGTGGCGCGCCGCCCTCGATGAAGCGGTCACCGGCCAATCGCAAATTTTCGATGGCAACGCCGTCAGCCCGCTGCCTGCAGGCTACCTCGAAGGCGAACGCGAGGTTTTGCCCGCGCTTGTGGACACCATGGAGCGTTACCGCATGCCGGCGCGCTATCTCCACGACCTCATCTCCGGTGCGGAGATGGATCTCACGATTCGGTCATACCCGACGTTCGACCGCCTCCGCGAATATTGTTATCGTGTCGCAGGCACCGTCGGTCTCACGTGCACACACATATTCGGATTCAAGGATTCGCGCGCGCTCGATCTAGCGGAAAAACTCGGCCTCGCGTTTCAGCTCACCAATATCATCCGCGACGTTCACGAGGATTACACGCTTGGCCGTGTCTATCTCCCCGATGAAGATTTGGTGCGTTACAACGTTTCGCCTGAAGATTTCGGTCGTACCGAAGCCACGCTCGGCGTCCGCGAACTTCTCCGCTTCGAAGCCGAGCGCGCTTGGCAAAATTACGAAGAAGGTGCCGAACTCCTAGATCTGGTCGACGCCGACAGCCGCGGCACGCTCTGGCTTCTCGTGCACACCTATAGCGCCTTGCTCGCGCGCATCGAATCGCTCGATTTCGCCGTCTTCGGAGAACGCGTCCGTCTCTCGAAGCCGGAAAAAATACTCTTCATCGCCCGCGCTCGATTCGGGCGCCACACAAGGGAAAATGTCCTCGAAAAACGTGATCGTGATCGGCGGCGGGCTGGCGGGTCTGGCGGCCGGCGTCGCGCTGGCTGAGTCCGGCTGGCGCGTCAGACTTTTTGAACAGCGGCTCTATCTCGGTGGCCGCGCAACCTCGTACGTTCTCCCC
>Ga0210406_10000150_pt1 | contig 106519 bp, 84 predicted proteins | sample IncBWC30MmetaG_FD_155454 | JGI IMG/M metagenome (GOLD analysis project Ga0210406, IMG submission 155454) | Forest soil microbial communities from Barre Woods Harvard Forest LTER site, Petersham, Massachusetts, United States - Inc-BW-C-30-M | ecosystem: Environmental > Terrestrial > Soil >... | reverse complement strand
CGATCCCAACTCCTACATGATGCACATCTATTTCTGGCAGGATGTTCCGCGCCGCGCCAAGTACAACGAAATCTGGAATGAGGTCAAAGCCGCCCAGTGACCCGCGCTTCGTCCACTGCTGCCGCGCTGCCCGTCGGCGATTCGCTTGCGCCCGGCGCCACGCTGCTCGAAGTACGCGCAGTCAGCAAACGATTCGGCCCACGCGAAGTTCTGAAAACGTTATCGCTGGAGATTGCCGCCGGTGAATTTATCACGTTGCTTGGAGAGAGCGGCTCCGGCAAAACCACTCTGCTTCGCCTCATCGCCGGATTCGAACAGCCGACCGTCGGCGAAATCTGGATGCATGGTACGCGGCTCGATACACTTCCTCCTTACAAACGTCGCGTCAACACTGTCTTTCAGCAATACGCTCTGTTCCCGCACCTCAACGTGAGCGAAAATGTCGCCTACGGACTGCACGCAGCCGACACGCCGAAAGCGGAAATCGCCACGCGCGTCGCTGATGCCCTCGCGATGGTCCGCATGCAGGAGTACGCCGCCGTCAAACCAACAAAGCTCTCCGGCGGCCAGCAACAACGCATCGCTCTCGCCCGCGCCCTCGTAAATCGCCCGCAACTTCTTCTCCTCGACGAACCGCTCTCCGCGCTCGACGCCAATCTTCGCAAGGAGATGCAATCCGAACTGAAATCGCTGCAACGCGAAGTCGGCATCACTTTTCTCTTCGTCACCCACGATCAGGAAGAAGCCATGGCTCTTTCCGATCGCATCGCCCTCCTTCGCAATGGCGCGCTCGAACAAGTCGCATCGCCGCGCGAGATCTATGCGCGTCCCGCCACTGCCTACACCGCACAATTCATCGGTCAGACGAATTTGCTGCGCGCCATCATTCGCAACGGCGTCGCCGACTGCGGCGCCTTTCAGTTTCCCTGTTCACGAGAAGACGGCTCCGCTCTCTTTTCCCTTCGCCCCGAAGCCATCTCCGTCGCAAATAACGTTCCGCAGTCCCAACAGAATTCCGCGCAACTTTCCGATTTCGTCCACTTCCCCGCCACCATACGCCAACAAATTTATTCTGGTGCCACCGAACTCCTCGAACTAGAAACCGAAACCGGCACCATCCTCCGCGCCCGTATCTCCTCCGGCGCTCCCATCACCAGCTCCCACGAATTTATGTTTTCCGGCAAAGACGCGATCCCGGTTCGCGACTGACCATGCCCTCTTTTGACCTCATTTCCGTTCGCGTTCACCCGACAGCGCACTTTTCCCAGGCTTTCTTTTTTTTAACTGTTCTCTGGTCGCTGATCTCTGATCACTGCCCTCTGCCACTGGTCGCTGGTCTCTGATGTATTCCCGTACCTACAAACTCCTCATCTCCCTCCCACCGATCCTCTGGGTCGCGCTCTTCCTCCTTCTTCCCTACCTGCTAATGTTCCTGCACGGCTTCTGGACCGTCCGCGACGGCGTTATCGTCCACCATTGGAATTTCAACAATTACGCCACGGTCTTCAAGAACCCGCTGTACGTCGAAGTCCTTTTCCGTACCGCGCGAATCGCCGCCAGCGTCACGCTTCTCTCTGTGCTTCTCGGCTACCCGCTCGCGTATTTCTTATCTTTCCACGCTGGCCACCGCAAAGATCTTCTCTACCAACTCGTGATGGTTCCGCTCTGGGTCAGCTATCTGGTTCGCGGCTACGCCTGGAAAACTATTCTCGGCAGCGACGGAGTCCTCAATGGTTTTCTACAATATCTTCACGTTACGCACGGCCCTGTCTCTGCACTTCTCTACAGTCCCTTCGCGGTCGTGCTGATGCTCACTCACATCTACACTCCGTTCGTCTTTCTTCCGATCTACGCTTCGCTCGAACACATCCCACGTCCGCTCGTCGAAGCCTCGCAAGACCTCGGCGCATCGCCACGCAAAACTTTCTTCCGTGTAATTGTTCCGCTCTCGCTCCCAGGACTCCTTGCAGGCGCAACTTTCGCCTTCGTTCTCTGCCTCGGTGATTTCCTAGCCCCACTGCTCGTCGGCGGTCCGTCTGGCACTATGATCGCCAACCTGGTGCAATCGCTTTTCGGCGCAGCTTACGATTGGCCGCTCGGCGCCGCTATCTCCGTCTTCATCCTGATCATTACGCTCGCGCTGCTCGCCCTCACGCAGCGCGCGGAAAAACGCTGGTCATTCGAATGAGCGCGACCGCCACAACGCAAACCCGCCGCTCGCCACTCCTAGCAATTTATGCCGCGCTCGTTTTCGCTTTCATCTATTTGCCGATCGTGGTGCTGGTTGTCTACTCGTTCAATCGCGACGGTGTCGGCGGCTTTCCTCCACGCCATTTCACGATCGATTGGTACCGCCAACTTTTCGCCGACTCCGCCATATGGGATTCCGTGCTCAACAGCCTGCTCGTCGCAGGTGGCGCCGTCGCTCTTTCACTGACCCTGGGTTTACTCGCCGCCCTCGCGCTCGACCGCGCTGATTTTCCCGGTAAATCTCTGTTTCGCCGTCTGGTCCTTCTTCCGTTAATCCTTCCCGGCATCATCACAGGACTCTCTCTACTCCTTTTCGCTGTCCGCATCAGCCTCGACCTCAGCCTAATCACCATTTTCCTGGGCCACGGCACCGCGCTCATCTCCGTAGCCACCACCGAACTTTTCGCCGGCTTACAAAAAATGGATCGTCGTCAGGAAGAAGCCTCCTTGGACCTCGGCGCAACTCCCTGGCGTACTTTCTGGCTCGTCACGCTTCCCAATCTCAAACTCTCTCTCATCGCTGCCGCGCTTCTCATCTTCACTCTCTCCATGGACGAAATCGCTGTCACCTTCTTCCTCTACGGCCGCGAATACACTCTCCCTCTAGAAATCTGGGGCCGCCTCCGCCGCGGCATCACTCCCGAAATCAACGCCATCTCCACTCTCATCCTCGTCGTCTCCATCATTCTCATCACTGTCTGGTACCATCTCCGAACCCGCTCCGAGCGCCAATAGCACAGCCACTCTTGGCTGTGCGCGGGGTAAGCAGCACTCTCGGCGCTCACAACCTGCGGGAGTGCTACTACGAGGGGTTTCGTGCCAAAGATTAGCCGCGCAATTTCACTTACCATTGTCAGTCTCGCGATCCTATCCGCTGCTCCTCTCACCTTCCGCGCCTTCCCCCCACCCGCCGATCAAACTCTCCTAATCATCAACGCCCAACTTGCCGACGGCACCGGCTCTCCTCTCCGCGAAGGCGCGCTCCGCATCCGCAACAATCGCATCGCCAGCATCGGCAAACTCTCCCCCGCTCCAGGCGAACAAATTCTCGACGCCCACGGTCTCGTGCTGTCCCCCGGCTTCATCGACATCCACAATCACTCCCTCGAAGGGCTGGACTCTGATCCGCTCGCCGAAACACAAATCGCGCAAGGCATCACCACCGCGATACAAGGTCCCGATGGCGACTCTCCCTGGCCCATAAGAGATTGGATCGAACAACGCCGCAAACATCGCGCCGCGCTCAACGTCGCCGTTTTCGCCGGGCATGCCACCATCCGCGAACAAGTTATGGGCAAAGACTTCAAACGCGTGGCTACGCCGCAGGAAATCGAAAAAATGGCGCAACTCACCTGGCAAGCTATGAACGAAGGTGCCATCGGCCTCTCCAGTGGCCTCGAATATGAAGTCGGCAGCTACAGCAACACCACCGAACTTATCGCCATGGCGCGCAGTGCCGCAGAACATGGCGGCTTCTACAGCACTCACATCCGCGACGAAGCCGACAAAGCTTTCGACGCTTTAGTCGAAGAAATTGAAATCGCCGAGCAGGCGCACATCCCCGTCGATCACTCGCACATCAAGCTCGGCACAGTAGCCGTTCAGGGTAAATCTAACGAATATATTCGCGTGATCGAAGAGGCCCGCAACCGCGGAGTAGATTTTCTAGCCGACTGCTATCCCTACGATGCCTGGCACTCCAATCTCAAAGTCACCGTTCCCGACAAGCAATACGAAAATCCCGAAAGCGTAGCCAAAGCCATCGCCGATTTAGGCGGCCCGGACCATCTCACCATCACCGAGTTCAAGCCGAATCATTCCTACGCCGGACACACACTCGCCGAAATCGCAAAATCCAACAAACTCTCTGCAACAGAAATGTTCATCCGAATCATCCGCGAAGGCGACGCCGCCAACTCCGAAGCCGAAATCATCGGCCACTCCATGGTGGAAAGCGACATCAAAGCCTTCTATCAACAACCGTGGGTCATGGTGGCCAGCGATGGCGGCATCGGCTCAGCGCATCCGCGCGGTGCCGGCACTTTCCCGCGCGTTCTCGGCCGCTACGTCCGCGAAAAGCATTGGCTCGCGCTTCCCGAAGCCATACGCAAAATGACTTCACTGCCCGCGCAACGCCTCAACTGGCCCGAGCGCGGCATCCTGCGCGAAGGTGCCTACGCCGACTTGGTCCTCTTCGATCCCGCTACCATCCTCGACCATTCCACTTTCGCCAAACCGCAAGAACTTCCCACCGGCGTAGAAAAAGTTTTCGTCAACGGCATCCTAGTCTGGTCCGCCAATAAACCCACCGGTGCCACCCCCGGCCAAGCCCTAACCCGCTAACCCTTGCGTTCTTCCCCTTTGCGAGCTCTGTGTTAAAAGCCTCATTCGCCCATCCTCAATCTACAATTCCCGGCGCGATTTCCCGCCAAACTTGAACTTTTGCTTTCGCCTCCCTTCCGGCGTACCATCTTCCTGCCAACAAGGAGCCTGCACATGATCCGCAAACTCGCCGCCCTAGCGACTCTCACCTGCACTCCGCTTTTAACCTTCGCTCAAGCCGCGTCTCCCGCATCACCCTCCACAAATCCAGTCAGCGACGCCCTCCGCTTCGGCCTAACCCGTTCCTCCAAGAACATGACCGCCGCCGTAGAAGCCATGCCCGCCGACAAATTTTCTTTCAAGCCCACGCCAGACCAAATGAGCTTCGCTCATCTGGCCATCCACATCGCCGACTCCAACAATCTTTTCTGCTCCAAAGTTTCTGGCGTCGCCGCACCCGAAGGCCCCAAGCTCGCCGAAACCGATTCGAAAGACAAACTCGTCGCCGCCGTCAAACAATCCTTCGATTTTTGCTCCTCCTCTTTAGGCAAGGTTGACGACTCCCATCTCGCCGACTCCATTCCTCTCTTCAACGGCCGCTCCTTCTCCCGCGCTGCCGTCATGCTCATACTCTCCGGCTCCTGGGCTGACCATTACTCCGCTCAATCCATGTACCTTCGTCTCAACGGCGTTCTTCCTCCCACCGCCGAACCCGCGAAACACTGATTCCCACTGCTTTAGCCCAATCGGCATAGGGGGGACGGTCACCCGTCCGCCCCTGCCACACCACCGTAGATGCGGGTCCGCGTACGGCGGTTCAGTGGGTTACGCAAGGCCATCGAAGAGTCGAGGAAGGCTGAGAGCGTCAAAGTAAGCAATGGGTAACGCGCCTTGCAGAGCGGGGCTATTCGCCAGTCGCCACGGACCGTGAGGACTGCCCGCCGTTTGTGCGGCGAGATCCTTACCTATCCCGAGTTGCCGGAGCTTCGCGTACCGCGCTCGGCCGCGTTTCCATTGCTTCCAGATCATGGAACGCAGACGATGTCGTATCCATTTATCCAGAGCTTTAAGCAGCGAGGGTGTCTGACAGAAGCCGAAGTAACTCTTCCAGCCTCGTAAATAGGCTGCCAGTTTCCTTCGTCATCTGTTCCAAGCTGATTCCTCGTGTCCGTTGCGTCAGCTCCCGAATTTTCTGCTTGCAGCGCAACAGGGCCTTCGGCGCAATGCGCCGCTTCGGTTCCTTGTTGTGGCTGAAGCTGAACCCCAAGAACTTCCGCTCGACTGGCCGAGCCACCGCACTCTTCGCCTCGTTCACCTTGAGCTTCAATCGGCGTGAGAGGAAACGAGTGACACTCGTCATCACTCGCTGCCCCGCTCCTCGGCTGCGGACGTAAATGTTGCAGTCATCCGACGAACCCGACCGCGAGCTCGAACGGCGCAAGCATCGTTTTGTATTGCTGTGCCTTGGCTACCGCTTGATGCGCCGAGCGTTTCGGCCGGAACCCGTGCCTGTGTTCGGAGAAGGTTGGGTCCCATCTGCGTTGCAGAACCTGCATCACCGCTTGCTGAATGAATCGATCCAGCACCGTCGGGATGCCAAGGTTCTTGTCCATCGGCTCGCGTGTTTGTTCCGCGCTTCTTTCAGACCCCGCCTCGCAACGACGCCCTTGCGCTTCACTAACCCTTCTCTTTCATCAAGATGGGTAGAGGACTTTCACCTCCAAGCTATCGGACTGCCCGGCACACCAATCACAAAGCGACACGGAACCAAGCCCGTGTCGCTTTTGTTTTCGTCCGACCAACCCGAGATCACTGTTAGGCGATTCTCCTTGCAAATTTCTCCGTCCACTGGATTCGCCCGGTCATCTGCATGACCACGAACAGCGTCAGGATCGCGCCAATCGTGATCGCCAATCCCGTGAACCCGGCAAAGAAAAATGCATACGAAAACAGAACCAAGTAAATCAATTGCGACAGCCCCGCCTCCACCACCGCGAAACGCAAATTCACCACCAACCGCAGATAAGTCACGACCAGCAATATTGAAACTGCCGACGAAATCACAAACCCCGCATGGATGGAAACGTGGTCGCACAAATAGGCCAGCAGCAGGTGAAATGCAAAAAAAGCGCACGCCAGAAAAAAATAATTCATCGGATGCAAATCAATTCCGCGCAGTGTCGAGAGTATGAACACCAGGAAAAAGAAAAAGAACAGCGGTACCGGCGCAAAGTAAGAAATTCGCCCGGCCAACGGCCCCGGCTGTAGTTTCTGCGGCATCCTCAGCGCTATATTGAAGCCCGAAACGAGATTCTGATAATCCCATTTCAGTTCCCAGCCCTCGGACGTCTGCCGCTTTTCTGTGGGAGACAATGAATTCTCCGGAAAATCAAATCCGCCAAAATCGGTCTTCACCAGCAAATGAAGTCCCTTCACTCGCGCCACTTCATCTCCGCTGGAAAATTTGTAGGTCCAGTTATCCTGCCCCTGCGAACGGTACGCAATCCGCACAGCGCCTGTGGCATTCGGCTTCAGTACTCCATGCGCAGACACCTCCGCGCCGCTAAAATTCAGCGGCAGCACTTGCCCGTCCAGCGAGATCTCCATTCCGTCGTACACCGCTTGTTTCGAAGGCAGCGGCAATCTTATTGTGAAACTCTCTTCTTCCCCGGTCGGATTTTGAAACGTGTAGTTGCCGGCAAACCCCACTCGATACGTGCTGAACCACAACAACCCTTTCTGCCGGTAATCAATGTGCAAATCGGCCACGACTTGGCTGGAGTCCAAGGGCACCAGGTTTGACACATCGCGCGTTTCTGTCTTCTTGATCTTTTGCCCGTTTTCTTCCGTCTCCACCGTCTTCGTCACCTTCGTAACGTAGCTGGCCACGGGAGGGTGCTGGTCCTGTGCCGTTCCCCAGGTGGAAGCGACCCGGCTCGACAACTCCGATCCCGCATTCTCCGTCCGTAAATAAATCGACGTGCCCAGAATCATCCACGCGACACACGTACACGCAAAAATGGCGATGATCGCCAGGATCCGCTTCAGCATGTGAGTGTTCCTCTTGACTTTCTCCGCCGCGCTTCAAATCATAGCAAAGTAATTCTTAATGTCAAGCACTTTATATTACAAAGCTACACGCCCCAATAAACTCAGCCCGCTTGCGGCATAATGCCAGCGCAGGTCAGTCTTTGCCGCCTGGGGGACACGTGAAACTCCTGTATTTCGCGCTCCTGCTAGCCGTTTGCCTCGCTCCCACGCAGAAAAAAATCCGTCGCAGAAAACTCTGTTGAAGCTTCCATTCGCCACGTCACGGTCATCAACGTTGGCAATGGCAGCGAACTGAAAGACCAAACCGTAACCATTCGCGGCAATCGCATTGCCTCCATCGCCGCTGCCCAGGACTCTGACAATTCCTTATCGGATTCCATCGACGCGCGAGGAGCGTTCCTCATCCCCGGCCTCTGGGACATGCACGTCCACGTTCACGATGGAAACGAGCTTCCCCTCTACATCGCCAATGGCGTCACCGGAATTCGCGTCATGTCCGGCGAAAAAGATACCGTCGCTTACCGCGCCGAACTCGCGCGCCAGCAACCATCACCGGAAATCTACCTTGCTAGCGCCATCGTCGATGGCAGTCCGCCCATCTGGCCCGGTTCCATTGTCGTAAAAAAGCCCGACGACGCCCGCCGCTCCGTCGACGAAATCAAAGCCAGTGGCGCCGATTTCATCAAGGTTTACACGCGCGTCCCGCGCGACGCATACTTCGCGCTGGCCGCCGAAGCAAAAGAACAACACATCGATTTCGAAGGCCACCTCCCCGACGCCGTCACCGCCCAGGAGGCCTCGAGCACCGGTCAGCGCACCATGGAGCACCTCCAAGGCGTCGGCGTCTCTTGCTCCAGCCAGCAGCAATCCCTGATGAACGCTCTCAGCCGCGCCGAATATTTCCGCGACCGCCTTGCCGTCACTGCCGACGCATACCGCAGCATCGATCAGGCCAAGTGCCAGGCGCTTTTCGCGCAATTCCGTGGCAACAACACCTGGCAAGTTCCAACGCTCTCGGTTTTGAGAATTTGGGGCTTGTTAAACGAATCCAAACTTACTTCCGACCCTCGCCTCGCCTACATCGGCAAAAAATCCCGCGAACGCTGGCAGGAGCGCATCCGGCCGCAGCTCCGCATCTGGACCAACCAGCAATATCAGTTTGCTCGCAGTATTTTTTCTGCTGACCAGCACATCCTCGGCGCTATGTTTCGCGCCGGAGTACCAATCATGGCCGGAACCGACGCCATGAATCCCTTCTGCTTCCCAGGCTTCAGCCTGCACGACGAACTCGCCATGATGGTGGATTCCGGCCATGACTCCCCTCGCCGCTCTGCAATCCGCGACCATCAATCCCGCAAAATTCCTGGCCGGCGGCGAAAGTAAGTTAAACGCGAAAGACTTCAGCGTCATCGGCAACATCGCGAATCTGGTCTTACTGCGCTCCGATCCCCTCGCCGACATCCGCAACACAACACAAATCCAGGCCGTCTGGCTGCGAGGAGAATATTTCGACCAAGCCGCCTTGGCCCAGCTGCTCGAAACCGCAAAGCAAGCCGCCAAACATTAGTTATTTTCTGCCGGCCGCTGCGCAGCTAGTTCGAACCAACCCCGGCCTTGCTCGCGTCCGACCGCACTTTCGGCCAATTGTAGATCGGATACTTCGGCCTTTTTACCGGCTTCACCGGATGTTCCTTCAAAGTCGCCAGCGTCACCGAAACCGCCTTCTCCAACTGCGGATCGTGCCCCTGACGCCAAAGTGCTGGATCGAAATCCACTTCCATATCCGGCGCCACGCCTTTATTCTCCACGTCGAATTCGCCCGTCTTTGGATTGAACAATCCCCAGCGCGGCGCAGTAATCGCTCCGCCGTCCATCAGCGGCGGATAGCCGCCAATACCGATCAGTCCGCCCCAGGTGCGCGTCCCGATCAGTGGCCCAATGCCCAGCTCTCTAAACATCCACGGCAGCGCGTCTCCGCCCGACCCAGCATACTGATTGATCAGCATCACCTTCGGGCCGAAAATCACCCACGGAATATAATTGTCCTTCCCTTCGCGCGTCATCGCCGCCATCAGCAGCGGGCGGTTCAGCCAGTCCACGATGTAGTCCGCGATCCAGCCACCGCCATTAAATCGCTCGTCAATCACCGCTCCCTGTTTCGCATTCTGCGGAAAATAATAGCGATTGAAGTTCGTGAAGCCATTCACTGCCGTGTCCGGCAGATATACGTACGCCAGTTTGCCGCCGCTCAGCTCATCCACTTTTCGGCGGTTGCTTTCCATCCAGTCCCGCATGCGCAGCGACCGCTCACTGCCGATTGGCACCACCGTCACCACCCGCGCGTCTTTGCCGCTCGCGTCCGGTCCCACCTTGAGTTGAATCGCTTTGCCCGCTCGATCGAGGAAAAAACTATAGATCTCGTCGCTGCCATGCACTTCGCGTCCATCCACTGCCAGCAAATATTCACCCGGACGAACATTCACGCCCGGCTCGGTCAGCGGTGCACGCAAATCCGGGTTCCAGTTCTCGCCGAAGTACACTTTCGCGAAACGGTAGCGATCATGCTCGATCGCGTAGTCCGCTCCCAGCAATCCCACGTTCACTTGCTTCACTTCGGGCCGGTCGCCGCCGAAAACATAAATGTGCTGCGCCGTAATCTCCCCCAGCATATCGGCCCAAATGTAGTTCAGGTCCGCGCGGCTCATCACGTTATCCACGTACGGCTGATACGTCGCCAGCAGGGCTTTCAGGTCCGCGCCATGCATATTGGGGTCGTAAAAGAAGTCGCGCTCGATTCGCCCCACTTCGCGGAACATCTGCCTCCACTCCGCGCGCGGATCGACGTTCACCCGCATGCCTTCCAGATGCAAATTCCCGTCCGGCTTCCCCGGCTCCGCTGGTTTCCCAAGCGCAGCCACAGGCTTGATGATCCACGTGCCATGAACCGGTCCACCCGGAGGCGCGAGAGGATTTTTCGGCGGCAACTGCTCGTAAAGCGCTTTCTCCCCGTTCGAAGAAATGACGAATCCGCCGACGTTCTCCAGCACTTTGTCCGTCTTTCGCGTGCACACATCGAACTTCTGCACCGTGCGCCCGCCCGCATTGCCGTCGTCCACGGTAGGACCTTCCAGCAGATACAACACGTGGGTTTTCGCCGCCAACAATTGGTCGTAGTTTCGCGCGACAATCGGCAGCGCCAGAATTCGTTGGTTGATATTCTCGAAATCAATCTTGACCTCGGGAACTTCTTTGCTGTCCTTGCCGCCCTTTTCGTTTTTCTTCTCGTCGCCTTTTTTATCTTCGCCTTTTGCCGCGGCCGCTGCAGGCGCCGCCGCGCCTGCTCCGCCTTCGCCTTCCGCTTTACATTCATCGGTATCGGCGGCATTCTTCGCCGCACCCGCCGCCGCAATTTTCTCTTCGTCGCTTTGTGGTGCCAGCGGCGACTTCACATCGCTGCGCAGCACAACCACGTAAGCGCTCCGCGTCACCGGTATCTTGTAGGCGCCCATGCTCGCCGCGATGGCCGGCCCATCATCCGTGCTCGCAAAAAAATAAAGGTACTTTCCGTTTTTATCGAAGGCCACCGAAGCAGCGTCGCTCAGCCCATCGGTCACTTGGTGCGTCGCCTTGCCTTCCATGCCATACACAAACACCGCACGAATCGTGCTGTCCAGTTGCCGCGTGTACGCAATCCACTTACTATCCGGCGACCACGCCGGATCGAATCCAGACCCCGGCCCTCCGTCGTACGGATTTGTATCCACCAGAACCGGCTTTCCTCCATCCTTTTCCACGTCTACGTACCACAGGTTCAACCGTTTGTCGCTGTAAGCGATTTTCTTGCCGTCCGGCGACCACTTCGGCGAATAGTAGAACGACGGCGGATTCCCGAGATTGATTTTGCGCACATCCCCTTGCCCATCCTGCGTACGCAGGTACAGCTCATACTCGCCCGACTCATCGGAAAAATAAGCGATCCACTTCCCGTCCGGCGACCACTGAGGATCGCGCTCCGCTGCTCCCGTGGTATTGGTAAGGTTGCGGATGTCGCCATGCTCCACCGGAGCGGTCAGGATTTCTCCGTGCGCTTCAAACACCGCTCGCGCTCCCGTTGGCGAAATGTCGGCGTTCTCGATTTGCTCCCCGGCATTCACCAGGTGCGGCCGCACCGCCGGAAAATCCCCAGTCACCCTAATATTCACTGCGCTATCTTTGCCGCTCGCCGGATCAAATACATGGATCGACCCGAACTGCTCATACACAATCGCGTCCGGTCCCGCCGCCGCCGATTTGATGTCCAGGCCATTGCTGGCCAGCGTTTTTTTGACCTGCTTGCTGCCGGTGTCATACACATACAAGCTCACCGGGCCATCGCGGTCCGACAAAAAATAAACTTTGTCGCCCACCCACATCGGCGAACAGTCATTGGAATCTTTTCGTTCCACCTTCTCGACACTCGAATCAGAAAGCTTCGCGATCCAGATCGGCGAAGCGGTACCTCCCCGGTAGTGCTTCAACCCCCGTTGGAATTGCCACGATTCCCGGAAATTGGTGTAAGGCACATACGCCAGGTGCGAGCTGTCCGGCGAGTAAGAACCTTCCACCGCCATCGGCAACGGCAACGCTTCCGGCAGCCCACCGGAAAGTCCGACCGTGTACAGTTGCGAAAATCCGGAATAGCTGTCACGGGTCGAGCGAAACAGGATTCGTTTCCCATCGCGCGTCCAGCCCACCGCCTGGTCGCTGCTCGGATGCGACGTCAGCCGCTTCGGAATCCCGCCCGCCGCGGGAATCACATAGACATCCTCATTCCCGTCGTATTCGCCGGTAAACGCGATCCACGTTCCATCGGGCGAGAAAATCGGATCGATCTCAATCCCAATATCGCTCGTCAAACGACGCGCCTCTCCGCCACTCCGCTCCACGATCCACAAATCCCCGCCGTAGCTGAACGCAATCTGCGTTTTGCTGATCGTAGGCTTGCGCAATAGCGCATATTGGTCAGCGGACTGCGCTCGCAGCCCAGCCGTCAGCAAGCAAAGCAGCAAAGCTCCCGCCAACCCATGGCAAACAAACGGCGCAAATTTTCTGTGCATCAAAACCTCCGGACCCATTAGGAAAACACAGCGGAATCGTTAGACTTGCAATCTTTCTCATCCAAAGAAACAGCGGGAGTCTACCACATACTTCGCCGAACCTTGTCCGCGCATAACAATTACTCTCCTCATGCCTCAGATATTCCATTATGGTCGGGGCAGATCCAGCAGCACCACATCCGACCGCTCCTGCACTCGTTCGAGCACGACTTCACTGCCGTCCGGCGAAATGTCGAAGTCCCGGATGTGGAAGTCCGAAGCAAGATGTGTCAATTGCCGCTCGGTTCCCGTCTCCAGGTCGATCTGCCAAAGGTCCTTATGTTGAATCTCTCCTCGCAAAAACACCAGTTCGCGTCCTACATTCAAGAAGGTCAAACGCCGGGCTCCGCGAGTCAGTGTCAGGGCCGGCATTGCATGAGGAGTTGCCTGCGTTGCGGACTCGGCCGTGGCGGCTTGCACCGAAAACGTCGTGCCGATGTCAGGACCTGAGTACACAACGAAGCGGCCGTCGGGTGTCCACGCGGGATCAACCGAGTACTCCTTCACGAATGGCGCGGGCGAGCCACCATTCACAGGCACACGGAACAGGTGTGGTACGCCGTGATCTTCCACCGCCGAGGTGATCGATTGGCCGTCCGGTTCCCATGCGGGAGCGCCTTGCAGGTTCAGCGAATCGGCGACAATCCGCGCATTTGTGCCGTCAGCCTGCATCACGTACAGAAGCGCCTGCCCATGCTGCCGCACCGAGAAGGCGATATTCCGTCCATCGGGAGAGACCGCCGGGCCGCCAAATATTTGCGCGCCCATGCCACTCCACAACTCCATGCCAGTTCCATTGACGAGCTTCCAGACGCTCTCACTTGTACCGGTCGCGGAAACATACAAGAGATAATTTGCACCCAGTCGAGGCGAAAATCCCGTGCTGGTCGTCAGCGGAATTTGCGTCGCTGCCGGCGCCTCGCGGTTCGAATCGGCAATCCGCATGCGCCACAATGTTCTTTTCGGACTCGCCACCGTGACAGCCAGACGGCGGCCGTCGGCGCTCGCCGCCAGCGACGTGTACCGATCAACTCCAGAAGTCAGCCGATGCGCAATGCGGCGCTCTACATCCATGCTGTAAAGCCACGGACCTGAACCGTCAGGATCGCTGGCTAAATACATCAGCGTCCGCTTATCCAATAGCACCGGATGGGTCACGCGCCCATTGTGCGATGTGATCCGTTCGGGAGTTCGGCCATCTGGACGAATCCGCCAGATGTCCAATTTATCTGGCAGCTCACCTTGAACGAAGTAGATGAACTCCCCATCCGGGGCCCACAATGGAAAGTGGCTGTGCAGCCCGGCAGGCGCCCTAAAAATCGGCTGGTCTTCCGGTCGGCGCTCGCCGTTTGAGACAAACAGCGGATCTCCGGGTCCAGGTGTGTGGTACGTCAGTTGGGAGCCGTCGTGCGACCAATCGAACTCGGCCACTCCTTCAAGGTAGGGCTTCGGCCCTCCACCGAGCGTTGGTACAGCCCAGACGCCGATGTCGGCGCCGCTTGTCTCGTCCTTCCTGCGAACCCAAAACGTAACCAGGGACCCATCGGGCGAAAACCCCAATGTGCGGATCGACGGATTGGCCAGTTCCGGCGCGCCGCCACGCGTCAAGTTGTGGAACTGTCCTGACCCGACCTGCGTCAGCCACACATCCATTTGTCCATCTCGGTCCGATAGAAACGCCACCAACTGGCCATCGGGGGAGACTGTAGCCGCTTGCGCCACTGCATCCACGTCCGTGATGGTCTGAAATCGCGCGTCGGCGATCGGGTTCCGCCAGAAGTACTCCTTCCCCCGCAGCCACAAACCTGCGCCAATCACTAACCCGGCCGCCACCAATGCCAACGGAAAGACCACTGTCCACCAGGTTCGAGAGGTAGATGTCACAGTCTTCGGCGGTACGGGTTCAACGAGCGCGGTCACATTGCTCTCATTCTCCAGCGCTGTTCGCCCATTCTCCGCGCCTTGAACGTTCCGGCCGCGCGCCCACGCATCCAATTCCTCTTGAGAAGCGTAAACCGAGCCCATCTTGTCGTGCACATGCCTGTGAACGGGCATCCCCTCCCGCTTCTCCCAGCGCTGCACCGTGGTCACGTCGCGGTCGAGGTACGCCGCGATTTCCTTCCACGAATCGAGCCGGTCTTCTGAGGATCTTGTAGGTGGCTGTGTGCCTGGGACGGGTTCGCCCATCACGCTCTCCTGTCGCGCTCTCCTGATTTGCTCCGCGGTTGTCGCGAATCCGGAAGCCCGGCGGTCCCGAGACGCCGCCTCGAGACGCCAGATTGTAACCCCCGAACCGTGTCGAGGCTACGGCAAATCACGGCATTCAACGGTAAATGGCGGAACAGCCACGAAGTCCGCTCCTTGCCCTTTGACCGCGCCTGCCAAAGTGTCTGATCGTGTCCGCGCATCTCCACTCGGCGATGCCAAATGAACCAAATACAAAGGGAAAAAACGGAGGGTTCGATTTATGCGCAGAAAACTGCTTTGGGTAGCTTTGTTCAGTGCCGCGATTGGGATCGCGGCACTGATCTACGTGGGAAAGGTCTCCGCCACGGCGGCGTCCGGATTCAAGGCCACAACCATCGCCACCGGTACCTTTGGCGAAATTGATGTCTTTAACCAGTCCCCGAAGCACGAGCTTCCTGCCGGATTCGACGGTGACGTCTGGATCTCGATGCAAAAGACCAAGGGACGCTCGGATTTGTACGTGCAGAGCAACGTCTGGCCGGCTGTCAATCCGCTGACTGGAGCGATCGCCAGCACCGGCTGGCATACCCACCCAGGCCACAGCCTGATCATTGTCACGTCCGGAACCATAACCGAGTATATGGAGGACTGCACACCGCATGTGTACACATTTGTCCAGGGACAACCGGCCCCAACGCTGGTCGATCCCGGTGACGGCCACGTCCACATCATCCGCAACGAAGGCTCGGTTCCGGCATCAAACATCGCTGTCCAGCTCGTTCCATTCGATCCGGCCAAGGCCAATCGTCGGATTGACGTGCCAGCCCCGGCGACCTGCTCCAACATCAGGTAACGAGCTCGGCCTGCTCGACGCCATTGGGCGACTCTGGACGCGCGTCAGACCGCGCGTCCGGTCGCCATCCGAGTACCGCAACCTTCGCCTCTAAGCTTGCGCGTTTTGACTCTAGAACTGTTTCTCCGCTCTGTGACTCTGTGGTAGTCCCTTCCTTGCTTCCCAACGAAGAGCTGAGCGCAAAAAGAAAAACGGCAACGGCTCGAACCCAACGACCCCACCCACGGCACCGGCAACCCCACTAGCAGCGCGGACACCAGACCCGAATGCATTCATCGAAACGATGAGCAAACTCTGTTGCAAATATCCTTCACCAACCTGCTAACATTGAATCCCCTGACTTAGCGGGTTTCAGGGTTTCAGGGTCTGTACTTGCAGACCCTGAGGCAAGAAAGTTTGTTCTTGCAAACCCTGAGATAACAAAGTCGCCCAGACCATGAACGCCAGTTCCACTCCCCCAATCCTGCCCGGCGAAATGCCTCCCGCCGAAGTTGCGTCTTCCTTGGCCCGTTTCCGCGACTCGGTCGCCGATTCCCTGTTCTTTGTTTCCCGCACTTTCCCCAAGGTTCTCACCCTCCGCTCCAGCCCCAGTGCTTGGACCGCGTTCCGCATCCTTCTCGGTATCGCTGGAGCTGCCCTCGTCGTGCTTCCCCTCAGCTTGTGGAATGCCTGGGCGTTCGCGCCCGTGGGCCTGGTCTTATTTCTGCTGGCCGTGCTGCTCCCGCCGCTGCGCCAGGATCGCGGCAGCGCGCAGGCCATCGCGCAGCTGGGCGCCTATCTGGTTCTCGACGGCGGAAACTTTTCCTCCGCGAACAGCTCCGCAAACAACTCGGCCGGCAACTCTGGCAGCGAACCCCTCTGCAATCCCGCAGACCACGAATCTTGTGCGGTGAATTTCTATCTGACTCCCACCCGCGTCTGGGCGCTCGATTCGCAGCTTCGTCCGCTGGCCGTGATCCCCGTGGGAGAAATCTCCATGGCCACTGCTTTCCCGTCGCAGAGCGATTGGATTCTGCGCCTGCGCTGGCAGGAGAATTCTGCGGAATTTATTTTTGACGGCCTTTTTTCCGAACGCCGCGCGCGCCTGGCCGAAGCTGGTCTGCGCCACCTGATTCAGCAGAAGGAGCAATCTCCGGCGGCCGCTACTCGCGCCAAAGCGGCCGGCGCCTGATGCTCCTTTATGCAATAAAAATTTATTCTGTCTCTCCTCTGTTGCCGCGAACTGTGGCACAATTTATGTATGGCACGCGGCTGGGAATCCAAAGATGTCGAATCCCAGGTAGCCAGCAGGGAGACCATGGCGGCACCAGGCAAAGCCAGGAAAGCTCAGGACCAATTGGAAAAAGACCGCGAACGCGCGAACGTCGAACTCTCACGCAAACACATCCTCAACGATCTGGAAACCGCGACCCATCCGAACCACAGAAAACAGCTCGAAGCAGCGCTGGCCCACCTCGACAGCAAGCTCGAACAGTTGAAGTAGAAAATATCCGATTTTTTTCCGAAAGACGCTTCGTTTGTCAGCCGGAATTATTTTCTGAATTTGTCTACGGATGCTGCGATTTTTTTCGAAACCATTATTTCAGAAAACTTTTTCACTCGGTAAAAACAACTCCTACCGCGCTGTGCCCTTTTTCTTCGTTGCTGTCGATTCGCACCACGTAGCCGCGCAACTTCATCGCTTTCGGCCCGTCCACGCCGGGCGTCTCCATCGTAATTTGCAATTCCGATTGCAGCCGCGGGCAATGCTGCATCGAGATCAGCGCGCCCTGCAAAGCCAAATCGCGCACCACGGTTTCTTCCTCGAACGCGTGACCGCCTTCGGTGAAGCCGCTGACTTTCGCGCGGAACTGCGCTTCGCGACGCAGCGCTGTACGCGTTACCGGCATGTGCGCTTCAAGCGTTCCGTCCGCCGAACCAAGCTTGATCACCATGCCTTCGCTGGCCGCGAATACGGAATCAAATTCCTCGCGCGCCTGGCGCAGCAAACCGTCCACCATGCGATCGGTGGCGTCCGGATCGTGATGGAACAGCACCAGAGTTTTTGCTCCCGCTTGCTGCGCGACTTTCACGCCTTCACGCCATGAAGAATGTCCCCACCCTTTACGAGTTGTAGCCAGTTGCTCCGGAGTGTATTGCGCGTCGTTGATAAAGATGTCGGCGCCGGCTGCTAGCTCGCGCAATTCTTCGTCAAGCTTCGGATCGCCAGGTTCGTTGTCCGTGGCGTACACCACGGTGCCGCCAGGAGTTTCAATGCGATAGCCCAGGCAGCCTTGCGGATGATTGATGTAGCGCGCAGTGATTTTATTTTCTCCGATGATAAAGGAATCGCCGCCGCTGACTTCCATGAATTTCTTTTTAGCGGTCATGGCCGACATGTTGACGGGAAAGTAAGGAGTGGCCATCTGCGTTTCGAATACCTGTTTCAGGCTGTCGCGGCCCAGATGCTTCGAACGAAAACTATAAAACTGAAAAGCGTTGTTTTCGGAATACAGCGGCGCGAAAAACGGCACGCCCTGAATGTGGTCCCAGTGATAGTGCGTGACTAGAATGTGGGTTTCAGGATTTCGGACTCCGGAAGCGATTACGCCTGCGGAAGGAGCAGTCCAGCGGCTGCCGAGAACGCGAAGGCCGGTGCCGCAATCGAGAATAAATTGTGTGCCATCGGGCGCAGTGAGTTCGAGGCATGGAGTGTTTCCTCCATAGCGCCAGGTGGCGGGATCCACCGTCGGCGTGGAGCCGCGCACTCCCCAGAAGCTCAGTTTGGTGACCGGACCGCTCATCGTTTATTCAAAGCACCTGAAGCAGTGGGCCTAAATCGGCGCGCCGCTCTTGCATCAGTTCCGGGCGAGTTCGCGCTACAAAATTTGCGTTACACGTATCGTCACGCAAGTGTACTTTGATACTGTCAGCGGCAAGAGAGAGCGTCAATTGATTCGCCGAGACAAGGTGTCAAAGTGCGTAATAAGGGTTGCTGATTGATCAGTCGCAAAAACTCAGAGGAGCGGCGAGGACGAGTACAATAGGCGTTGATAGCGAGAAAATGCGTAACGATTCAATCAAAAGCACCCGCAACGCAACGCACGGCCATGTGCACGAGCACAGCCACGATCACGAAGGACACGCGGGGCACGCGCATCCGCCGATGCGGCCATCGGTGTTGGCATGGGCCATGGCGGCGACGCTTGGTTTGGTAATCGCGGAAATTTTTGGCGGATGGCTGGGACACAGCGTGGCGTTGTTGAATGACGCGGTGCACAACCTTTCCGATGTGCCGGCGCTGGGAATTTCGTGGCTGGCGATGCGCTGGGCGCAACGGCCTGCTGATCGGGAAAAAACCTACGGATACCGCCGCGCGGGAGTGCTGGCGGCATTTACGAATGCGGTGCTGCTGGTGATTTTGGCGTTATGGCTGGGATGGGAATCGATTGCGCGGTTGCGCGCTCCGGTGGGCGTAATCGAATCGTGGATGATCTGGACATCGGCGGCGGCGCTGGCAGTGAACGGCGGAATTACTTTGGCGCTGGTACGCGGACGAAACGATTTAAATTTGCGCAGCATTCTGGTGCACAACTTCGGCGATGCGCTTTCGAACGTGGCGATTATCATTGGCGCGATCGTGATTGGAATTACCGGCTGGCGATGGATCGATCCGATTCTTGGACTAGCGATTGGCGTGTTGGTATTGTGGTCGAGCATCGGAATTCTGCGGGACTCGGCACACATTCTACTGGAAGGGCGCCCGAAGGAAATGGGAATTGAAGAAGTGGCGCGGACGATCTTGAGAGTCGAAGGCGTGATGGAAGTGCATGATGTGCACATCTGGTCTCTGGGCGGCGGGGAAATTGCGATGTCGTGCCATGCGCGTGTGCCGGACATGCATCTGGATAAATGCGAAAGCCTGCTCTCCGGAATCAAAGAAATACTGGCAAAGGAATTTTCGATTGGACATGTGACCGTGCAACTGGAGCGCGCGGGGCTGCCGGCGCATTCCGGCTATGTGATGCCGGAGCCAGCGCGAAAATGAGGCGTGTTTTTTTTGCAGCGAGCGGCAGACGTCAACGACAAGGTGTGAACCCCGACACCTGGGGCACCCTGCGTGTTTTTTGGATTTTGCATACCCTGACGTAACGCGGGCGTCTAGCGGCAGTGTCACTGCACGCGACTCGATCCAGATTGTGCTTGCGTTGGTTCAGGGCAAAGTGAGTGGCTAGCGCCACGCCGAGTCATCCTTGCCGGAAAGGACCCTGTCCAAATACGTTGCGGTGCTGATCAGTGCCAGATGCGTGAATGCCTGTGGGAAGTTTCCGAGATGTTGCCCGCTTGGACCAATTTCTTCCGAGTAAAGCCCAAGATGGTTGGCATATCCGAGGAGTTTCTCGAATAACAATTGGGCCTTTTCCAGTTCGCCAGAGCGCGCCAGACATTCGATGTACCAAAAGGAGCATGCAGTGAAGCTACCTTCGCCGCCCGGAATGCCGTCCACATTTGTTCGTTCGGCCTCGTAGCGACGGACAAGGGTATCCTCGACTAACCGCGCTTCGATCGCTTTCATAGTTGAGAGCCACATCGGATCGACCGGGCTGATGAAGCGCATGAGCGGCATCAGCAGAACCGACGCATCGAGATCCTTCGTCCCCTTGGACTGCACAAAGGATTGCAAATCGTTATCCCAGAAATTCGCAAAGATGTCGTTTCGAATCGCGTCGCGGGTTCGTAGCCAAACGTCCAACGGGCCAGAAAGGGAGCGTTTCTGCGCAAGCCGGAGTGCGCGATCGAAAGCCACCCAGCACATCAAACGCGAGTGCAGGAATTCTCGCGCGCCGCCACGAACCTCCCATATACCTTCATCGGGCCGTTGCCAGTTCTTGCCGAGCCACTCCAAGATCCGCTGAAGTTCTTGCCACCCGGCGTAGGAAATTGCGTCTCCGTACTTGTTTGCCAGGTAGATGGAATCCATCATTTCGCCATAAATATCCAGCTGCAACTGCTGATACGCTGCGTTTCCGATACGCACGGGCTTTGAGTTTTCATATCCCGGCAGATGATCGAGCGTCAGCTCATCGAGCTTCTGCCGGCCATCAATGCCGTACATCACTTGCAACGGTCCTCGCTGCGCATCGTCACCGAGCCGCCCCTTGAGCCAGCTGATGAAGGCTTCGGCTTCTTCGACAAAACCCAGACGAATCAATGCATAGAGAGTGAACGCGGAATCCCGTAACCACGTGAAGCGATAGTCCCAATTGCGCGCTCCGCCAAGTTGTTCTGGCAGCGAAAATGTCGGCGCTGCAACGATCGATCCATGCTCCCGGCTAATCAACAACTTCAACATCAGAGCCGAACGGTGGACCATTTCGCGCCAGCGGCCCTTGTACGTTGATTTCGCGATCCATCCCTTCCAGAAACGCGCGGTCTCGCGGAAGCGCAGGTCTACGAATTCCATCTCGGGTTGCTGACCTTGGGGGCGGACTCCGCCAAAGACAAATGTCACTTTGTCGCCGGCTCGAAGAGTGAAGTTGGCGATTGCATCCTGGGATTGTTGCGTGAGGGCAACGGTGGAGTACAGCGCCAGCTGCGGACAGGCATCGTTCGCCGGAGAAAAAATCGCGCAGCGGTCTAGGATGCTCACAGTGTGCTCACACTTCGCATAATTAAATCGCGGCTGGCAGCGCACCTTGAAGTTGACCTCTCCCCTGATCACGGCCAGAGTGCGGATAAGTTCATTCGGTTGTGCGCCGTCGGTCGCAATGGGCATGTAGTCAGTCAGCTCGGCCACACCCTCTTCGGCAAGAAATCGCGTGAGCAGAATGTTGGTGTCTGGCAAATAGAGCTGCCGTACGCGCTTTTTTCCGAGTTGCGGCTGAATCTGAAAACAGCCGCCTTTCTGATCATCGAGTAGCGCCGCAAACACGGTAGGAGAATCGAAATTGGGGTAGCAAAGAAAGTCGATTGAACCGTTTACGCTTACCAGGGCAAGCGAGCACATATTGCCAATCACGCCGTAGTTCTCAATCGGTTCGAAGCTCATGGGTGTGCGTCAGTTGCCAAGGAGGATTGTAGCTGATCGGCGAAAGGCCCCTCAAATCGTGAAATTCATGGGCGCGAAGGAGCGTTGGTCCGACGATCGAACAGATAGACTGGACGCGTTAACGTCTGACTGAAACAACTTTTTGCGCTGTGCGAAGGAGTGGCGGTTCGTGGCCGCGGGCGGAAACTTGTTCTATGGACTCGATAGCTCCATCGCGCGCGAGGAGGGCATGATCGAAATTGTTTACCGTGGGACAGATGTGGCGAGGGAGGAGAAAGAGTGGGTCGCCGATTTTCGGAGCGGCGGCGCCTTCCTCGACCTCAAGAGGTAGATGTTCTTCGCTGGGAGATAGTGGAGTGAGTTCGGGATGTCCAACGACCACGCAGGTGGGAACGCCGGCGTCGGCCGAGACGGCTTTGTGTCCGGCGTCACAAGTTACGATGTTTTGGCGTGGATGACTGACGACGCGCGCCAGCACCAGCACGGCGGGCCGATAGCCTTGCAAGTCCGGAAGCTGTGCGAACGTAGTGGCATCGCAATAGACGATTGTGCCCGAAGAAATGCGATGGGTGAATTGCGCGTTTCGAAAACCTTCGAAAGAAAGCGAGCAGGGGAAAGTGGGCGTTCCGGCGGTGATCAGTTCGGGGACGCGGACGTCGCTGCGTTCGAGATCGCTTACAAGATTCAGTAGGCGATGGTAGCCGGCGTGTGCCTGCTCGGTGCGTTGTGGTCCGGCGGTTCCGCCGTATTGGCCATCGTAATAATGCAGGCCCCGGAATTCTGACGCGCTGGCCGCGATTTCGCGGACCAGCGTCACAACTCTGCTGCCGTCATTCTGGTCGATGCCGGTGCGATTCATGCCGGGATTTATGTCCAGAAACATTCCTACGCTGCTGCCGCGCCATTGGTGGATTTGGTGTTCGTTTTCGGCGAGGACGGAAATGCGCGCTTGCGGAAACTGAGCGGCGATTTCGCGTACGCGGTGCGCGTTTGCGCCGACGGACGGATAGGCCAGGAGAACATCTGCCGCGCCGCATTGGCAGGCTACCAGCAATTCCAGCGTGGTGGCGCACTTGAAATTACGAATGCCGCGGGCGACGAGCATGCGCAAGGTGTAGCCGAGCTTGGCGGTTTTGATATGCGGCCGCCAGCGGTTCGGATTGCCGCCGAGCAATTCGACGGTGCGATCGATGTCTGCGGCGAGGATTTCCGGATAAAGCAGCAGGGCGGGCGTGAGGACGTCGGCAACGTTGGAGAGCTGGTATCGCGAGTCCCAGGGGAATTCGGTGAGCATGGATTTCTGCGTGGCCATGTGTGGTGATGATAGCGCGCAATGTGAGCCACGGCTACGGAGTTTGTTGTCGGCCACTCCGCGCGCCGGCGACTACTTCTTTGCGCCTAGATCGAAGAGGAAGAGAGATTCCCCGCTTCGCGCGGCATGACGAAGTCTGGTTCCAGTAATACGTTCGTTGACCGGTTGTATCGCTGATAGTAGGCTCCTTGAAACTTTTATGAGCGAGAGCGATCGCGAATTGACTGCGCGTCAGGGCTTCTCGGAGTCGTCGGCCACATCGGACCGGTCGGAGTTGATTCGCGGGCTGGGATTGTGGTCGGCAACGGCGATCGTCATTGGCGACACGATTGGTACGGGAATTTTTCTGGTGAGCAGCGACATGGCCCGGACTGTCGGCTCCGCGAGGCTGGTGTTTGCAGCGTGGATTATCGGCGGCGTGATCGTTCTGTTCGGAGCGTTTTGCTACGCGGAATTGGGCGCGGCGTTTCCTAATGCGGGTGGACCGTACGTTTACTTGAGCCGCGGACTTGGCCCGGTGTGGGGATTTCTTTTCGGGTGGATGAGTTCGTTTCTGGAACGGCCGGTGGCGATGGCTACGCTGGCGGCGGGATTTATGCGGTTTATGGGATTTTTATTCCCAGTTGTAATGACGCCGCTGTTTACAGCACATTTCGGACGATACCAGTTTTCTTTTACAGCGGCACAGCCGCTGGCGGCGCTGGTGGTGATCGCGGTGACGGCGTTCAATTGTTTGAGTGTGCGGCTGGGCGGAGCGATCCAGGTGCTGCTGACGTCGCTAAAAATAAGCACGATTCTGGTGATTGTGGTGGCGGGAGTGTTGTTCGGAAAACACGCGGGTAGTGCAGCCCCCGCCGCGGCTGGTGCCGTGGCGCCTTTTGGTACGGGAACGATTGCCGCGTTGCTGACAGCGCTGGTACCGGCGATGTGGGCGTACAACGGATTCAACGATCTGGGCGATGTGGGAGAAGAGATTGAGCGGCCACAGAAAAATATTCCGCGAGCGATCATCATGGGATTGCTTACGGTGTGCGGTTTGTATCTGCTGGCGAACGTGATTTATTTTCGGATTTTGCCGTTTGCGGCGCTGGCGCAATCGCAGCACCTGGCGTCGGACGTGGTGCAGTCGTTCGCCGGCTGGTTTGGCGGTTCGCGGGGCGCAGTTTTGTTAACGATTGCGATGGCTATTTCCGCGCTGGGGGCGCTGCATGTGGTGATACTGACCGGCGCGCGCATTCCATACGCGATGGCTCGCGATGGCGTTTTCTTTCAGTTTTCGAAACGCCTTCACCCTTCTTTCCGCACGCCGACGGGCGCACTGATTTTTCTTGGGTCGATCGCTGCGTTGCTGGCGCTAAGCGGAACGTATGAGGAGCTGTATTCGCTGTTCGTGTTTGCGGTGTGGATTTTCTTCGCGTTGACTGCGATTGCTCTGATTCGCTTGCGAGTACGAGAACCTGAGATGTCGCGGCCGTATCGAGCGTGGGCGTACCCGTTGTCTCCGGTGATTTTTTTGATTGCGGCGGTGGCGCTTACCGTGAACTTGTGGATGGTGCGGCCAGTGCGCTCGACGCTGGGGCTGTTGGTGATCCTGGGCGCGATTCCGTTTTTCTACCGGTGGCATGGATCCGCGGAAGTTGTCGCGTCGGAGCGCAAACGCAGCTAGGCAAGCGATAGCCATCACGGGACGTGTGAACCGGCCGGCTGGAAGTCGAGAACGAGCAAGGTGATGTCGTCCTCTTGCGCGCGGGTGGAGTTGAGCCCGGAAAATGCGGCGATGCTGGTAAGAAGATCGTCGGCAAAACGAGCGGCCGGGAGATGGCGATGGGATTCCAGGAATTCTTTGCAGCGCAATTTGCCAAATTCTTCTCGCGCGGCATTACTGGCTTCGAAGACTCCATCGGTGTACAGGAGACAGCGGTCTCCGCTGGCGATTCGAATTTCCACCGATGAGTAAGTTGCTTCAGGGAAGAGGCCAAGCATCAAGCCGTTTTGTTCAATTTCCCGGACAGTTTCCTCGCTGCGCGTAGCCAGCATGAGCGGCGGGTGACCCGCAGCAGAATAACGCACCAGACTGTTTTCCAAATCGACGAAAAGATAAGCGGCAGTGACGAAGTGCTCTTCGAACTTGCCGCAAAGGGCGAGATTCAAGCCGGTGAGAACACGCGCGGGATCGCGAGCGTGAGAAGCTTGACCGGCGAAAGCAACTTTTAGCATGGAAGCGATCAGAGCGGCGGGTACGCCGTGTCCGGTGACATCGGCGACCAAGATGCCGAGGCGCTTTTCGTCAACAAAAAGATAATCATAGAAATCGCCTGCGACCGCGCTCATCGGAACGTAGCGCGTGGCAACTTCGAGGCCTGCGAGAGCGGGGACACTTTGCGGAAGAATGGAGGATTGAATGCGGCGTGCGATATCGAGCTCTTTGCTGATGGCGAGAAGACGTTCCTCGTTGGCAAAGATGCGGTAACCGGAGATGTAAGCGAGGCATCCGACAAACACCAGGAATCCGATGAACTCCCAATTATTCCCCGATATAAGTCGCAGGCCCCTGAGATTGGCTTGCGCGATAAACAAGAACCAAACCATAAGGCCTACAGTAAAAACCCGAATTTCGTGATTGGCTGAGCTGTTCGGCCCCTGCCTCCAGCGGTCGAAAATCAAGAAGGGCACGGTGACGACACACGTGGTGAGAACGACGAAATTGTTGGCGAGGTGGAGCTTTGCCAGACTGAAGCCGAGTGCGGCGGCAAAAACTCCGAAAACCGCGAAGACGGTCTGTACTGCCAAAATCCAGCGAAAGAACCTTCTGAGATACGCGCTGGAGACGTGATAAAAGAAAAATCCAAAAGGAACAAGAATTGTGCAGGTGATGATCCAGTTCAGCTGTTCCCAAAATGTGCGCGGCTCATCAAAAAGCGCGCGGAAGAGGCGCATATCGCCCAGCAGGCGAATGGCGTACATACTGCAGAAAAGGCCGAAGTAAATCAGGGTGAGGTCGCGCGTCTTGCGCCGAAAAAAGAAAAGAGCGATGGCGACGAGAGCGATGGACAAAAGAGCAATCGCGGCGGCGATGTTGACGAACTCCCAGCGCAGTTCTGCACGCACGGCGGGAGCCACGGTTTGCGCGAAAAGCGGGAGGGCCGTTTGCGAAAGAGCAAGCATGCAGGAATGCATTGTAGCCAAGTGGCGATGTCTTTGCGTTGAAAAGGGCGCGCGCGAAGGATTGCCAGAATGATCCTAAGCCGGTGAAGAGGAACCGCTGGTTTTTTGCGCTTCACCTTGGGAAAATGGCAGGAAGTTCCCTGCGCGATTTACGGCCAAAAAAGATGGATTCGGCGTCGAAGGAGGGCTCCATGGGGAGATTTTCTCGAAGTTGGGAGCTGGTCGAGCAGAGCTTTGCGATTTTGTGGGCGGACAAACGGCTAATGCTTTTTCCTGTGCTGTCTGGAATCAGTTGCGCGATCGTGACGGCAGTGCTGGGATTGAGTGGGCTTGCGGTGTTTTTGCCGGCGTTGCGGACGGCGGGAATCAATCAACACAATTTTCAGCATTTTTCGAAGTCGCCGGAGTTTGCCGCGGCAATGTTTGTGCTGTACCTGGCGAACTATTTTGTGATCGTGTTTTTCAACGTGGCGCTGGTGGGCGTTGCGAACAGCCGGTTGACTGGCGGAGCGTGGACATTCGATCAGGGATTGCAACTGGCGTGGCAGCGGAAATGGGTGATATTGCAGTGGGCGTTCGTGGCGGCGACGGTGGGCGTTGCGCTGCGGATGCTTTCAGAGAGGGCGAGTTTTGTTGGCCGAATCGTAATTGGAATCATTGGCGTGGCGTGGAACGTGGCTTGTTACTTCGTGGTGCCAGTGCTGGCGTTTGAAGATATGTCGCCGGGAGCGGCGCTGTACCGATCGGCGGAATTATTTACGGAGACGTGGGGAGAACGAGTTGTCGGCGGGTTCAGCCTTGGGTTGGTGTTTTTTGTATTGATGATCCCGGGATTTGCTTTGTGGTTCGCTACGGTGCGGCTGTATGGTCCGGGAGCAGTGCTGGTCGGGGGAATGGTGATGGGCGCGTATTTCCTGTTGCTGTCGGTGATGAGCTCGGCAGTGCAGGGGATTTTCAATGCGGCGCTGTATCGCTATGCATGCGATCAGGCAGTGCCACCGGGATTTTCGCGGGAATTGATTCAGGGCGCGTGGAGCCCGAAAGATTGAGACGGGCAAGTAAGCAGCGATCAGAGAGCAGCCAGAGCCCCAGCGGAGTCGTACCCGCTACCGGGTTGCGTCAGGTTATGCTATAACGATTTCGCCGTGAGACAGGGCGTAAGGCCGACCAGCGATTCGCAGGTGCTTGAGGAACGGGTCGAAAAAGAACCCAGTTGCGATTCCTCCGGCTTCGCCTCGGTTTCTGCAGGGAATGCAACGCAAGCTCCGGTTTATGAGGATGCTTCGCGGTTTTGCCCAGTCTGCTCGCAGCGGCTGGAGTCGCGGCGCTGCAAGCTGGTGTGCAACGTCTGCGGCTATTACATGTCTTGCGCGGACTACTACTAACTCGCGGACTACTACTAACTGATGGTATGATTTCGGGCTCCGGAAGTGGTTGCCGCCGGACCCGCTTTCCGATGAGGAGGAAACAACGTGGCATTGAAAATGAGTCAACGCGAAGTGGACGGCGTGACGGTGGTTGCGCTTGACGGAAGAATCGTGCTGGGCGAAGAGAGCAACGCGCTGCGCGAGAAAGTGAAAGGGCTTTTGGCCGAGGGCAAGAAAAAAATCGTGTTGAATATGAACAATATTACGTTCATTGACAGCGCGGGCCTGGGCACACTGGTGGCTTCGCACCACACGGCGAAGAAGGATGGCGCGTCGTTGCGGTTGTGCCACCTGGGAGCGAAATTCCAGGAAGTGTTGCAGATTACCAAGCTGCTGACGGTGTTTGACGTTTCGAACACGGAAGCGGAAGCGGTGGCGAGTTTTTCGCAGTAGTTGGCTGCTTCCGTTATAGTTCAGGGAAAATTTTGCAGAGGCGTGCTATGGCACGCCTCTTTTTTTGCATAAGGGGAACATTGATTGTTGTGGGTCATGCCGTGAAATGCCTGAGTTCAATCGCGGTACTGCAGAACGTTAAGCGCGAGATGGCTACCTGAGGGTAGCCGCTATAACGGAAGAAAGAGCAGCGGCTTAAGCCGCTGCCATACAACCGAGGATGGATCAGGATTCGATGCGGTACATGGTGATGCCGCTTAGGAGTTTTGGGTAGAAGTCGGTGGATTTTTGCGGCATGACTTCGTTGCCAGTGGCGATTTGCATGACCTTTTCCACGTCCACGGGATTGAGCAGGAAGCAAACTTGCGCGCGGCCGGAATCCACTGCGGCGATGGCGGCGCCGGCTTCGCGTTCGTAGGTGAGATTCATCTCTTTGGTGGCGGCTTGCAGAGTGATACCTAGCGCCGGTTCCAGGATGCCGTCGTGGAGAAGAACAACGTCGAGCTGGCGTTGCAGCGGGCAAACGCTGTGAAGCAGTTGCGCCAGATCGGCGCCGGGACGTAAATGGAAAAGATAAAAGGCGCGCTTCTGTTCAGCGCTGGCCGGGTAGGCTCCGATGGAGCGTTGTTTAATAGTGGCAGCGAGGCGCGCGAGGAATTTCGCGCGAGCCTGCTCTTTTTCGGAGTCGTTGGCGAAGGGAAAAACTTCCGAGGCGAACCACGGTTCGAGATATCGCCGCACGGCGGACCAGGAAAAATCGAGCACGTTGGCAACGACGCGGTGGCCGGCGAGGATAACCAGATCCTGGCCGTGAGTGTTGACGAAGGTCATCATGGAGCGTTCGTAGTCGGCGTTGGGATCGTGCGACGATCGGCTGGCGCGGCGTTCGTTGCGGTAGTTGAGCGCGGTTTCGTAGCGATGGTGGCCGTCAGCGATGACCAACTTTTGATCGGCCATGGCGTGCTGGATGGCTTGTACGTGGTGCGGATCCGCAATTACCCACAGGCGGTGAACTACTTCGTATTCATCGGTTAGTTCGGTAACTGGAGTGGCGGAGGACTGCGTCTCGTCGAGAATTTTTTCGATGCGCTGATGCGGGTCGGAATACAACATGAAGAGCTGGCCGGTGTGGGTGCGAGTGTGGCGAAGCAGTTCGAGGCGGTCGGCCTTTGGGCCGGAGAGAGTATGTTCGTGGCGGAAAATAACGCTGGCAGAATATTCCTCAAGCCGGCCGGCGCCAATGAAACCGCGGCGCCTGCGCCGTTCGGCAGTGCCGGGAACGGTGAATTCCTGCGCGTAGGCGTAGAAAGCAGGCACGGGATCCTGGAGGACGATGTGATCGCGAATCCATTCGTCCACTTTTGCCGCGGCGCGGGTGTAGACATTATTTTGCGGTGAATCGTCCGGGAAAACGCGGCCCTTTTCGACGGCGATCAGATTCTGCGGGTGCATGGCGTAGTATTCGGCCTGGCGCTCGGGAGAAATCTTGTCGTAGGGCTGAGTGAGGACGCGGTCGAACGGAGCGGACTCCGGATTGAAGCGGTACGCGCGAAACGGGAATACCTGGGCCATGAGTTCTCCGGTGCTTTGCAGCACGACTGTCGAATTCAATATTTTAAGCGAAGAAGAGCGGAGAATGCGACGCGCGTATTAAAATAAAAAGATATGACAGATAAATTTCGCGGCAAAGTGAAGGCGTTGTTATTCGATCTGGATGGCACGCTGATTGATTCGAAGCGGGATCTGGTGCAAAGCGTGAACGCCACGCTGCGCGAAATGGGCCGCGCGGAGTTGAGGGAGGATCTGGTGGCCAGCTATGTGGGATCTGGCGCTCCAATTCTGATCAGCCGCGCGCTAGGCGGAGCTGCTTCCGAAACGGAACTGCAAAGCGCGCTGAAATTTTTCCTGGCGTATTACGACGCGCACCGGCTGGATTTCACAAAGGAGTATCCGGGCGTGCGCGAAACGCTGGAAAAGCTGCGCGGCGTGCCAATGGCGGTGCTGACCAACAAGCCAGTGAACATCAGCGTGCGAATTTTAGAAGGGCTGGGTTTAGCGGGCTTTTTCCGCGCGATCTATGGCGGAAACAGTTTTGCGACGAAGAAGCCCGATCCCATGGGAGCGAATACGATTTTAAGCGAACTTGGAATCGCCGCACCACAGGCCGCGATGGTGGGCGATTCAGAAGTAGATGTGCAAACCGCGCGCAATGCGGGAATGATTTCCGCAATCGTGAATTTCGGTTTCGGCACGCACGACCGGGAGATGCATCCGGCGGACATTTATCTGGACCACATGGAAGAACTGGTGCCGCTGATTGCTAATGGTTCGAACTAGCAGGGCTTTCGGACGTTTGGAGAATCTTCTTCACGTCGAGTACGAGCGCTTCCTGATGGGCGGTGAGAACAAAAAGACGGTCACCTTTTTCAGAAAAACGGGAGTAAGCAATACCGTCGGAAAAGCGGCGCTCGGCGAGTCTGGCGCCGGTTGCAAGGTCGTAAAAAACCAGTTTTTCACCGTCTTCATCAAGAACGAAGAGTTTGGCTTCCGCGCTTGTTGCCGGACGTGAACCGCGCAATCGGGCCAGCAGTTTGCCGTCCGGAAGGTGAAACACGGTGACACGGAACTGATCCTTCACGAGAAATAGAGAATCGCCACAGGCAAACGCAGAATCAAAACTGTTGGGCCCACTGCCAAACTGAACCAACACGCCGCCGAGCGGAGAACCAGTTCGCGCGTCAAGAACCTCAAAGAACGAATCGTGTTCCTTTATTTTTAGCTCCTTGAATGCGGCTCGGGCGGACGGAAAACGTTTGGCTTCCTCGCGGGCGCTCTCAGACCTGGCATTCCACCCAAGCACCAGGAGTCCGCCTTGGGGATCGTTGAATGGAGTGGGTGGATCTTTAGTGTAGGAATGTTTCCAAAGCTCGCGTCCAGAACCTGGATCGAGTCCGCGCAACAAAAAAGGCAGCGATTGAATCTCAAATTCGGGGATACGGTATGGGGATCGCAAGGACTGCGCAGGCCAGGAATACTCGATGAATGAGTCGTGTTCCGGAACGATTTGCGTTGACTTATTCGCTGTCCAAACGTCGTGCTCAGTTTCCGTGACGTTCGGAGCGCTCCATTGAATCACGCCTGCCGGAGCTTTGAATCGGGCCGGCACCAAGAAAAGCGCATTCTGAGCCGAGGAAAAAATTGCTCCGCTAAACGCATTGAAACTTGCCAAGCGTTTGCCGGTCGCGAGATCAAAAACAGCGCCGCCGCCTTTTATCGCAACCGCCAGCGTCGATAGCGAAGGATCGACCAGAGCCGCATGCATGGTTGGAAGCGCGTCCAGAGGCAAGCGAACCTGCCTAACAGGCACAGGTTCATGCAAGCGATAAAATTGCAAAAGACCATTGCCATTAACCAGAGCGAGTGTATCCGAGTGGACGTCGGCGGCGAGATTGGCAGGAATGTCCACGGATTTATTCGACTCCAGATCGAACAGGCTGGCCCCGGTCACATCGATTTTTGACAGACGGGCGTAACGGGGATTGGTCGCGATCGATACCGCATCGGCCACGAATGATTGCGTAGACGCAACGTTGCCTGTGTCCAGCGAAATAAGCGCGGGCGGCGATTCCTTCTTTGCGTCGGCGACGAGCACTCGATTGTCCGGCTGAATCGCCAGCATCTCGGACACCCGTTTGTGAAGAGGACCGGGAAGATTTGCCTTCCGCAAAGTCGGAAGATCAAGCCGGCAGGAATAGTCTTCGGAAGTTACCAGCAGAAATTTGCCGTCCGGCGAAAACAGAACCGGGAGATGGAAGAGTCCGCGATCGGCAAGCGGGGCGAGATTGCTGGACAACATGAAGCCGAACGGTCCCGCAAACGGGGAATCCAGGTGAAGCGGAATCGTAACCAAAGCGGTCGACGAGCGCCCTGCAGATATGCGCTGAGTATAGGCGCGCGTCATATCACTTGAGCGATAGAGATCAAGGGTCATGGTCGTGGAAAGGCAGACGATCCATTCGGCGCCGGGAGCCAATTGCGCGTCCAGGCAACCGGACGGGGTATTCAACTGCCGGGAGTTGATCCGTTCCCCGTCCGAGAGGCGCCAGGTCGAGAAGACAAGCTCTCGGGTAAGAAGCGAAACTGTTTGTGAATCGTTCGAAAAGCGCGCCGTATAGGAGTCGCTCGCGCTGATGTAAAACAGCAACTGCAAGGGTTCACGCGATAGCACCATCAAGCCGGACGCATTCTGGAACAAGAGATAGCGCCCGTCCGGGCTAAAGCGGAGCTCCGAGGATACTCGCAAGGGTGGAAATAATTTTTCGTGTGCGACAAGGTCCTCATTTTGCGGAGGAGTTTGGCTTTGCTGCGATCTATGTTGGAGCTCATGAGAAAGAAGGAGCTGGGTAGACGAGAGAAGAAGGCATGATAGACCAAAAACGAAAGAGGATGAGCGAGGAACGGGCATGATGGCTTTTGACGGACACAGACTATCATCCACAAGCGGAAATGGGGCAGCGACGATGCGGCTCAGCGTAAACTAAGAGTGAATTGGAACAAACTTGCCAATGAAGATGGCTCAAGGCAGACTCGGCGCGTGCTGATTGGACTCTTTACTGAACTGGATGCGCCCGGCGGAGTGCAGCGTGCCGGGAGGCACCTGGCATCGGCGATGGCAGAATTTGCAGCGAGCCGGGGAATGGAATGCCGTATTTTGAGCTTGAATGACGGGCCGGAACTCAAGCGGCTGAAGGTGGCGGGGCGGGAAATTGTTTTTACCGGGAGCGAGCGGGCGAAGGGCAGATTTTTGATGACGGCGATTCGCACGGCGCGACGGCCCGTCAGTAAAGGCAAAAGCAAGATTAAATTGGTTGTGGCTGGGCATCCGAATCTGGCGCCGGTGGTTCGTGCGATGCGTTTTGCCGCGCCGCGTGTGAAATCCATTATTTGCACGCACGGAGTGGAAGTGTGGGAGCCGCTGACACGGCTGCGGCGAATGGCGCTGCGGAGCGCAGACGTGGTGCTGGCGCCAAGCAAACACACGGCGGAACAGGTCGCGGCGGTACAGGGTGTTGCGCCGGAAAAAATTCGCGTGTTGCCATGGGCGTTGGATCCGCAATTCGAAGCGTTGGCGCCGCAGGCCGCAAAGTCGGCTGCTCCAGCAAATTTCCCTGAAGGACGAGTAGTGTTGACGGTGGGCCGCTGGCGCGCGGATGAACGCTACAAAGGAATGGACACTCTGATCACGGCTTTGCCGCGATTGTTGCCGCGCTTTCCTGAGCTGCAGTTGGCGGCGGTGGGCGATGGCGACGATCGCGCGTGGCTGGAAGACCTGGCGGAAGAAACCGGCGTGGAGCGGCACGTACATTTTCTTTCCGGGCTGAGCTACGCGGAGCTTGCGGCCTGCTACGCGCATTGCGAGATGTTCGCGCTGCCCAGCAAAGGCGAAGGATTCGGGTTGGTGTATCTGGAAGCGATGGCGTGCGGAAAGCCGGTGATCGGCGGGGCACATGGCGGAGCTCCAGAAGTGATTGACGACGGAAAAACGGGCTACCTGGTGCCGCACGGCGACACCGCGCTACTGGCGACAGCGATCGAAACGCTGCTGGCCGATCCTGCGCTGGAACAGGAAATGGGACGGAGCGGCAAGCAACGCGTGGAAAATGAATTCCGCTTCAACGTGTTCGCAAAATCGTTCCGGAAAATTCTGCGGGAGCTATGCGAATCCTGAATGTGACGCAATCGTACGCGCCGTTTTATGAATTCGGCGGACCGCCAGTGAAGGTGGAAGCGCTGGCAACCGGACTGGCGCAGCGCGGACACCAGGTGACGGTGCTAACCGTGGACTGGGGCTTCGAATCGCACATGACGTCGGCGGTGTCCGGTGAAAACGAGGGCCAAGCTAAACGCTCCGCATTTGGATGGACACGCGAAATGAACGGTGTACGGAGCGTGTATCTGCCGACGTGGTTCCGCTACCGGGCGGCGACCTGGAATCCGGCAATCGCGGGATATTGCCGGGCGCGGCTGGCCGGGTTCGATGCGGTGCACATTTTTGGGCTATACGATTTGCTGGGGCCGGCAGCGGCGCGTGAGTGCCGCGCGCAAAAGATTCCTTATGTCGTCGAGCCGATTGGAATGTTTGTACCGATCGTGAGAAATATTTTTCTGAAGCGCGTGTATCACGCGCGATGGGGCAAAGAAATGCTTGGCGGAGCATCGGCGGTGATTGCCACGGCAGAGCAGGAAGTGGAGGAACTGGCCGCGGGAGGAATTCCTCGTTCGAAAATCGTGTTGCGACGGAACGGGGTGGTGGCGCCGCGGGAATTGCCGGAGCCTGGACGATTTCGAAAGCACTACGGCATTCCGTCGGACGTGCTGCTGATTTTGTTTCTGGGACGGCTCTCTCAGAAAAAAAGCCCTGATCTACTGCTCGAGAGCTTTGCCCGGCTCCCGGAAAGCATTGCCGAGAGACAAGTGTGGCTGGCGTTTGCCGGCCCCGATGAATCCGGCATGCAGGGACTCTTGCAGGGGCTGGCGCGCGAACGAGGAGTGGACTCCCGCGTGGTTTTCAGCGGCGCTGTGTTCGGAGACATGAAGTGGGCGGCGTATCGCGATGCTGACGTGTTCGTGCTGCCCTCACAAAATGAAAATTTTGGCAACACGGCGGCAGAGGCTGCAGCGTGCGGCACGCCAGTGGTCATTACCGAGAATTGCGGAGTCGCTCCGCTGCTTAAGGGAATGGCCGCGCTGGTGGTTGTCCATGAAACTGCAGCGGTCGCAGAAGCCGTCAAAGCCATATTGAGCGACACAGAATTGCGCACGCGTCTATCGGAGGGCTGCAGAAGGACCGCCAGCCGACTTGGCTGGGAAGAGCCCGTATACGCTATGGAACAGATATACGCTGAGCTTGCGGCGGAGCCTCCGGTCGTTGGACAATCTGCAAGTCAAGACTAGGGGTTTGGTTCCAAGATGAAACAGAATCTGTTCCGGGCCGTATGGCGCGCCGTGAACATAGCTCTGGTCACGTCGTTGCTAGCCTTGCTGTATTCGGCTGGCTGGGAGCATTCCGTTCGCGATTATCTGGATGGCTTCAGCGATGCGATCATTCCATCGAATGCCACACCGGAGCAGCGAGTTGATGCGATTCTGCGATGGATGCGCACGGGGCCGCCGCGATCGGTGGACCAGAATCCGAGCGGCCTGGCGGCACGCGATCCGGAAACAACATTGAATTACCAGCAATTGCTCTCCGTATGCGGAACAGCGACGAATGCCTTTCTGAATCTGGCGCGAAGCGCGGATTTGCAAGTGCGCAGGCTGCTTTTGCTCTCGCCGGATCGCAACACCAAACACGTTGTGGCAGAGGTACTGCTGGACGGGCGCTGGATTGTGGTGGATCCAACGTATCGGATCGTAATGCGAAACGCGAAAGGCGAGATGCTTACGCGCAAGGAGCTTCAGAATCCACAGAATTTCGCGGAGGCCATCGCCAGAGTTCCGGGATATCCGCCGTCATATAATTACGAGAAATTTGCGCATGTGCGTGTAGCGCGGCTTCCGCTCGACGGGCTACGGCTGCGCAACACAATGGACCACGTTTTCCCCGGATGGGATGAGAAAGTGGACTGGAGTCTGCTACTGGAGCGCGAATCATTTTTTGCGCTTGCGACTGCCACGTTTGCGACATTATTTCTGCTGCTGTTGAGGCAGTTCCTTGCCTGGTATGCGGATCAGCGCCTGAAAATTTCGCGCTTCCACCTGCGTTCACACCTAGCCCGCGCAGGTGCTGCGTTTTTCACCACACCGGAGATCAAGTAATCGCGTGTGCGGAATTTGCGGCGTCGCGTTCCTGAACAGAAAAGAAGACGCGGCAGAACGCGTACGTACGATGGCTGCGGCGATGCGGCATCGCGGGCCGGACGGCGAAGGTTTTCTTGTGAACGATCCGCGCGCGCCGGGGCTGGCGCTGGCGATGCGGCGGCTGAGCATCATTGACTTGCCGGGCGGAAATCAACCCATCTGGAACGAAGCGCGCGACGTGGCGGTAATTTTCAACGGTGAATTGTACAACTACCGGGAACTGCGGGACCGGTTGGTGCGCCTGGGCCATCGTTTTTCCACGCAATCAGACACCGAAATTCTGGTACACGGCTGGGAAGAGTGGGGCGAAGAGTGCTTAAGCGAGCTGCGCGGAATGTTTGCGTTCGCGATTGCGGATTTTCGCAAGCACTATACTTCCGGTCCGCTGTTGTTTCTTGCGCGCGATCCACTCGGTATCAAGCCGCTGTACTACGCGCAGACCTCGGAAGGAATTGCGTTTGCTTCGGAAGTAGGCGCGTTAATGGCCAGCGGAATTGCCGCCCAACAAATATCGCAGGATGCCCTTACGTCGTTTCTGCTTTTTGGAAGCGTCAGCGAGCCGGTCACCATGTACGAAGGTGTATTTTCGCTGGCGCCCGGGCATCGCGTGTTGGTTTATATTCCGGATCGGCGGCGTTTGCCGCGCCCGCATCCGTGGTGGGACCCGCGGAGGAGTCCGGCTGCAAAAGATACGAAGCGTCCACGCAGTTTTTCAGCTGCGGCGACAGCGTTGCGCCCGTTGCTCGAAGACAGTGTGCGCGCGCACTTGATCGCGGATGTTCCAGTAGGATTATTTCTGTCCAGCGGATTGGATTCGGGCGCGATTGCCGCTCTGGCCGGACGCGAACACAGAGCGATTCAGAGTTTCACACTGTCGTTTCCTGGGACCGCATACGATGAATCCGCGTTGACGCGCGTGATTGCCGAGCGCTGTGGTACGCAGCACGCGGAAATTCCGTTGGATGGAAATGCGATTCCTGCGCGGCTCGATGAAGCGCTTGCGGCGCTCGATCAGCCGACGATGGATGGAATCAATACGTACTTTGTATCGTGGGCGGCACGCGAAGTGGGGTTGAAAGTGGCGCTCTCCGGATTGGGCGGCGATGAATTGTTCGCGGGATATTCCACTTTTGCGGACACGCCCAGGCTCTCGCAGCTTGCTACCGCGGCAAAGTTTGTGCCGTCCCTGCTGCGCGGCACAACATCTGGAATGTTGCGCTCGCTGCTGGCTTCCGGGCGTTCGCCGGATGCCGCAACGAAAGCGACCGCGGCGTGGCGAAATCCGGAGCGGTTGCCTCATCCTTATTATTTTGCGCGAGCGCTGTTCCCGCCGGGAGAAATCGAGAAATTGATTGAACCGCGATTCCGGCCGAGCACGCTGGCGGCGGACGGTTACACGCTCGAACCGACGTGGCTGGGCTGGCTGCAGCTTGCGGCGGACGAAGCGCGGCACATGGATCCAGTCGAAGCCATCAGCTGGCTGGAGTTGCGAACTTATATGGCCAGCACGCTACTGCGGGACACCGACTCGGTGAGCATGGCGCGGTCGCTCGAAGTGCGCGTACCGCTGCTGGACACGCCGTTGGTGGAATTCGTCGCCGCGCTTCCTGATGCCGCGCGCAGAAAATCCGGCGTGCAAAAAGCATTGTTGGTGGAAGCGCTGGGTGATTTATTGCCAGCGGAAATCACCTCGCAGAAAAAACGTACTTTTACGTTGCCGTGGGAAGAGTGGCTGCGGGGGCCGCTGAAGCCGCGCATGGAAGAAAGTTTTGCTTCGCTCCCTGAGGCGCTCTCCGCGCTGGTCAAACCAGACGGCGTTAAATCCGTTTGGAATGCGTTCCTCTCCGGGAAAACGTCCTGGTCTCGTCCGTGGTCGCTGTTTGTTTTGTATGAATGGGCAAGAAGACAGGGGTCCAGCCCTACTTCCTAATCCCCCCTCTTCCTGCGGTACACTCAAGTTCGACCATGAATATTCTTGGGATCAATGCGTACCACGGGAACGCGTCGGCGGCGATTCTTTGCGATGGAAAACTGATCGCCGCGGTCGAGGAAGAGCGCTTCAACCGCGTGAAATATGCGGCGGGATTTCCGGCAGCCGCAATTCGCTACTGTTTGCAAGCGGCGGGAATCACATTGAAGGACGTGCATCACGTGGCGGTGCCGCGCAACCCCTACGCGCGACTGGGAACAAAACTTTTTTACGCGTTGCGGATGCCTTCTTTCGCGCGAGAAAGAATGAAAGTGCTGGCGAAATTTACTGGCATCCGTGAAGCGCTGGCCGCCGCGTTCGAAATGGATCCGACAGAGCTTCCAGCGACGTTCCATCGCGTCGAGCATCACGTCGCGCATCTTGCCAGCACATTTTTTTGTTCGCCATTCGAAGAGGCGGCGCTCCTTTCCGCCGACGGGCTGGGCGATTTTGCGAGTTCGATGTGGGGCGCGGGTTTCGAACGGCGCATGAACATTCACGGATCGATCGCGTTTCCGCATTCGCTGGGGCTTTATTACAGCGCGGTCACGCAGTACCTCGGCTTCCTGAAATTCGGCGATGAATACAAGGTGATGGGGCTTGGCGCGTATGGCGAGCCTGAGTTTCTGCCAGAGTTTCGCGACATCGTACATTCGAATGGAACACGATTCCACCTGGGCCTGGAATATTTCACGCATCACCGCACCGGCCCAGAAATGACCTGGGCCGATGCGGACAAGACTCCGGTGCTGGGGAAACTGTATTCTGACGCCATGGCGCGGAAACTGGGTCCGGTGCGCGACCCCGCGGCGCCGATCGAGCAGCGGCACAAAAATCTGGCGTGTTCGCTGCAAGCGCGGCTGGAGGAAGTTTACCTGGGCATGCTGCGGCGGCTACAGGAAGAAACCGGAATGAACTCGGTGTGTCTCGCAGGCGGAGTGGCGTTCAACTGCGTGGCCAACGGAAAAATTCCCGCGAACACCGGCTTTGAGAATGTGTACGTGCATCCGGCGGCGGGCGATGCGGGACTGGCAGTCGGCGCCGCGCAGTATATCTGGCATCAGGCTCTCGGCAATCCGCGCGAATTTGTGATGGAGCATGCTTATTGGGGGCCGGAATTTTCGCGCGAAGAAATCCGCGCGGCGGTGGAGTCTTCGCGTTTTTCGGAAAATGGCTGGACGGTCAGCGAACTACGCGAAGAGGAATTGCTCAAGAAAACCGCGGTGATTATCGCCGATGGAAAGATTCTCGGATGGTTTCAGGGACGCGCCGAGTGGGGACCGCGCGCGCTCGGCAATCGCAGCATCGTGGCCGATCCGCGCCGTCCGGAAATGAAAGAAATCCTGAATCGCCGCATCAAACACCGGGAAATCTTCCGGCCGTTCGCGCCATCCATTCTTGCGGAAAAAACCGGCGAATGGTTCGAACAATCGCATCCTTCGCCGTTTATGACCATGGCCTATTCCGTGAAACGCGAAATGCGCGACAAAATTCCCGCGCCCACTCACGTGGATGGCACCGGCCGGCTGCAAACCGTCACGCAGAAAGCGAATCCGCGCTACTGGAAACTGATTCGCGCGTTCGAAGAACAAACCGGCGTGCCCTTGGTTCTCAACACATCGTTCAACGACAACGAACCCATCGTCTGCAAACCGCAGGAAGCCATCGATTGTTTTTCACGTACGCAGATGGACGCGCTGGTGCTGGGCGATTTCCTGGTTACGCGGGAGGATGCGAACTCCATGGGGCAAACAGCAATCAGAGCAACTGCTAAACAGGGTTAAAATCAGCTAATTTTCAGCTCAATGCCTTTAGCTTGCCTGCGACGGTAACTCCAGCGTTCGATCAGCCAGCCGGCGAAGTAATACCAGGCGAATAGAAGTATGGGCATGGACACCATGAAGGTGCGCACTTCATCGAGTCCGAGTCTGCTGAGGACTACGACAATCACCGCGCCAACGAGGAATGCCGGCAACGCGGAAATTATCAGTACACGATCCAGCCATAGCGGCGCAATTTTCATGTTCGGAAATTCGCCGTTCGAGCAGTTCTGCTTTTCGTTCGCGCAAGGCGCCGCCAATTTCGGGTCATGGTTCAATGGGTCGGAGTCCAGGCGCAAGGAAGACCACCAGTAATACTTGCGCGGGACTTCTTGCTCATGCTCATTCAAAGGCATCGACCTGTAACTGACAGCCGCAAACAGAATGAGGCCGATGATGGGCAGGATCATGCTCCAGCGTGTTTGCATACCTTATAAGACACCCAAATGGCGGTCAGTGTTCGGAAAATTTGCCCGTCGCCAACGTTCGTAGCGCCATTCGACGCGGCCGTTGGCGGCGCCAGATGTTACGTTGTCCGCATGTACAATCGTTCCATGCGCATTCTGCTGCTGAACCTTTATTATCCGCCGGACACGTCCGCCACTGCGAAAATGGCGGAAACAGTGGTGAAGGCGCTGGCACGGGAAAACTCTGTGACGATTCTGTGCGGGCGGCCTTCCTACGATCCGATGGAGCGGCGCGCGTGGCGGCTTTTCCACACAGAAGAAAATGGGAATGTGCGCATCGTGCGGGTGGGCTCGACGGATTTCCCCCGCTTCAACATGGTAAAACGCGTCCTGAATTATCTGAGCTACACCGCGCTGATGATTCCGCGCGCACTGTTTACGCCATGTGACGCGGTGCTGGCGATGACCGATCCTCCCTTCGAGGGAATCTCCGGAGCGCTGGTGGCGCTGCTCAAGCGTAAACCGTATTTTTACAATATTCGTGACATGTATCCGGACATGGCGGTTGGCGGCTCGATTGTCGCGCCCGGATTGCTCGCGCGAGTATGGGAAAAGCTGCATCGCTGGGCACTGCGGCACGCAACGAAAGTGATTGTGCTGGGCGAGGACATGCGCAACCGCATACTTGGGAAAGGCGTGCACGCCGAGCAGATTGAAATTGTGCGCGACGGTACGGAAATTGTTCTGGAAAACACGCAACCAGCGCAACAAATGCAAGATGCTCGGCTCGACCACGAAGTGATCCGAACTATTCGCGGCGATTTTGCGTTTGTGCTGCTGCACGCTGGCAATATCGGTTTTTACGGCGCGTGGGAAACGCTGATTGCCGCGGTGCGGCAACTGGCGGACGATGGCATCAGCTTGGTCTTCGTAGGCGAAGGGGCGCAACGCGCGCAGCTGGAATCCACCGCGCAGGGAGCGTCTAATATACGTTTCTTGCCTTTTTTCCACAGCAGCAAAATCCCGTCGGTGCTGGCCGCCGCCGATGCGCATATGATCACGGTGAAGCGCGGCCTGGAAGGCGTCGTGGTGCCGAGCAAGATGTATGGAATTCTGGCGGCCGGCAAACCGATCGTAGCGGTCGCGCCGCGCGAGACCGACGCGGCGGCACTGGGCGAGAAATTGGGATTCAGCGTGAGCGCCGATCCGGATGATCCCAATCAAGTGGCGAAGGTGATTCGCGAGCTCGCAGCCGATCCGGCGCGAATCGCTCGCATGCGTGAAGCGGCGCTGGTTGCAGCTCCGGCTTATGATAGAGTCAAAGAGCTCGAAAAATTCGTGCAAATTGTCAGCTGCCCCTGCCCGCGGTGATAAATAAAATTGCGGAGGATGGAAACTGGTGAAGCCTGCGGAAACGTTCTGGACAGGAAAAAAAGTTTTGGTTACTGGCGGAGCCTCATTCATCGGTTCGACGCTGACGGATCAATTGCTGGCGCGCGGCGCGAAAGTTCGCATCGTGGATGATTTGACCAGCGGGCACCTGGACAATCTTCGCCAGCCGCTGGCCAAAGGTGAAGTCGATTTCATCCAGGCGGATTTGCGCGAACCCGGCGTGACGCGCGCCGCGATGAACGGCGTGGACACGGTGTTCCATCTAGCCGCGGACCATGGCGGCCGAGGTTATGTGGATTTGCATCAGGCCGGTCCAGCCTCCAATTTTTTCCTGGACGGGTTGGTTTTTTCCGAGGCCCTCCGCGCCAAAGCCAAAAAAGTAGTCTTCGCATCCTCCGGCTGCGTCTATCCGAATTTTCTTCAGTCCGACGTAAATAAAATTCTCTATCTTTCGGAAGACTTGACCAACGGCCCGAACGACGCCGACAACACTTACGGCTGGGCCAAATTGATGGCCGAGTTCACGTTGAAGGCGTATCACAAGGAGCACGGGCTGGGCGCGGCATCTTGCCGCTATTTCACCGTGTATGGTCCGCGCGGCGTGGAAAATCACGCGGTGATCGCCATGATCGCGCGCGCATTCATCCGTCAGACGCCGTTCGAAGTGTGGGGAGATGGTACGCAAGTCCGCAACTGGACCTACATCGACGACATCGTTGAAGGCACGATTCTAGCGGGCGAAAAAATCAACGACGGGACGGCGGTCAATCTCGGTACCATGGAGCGCATCCGCGTGATTGACGCGGTACACATGGTCTGTGAACACACCGGACACAAAGCAGAAATCAAGCTGCGCCAGGACATGCCCACGGGTCCTCTGAATCGCGTGGCCGATAATTCGCTGGCAAAGAAACTTCTCCACTGGGAGCCCAAGGTCACTTTTAAAGACGGCCTGAAACGAACCATCGACTGGTACTTCAAGACCAAGGAGCGCGACGAAGTGCAGCGCATCTTCGCTCGAATGCTTACCGAACGATAAAATAAGTGCTTGTTGACAATACAGCAAACGCTGTAGGATGTAGCGGTGCGCTGTAAGGTTAATATTTCGTGGCGGACGCGGTTTTGATGACATTTTTACTGGATTGCGGGCGTTCTTCCAGCTATGTTATTTAGGCTTGCGTGGGTATCTTGCGTGACGACGCCCTCGAGTCGCACAGAATAAAGAGTTGGTCGCCCAGGGATCAACTGCGTGTCTCACTTGGGGAGCCGGGCCCCTCGAACCCGGCAGCGAGTCGCGTGCATTGCCGGTAGGGCCGCCCTGGCCGGATCCGTAGCTCTGAAAACTGAGGACGAATGGCCGCAGGCCTGCTAGCGTTTCTCATCGCTCTACTTGCATCTCTATTTCTCACCGCTCCGGTGCGCGCGCTGGCTTTGCGTGTCGGTATGGTAGATCTTCCCGGGCCTCGCAAAGTTCATTTGCAGCCAATTCCACTGTTGGGCGGACTGGCGATGTACGCCGGCGTCGTTCTTGGCGTGCTATTGCTGTTCAACGGTCCGGCGCGCGCGCAAATCGAAGGCATCCTTGCGGGCGCCACGCTGATCGCCGCGGTTGGAATCCTAGATGACCGCGGATTGCTTCATCACCAGGTGAAACTGTTCATCGGCATGCCGCTGGCCGCGGGAATCTTGTTGCTCAGCGGAGTTCGCACGCAAGTCTTCAGCACCTTGTTGGGAGGCCATGCCGGCGATCTGCTCGACATCCTTCTCACGGTCGTATGGGTGGTCGGCATCACCGCCTCGTTCAGCATTTTGGATCACATGGACGGCCTGTGCGCAGGAATCGCTGCGATGGCGTCGGCGTTCTTCGCAATGCTCGCCTATCTTAACGGTCAGAACCTTGTGACTGTATTGGCTGCGGCCGTGCTTGGCGCGGCTACCGGATTTCTTCGCTGGAACTTTCGGCCCGCAAAAATTTTCATGGGCGACGGCGGCGCCATGTTTCTCGGCTTTCTGATGGCCACACTCGGTTTGAAGCTGCGACTCGAGAGCTCCAACATGCTCTCCGCTTGGGCGGTGCCGGTGCTGGTGCTCGGCGCAACTATTTTTGATACCACGCTGGTGACCATTTCCCGCAGCCGGCGGGGCCTGCTTCCCTTCGCCACGCCGGGAAAAGATCACGCGGCTCACCGTCTGGCCAATCTCGGTTTGGGACAGCGTGGCGCGGTTCTGACAATGTACATTCTGGGCGCCGTGAGCGGATTGCTGGCGCTTCTGGTCAGTTTTCTGCGTATCTCAATTTCGTTTGGCGTGCTCGCGTTTGCGGTACTTCTTGCCCTCGCCGGAATTGCGTTTCTCGAGCGCGCGCCCTACGAGCGGCAGACAGACAAAGCTGCCGCCGCGGCGGATTGATTTGCCGCCTTCCGTTGTTTTCCGCTAATCTTGGATTCGCTCATCTTTACGCGAGTAATGTGTTTTCTTGGACTCGATTTCCTGCCCGGCGGATACCGAGCGTTCAAGCTTGATTTTCGCGGACTTTTCCCAGCATGGCGTTCCGCCGGGCATGATCGGAAGAATCGTACGAGTGTCTGACAAACAGCAAAGTACTGAAGCAGAAAGCAAGAATGGCAGCGTAATCGTCGTGGGCGGCTCGGCTGCGGGACTGCTCACAGCGGCTAAAGTGGCAGCAGGCGGTCGCGATGTCCACGTACTCGATGCAAAACCGGGCCTGGATCCGGCGCCGCGCTCGCTAATTGTGACCCACCACTTTCGCGAACAACTCCGCGAAGTCGCCGCTTCGTGCATCGTCAACGAGATTCGCCGTTTCGAATTGTTCACCGACGGGCGTTCGGCGGAGGTTGCGCTCGGCCGTCCGGACCTGATTATCGAGCGCGCGCGCCTGATACCGGCGCTGGCAAACGAAGCCGCGAAAGCCGGCGCGAAAATTTCTTTTGATTCGCACTTTCTTGGGCTTGGCCCGAACTCGAGTGGTTTGCGCCTGGAAGTTGAAACTGCAGGTAAACGGGAAGAGTTGCACGCGGATCAGGTCGTTGGCGCGGACGGCGCCACCAGCCGCGTAGGCCGGTCCGCCGGATGGCCTCGTGTCGAAACGGTTCCGCTGGTCCAGGCGATTGTGAAACTCCCGAAGGATTGCCGGCCTGACACCACGCGCGTGTGGTTTGTGCCGGACGATACGCCTTATTTCTATTGGCTGATTCCGGAAAGCGAATCGCGTGGCGCGCTGGGAATTATCGGCGAAGGCAGCGGCCAGGAAACCAAAAAGCGCATCGAGCGTTTTCTGGAAAAGAAAAATATGGAGCCGCTGGAGTGGCAGGGCGCGCGCATTCCGGTTTATCGCAAGTGGATTCCGGTGGAGCGCCGGGTCGGCAACGGCAGAGTATTTCTGGTGGGCGACGCCGCAGCCCAGGTGAAAGTGACTACTGTCGGCGGCATCGTGACCGGATTCCGCGGCGCGCAAGGTGTGGCCGATGCGTTGCTCGGTTCGAAACAGGGCGGAGAACTTCGCGCTCTGCGCCGTGAACTGGATACGCACTGGCTCATACGGAAGACCATGCATCACTTCCAGCAGAAGGATTATTCCTATCTGGTGGACTTGTTGAACGTCGCCACGCGCGAATCGCTGGGCCAGATTCATCGCGATCATTCGACTCGACTGCTCTGGAGCGTTCTGCTCCGGCAGCCGCGGCTGGTGTTACTCGGCCTGCGTGGATTGTTGATGGGCATGAAGCCGCGTTGAACGATTTGTCTCGCTGGCATTTGTTCCCCGGCGAGGCTGGTGCTTTGCGACATTTTAAAATTACAGGAGATTTTCCCTTGCGTTTATCGGTGATTGGTTGCGGCTACGTGGGCCTGGTAACCGGGGCGTGTCTTGCCGAGGCAGGCCACGACGTAATGTGCACGGACATTGACGCTGGCCGCATCGCGCAGTTGAAAGCCGGCCAGGTTCCGATTTACGAACATCATCTGGACAAGATTCTGGTTTCCGCGGGAAAGTCCGGAAAACTTTCTTACACCGCCGATGCCGGCGAAGCGATTCGCTTCGGGGATGCCATTTTTATTTGCGTGGGCACTCCGCCGCGCCACGACGGCAGCGCCGATCTTTCCGCGATTGATCACGTAGCGCAGCAGATTGCCGCGGAAGCGCGTTCGCCAAAACTGGTGGTGGAAAAAAGCACCGTGCCCGCACGGACGGGAATCGAACTGCAGCGCGCGCTTTCCGCCTACAGCCGCGGCAGCGGCGGCTTTCGAGTCGCTTCGAATCCGGAATTTCTGCGCGAAGGTACCGCCGTCGAGGATTTCTTCCACCCCGATCGCATCGTGGTTGGCGTAGAAGACGCCGCCGCAGGCGAGCAGCTGCGCGAAATCTATCGCCCAATTTTGGAGCGCAAATTTACATGTCCGGTCCACGCCGGCGAGTGTCCCGACAGCTACAAAGCGGAATTCCTGGTCACCACCATCAGCAGCGCAGAGTTGATCAAGCACGCTTCGAATTCATTTCTCGCGTTGAAAATCAGCTATGCCAACGCCGTTTCCGATCTTTGTGAAAAACTCGGAGCCAATGTTGAGGAAGTTACCCATGCGATGGGACTCGATCCCCGCATTGGCACGCAGTTTTTGAAAGCCGGGCTGGGATTCGGCGGCTTTTGTTTTCCCAAGGATATTCAAGCGTTCATCAGCCTGGCGGCAACCGTCGGCGTCGATTTCGAAATTCTGAAAGCTGCGGAGCGCGTCAACAAACAGCGCATCGATCGCTTCATCGAAAAAATCAGCAAAGCGCTATGGGTGGTCAAAGGCAAACGGGTAGCGATCCTGGGACTCGCGTTTAAGGCCAACACCGACGATATCCGCTTCGCGCCCGCGCTGGACGTGATGAAGCGTTTGCTCGACGAAGGCGCCGAAGTTCACGCCTGCGATCCGGAAGCGCTGGAGAAAGCAAAAAAACAATTTCCGCAAGCTCACTATCACGAAGATCCGTACCAGGCGCTGGACGGCGCGCACGCGGCGTTGGTCTGCACCGAATGGGATATCTACAAAAAGATTGACTGGGAACGCGCTGGAAAAGTGATGGCTCGCAAGCTCGTGGTCGACGGCCGCAACCTTTATTCGCCGGAAAAAATGAAACAGCTCGGCTTCGAATATTCTTCCTTCGGCCGGGAGTGAGCGATCTGTACGGTTCCGCGTCGACAGTTTCTTACCTGGCAGTCTGTTCCGTATACTGCGTCTGAAAATAATCAATCGTCAGGCGCAATCCATCGGCCAACTGTACTTTCGGCTCCCAGGCAAGCAGGCGTTTCGCTTTGCGAATGTCCGGGCAGCGACGCTTCGGATCATCCTGCGGCAACGGTTCAAACACGATCGGCCCTGCCTTCGGAAAATAACCACGCACGCGCTCCGCAAATTCCAGAATGGTGATCTCCATGGGATTGCCGACGTTCACCGGAAAATGTTCTTCGCTCAACATCAGCCGGTAGATGCCGTCAATCAAATCCGACACGTAGCAAAAACTCCTGGTCTGCTTTCCGTCGCCGTACACCGTGATCGGCTTCCCACTCAATGCCTGATAAACGAAGTTTGGCAGAGCGCGCCCATCATTTAACCGCATACGCGGCCCATAAGTATTGAAAATGCGCACGATATGCGTGTCCAAGCCGTAGTGGCGGTGATAGCCCATGGTCAACGCTTCGGAAAAGCGCTTGGCTTCGTCGTACACACTGCGCGGTCCGACCGAATTCACATGTCCCCAATACTCTTCGTGTTGCGGAGAGACTTCCGGATCGCCATAACACTCACTGGTGGAGGCTATGAAGAACTTCGCGCCCTTTTCGCGCGCCAACTCCAGCGCGTTTTGCGTTCCTACCGATCCGACGCGCATGGTTTCGATCGGATGGCGCAAATAATCTGGCGGACTCGCCGGCGACGCAAAGTGCAGCACGTACGCAACTTCTCCAGTAACTCGCAGCGCATCGCACACGTCCGCGGCTTCGAAGGAAAATTTCGCATTCCCTTGCAAGTGCGCCAGATTCTCCTTTCGCCCGAATAAAATTATCCAGGCCCAGCACTGACCAGCCTTCCGCCAGCAAGCGATCGCAAAGATGTGATCCCAAAAATCCAGCCGCTCCGGTCACCACTGCCTGCATGATTCCTCCCGACGATTTTCAGTTGCCAGTGTTTTCAATTGCCAGTGTACCGTGCTTTCCCTGATTGACCACCGCAGCCGCCGGAGTTTACCATTCGCGTTCCGCCATGAACGCACGCCATGAATGAACGCTCCACGAGAGCTTTGCCAATGCGCCGATTCCTCGTCGCCGCCGGAGTCGGCGTATCGTTATTGACGCTGGCCGGAATTTACGCGTTCCTCCACGCCGGCCTATGGCTGGTTCGCGAAGATCCGTTGCAAAAATCGCAGGCTATCATTGTTCTCAGCGGCGGGCTTCCCGACCGCGCATTGGCCGCCGCGCAAATTTATCGCGGCGGTTTCGCCAGCCAAGTCTGGCTGACGCAGCCGCTGCAACCCGGCGCTTCGATGGAGGATCTGCACCTGCCCTATGCCGGCGAGGATCAATACAACCGCATGGTGCTGATCGGACAAGGCGTTCGACCGGATGATATCCGCCTTCTGACGCCGCGCATCCTCAATACTGCGGACGAACTTCGCGCGGTTGCCGAAGCTCTCGATCAGCAGCCGGGGGCGCGCGCGATCGTCGTCACTTCCAGAGCGCATACTCGCCGCGTCGGCGCACTCTGGAGAAAAGTTTCGCCAGGCGATCGCGGCCGATTGCTTGTCCGCGCATCAACCGAAGACCCCTTCGACGCCGAGCACTGGTGGCGCACCAGCAACGACGCGCTTGCCGTCGTGCGCGAATATCTCGGCCTGCTCAACGCCTGGGCCGGCCTGCCGCTCAGTCATACCAAATAAAGCCTCGGGATTTGCGAATGGACAAGCTATCAGAAGAAAATGAATCGCTTCTTTTTCGGCTGTTCCTCGACAATTTCCGGCACATGCGGCAACGGCTGCCCTTCGAAGGCCGCCAACGGATTTCCCACGAACAGCGCTTCCGCTTTTTCGCGCCCGAACTCCGCGCGCACTACTTCGTACGCTTCGCGCAGCTTGTGCGGACGTCCGGTTAAGTTGTGCGCGTCGCTGGCCACAAAATGCACCAGGCCCCGCGCAATCCATGCCAGCGACATCCGCCGCGCAGATGGCCCGAACGTCCCTGTCAACGAGCTGCCGGTCACTTGCCCGTAACAGCCGGTTCGAATCCACTTTTCCAATCGATCCGGTTGCGATCGGATGATTCCGTTGCGCTCGGGATGAGTAACAATCAACCGCAAACCAGTCAGCTGAATATCATAAATGGCGTTGTCAATCGAGGGCGGAATGGAAAACTCGTTGAACTCCACCAACAAATAGTTTTTTTGATGAATGCAAAACGGCGCCGGCTCTCTCTTAAGTGCCGCCAGGTTCTCCGGACTGAAATGAAAATCGCATCCGGTGGCAATTTTCGCTCGGTCACCAATGGCGAGTTGTAATTCCGCCGCTGTCTGCTGCACCAGGGCAAAATCAAAATGATATTCGTTGCTGGAGTGCGGCGTGGCCACGATATGGGTAATTCCGTCGGCAATCGCCATTTCCGCCATCGCCAGCGATTCTTCGACGGATTTCGCTCCATCGTCCATTCCGCTCAAAATGTGGCAATGCACATCAACCATGTTTTCGCGGGTCCGTCATCCGCGCAACGCGCTCACGATTTGCGATATTCCCAGCAACAACATCAGCAGCGCAAAAATGCGCCTCATCTTTGCCGAAGGAATTCGTTTCGCGATGCTGCCGCCGGCGATTCCTCCCAGGAAAACCCCAGGGATCAACAGCAGCCCGGTTTGCCAGGAGACATACTCCGCGTGCGCGTACGCGATCACCGCCAGCAATCCAGTCGGTGGAATCAATGCCACCAAACTTGTTCCTTGCGCACGGTGCTGGCTGAATCCCAGCATTAGTCCCAAGATCGGCACCAGGATCACGCCCCCGCCAATTCCGAACATCCCGGACGCGATTCCGGCAGTCACTCCCGCCAGCAAAACAGCGGCGTCAGTGAGCAGCTGCCGGTTCATACTCCACCTGCCTTACTTGTGCCGCTGGTCACGCCACTCGCGGCAGCCATCGGCTTCGCCTTGTTCCACAGCAGCACCGCCGAAAAAATCAGAAATCCGCCAAACAATCCTTTCAGCTTTTGCGTAGACATTGGCACGGCGAACTTGCTGCCGACATGCGCTCCCAGAATCATTCCCACCGCGCACAGGATTCCGGCGCGCAAATCCACGTTCCCGGCTTTCCAATATTCCCGCAGCGCGCCCAACCCGATCGGCGGCAACAATATGAATAACGAAGTTCCCTGCGCCAAATGTTGATCCATGTGCATGAGGTACATCATCGCCGGCACCAGCACGATGCCGCCGCCGATTCCCAGCAGCCCCACCAAAATTCCGGCCAAGACTCCCAGCGCCAGCACCAAAATAATTGTCACGCCACCCGCCCCGCGTATCCATTGGCTGCGGCACAGCCGCCATTCATTGTGTCTGCAGCTCGAGGACGAAGCAATGTCCGCCCGTCGTAAACAACGCGTAACATACACTTCACCCTGCAAGCTAAGTTCTTCTTGCGGACCTGCTATATTAATAAGTGCAGCCCTTCGCGCCGTGTGCGCGCGTTTTTCATTTCATTTTTTTTTGCGAGCGAGGAGCGATTCGATTCAGATGCCTACCGACCGGAGACCAGAATTCTTCAAGGGTGCGCAGTTAAAAGTTGGAATTATCGGATGCGGTTACGTTGGACTTCCCCTGGCCCTTCGCTTTGCTGAAGCCGGCCACAAAGTCACCGGTTTCGATACCGATCCCGCCAAAGTTTCCATGCTCAACGCCGGCAAATCCTACATCGAGCATATTCAGCAGACCAAAATTCAGCAGTTCGTCAACAGCCGCCACTTCAGCGCCACCACCGATTTTTCCAAGCTCAAGGAAACCGACGCCATTCTCATTTGTGTTCCCACTCCGCTTGACGAGCGTCGCGAGCCCGATCTCAGCTACGTCGAACAGACCGCCATCTCCATTCAGCCGCATCTGCAGAAAGGCCAGCTCGTCGTTCTGGAATCCACCACTTATCCCGGAACAACCGAAGAACTTGTTTTGCCGATCCTGGAAAAAAGCGGCTTGAAGTGTCCCATTACCTCCGGCATCGAAAGCGAAAATATCCCTACCGATTTTTTCCTGGCTTTTTCGCCAGAACGCGAAGATCCCGGCAACAAGCAATACGGCCTGGCGCAAATACCTAAAGTTGTTGGCGGCATCAATCCGCCCAGCAGCCGCGCGGCTCTTGCCCTGTATGCTCAGGTTGTCGCCAGAGTGGTTCCGGTAAGTTCGACCCGCGCCGCGGAAATGGCCAAGCTCCTGGAAAATATTTTCCGCTGCGTAAACATAGCTCTGGTTAACGAGCTGAAGCTTCTTGCGACGCGTATGAATATCGACATTTGGGAAGTCATAGACGCCGCCGCCACCAAACCCTTCGGCTTTATGCCGTTTTATCCAGGTCCGGGGCTGGGCGGCCACTGCATTCCGGTTGATCCGTACTATCTCTCCTGGAAAGCGCGCGAATTCGATTTCGCCGCTCGTTTCATCGAATTGGCGGGCGAAATCAACACTTCGATGCCCTATCACGTGGTGGATGCCATCGCCAGCTCTCTCAACAGCCACAAGAAAAGTCTCAACGGTTCAAAACTGCTGATTCTCGGCGTGGCCTACAAGAAGGATGTGGATGACCTGCGCGAATCCCCGTCGCTGAAAATCATGCAACTCTTGCAGCAGCGTGGCGCGCAAGTCGAATACAACGACCCCTATTTCCCGCAGATGCATAAAATGCGCCACTACGACTTTGAAAATATGAAGTCGGTCCCTATCTCGAAGGACGTGCTCGCCAAATACGACGCGGCCATCATCGCTACCGACCACTCCAGCTACGATTACCATGCCATCGTGGACGGCTCAAAGCTTGTGGTCGATACGCGCAACGCCACGCGCCGCGTCACCCGCAACCGCGAACGGATTATCGCCTGCTGACCTTAAAGGTCAGGGCCGGGCGCAACCTTATCGAAGCGCTGATTTCAAGAGTTTCCCCGCCAAATTGCAAAAACCGGCCTGTTTGAATTGTTTGCCAAGAGTATCGTACTAACCTGAGCACAGCTGTATACGATTCTAGTACTCTTAGAACTAGAACTTCCCTATCCTCGCTTCAAGCGCGTCGTATTTCCCGGTTTGCTCGCACCAATACTTTCTCGACGCTCTCGATCTTTGCCGCCGCCGTTCCTGGATTCAGCATGAAGGGCGTCGGATTTTGTGCCGATAGATGCGTAAGACGCAGGCCAGTTTTGGCTGGTTCAAGAAGGAGTAACGACATCATGAAGTCCCCGCTCAAGCAGTTTCCGTTATTCTTGCTCGCTGTACTCTGCTTTGTGGTCGCTGGGTGCAGCGGAGCGAAGGGCGCCGCAGGTTTTGGCGGAAGTAGTTCTGGCTCTGGTTCAGGGTCTGGTTCTGGCTCCGGCTCAGGGTCTGGTTCCGGCTCGGGTTCAGGCTCTGGCTCCGGCTCCGGCGCTACATTCAACATCGGAGGAACGGTAATAGGCCTTTCTGGAACCGGCCTCGTTTTGGAAGACAATGGAGGCGACGACCTGGCGATCGCGGCAAACGGTCCTTTCACCTTCAAAACGCCCCAGTCTGGCTACGCCGTAACGGTCAAGACCCAGCCCGCAAATCCAGCACAGGTCTGCAGCGTCGCAGCCGCCACCGGGACTGCCACTGCCGCGGTTACCAATGTGCAGGTTGTTTGCGGCAACGTCTTCACCGTGGGTGGATCGGTCACTGGCCTAATTGGATCCGGGTTGGTTCTGCAAGACAACGGGGGCAACAATCTCACCGTCTCGGGCACCGGCAACGTTCCTTTTACGTTTTCAACGCCATTGACTACGAATGTCACTTACACCGTGACCGTCTTGACGCAGCCGACCGTTCCAACGCAAACGTGTTCCGTTGTGAACGGCACTGGCTCGATCAGCGGCAATATTACCAACGTACAAGTTACCTGCTCGCAGCCACAGTTTACCATCGGCGGTTCGGTAGTTGGATTGGTTCCTGGGCCCGGCAATACTCTCGAGCTGCAGAACAACGCCGGCGACGATCTTTTTGTTACCGGGAATACCAGCTTCACGTTTTCGCATCCGGTCACGAACCAGGGTATTTACTTGGTCTCGATTTTCCTTCCTCCAACCAGCCAACCACAGCCATGTAACGAGTTTTTCTATACCGGTGTGGCGACCACTAACGTTTCGGACGTTATCGTCGACTGCCAGCACAATGACTGGAACTGGATTTCCTGGTATCTGACCCAAACCAATACCGCTGGCAACTATGCCTCGGTTACAACACCACTTTTTCCTCCCAATCAAATTCCTCCTGTGAATGCTGGCACACCCGGCGGAAGAGACTTTGCCGCAGCCTGGACGGATAAGTTGGGACGGAAGTGGCTGTTTGGTGGACAGGGCTATCCTCTTGTTTCTCCGTTAGGCAAGCAAGTCACCGGTTTCTTGAACGATCTTTGGGTGTTCGACGAATCGGAGGGAGGCTGGGTTCCTGCCAATCTTCCAACCTTTGTCAACCTTAGCGGCATTTGGCAGGATGACTACACTCCTTTGGAAGCCGAAAATGTACCTAGCGCTTACGGGACGCTTCACGCTGCAACTGGCGGTAAGCCAGGCTCTCGCTGGGGCAGTTCGACCTGGACCGATGCTGCGGGCAATCTCTGGATGTTCGGCGGGCAAGGATTTGATTCCACAGGGCCAGACTTCAGCCTTCTGAACGACGTCTGGGAGTGGATTCCAGGTAGTCCTGATGCCAACGGTGCGGGCACCTTCACCGGTCAATGGATCTGGCAAGGTGGCTCAAGCACGGGTAATACCAAGGGCACCTATGGCACGCAGGGCGTCGCATCCGCGTCCAACATTCCCGGTGGCCGCTGGGCGGCTGCTACCTTTACGGACAACGCCGGTAATGTCTGGCTCTTCGGCGGACAAGGCGTTGACTCGACCGGAGCGATCGGAATATTGGCCGATCTTTGGAAATACAACATCGCCAGCCAGCAATGGACCTGGGTTTCCGGCTCAAACCTCGCCAGCCCGAACGGCGTTTACGGCACTAAGGGAACGGCCGCAGCGAGTAACGCGCCCGGTGGCCGTCAGGCGGGCGTTCTCTGGACGGACTCGACCGGCAACGTCTGGCTATTCGGCGGATTCGGTTTCGATTCCGCTGGCACCGCCAGCCCTCAGGGAGCGATCCTGAACGACCTCTGGAAGTACGACACAGTGGCCGGACAGTGGACATGGGTCTCAGGCGACAACCTGGCTGATCAGAACGGTGTTTATGGCACTCAGACCACCGCTGCTGCGGCAAATGTCCCCGGCTCGCGGTGGGGCGCGGTCGGATGGACCGACGTCTCCAACAATCTTTGGTTTTATGGTGGCTGGGGATTGGGTTCCGTTACCACTCATCCCAACGGCTTCCTGGATGACATCTGGGAATATCAAAACAGCACTCAGCAGTGGATCTGGTGGAAGGGCTCAACCGACGTCAACCAGAACGGCCAATACTTGACCAAGGGCATTCCGTACGTGAAGAACGTGGCTGGAGCGCGCCGTGGAGCCGCAATCTGGCAACCGGATCAGCTACATTATGTCTGGATCTTCGGCGGAGAAGGCTACGACTCAAGCAACGGCGCGGCTCCGGGTTACCTCGATGACCTCTGGACCTATCTGCCGTTCCCATAAGGGTTTTAGGGTTTGTACTCGCAAACCCTAAATTGATACCGAACCGCACAGCTCATTCCCATGGCGGGAGTCGTTGAATCAACGATTCCCGCCATTTTTTCTTCAGGACCGATCCTAGTCGCTCAACTTCTCTTGCAGCGAGTGCCCCAGATGTTGCTTTCAAACCTGCGGTCTTACTCCCCGTGCATTCGTATTCCGCACTTCAAACCTGCGGGACCGGCGCCGCCGCCGGAACCGCATTGACCAACCACCGCCGCCAAACCAACCGTGCCGGCAAATACAAAATCAACATCCACAGAAGCGCCACCGGTCCGCGCCCTATCAAGAACAACACAACCGCGGACAAGCTTGCCGACGCTTCGCCAAATCCCGCCGCCGCAGCAGCATGCAATTGCGCGCCAAGTGATTCCGCGGGCGCGCTGACCACTTCCCGCAAAGAAAACTGCACATTAGCAAAGATTATCTTGTGTTCCGAGACGTCCCGCTCCGCTTGCAAACGGTTTACTTCGGTGCTCACGTTGGCGATCTGCCGCTGCAATTCCCGCACGTTGCCATCCGGATAAGTCTGCTTTTTCAAGAGATCCTCCAAGCGCCGCAGCGTATTCTGCGCATTGCTCAAGCGCGCTTCCAGGTCCGCGCGCTGTTGCGTAATTTCGTCGGCGGCTTGCTCTTCCTGCTCCACATCGCCCAGCGATTTCAGTTCGCTCACCGTGCTCGCCAATTCCGTCGTGGGAACTCGCAACGTGGCGGAAAGCGCGCTGCCGCTCCGCCGACCCGCCATTCTCAACCGCGCGGCGTATCCGCGATGTCGCTCCAGAATTTCCTCCAGCGACGCTCGCGACTTGGCAAATTCATGCGTCACCACAGCCAGTTCCGCAGTATGCGCTATCAAGGGAGTCGCGTACGCAGTCGCCGCCGGAGCGTTCAACCTGCCTCCGAGCTCCACTCGAGATACTGCAGATTCCCTCTGCGCTTCCCGCAGATTTTTCTGCTTCTCGTCATCAACAAGCGAATCGGGGCTCACTGAAGATTCGCTGGGCCAATTCTCCGTTTGTTGAAACTCGGCAATGGGCGAACTTTGCTTTAAGTGCGTGCGACCCGCTTGCCCTAGCAACAAAAAGCACAGAACCGCAGCAACCGCCAGTAACAACCCACGTTGCATCTTAGACAGCGAGCGAAACTTCAAAACCAGCGCAACAATCGCGTTCCTCATGGGATACCCTCCATCGGCATCCCCCTTAGAACGAGCCAGGCAAACTTTCTTGCAGGAGGTTTCTGTCGCCAATCAACCTTCCGGGAAATCGCGCGCGTGCGTGTCAGAGGAGAAGCATGAGGATGGTTCGTCTTTACTGGTCGCTGATCTCGCTGCTCACTGCCTCTTCGTCAGTTCCACCCGCGCGGCGGCGAACGGCAGCACCGCTTCCAGCAGCACTGGCGTCCTCATCGCGTCCTTCGCCAAATACACTGTAAAGCGCGCGTCTTTCATTTCCGCCCCATTGTCGAAGACCTTTATATCCACCGTCGTCGTGGAAAATTTTCCAGCCGGCACTTCCACTTCTGCCGACCCAGTTCTTTGTGCGCGCACTTCATAAAGTTTGTGGCCGTCATAGACAGGTCCATGCACCATCGGAGTCTTGCTCCAGTCCACCGATCTAAGGTACTGCATCATACCTAGCGGATCGCGCGTTCCAGGCGACACACGCGCTTCGGATGCCCCTGAGGCCGCTGGCTCGCGGCCCGTTGACGTCATCCGCTGCACCGATTGCACTTTCTGCCCGCGCTCGCTCAGATGCATTTCGTACTGCACGCTGGCAAAATTTCCCGGCGCGCTATACGAATCAAATTGATCGTCCAGTTCGAAAACCATGCGCAAAGGATTCTGCGTGTGCGCAAAAGCCTGCAGGTGCCAGGCATCGGTGCCCGCCACTTCTTTGCGCCCGTCCACCACCAGCCGCAAGCTCGCCACGTTATTGACCTTGGCCACGCTGCTGGTAAATTCCAAAACTTCTCCGGACACCGGAACGAATCCCGCTGGCGGCGCTGCGTTCAATGCCGGCTTCGCTGCGTTTGTTGTTGCTGGCGCGTTCGAAGGCTGTGCGGACTCTGCTTCATGTGTCGCACTAGAATTCGCGGCCGGCGGATCGGGAGTGAACTGCACTACGGTCTTGCTTTGCCCTCCGGCATGCAGCCACACAAAGGCAGCCGCGGCGCATACCACGGCAAGGATCACGGCAAGCAGCGAAACAATTCGGCGGCTCATAACCTTCCTGTGACGGGGCCTTTATTGGAATCCTGCGAAACCGGCTTTCGTCGTAAACTACAGTGTCACGCGAACCAACTTTTTTAAAGGCTGCGCTGCTTCAGGTTACCAGAAGCGTTTTCGCGCGTCTTGGGGAAGCTCTCCGCATGTTCACCCGCCTAACCGGCTGGACTGCGGATCGCAGCGACGAACGTGGGGTTTCAGGGTTTACTTTACAAACCCTGAGTTAAGGGATGGTGGCTCGAAATGCGATACGTCGTTACCGGTGGCGCGGGATTTATCGGCTCCAACACCGTCGATGAACTGGTGCGTCGCGGCGAAAGCGTGGTGGTCCTCGACGATCTCTCCGCCGGCAAGGAAGACAATCTTGCCGAAATCCGCAACAAAATCTCCTTCATCAAGGGCAGCATCAACGATCTCGAAGCCGTCCGCCGCGCCATGCACGAAGCCGATTACGTGCTGCATCTCGCCGCGCGCACTTCCGTTCCCCGCTCGCTGAAAGATCCTATCGAAACCAACAAGGTGAACATCGAGGGAACCCTCAATGTTCTAGTCGCGGCGCGCGACGCCAAAGTAAAGCGTGTCGTCCTCGCTGCTTCTTCTTCCGCTTACGGCGAAACGCCAACGCTCCCCAAGATTGAAACCATGCAGCCGGAGCCGATCTCTCCCTATGGCGTTACCAAATACGTTTGCGAGATTTATGCACAAATGTTCGGGAAGGTGTATGGCCTGCAAAACGTCAGCCTGCGCTACTTCAACGTTTTCGGCCCGCGCCAGGATCCCAGTTCGCCCTATTCCGGCGTGCTTTCAAAATTCTGCACGGCCTTCCTGGAAAAAACCGACCCGGTTGTTTTTGGCGACGGCGAACAGACCCGCGATTTCACTTACATTGAGAATGTCGTGCTTGCCAATTTGCTGGCCTGCGACGCTCCCGCTGCCAGCGGAAAAGTAATCAACGTCGGCACCGGGGCAAGAATCTCGCTCAATCAGACTCTGCAACTTCTGCGCGAAATCAGCGGCAACGACCTGCAGGCGAAATACGAACCGGCGCGCGAAGGCGACATTCGCGATTCGCAAGCCGACCTCACATTGAGTCGCGAACTTCTGAAGTACGAACCGACCGTAGATTTCGCCACGGGCATGCGCCGCACTTTCGATTGGTACCAGGAATCAGAAACCAAAGCCGCCGCAAAACAAAAAAGCGCGGAGTAACTCTGCGCGCTCCCTGTGCCGGCTAGTCTGCGTTCTTAACGTCCATCGTCGTCATTGTCCTCGGTATTCCCGCCATTGCCTCGTGGCGCGGGCGGCGCAGGCACGATGTGAGGAATTCCCGCGTCATTCATCTTTTTGTTAAGAGCCGCCAGGTCCTCGTCGACGATCTTCTTGACCTGTGCGGAGGCATCAGCCACCAGCGGTGTAAGTTCTGCCAGCTTTTCTTTCTGCTGTGCGCCTGGCGCAGCGGCAAAGTCGTCCAGGTCTTCCATCAAACCCTGCACCTGATTGGGAAGAGGTTCGGGCTTCCATTCGAACGGCGGCCCGGCATTACCCAGGCCTTGCTGTTCGCGCTGGTATTTTGTCGCAACCAAGTCGACCTTTTTCTGCAGTTCGTCGGCGCTCTTCACAATGTTTTCCGGCATTTTTCTGCCGTTTGGTTTCGCAGCTTCGCTCTTCCAATTTTCACGAGCCGTTTTCAACGCGCTCTGAATGCCGAGTATCGTTTTGCGATCCTTGTCGTTGGACTTTGCCATCACGTAAAGCTGCTCGATGACGGCACGGCGCGCGACGCGGTCTTCAGCGCTCAATTGCAGCCGCGGATCATCTTCAACGGTTAGTTTTTGTGTAGCTTCCTTGCCGCCAGCAGTGATCTTGATGGTGTATTCGCCCGGCTCTGCGTACGGCCCGCGCGGACCGAATCCGTATCCCGCGGCAATCGCTTCCAGCTGTTCCGGAGTAGGTTCGGCCGGCGGGTTGTAGCGCAAATCCCAATTGGTGCGGTTCACTCCCGCGGCGCCCGGCCCGTCCAGCTCGCGGACAACGTTTCCGTCCTTGTCCGTAACAACGATTTTGGCTTTGCCTTCTTTCTTCGCTTCCTGCTTTTCTTCTTTCTTTTCCTGCGATTTTTCGGCCGCCGGCGCCGCAGGAGCTTCGACCTGTTTTTGCGAAAGCTTTGCCGCCGGTTTTGCTTCTGGCTCGTCCGTCTTCGGCTTTTGCGATTCGGCAGTTGTTTCCTTCTTTTCCGCGGAATCCGGCTTGGCCTCCGAAGGAGGCACAGCCGATTTCAAGTAATAGTTAATGACCGCGCCCGCCGGAGGATTCTTTGCCGCAAACGCTTTTTGCCCTGCGCTCCACCGCCGCGTGTATAAGTGCCAGACATTCGCGGTGCGCGGCGGGAAAAATGTCAGGTCACCTGCCGCAACCGTGCCGTCCATTTTCTCCACCGGTGTCAAATCGTCGAAAATCCAGATGGAGCGCCCATGCGTCGCCAGAACCAGATCGTTTTCGCGCGCCTGCAGTTCGATGTCATCCACAGGGACGGTGGGAAGATTATTCTTGAATGCGGTCCAGTTCGCGCCGCGATCCCAGGAAATCCAAAGTCCAAATTCGGTGCCGGCTAAGAGTAGATTGGCGTTGCGCGGATGTTCCCGCACCACGTGAACCGACCCTGCAGTATCAGGAATGCCGTGGCGAATCGCCTGCCACGTTTCGCCGTAATCCGAAGTGGCAAAAATGTAGACGCTGTAATCGTCGGTGCGATGCCCATCAAAGGTCACATACGCGTCGCCTGCGGCGTTTTTGGAAGCGACCACGCGGCTGACGTAAGTTCCGCGCGGAACGCCGGGCACCTGTGGCGTCACATTTTTCCAGTTCTTACCGCCGTCGCGCGTAACCTGCACGTTGCCGTCGTCCGTGCCCGCCCAGAGCACATCCGTGCTGACCGGCGATTCACTGATGGTCGTGATGGTCGGATATTCTTCGACGCCATCGTGCCGAGAAAGCGTCTGCTTGTCCGGAGTCTTCCCGAAAATCTGCAATTTGTTGCGATCGGCGCCGCTGGTCAAATCATTGCCCAGCCGCGTCCAGGAATCGCCGCGATCGGTGGACTTAAAGAAATAATTTCCACCGTAATAAATCGTGTTGTGGTCGTGCGCGGAAATGGCCACCGGCGAATTCCACTGGAAGCGATAGTGCGGTTCAGAAAGTTTTGCTTCGGGCTTGATGGAGCGTTCCTGCCCGGTGCGCAGATTGCGCCGCGCCAGGTAGCCGTCTTGCGATTCGGTATACACGATCCAGGGCTCGACGTTATCGATCTCGGCGTAAAAGCCGTCGCCACCATGAATCAGCGTCCAATCCTGGTTGACGATGCCCTCGCGGCCCAGCGTTGCGCTCGGGCCGCACCAACTGCCGTTGTCTTGCAGACCACCGCAAATGTGATAGGGCTTCTCGTTGTCCAGGCCGATCTCGTAAAACTGGCCGATGGCGATGTTGTTCAGAAAATCCCAAGTTTTGCCGTTGTCGTAGCTCCAGTGGATGCCGCCGTCACTTCCCGCGAGGATGTGATTCGAATCGGCTGGATCGATCCACAGAGCATGGAAGTCTCCGTGAATTCTTTGCACGCGCCGCGAGTTAAAGGTTTTGCCGCCATCTTCGGAGAAAAACATCGCCGCGCCCAAAACCCAAATCCGCAGATCGTTATTCGGATCGACGCGCACCTGGCTGTAGTACGACGGACGGGGATCAGTGTCGCTCATTTTCTTCCACGTTTCGCCTTTATCCTCGCTGCGGAAAATGCCACCCTTTTCATGCTGCACCAATGCGTACACGATATTGGGATCTTTCCGGTAGATATCGAGCCCAATGCGTCCGGTTTCGCCGCCATTTTCATACGGCAAACCTTTAACAAGTTTTTTCCACGTCGCGCCGCCGTCAGTGGTTTTGTAAATCCCGCCTTCCGTGCCGCCGCCGTTAAACCCGAACGGGGTGCGGCGCCGCGTGTACGCCGCAGCGTAAAGAGTGTCCGGACTTTCCGGGTCCATGGCGATATCGCTCACACCGGTATCGTTGCCGATTTTCAGTACTTGATTCCAGGTCTTTCCGCCATCGCTGGTTTTATAAACGCCGCGCTCCGGATTTGCCCCCCATAGATGGCCAAGCGCCGCCGCGTAAACCACATCTGGATTTTTTGGATGGATGACCACCCGTCCGATGTGGTGCGTGTCCGCAAGACCCATGTTCTTCCAGGTCTTGCCGGCATCAGTGGACTTGTAGATTCCGTCGCCCCATGAAGAACTCTGCCGGTTATTCGGCTCACCGCTGCCGACCCAGATTACGGATGGATCGGAAGGCGCGATTGCAATGTCGCCGATGGTGGACACGCGTTCTTTGTCAAAAACCGGCTCCCAGGTCGTGCCGTTGTTCGTCGTTTTCCACACGCCGCCGGAGGCTGCGCCCACGTACACGACGTTCGGATTGCCTTCGACCACGGCGAAATCGTCTACGCGACCACCCATAACCGCAGGTCCAATTTCTCGAAATTCCAGCGCTTTGAATTTATCCATCAAGGCGGATTCGCTGTTCTGCGCCGGCTTTGCGTCTTCGGCGGAGGAGGCCGGTTTCGCTTTAGCCCTTGGCTTTTCTTTTTGACCTGTGGTCGGACCCGCCGCAAGAAAAACCAATCCGCAGAAAACTAGGGCTATCCTGACAAACATCTTCGACATGGTTCCCCCAAGAGTAAGTTTCCACTGAACGCATCTGTGAGCGGCGAATCATACCCCTACTGAGGCCGCGATGCAGCAAATGAATTTCGCGACAAGGAGAAATCAGCTACTTTAGGAGAGCGTTCGCGGAGTAATTAGACGCTCGTCGCCCTAGGCATCCTTTTGGCTAGCGCACGCGTAGTGGCAGAAGGCCGATAAGCCGGATCAGATTCTCTCACTTCCTGGTCCCCGCTGAACCGTCGAGACTTCCCAGAAGCAGATTCGCTTCATAACAATCGCGAAAGAACGGCAGCCGATTCACGTCGCAAAGAGCGAGAGTTGTTGCAAGTTGCTGCTTTGCTTCCGGCTTTTTGTTCGCGGCCGCGAACGCCACGGCAAGCGCATGATGCGTGCGAACATCATCGGGCCCCAGAGTCACTGCAATCTCCGATTCTTCTACCGCGTGCAGAGGATCCCCAGCGATCTCGTAGAATTCCGCGCGATTCACGTGACTCATCGCCGCAGCCAGTGGAACGTTGAATTCGCCGTTATAAACCAACATCGCGCCGCCGATCACCGTCTGCGGACGCCACGCCGAGATTGGCCTATACACCGCGAAAAAATCTGGATCTTTCGCCGCGGAGCTCAGGAACACCGTTCCGCGAATCTCCGCTGGAATCGCTTCGGGTAGGGTAGCCCGAGGACTGAATGGAGCTGGAAGCACATGGCACGGAAGCATGGCTCTGGCGATCTCAGGATTTCCCTGCGCCGCGATCCAGCATTCAGCGACGTGATTCTTCTCGATGAACTGCGCCACTTCTTTCAGGCTCTGGCCCCAATCGACGTTGGAGTCATTGAGGAACCGGTAAGTGCGGCTGGTGCCTCCGTCAAGTTCGTTGGAAAACGCGATGTAATTCGGAAACGCTCGCAGGCTGTCGCACACCGCAAACAGCAGAATCAGGCTCGCAACAATGGTTTTGAAGCGGCTCGACCGCGCCCAATGCGCCAGGCCGGCCGCCGCGATGAGGATGCAAAAAGGATAGACCGGAAGTATATGTCGGACGCCGATGTTCATGCGGGACGACACAGCCATCGCGAAATAAAATCCCAAAGGAAACAGCAGGAAAAGCATCTCCCGGGAAAAAAGGCGGTACAGCGCGAAACTCGAAATCCCCAAGATCGACAGAAACAGCAGCGAAAGGCTGGTTTTCAGCACGAAGGTCACCGGGAAGTATGCTCGCAGCGCGTGATCGTAAAACTTTCCAAGGAAAAACAGCTCGCGAGATTTTTGCCGCATCACATCCGCGAAGCCATAAATATAAGCCTGTGGAATCAGGTGATATTTTTCTAAAACCCAGCAAGCCCCGACCACCGCAGCTTTTATCAGCTTCGGCGCATTGTTCTCGGAAAACATGCGGTAGCCTGAAAGTTCAGAGGGAGCATTCCCAGGCAGGGCCGAGTAGCGGAACGAGTAAGTTGGCCACAAGCACAGAATGCCCAACGCCAGCGCGGCCGCCAGGCCAAGCAGCGTCCGCGCCCAGTGTGGGCTTACCACGGCACGTGACGATCCTTTTCTCGATAAGAAAAAAAGATCGACCAGGGCCAGACAAATCACACTGCCTGCGAGGATCGACCCGGAATGTTTTGTACAAAACAACGCACCGAGGGCAAGCACGAGACCGAGGAAGCGCGGCCACGTGTTGGCTTTGTTCCAGCGAAACAGCGCGTAAACCGAAGCCAGAAAGGCCGCCGTCACTGCCATGTCGGTAGTCACCAGCGAGCCGTGCGCGATCAGGTTGGGCTCGATGACGGTAAGCAGCAGCGCGATCAGCCCTGCGGTCAATCCAAAAAACTCAACTCCAGCCAGATAGATCACGCACGCGAGAGCAAGACTGCAGATCGCCGCCGCCATCCGTGCCGGCACAACAATTTGATCGAGTCCGTTGTGAATTAAAAAAACTGCGCCGTCGGTGAAAGACTTGAGTTTGGATGTGACCTCCGACCCGCAGGCCGGCGGAGGCGTCCAAAGTTTTCTGGAATGAAGCGGCCACGCCGCAATCAATTTCAGCAACGGCGGGTGTTCGGGGTTAATGGCAAAGTCGCCGCATTCCCAGTAGCGATACCCGGCGAAGATATGGGCTTGCTCGTCTATCGTGACGCTGGTCCGGCTGGCGTGCAGATAGAGTTCGCCGGCATAAAAAAACAGCAGAGCGATCGCAGCGATATGGACCAATCGCCGATTTTTTTCCAGCCACGCCTGATTCATGGCTTCAATCGTGGCACGAGTACGCCCATTGGAGGCAAGTCCATATACCTTTTCTTCGTTCGCGTGCACGCTTGCGTGCATAAAGCCGGCGCGAGGACCACTAAGCCAACGATCCGTTGCGGCGCACGCAACCCGAAGCGCGTGATAAGCTATCGAACTGTTTTTATTCTATCGCATGCTGCCTACTCATCCGACTCTGAGCAGCAAATCAGCACTTTCGCGCCGCTTTCTATTTGCGTTCAGCGCGATGATTTTGCTTTTGCTCACACCGCCAAGCCAGGCGCAACAGGTACGGCTTCCCTCTGGAAAAGGCCAGTACGCGGAGCTGTCTTCCGATGGTCCGCAGACCCATAAGGGCGACCTTTTCATCGCCGATAAAAACGTGGATTTGCAGTACGCGGGAATGCGTCTGCGCGCCGACCACGTGGAATACAACGATGCCACGCATGAATCGCTGGCCCAGGGGCACGTGCAGTTCGACTTCGAAAACGAGCATCTCGAAGCCGACGAAGCGCATTACAACTTTACGACCGGCGCCGGAACCTTCAGCAACGTGCGCGGCAACATAAAAATTCTGCGCAGGCCGAACCCAATGGTCCTGGTATCGGCCAATCCCCTGTATTTCGAAGCGCGCCAGGTCGAACGCTACAACGACAATGTTTTCGTGGTGCACCAGGCGTGGATCACGGTTTGCGATCAGCAACGCCCGACCTGGCAGCTCTACGCCCCGCGCGCCCGCATCCGCTTGAACAAATCGGTGGCCCTGGTGAACGCGAATTTCAGGCTATTCAAAGTTCCGCTGGTCTGGCTGCCCTACGCGACCGCTCCCGCCGGGCAGAAAATTCGTCAATCCGGATTCCTGCTTCCCGATATCGGCAACAGTTCCACCAAGGGCTACGTCGTCGGCGACTCATACTATTGGGCGCCCACCACCTGGGCTGATGCGACCATCGGCGCGCAATACTTCAGCAAGCGCGGTTCGTCGCAGCACGCCGAAATTCGTTTGCGACCGTTCGAAAATACTTCGTTCAGCTATACCTATTACGGCGTGGTTGACCGCGGCATTCCCGATGCCAATGGGGTACTGGAATCGCAAGGCGGCCATCAGCAGCGCCTTGAGCTGCAATCCCTGTTGCCGCAGGGCTGGCGATTAGTGGTGGACTTCAATCAATTGTCTTCACTCACGTTTCGACTTGCATTCGCTGACACCTACGGAGACGCGATCAATTCCGAAGTCAACAGCGCGGTGTTCTTGAGTAACAATTTTCGCGGCTTCAGCCTGAATTTCGCGGCCATCAACGACAAAAGTTTCCTGACCATCAGCCCCGAAACCAGCGTGTCGCTGCGCAATGTGCCCGAAGCGCGATTCGGCTCCGTGGAACAAGCGCCGTGGCGCAACCTTCCCATTTATTTCAGCTTTGATTCATCCATCGGCGCGCTGCATCGCCAGGACGAAACTTTGAACACCCCGGCAGCCGTGCAACGCACCGAGATCGCTCCCAAGGTGACCGTGCCGCTGCATTTCGGTCCGTGGCTTAACGTCACCGCCACCGGCGCCGTGCGCACGACGCGTTATGGCGCATCGCTCGACACCGCGGGAAACCTAAGCACCCAACCCATCACCCGCAACGACGGTGAATTTGCGCTCGAGCTGCGTCCGCCTACTTTGGAAAGATATTTCTACCGCCCGAAGTCCAAAAGAAAATACAAGCACACCATCGAGCCGGAAGTGACCTACCGCTATGTTTCGGGCATCAACGATTTCGAACAATTCATCCGATTCGATTCCGATGCGACGCTGTCCAATACCAACGAAGTCGAGTATGGATTCACGCAGCGGCTCTACGTGAAAACCGGCAACGATCAACCGCTGGAATTCTTAACCTGGAGCGTGGTGCAAAAACATTATTTCGATCCAACGTTTGGCGGCGCCATCGTGGATGGCACGCGCAATGTCTTGCAACCATTGGACTCGATCACTCCATTTGCGTTCGCCGCCGGGCCGCGTAACTCTTCGCCCATTGTCACCGATTTTAAAATCAACCCCGGGGGAAAGTACGACGCCGAGCAGATCATCGAGTACGACCCGCAATTGAACAAAATCGTCGCCGAAGGAACACTGTTGAAGGTAAAACCATACAGCGAATTCTTCGCCACCGTGGCTCATTTTCACATTCAGGACGATCCAGCCCTGCAGCCGCTCTCCAACCAGGTCCGCGCGCTTATCGGTTACGGAAGTTTCAATCGCAAAGGACTTAATTTCACTGGCGGCGTGAGCTACGACATTCAGAACAAGGCGCTGCAAAATCAGATCGTGCAAGTCACCTACAATGGCAACTGCTGCGGCCTCTCTTTCGAATACCGCCGCATTGCCCTGGGCCAGGTACGCACCGAAAATCAGTTTCGCATCGCCTTGAACATCGCCAACATCGGCACCTTCGGCAATCTCCGCCGCCAGGAAAAAATCTTCTAGCGTGGAAATCGTGCTAGGAGATAAGAGGCATGGCCATGGCCAAGACTCGCAAGTTGCTCCCCCCGGTTCACCCGGGTGAAATACTGCTTGAGGACCTTAGGAAGCACTTTAGGCTCTCCGTCAATAGGTTGGCTCTTGATCTTCACGTTCCCGCCACGCGCATCGGCGAAATGGTTCATCGGCGCCGGCTAAATCAGTGCCGACACGGCGCTCCGGCTGGCCCGGTATTTCAAAACTAACCCCGAATTCTGGCTCAATCTGCAAAATGATTACGGACTCGAATTCACTCGTCGTTACGGCTCGCTTTCAGAAATCGAACGCCACGTTCACCACACCGCCGAACTGGTTCGTTAGCGGCGTCCTCTTTATTCTTCTCTTGTAGAATCTTGTAGCAGCCGGCTTCCGAGGCGGGGGCTTCTCTATGCTACCCCTACCTCCGCGCTGCTAAGCGAGTTCTGCGCCTCTGCGTTATCTTCCTTCTTTTCCCCTTTTTTTTTCCTCCCTTGCCACAATATCCCGCAAACGGTACCGTTCTCCCCATGCACCGTCTTAAACTTTCACTCGCCGTTTTTCTTTCGATCGCCGCCGCGATTTCAGCCACCGCCCAAACCGCTACAAAATCCCTCTCTGAACAGCTCGGCTACCCACCAAACACAAAACTCCTGATCGTTCATGCTGACGATCTCGGCGTCACTCACTCCGTCAACGCCGCCTCCATCAAAGCCCTCGAATCCGGCGCGATCAATTCCGCCAGCATCATGGTTCCCTGCCCGTGGTTCCCGGAAATCGCCGACTACGCCAAATCTCATCCCGAAATGGATTTCGGCCTTCATCTCACACTCACCAGCGAACGCATTTACTACCGCTGGGGCCCAGTCGCGTCCGCTGACCAGGTCCGAAGCCTGCTCGATGAAAACGGCTACTTTCGTCATGATTGGACGCCCGCTACGAAAATCGATCCGCAGGAAGCCGAAATCGAACTGCGCGCGCAAATCGATCGCGCCTACGCCATGGGCGTTCGTCCCACGCACCTCGACTCCCATCAATATCGTCTGGATAGCACCGGCAAGGCACTCTTCGAAGGCGCTCTACGCCTCGCGCATCAATACAAACTACCGTTCTTCGTCACCCGCGACTGGTTTAAGGATTATCCTTATCTCGAAAAATCTCTCGGACCCAATGACGTAGTGATCGACCACACCATCACCATTGACCCCAGCGTCCCGCCAGAAAAATGGGCCGACTTCTACAAAAATGCCATTCGAACCATGCAGCCCGGCGTAACCCAACTCGTCATCCACCTCGCCTACGACGACGCGGAAATGCGCGCCGCGACCCGCGAACGCGCCACCTGGAGTGCCGCATGGCGCCAGCGCGACTTCGATTACTTCACCAGCCCCGCCTTCCGCCAACTCCTCCACGACCAAAACATCACGCTAGTTACCTGGCGCCAAATCGCCGCCCGCTCTCTTCACGACTAAGTCCGTGCCTTTGTAGCGGCGGGTCTTCAGACCGGTTCCTTTTCTCGCAGGGGCACGATACATCGTGCCCTCTTATCGCCGGACCTCCACCGCCACCCGAATACACAATCTGCATTCATCCCACTTCGCGCTCCCTCGCATGATAAGCCCATCTTGGAAACGCCGGAGGAGTGCCACTAACTGGCCTTGGATTGGTCACAATGCGCCGCGGTCGAAAGCGTTCCGGGCAAACTCGGCGGCGCGTAGGTCTTCCGCGGAACCCGCATGGCCGTAGCAGCAGTCTTCGAGGATTTGCAGGACTGCCTAAGCATCGACCCAATCCTCGCGGTTTGTGACGGCCTGACCCGCGAACAAATCAACGCAGTTCTCGATTTCGCCGCTCACAGCCTCTCCTCTCCTTCCCTTGCTCGCCAATGCGAATTTTATTTGACCCAGGGACGCCAGCGGGCATCCGTCACTTGATCTCTGATCATGAGTCGCCGCTCGCTGTTACTCTCGGTGCGCTCTGTGACTCTGTGGCATCCCGGGTTCTGCTCTGACAAAGCAGTTCCACTGCGCCGCATAATCCAACTGCCAATCAAATACCCCAGCGTCCCAGTCACAATGCCGCCAAAAATATCGGCAACATAGTGATACCGGCCCCAAACAGTGGACACGCACATGGCCACGATCAACGGAACCATCACCCAGAAGAGCCACCGCCGGAACCGCCACGCTCCCCACAGCGCGGCCACCGATCCCGCAACATGCTCTGAAGGAAACGCCGCCCCGCGCACTCTTCCATAGTGCTCGATAAAATTAATCGTCGCGGTGAACGGTCCGCCGTGCAATTCCCCATGCCACATTCCGGCCATCGCGAACCACGGACTCTCGATCGGGAACAGCATCGCGATCACGTAGCCGATCGCATAGGCCGCCGCGGAGTACGTCATCACCGACCAGTAAGCGTGCCACTGTTTTCGGTAATAAAGAATTCCGCCGAGCACCACCAGGTAAACAAAGTATGTCAGGTAAGCGAGTTGCATAAAATCGTTGCGCACCGGAGTTGCAAACTGCTCCAGCCACACCGCCGGATGCACTCCAAACATCCAGTGGTCTAACGCAATCAGTTTCGCGTCCTGCCAATTCGGATTTACGAGGTGAACCAGATACGCGAGTTCTTCAAAGCAGAACAGAAAAAACAGATGGGGATACCAGCAGCGCCAGAAACGCCAAAATTCCGTGGAGAATTGTATGCCGGTGAGTTCGGCTCGCTCTTCGGCGCGCGCGGCCGCGCCGCACAGCAGAAAAATAAATATAGCCACAATGGCCTGCGTGCCGATCAGTTTCCACGGATGCACGTTTGTCCGTGCAAGATTCTTCGCGAACGCAAAAATCATCGCACTGGAAAGAAGCAGATAGCCCAGCGCAACCCATTCAAATGGGCCAAGCGAGGCCCACACCCGCGCCAGTTCGCCGCGCTCCGTTGCAACTTCCAACGCTTCGCGATCAGCGCGTGCGTTACGATTCGATTCGCGGCCGGCTAATCCAGGCAAGTGGGCTGAGTCTCCCGCGGAAACCAGCGCCTCGGAAGCGCTATGTTCCAGTTCCCGCATACTCATCGCGCCGTCTCGCGTTTTAGTTTCAAAGATTTCTTCAGCCCTAGTTTCTCGAAATCGGTCCGTTGTTCGCTGGCGGTTCTCACTACAGAATGTGTCCAGTGTAGTATGGGCCATCCGCTCGAACGCGCAATGCGTTGCAATCGCCGCGTTGGATTGACTGCAAACGCATGGCCCACGGCACCGAGCATCCAGCGGTCCAGCGACGAGTCGCCGTAAGCGCTGCAGCGTGCCAGCGAAATATCTTGCGCGCGCACAAACTCTTTCACCGCGACAGCTTTTTCTTCGCCGAAAATTGCTGCGCCGGCAACGCTGCCGGTGCAACGGCCGTCCACGATGTTCAGTTTCGTGGCGATCGAAAATATCTTGCATTCGACGCCGCGCCACAGCAGTTCGCGCTGCAGCGCGAACTGCACAATTTCCGCCAGCGGAGCGAGCGTCCCGCTCACCAGCACAATGGCATCGCCGCGCAGCGCATGCCACCACACGCGCTGAATGGCTGCCGGAAAAAATTCCGGCAGCCAACTTCCCGTAGGGGCGATGCCGTGATCCGCGCTGCCCGAAGTTCCGCCAAAAGAAGTCACATGACAAGAAGTTGCGGTGGGAGAAGTCGCGGCGGGCGGATTTGCATGAGACGGATTTACACAGGACAGAATCTCCGCGCGAACACCGCGCAGATAGCTTTTGTTGCTCTGAATTATGGCGCGCAAATCGCGAGGATTGCGCAGGCCGAGTCGAACCGTTTCCGCGAGCCACAGGAGATAATTCCGCTCAGGAATTTCCCCGCGTCGCTGCAGCTCCCAGACCAATCGCCGCTCCAGCGAAGGCTTTGCCGCCAGCGTTCCATCGATGTCGAAGAACGCCGCGCCGGCTGCGCTTTTCCCCTTTACTTCCTGCACCTCATTTACCTCGCATTTCATGCCGCCTCCGCGGATGATTTCCGGGTGCGCACCGATACTGCTTCGCGCGCAACAAATTTCCAGCCTTCGATCAGCACCGGCAATCCGCGCAGCAGGCAAAACGCCGCGGTGCACCAGGTAAGAATCTCGGCGATGGCCCGTATCGTTAGATGCGTTTCGCTGGCGATGGTGCCGAGCAGTGCCACCGGCCCGCGCGTCAATGCCAGCTCCAACCCCAGGTAGCAGAAGCACGCGCACTTTAGCGCGGCGTACAGGCCGCGGCTCCAGCGTGAAGCCACCAGCGCGCTCCCCCACCAGGTTTGCAGCATGGCGTTCGCTCCCCACCCGGAGTGCCCCGCCTTCAACGCCAAGCCACGCAAGAAATCGGTCGCCGCACCGCGCGCAAAAAACAGCACCGGCAGCCACAGCGAAACCATCCCGACGACTGCAAAATAGGTAAAAAACATATTCTCGATCATGCGGTCGCCGAGAATATCAATTTGCGCGCCGAGTGGAGTGGCCATGTGCTTCGAACGCGCAAGGTAGCCGTCTAACGCGTCGAGGGCGATTGACGCGACGGTCAGAATAACGGCCGCCAGGTTCGCCCGAGTGCCATGTCCGAACAGCGCCACCGCAGCAAAGCCAACCAGTACCCGGAGGGCGGTGACTTTGTTAGGAGTCCAATGCATGAGCGGCAAATCCTCGGATTGGACGAGAGCAATCCTTCGGCCAGAATGCGATCGTGCAAGTGGCTGATTCCATGAGTTTTATGTATGCGATGATTTGGTGGCGTGAGGAAGAAACGCCAAATTCATCTTGCAGGTGTCGCCGTGACCGCGCGGCACGAGATGATACAAGCGAAACCGTGCAAGACCGTGTACGACCGTGCAAGAATGTGACAAGCCATTTACGCGGATCCATGGAAAATCCATGACACTTTGTGAGATATCGGGCATCGAAGTGTTCTCAGGGGCAAATCTTTCCGAGCCACATTTTTCGGTACCACTCTTTTCGGAGCCACAGTTCGAATGACACCAGACGTATCGCTTGCCGCGGCGTTTCTTGCGGGCCTTGTATCGTTTCTCTCGCCATGCGTACTGCCGTTGGTACCGGGCTACATTTCCATGCTCAGCGGAATCGGCATGGAGCAGTTGCGGCAGGGCCAGCAACCGAAGGGCAGCCTGTTTTCGTCGGCACTTTCTTTTGTGGTTGGTTTTTCGGTGGTTTTTATTTCGTTTGGTGCTTCGGCGAGCGCTGTCGGATCTTTCTTGCGCGAAAATCGCAACACGCTCGCGCCGATTGCTGGCGCGCTGATCATTTTGTTTGGGTTGCACCTGGTTGGAGCGCTGGCCAAGCTGAATCTGCGATCGGGAATTATTCTCGGCGCTGTTCTGGTGGCGCTGGGCGTGGTTGCGCTAATCCATCACGGGCCGCTGTTTGCGGGACTGGGCGCAGTACACTTTTTCTCACTTTCGATTATTGGATTTTTCGGACCGGCGCTGGCGCGCTGGCTGAACCGCGATGTGCATTTGCGCAGCTCGGCGACTCAGCCGGGAATCTGGAGCGGATTCCTGCTGGGATTCGCGTTCGCGTTTGGCTGGACGCCGTGCATCGGGCCAATCCTGGCGACGGTGCTGGCGCTGGCTGCGGCAAGCGATACGATCGCGCGCGGCGTGTTGCTACTCGCGGTGTATTCGGCGGGACTCGCGGTTCCCTTTTTGTTGACGGCACTCGGCATCGGACAATTTTTAAAATTCTACCAGCGCTTCCGAAAGTATCTGCACGCCGTCGAACTATTCAGTGGAGCGCTGCTGTTGTTTGTCGGCGGGCTGGTATTCTTGAACAAGCTGACGTGGCTGGCGGGGAAATTGAGTTTTCTGAACAGCATTGCGCTGTGGCTGGAGCGAGCTTTGACCGGCGGTAAATAGAGGATGCGCAGCGCGCTTCAATTGCGCGCGGCGTTATACTGGAATGGACGATTTAGTTTGGTTGAGGATTCGAGAACAGCGATGAAGAAAACAATTCTGATTTTGACGATTGTGATTGCGGCGACGATTGTGGTGTACGTGGCGGACAGGGCTACGCGCGTTCATACCAGCGCGGCGATGCGGCCCGCGGCGATGAAAGCTGGAGAGCCGGCTCCGGATATTTCGGCGAAGGATTTGGACGATAAGAGCGTTACGCTCGCGGACTACAAAGGGAAAGTGGTGTTGGTAAATTTTTGGGCGACGTGGTGCGATCCGTGCCGCGAGGAAATTCCATGGCTGATTGAAATGCAGGACAGGTATGGCCCTAAGGGATTCACGGTGCTGGGAATCGCGATGGACGAAGAGGGTAAACCGGTCGTTGCGCCATTCGTGGCCAAGGAACGCTACGACGTGCAGGGGCAGAAATTGCCGATGAATTATCCGATCGTGATCGGCAACGAAGGAGTCGCGGAGAAATTCGGCGGTCTGCTCGGCTATCCGACGAGCGTTCTGATCTCGAAGGATGGAAAGCAGCTTAAGAAGATTACCGGCATCATTAATGAAGAGGAAATATCGAAGTTAGTCGAAGGGGCTCTGTAAGTCCATGGCGACGCTGGATGAACACGAGTTTCAGAGGAAGAGTGGAGCTGCGTTCGAAGAGCTGAAGCGGCGCATGTTGGATGCGGGCGACGAGCACGGGTTTGATGTGGAAGGCGAAAGCGGCAAGCTGGAAGTGATTTTCGAAGAGCCGGAACCGGCCAAGTTCGTGATTTCGCCCAACGCGCCGGTGCGCGAGATCTGGATTTCCGCGCTTTCGACGAGTTTCAAGCTTGGTTGGTCAGAAACGAAGAATTCTTTTGTGCTGGAAAAGACCGGCGAAAATATTTTTGAAGTGATGAGCCGCGTGATTTCGCAGCAGTTGGGAAGCGAAGTGAAGGTATGAAATCGAATTCAGGCCGGCAATTCCGGCTCGTTGGAATTGCTGTTGCATTGGTTGCGGCGCTGGCGTTGGCTGGATCGCTGTTTTCGCAGATTCCCGCGGCGCGCGATGTGGTGAAGCCTGCCGCCTTTGCGTCGTTCGAACCGGTGGCGCGCGGCAAAGAGATGCAAATCGCGGTGGTGATAAAAATTCGCGAGGGCTATCACGTAAACGCTCGCGAACCTACCTTTGATTATCTGATTCCAACGGATTTAAAAGCGGACGCGCCGGCGGGATTCAAAACCGGAGCGGTTAGCTACCCGAAAGGGACGCTACATAAATTCAACTTCACAAAAGACCAGCCACTGAACGTTTACACCGACACAGTGGTGTTGCGGCTGCCGGTTACGGTGGACGCAAATGCTCCGCTGGGCGAACAGCACATTGCGCTGAAGCTGCATTATCAGGCGTGCAGCAGCGACGTTTGCCTGCCGCCGACAACGCTGCCGGTAGATGCAGTGATTCATGTATCGGCGCAAGAATCTCACCCTAGCCACACCGAATTGTTCCAGAAACAGTAGGCAAGCGCGCAGCTGGTCTGCGAAACTTCCGGCATGAAATTCTGGAAAGCCCGAAAAACCGTGGGGATCACGGCGGCGGCAGCGTTGCTGTTTCTGTTGCTGCTGCTGGCCGCGGCGTATTCGCGCAAACGCGATGCAGAATTGCGGACGCGGGACTGGCTGGTGCAACTGTTGTCAGCGAGATTCCAGAGCAAGGTGGATCTGGAAGATCTCCACGTACATGTTTTCCCGCGCATGCAAGTAAGCGGCGAAGGGCTTTCGATTCACTATCGCAACCGTCCAGAGACCACGCCAATGATCCGCATGGAAAAGTTTTCCTTCGAATTGGGATTCTGGGGGATTTTCCGCGCGCCGCATCGAATCAATCACGTTCATATACAGCGGATGGTTATTACGGTTCCACCGCGTGCAGCGCAACCCGGCGATACGACTCCGGTTTCCAGCGAGATTCGCCAGATGCCGCCGGTGACTGTCGCGGAGATCGAATGCGACCGGACGGTGCTACTGGTTTTCTCCAACAAACCGGGAAAGGATCCGCTGGATTGGGATATCCATCGGCTGGTGCTGACAGAAGTAGGATTGAACAAATCGTTTTTCTTTCGTGGGACGCTGACCAATGCCAAGCCGAAAGGCGAAATTGAAACCAGAGGACAGTTCGGTCCGTGGAACATTGATGTGCCTGGGGACACTCCGGTGCTGGGCAGTTACGGATTCGAAAATGCGGATCTCGGGCCGTTTCCCGGTATTGCGGGGATTTTGTCCTCGACTGGAGAGTTCAAGGGGCAACTGAATCGGCTGGAAGTGAGCGGGGAAACCACCACACCCGATTTTTCTCTGGATAACGTGGGCAAGCCAGTGCCGCTGCGTACGGATTTTTCCGCGACGGTAGATGGCACGAATGGAGACACGCTGCTGCATCCGGTGCATGCGCTGCTGGGCGAATCGCTGATGGTGGCGTCGGGCAGCGTGGAAAACGTACCGAAAAAGGGACATGACATTTTGCTGGAAGTAACCACGCCGAAGGCGCGCATTGAGGACATTCTGCAACTGGCAATCAATTCCGATCGTCCGTTTTTGCGCGGGACGGTGGAAATCAAAGCTAAACTGCATCTGCCTCCCGGCACGCAAAAAGTTATTGAGAAAATGATGCTCGACGGAAGCTTTGCGGTAACCAATGCGCGGTGGAGCAACTCCGAAGTACGGCAGAAACTGCAAAGTTTCAGCAGGCACGCGCAAGGACAGCCGGACGACGAAGACGCGGGCAGCGCGGTGACGGATATGAAAGGCGTTTTCGTGCTGAAAGACAGCGTGATTTACTTTTCGAAATTGACGTTTTCGGTTCCGGGAGCGGACGTTGAGCTCGCGGGCACATACGAAATAGGCGGGCGCAAGATTGACATGCAGGGAAAATTGAAGATGCAGGCCAAGCTTTCACAGACGGTGACCGGGGCAAAATCGTTTTTTCTGAAAGCGGTCGATCCGTTTTTCTCGAAGGATGGTGCAGGTACGGTTTTGCCGATCACTATTACCGGGACGGAAGACAAACCGGTGATGGGGGTGACGGTGTTTCACAAGAAATTCGAGAAGCAGATGGGAGCGGGGGCCCAGCAACTTCGTTGACGCGACGATGTTGTGACATGAATCGTCGAGATATGAACAAGCCGCAAGACTCGCCACAGAATGCTCGGAAAATAAAACGAAGGTCAGAAGCAACCCAAGATTGAACTGGGGAAAATTGCGCTCGGAATGACGGGTGCAGGGTGATGGCTGCTGTCTCCACCCGCCAATCGGGAGATTGGCGCTCCCGGGACGCGGGCGACTCTTGCTCATGCAGCTCTCAGGCGATCTCTGAAAGAGCGTCGCGAAGGCGGCGCACTACCCGCTGCTGGCCGACTACGACCATGGTATCGAATAAGGGCGGAGCCACCGCCTGGCCGACGATGGCTACGCGAATCGCGTTGATGAGCAGTCCGGCTTTGACGCCGGCGGCTTCGGCGACGGCTCGGGTGGCGTGATCGCAGGCATCGTGATTCCACTCTGGCAAAGCGGCAAGTGCGTCCGCGACTTTGGCAAGCAGGTCTTTTATTTTGGCAGGCTCTTTCCAGAATTTTTCTTTGGCGGCGGAATCGCGTTCGAAGTGGTCGGTGAAGAATGCGCGGGACCAGGTGGCGAAATCGGGCAGCAGGCGTACGCGCGGGCGGAGTAAGTCCACGGTCTTGGAGAACCATTGGTGGCCAGCTTCGGCGGCCCACTCGTCTTTCCAGAGTTTGCTGTTCTTCAGTTGCGTTTCGACGTACGGGAGAAGCTCTTCGATTGGAAGCTTCTGCAGATATTGCGTGTTGAACCATTCGAGCTTGGGACGATCGAAAACACCGTTGACACGGCTGACGCCTTCCAGAGAAAACTTTTCCAGCAATTGGCTGGTGCGCAAGAATTCTTCGTCGCCGCCGGGAGACCAGCCGAGCAGCGCGAGAAAATTACGGAAGGCTTCGGGAAGAAAACCTTCGGTGCGGTACATGTTGACGTCCGTGGCGCCATGGCGCTTGGAGAGGCGCGATTTGTCCGGACCGAGAATTAAGGGCAGATGCGCGAAAACCGGGATTTCCGCAGCGAGCGCGCGGTACAGCAGGACTTGTTTGGGCGTGTTGGAAATGTGATCGGCTCCGCGAATAACGTGGGTGATGCGCATGTCCACATCGTCCACGACGACGCTCATCTGGTACATGGCCTGGCCGAATGGTTCGTCTCCCTTGCCGGAGCGCATCAGGACGAAGTCTTCGATTTCGTCGTTGGCGAATTCGCGTTCGCCGAACACGGCATCGATAAATTTGGTGCTGCCGCCTGCAGGTACTTTGAAGCGCAGCGCTGGTTTGACGTCAGGCGTGGAGGGCTTGCCATCGCGGCAGGAGCAGCGGGTCACGCGGCGGACTTTTTGCGTTTCAGCGCCGTCCTCTGCGTGATCGCCGCCAACATATTTTTCCGCCGCGCAGTAGCAAAGAAACGCGGAACCATGGGCGAGCAATTTTTTGGCGGCTTCGAAATACAGCGTGGAGCGCTGCGACTGGTAAAACGGGCCTTCGTCCCAGTCCACGCCCAGCCACTGCAAGCCTTCGAGGATTCCGTTGACCAGCTCGGGCTTATTGCGTTCGGCGTCGGTGTCCTCGATGCGCAGGATCATCGTGCCGCCTTTGCCGCGTGCGAAAAGCCAATTAAAAAGGGCGGTGCGGGCGCCGCCGACGTGGAGGTAGCCGGTGGGCGAAGGGGCGAATCTTACACGAATTCCAGAATGAATAGGATGGGATGCATGAGCGGGCATGTGAGATTTGTTGACCTTTGGTCTTTTTTTTGGAATTGTAATAAAACAGTGTAATGGATGCGCGGAACAGCGTCCAACCGCAGTGGCATATCACTTGGCAGCCCTCCTTTGAGATTTCCACAGGCCAGAGGGGAAGCGCTGCTATCACTTACGCACACAGTACTGCGGTACGCTTGCACACTTAAATTTCCCTGACTCATAATCGCAAGTACTTTGTTTTGTGCAGCAACGGTCGGGCAACAGCACACGCCAGTCCTCGGGAAAGTGGCCAGATGCCTGCGTGCTGCACACGCCGGTTCGCGTTGCGATGCGAATCAGGCGCAGCCGTTTGCAAGTTTCGAGACGGAGAAGCGATAGGTCCTTGATTGATTCCGGCCTGATTTCGTTGGCACTACTGGTGGCCACGGCGCTTGTGGCCGGCTACTTCGCGTACGTGTACAACCTGAAGCGCCAGGCGTATCTCCTTTACTGGACGGCGGGCTGGAGCATGCTGGCGCTGCATTATCTTGGCAGCGGGCTAAGTGGAGTTGCCGGCGCGAACGCGGCGCAGAGCGCGATTGGGCAAGGGTTGTTCGCGAGCGCGGGCATTTTCTTTTTTCTTGGCGCGCGGCAGTACGCTCATCGATCGCTGATGTCCGGCGCAGCAATGGGCGTGGGCGCGGCAGTTCTGGCGTGGACCATCGCCAATGCGCTAGGCGTGTTTCCCTTCCCGGTTGTTTTTCTGGCTTTTGCGATCTACTCCGCTGTGGGCGTCGAATTCTGGGTGGAAAGCAGGCTGCAAGAAACGTTGGCGGACTGGATGCTGTCTGTGGTGTTTTTTGCGTGGGCTTCGTTGGGACTGATTTTTTATTTCTTTCAGGCGCGCCTGGACGCGCTGCACGTGGCGCTGGATCCGATTTCCGCGCTACCGGCAACGTTCGCTGCGATGCTGATGGTGATGGCGCTGTACGAAGAAGAAAAGCGCCGCGTCGAACGCAACATGCTGGCGTTGTCGAATTTGAATCTGGCGGCGTCGAGCTTCGCGGGCGGTGAAATTCACCGCATGCTGTCGCAGGCGCTGGACCGGGTGCTGGGCGTGGTGCGTCTGCCGGCCGGCGCGTTGTTTCTGAACCATGGCGATCCGCAGGGGCCGACTTCGGTAGTTGCGGTTGGACTAAAGGATGAATTCTGCCGCCTGGCGCAAGAAGAAGGACTGGACGATTATCTGGTTACGCTGGTGTCGCGGCTTGGCGGTTTGATGGGCTTCCGCGATTTGCGGGATGACTCGCTGATGGCGCTGGAAAAGGAAGATCAGATCCGGCGCTTTCGCAAGCTAGCGCTCGATCATGGCCTGCGCAGCGTGGTTGCAATCAGCCTGCAGGCAAAAGAACAGGCCTTTGGCGTGTTGCTGCTGGGTTCGCCGGACGCGCGGCGATTTACTCCCGCCGAATTGCGTCTTCTGTTGGCGCTGGGACATCAGATAGGAATGGCAGTGGAAAACAGTTTGCTGATTCAGCAGACGTCGCGGCGCTCGGAAGAACTGCACGTGCTGAATGAGATTGGCCGAGCGCTGAGCTCGACGCTGCACAAGGAAGATCTGCTACGCAAGATTTGGGAAGAGTTGCGGCGCTTGATCGATGTGGAGAATTTCTACATCGCGTCGCTCGATACGGTTCGCAATGAAATGCATTTCGATCTGGAAATCATCGACGGCGAACGGCAATCGCAGCGAGTGCGTCCCGCGGGAAATTTTCTAACCGAATATGTGATCCACACAAGGCAGCCAATTTTGATTCGCGAAAAGTTCCTGGAGGAAGCGGAAAAGCTGGGCGTAGAACCTATCCGTAAGCAGGGTTGCTTTTGTTGCGTGCCACTGGTGGCCTATGACCGCGCGATCGGCGCCATGGCCGTGTTTTCTGATGAAGACAAGGCCTTTGACGAAGGTCACCTGGAATTGCTGCGCGTGCTGGCGAGCGAGGCGAGTATCGCCATCGAAAATGCCCGGCTGTTCCAGGAGGAACGAACCAAAGCGCGTCACTTGACGTTACTCAATACGATTTCACGGCATGCCATCGGGACGCTGAATCCGGACGAGATGCTGGCGAAAATGACGGAAGAGCTGGAAAGCGGGCTCACCTACGACCACATTGGAATCGCAGTCCTGGAATATTCCACTCGGGAGCTGGTGATTCAGGCGGAGGCCGGAAATCGCCGTGGCGCACTGGGACAGCGGATTTTGCTGGGCACGGGACTTGTGGGCAATGTCGCGCGCAACGGAAACACGGCGACCTTCCATGTGGGGCAGGCCGCAGATGCCGCTTTGAAGCCGATGATGGCTGATACCGTTTCCGCAGTGGCCTTGCCGATTTTCTTCGCGGAACAGTTGCACGGGGTGTTGTACGTCGAATCTTCGAAAGACATAAACTTCAGCGAAGAAGAAGTTCTGCTGCTCAGCACGCTGGCGGACTTGATCGCGGGCGCTCTGCACAACGCCTTGACCTTCCAGAAAGCGCAGGAGCAGGCCATCACCGACGGCTTGACGGGCGTGAAGACGCATCGCTTCTTCATGGAAGCGCTGTCGGCGGAATGGAAGCGCTCGACGCGCGCCGGCCGCGCCTTCGCACTGGTGTTGATGGATCTGGACCGCTTCAAATTCGTGAATGACTTTTACGGCCACCTGGAAGGCGACCTGGTGCTGCAGCGCGTGGGACACATTCTGGAAGCGAATTGCAGACGCTCCGACGTGGTGGCGCGCTATGGCGGCGACGAATTTGTGATCCTGATGCCGGAAACCTCGATGGAACAGGCACGGCAACTGGCTTCGAAGCTGCGCAGCTGGGTCTGCGCGGATAATTTGCTGCGCGAAAAAAATGTTTCCGCGAGCTTCGGTATCGCTTGCTACCCGTTGCACGGATCTTCACCGCAGGAATTGATTCAGGTCGCGGACGCTTCGATGTACTTGTCGAAGCATCAGGGCGGCAACGCCGTTTCGACCGCGGATCATTTCGATCCGGGCGAAGCGAAAAAATGGAAGAAAGATGTATTGGAAGCGTATCTGGGCGTGACGCTGAAGCGATTGTTCGCTACGGGCCCGGAGGCATTTGAAGAAATTTACCAGCGGCTGAAGCAGTTCACGGAGTCGCTGGCAGCCACGGAGGCCGGCAACGGAATAACGGTTGCTCCAGAAGTGCCGGACAACGTCGGGCCACAGGCATTGCCGCAGGCCGTACTGGACACGGTGACGTCGTTGGCGTTCGCAATTGACGCGAAGGATCACTACACACAGGGACATTCGCAGAAGGTGTCGGCGTACGCCGCTTTGATCGCCGAGGCCATGGAAATGAGCGACGCGGAGATTGACGAAATCCGCCTGGGCGCGGTGCTGCACGACATCGGCAAGGTGGGAATTCCCGAGCAGATTCTGAACAAATCCGGGCCACTAAACCCCGACGAGTGGGAAACCATGAAGTCGCACGTGATTTTTGGCGCGAAAATTCTGGAGCCGCTGACGCCTTTGGCGCGCATTCGCGAAATGGTTCTGCACCACCACGAATATTTTGACGGCTCCGGCTATCCTCATGCCTTGCGTGCGGAAGGCATACCGCTTGGCGCGCGCATCGTCGCAGTGGCCGACGCATACGACACCATCACCAGTGACCGCACGTACAAGAAGGGACGTCCGGCAGACGAAGCGCTGGCGGAACTGGAACGCTGCGCCGACGCGCAGTTCGACGCGCGCATCGTGGAGATTTTTGTGCGCGTGATGCGGCAGCAGGCTAATCCCATCATCGAAGTTGCATCCCTGACGCAAACCAGAGCCAGCTAGGCCGAAGGTTCGCCGGCTCCGGATACTGCTATCCTGTTCGCTTCAGACAGGAGCGACGCAATGCCAACTTCAAGAGTGCAATGGATCGGGGAACAAAAATTCGTGGCCATCAGCCCGTCTGGTCATGCCCTGACGATGGATTCCGACCGTAGTTCAAATACCGGCCCCGGTCCGATGGAGTTGCTGCTGATGGCGCTGGGCGCCTGTACCGCCACCGATATCGTCATCATCATGGAAAAGAAACGCCAGAAACTGGAGTCGCTGGACGTGGTTTGCTCGGGCGAACGGGCCACGGATTACCCGCAAGTCTGGAACAAACTTGAAATTCTTTTCCGCCTGCGCGGCAAATTGGAAGAAAGCGCGGTCGAGCGAGCGATTCAGCTAAGCGAAGAGAAGTATTGTTCGGTGGCGGCAACGCTAAAAAAGTCCGCCGACTTGACGTGGCGCTACCAGATATTGCCGGCAGAAGATTAATCATAAAGCAACAGTACGACTATACGGTTGCGCCAGTTTGCTGCAAAAGATATAAGCAATACATCGCATGGGGCCCTGGATCCGAAGTATTTTGTTTGGGTGGGTGGTTTTGTGTTTCGCCGTGGTGGGAGTGGCTCAGAAAACCTCTCTTCCGCAACCCGGCGGAGGCACGGCTCCACTTGCGCAAATTCCGCGCGTCGGCAAACCGCCCAGGCTTGAAGACTTCCTGGAAAACAAGCCGCGGGAAGCGGAACTTACAGTGGACGATTTCCGGCAGAACGTTCCCGGAGACGGCACTCCGGCAACCGAGAAAACCACCGCCTATCTTTCCTACGATGACAGAAATCTTTACGTGATTTTCGTCTGCCGCGATGATGGACAGGTGCGCGCGCACCTTTCCAAACGCGAGGACGTGCTGCAGGATGACGGCGTCGGCGTCTTGCTGGACACTTTCCGCGATCACCACCGGGCTTACGTTTTTTTTTCGAATCCTCTCGGCGTCCAGCAAGATTCGATCTACACCGAAGGCCAGAACTACGATTATAGTTTTGACACGCTTTGGAAGAACGAAGGCCGCCTTACGCCGGACGGCTACATCGTGTGGTTCTCGATTCCTTTCAAGAGCCTGCGCTTTTCCCATGCGGCGCAGCAGACGTGGGGAGTTGCGCTGTCTCGCGTCATTCTGCGTAAGAGCGAATATGATTACTGGCCGTACCTCACGCAGCGCGTGGAAGGAATCACGCAGCAATTCCAGCCAGTCGGCGGGCTGGATCACGTTTCGCCGGGCCGCAATATGCAGTTCATCCCTTACGGTCTGCTGGCCGGCGATCATTTCCTAAATCAACCGCCGCTGACTTCGGCTGGCCCGCCACCCGCTTATCAGGACACATTCGAACACCGCGCCGGTCTGGACGCGAAATTCGTGGCGAAAGACGCGCTTACCTTTGATGTGACGCTCAATCCGGATTTCAGCCAGGTGGAAAGCGACGATCCACAGGTAACCATCAATCAGCGTTTCGCGGTCCTGTTTCCCGAAAAGCGGCCATTCTTTATCGAGAACGCGGGCTTCTTTCAAACGCCGGTGGATTTATTTTTCTCGCGCCAGATCGCGAACCCGCAATTCGGCGCGCGCATGACGGGGAAAGCGGGAGACTGGACGCTCGGCGCGCTGGTGATAGACGATCGGCAACCGGGGCAAGGACAAATCCCCGGCAGCGAATATGATACCCGCGCGCTTGACGGCGTCGTGCGCATCGCTCGCGAATTTGGCAAGCAATCCTACATCGGGGCTTTCGCTTCGACGCGCGATTTTGCCGACACCAGCAATCGCATCGTCTCGCTGGATGCGCGCCTTAAATTTTCTCCGCATTGGGTCGCCGATTTTCAGGCCACCCACAGCTGGACGCGCCAGGACATCAGTCTGCCGCAGCTCTGTCAACAGTTCGAAGCACCAGCGCAAACTGGCGCTTTACCGGCGAACGCTGCCTCGCAGCAGGGCAACAGCCTGTATGCGGATGTTTCCTACACCGGCCGGAAATTCTATTTCCTCAGCGAATACAACGATTTCTCACCCGGTTTTTGCGCGGAACTTGGTTTCGTTCCACGCGTGGATATTCGCCAAAATTATTCGCTGGCCAGCTATCTCTGGCGCCCTAACCTTCATCCCATTGTGGATTACGGCCCCATCGCCAGCGAGATCATCGACTGGGATCACAACAACGTGCTGCAAGACTGGACGGCCGCGTTGGGCTGGCAGCTGGACCTGACGCGCAACTCCACTTTTACCCTCAGCCGCGGCGAAGGTTACGAATTATTCGACAATATTCCGTTCCGCAAGCACAGCACTTCCGTTTACGGCACTTCCGCCATCTATAAGTGGCTGGCCCTCACCGCCCGCTTCACCAGCGGCATCGGTGAAAACTATTTTCCCGGCGACGGACTGAAACCCTTCCTCGGAAATGTCAAACGCCAGAACCTGGGGCTTACGGTGCGGCCCTCGGCGCGATTCCGCGTCGACGAGACTGCAATTTATTATCGGCTGGGCACGCGCGAGGGCTCGACTCCGGCGGGTTTCCGGCCCGGCCAATCCATCTTCAATAATTATCTGCTGCGCACGAAGGTGAACTATCAGTTCAGCAAGGAATTGTCGCTGCGCGTGATTGTGGACTACGACGCCACCCTGGCCAACAATCAGCTTCTGAATTTGCAGACCAATCTCGCGAGCTACGGCGGCGGGCCGATTCCTCCGACCAAACAATTTCCGACTGACGTTTTGCTGACCTATTTGTTGCACCCCGGCACCGCAATCTACGTGGGCTACAACAGCGGCCTGAATAACCTGGCGCTCGATCAAACGATTCCGACCCCATCGGTTTTCTACCAGGGCAGTCCTACCAACCGCAACAATCAGTTGTTCTTCGTGAAAGTCAGCTATCTTTTCCGCTTCTGAGATTCTGCTTGTGACATTCGGCGCGCAACTCTTGTGCGCGATGCGCGGCATCGCATAAACTTCTTTTTCCTTTGTTTCACTGGCGAATCCTGCAAGGGGTGTTATGTCGCATCGCATCGCAGCGAAGATTACAGGAGTGGCCGGGTTCCTGCCGCCGAGAGTGATGAGCAACGCGGACCTGGAAAAAATCGTGGACACCAACGACGAATGGATCCGCACGCGAACCGGCATCCGGCAGCGTCACGTCGTGGACAAGGGCATGGCGTCCTCGCATATGGCGACTGCAGCCGCCAAGGAGTTGCTGGCCAAGACCAACACCGATCCTGCAGACATTGACATGATTATCGTAGCCAGCGTCACGCCGGACATGCTTTTCCCAGCGACCGCGTGCCTGGTGCAGGACCGCATCGGCGCAAAAAAAGCCTGGGGTTTCGATCTATCCGCTGCTTGTTCCGGATTCGCTTACGCGCTCACGGTTGGCGCGCAGTTCGTCGGCTCTGGCGCACACAAGAAGGTGCTGGCCATCGGCAGCGATACCATGACTTCGATTCTCAATTATCAGGACCGCGCAACCTGCGTGCTGTTTGGCGATGGAGCGGGCGCAGTTCTACTTGAGCCGGCGGCTGATGGCGAAGGCATTCTTGATTTCGAACACGATGTGGATGGGTCAGGCGGTCAATACTTGTATATGCCCGGCGGCGGATCGCTGAACCCATCGACGCACGAGACCGTAGACAATAAAATGCATTACGTTCACCAGGAAGGCTCGGCCGTTTTCAAGTACGCCGTGCGCCGCATGGCGGAGCTGGCCGCGCACATGGTGGAACGCAACGGCCTCAAGAGCGAGGACATCGCGCTGGTGGTACCGCACCAGGCAAATCTCCGTATCATCCGCGCCATGCAGGAGCGGCTCGGGCTACCGGACGAGAAAGTCATGGTTAATATTGATCGCTACGGGAACACCACCGGCGGAACGATTCCGCTGGGGTTGCGCGACGCCGTGGACCAGCAAAAATTGAAGAACGGTGACTTGGTTCTGCTGATGGCTGTGGGCGCTGGGTATACAACCGGCAGCGTGCTGCTGCGCTGGGCTTATTGAGACTACCTCCAAAAAAACAAAAACGGGCTTTAGCAGGAGCGCATCGACGCAGCTAGCTCGAGGTTAGCCTGCAGGCGGCGGTCGATTTGCACCGCGGCGTAACGCGCACAGAGAATGCACTCGCTTTCGGCCCAGTTGGCCAGTGCGGCGACCCGGCCCGAGGCCAACATTCCAAGCGTGTGGCAGAATTTGAAGTATAGAGGCACCAGACCGAGGCCGGATGACTTGGCGCAGAGGTCCGGGGTCAACTGGTGGAGTTGCGCAAGCGAGCGGTAATCGTCGCCGCATAGCGTTCCGGTATCGACGTTAGCGGCAGCCAGCACTTGGCCGGAAACAGGCTGCGCGGCAATTCCAACGACGATAGCACGCCAATAAAACGCTCCGAATTGGGCGAGTGCCACGATCGAAATTGCGAGTATGAGTGCAGAGAACATGGCTTGGCTCTGGAGGCAGTTTGCTGGCGGCGGCTGTAATGCGCTATAGCTAGGAAGTACTATCGGACTGGTCCTTTGCGGCGTAACCGATTGAGAACAAACGCGCCTGGCGAATCCGGGCGTCGGAGGGCGAATGCGAATCAGGCTCGGCGTGAGGATGGTACTCATGGCGTTTGCGGGGATTGGGCTTGCAGGCAGTTTGCTGGACGGAGGCACTGCGAATCGGCTAAACCTAATAAATGCAGGCGCTTCCAGTGAGTCAGACGGGGCTATCCGTGCAGTTTTGACCTCCCAACAGGCGGCTTGGAACCGTGGGGACATTCCCGCTTTCCTGGAGAGCGGCTACTGGAAATCACCTGAGCTGACCTTTGCGGGCAGCGATGGAATCGTCCGTGGGTACGATGGCCTTCTTGAAAGGTATCGGCAGCACTATCCGGACAAAACGGCGATGGGCGAATTGCAGTTTTCAGGCTTGGAGATCCGGCAATTAGGTTCCGAAGCCGCCCTCGTTCTCGGTCACTGGCACCTAAGGCGGCAGAGCGATGAGGTGGGAGGCGTTTTTAGCTTGGTGTTTCAGCGATTTCCCAGGGGATGGCGCATTGTACATGACCACACCAGTGCACAAAAGCAGACACCGTGAAAAGAATACAGTAAACATTGTAAGCCATACAGATGCATGGGGTTACGCTCTTTGAAGATGGGCACTTTATGGCATGAAGTCGGAAAAAGATTTCTGGCTGCTCTCTGACGGCCACCTGTAAGTCATTGAAAATAAACAACAGAGCTTGATTCCGATTTGGAACGATACCTGCACGACAAATGCCTGTACGAGAGTACAGGTCTCGGTTGTCCAGATCACTCCGCAGGCTGGGCGCAACGAGAAGAGCCAGAGGAGAACTATGCGTAAGATCATTTCGGTTGCGGGGATGGTCCTTTTTGTTGCTTTGCTGTTGGTTCAACCGGCCAAAGCAGACAATTTCGATACCTTTACTTTCACCTCGAGCGGCGCAAGTATCAGTTTTACGCTGCCTGCGACGCTAACCCCCTCGAACGTGGGTCGGAACGGACTTATCAATATTGCGAATGTTTCAGGAACCTACGACGGAGGGAGCTACACGTTTAACACCGTGCAGCTTGGACCGCTGGGCTACATGGGAGCCACGAATTACGCGGCAACCGGGAGCATGACCAAATCTGTCGAATTTGTCGCTCCAGGACTTTTCACCATGAATTCCGATGGCACCATCACTATAAATCCAGGCGTCTACCATCTCGGTTCGGCGACTTTGACGGTTGTCGATCCTCCAGGCGGTACAGTGGGCACTCCGGAACCTGCTTCGTTGATCCTGTTGGGCTTCGGCGGGCTGGCACTTGGTGCACTTCGTCGTCGCAAAGCTAGCTAAGCAAAGTTTTAAGAATTAAGCATCCAGAAGGCGCTCTCGCAGGTGAGAGCGCCTTTTTTGTTTAAGACCCGCTTGCGGTATCGGCGCTCGTGCTAGCTTGAACTGCGAGCACAGAGGCCGGCATGACAGCAATTTTGTGGACGTTTTTTTACTGGGCGTGGGTGGCGTCAGAGGTAGTGATTGCGGTAGCGACGCGGACTGGTAAAAGCGGCGGCAAAGTACGCGACCGCGGGTCGCAGCTGATTTTGTGGATGGTGATCGTAGTTTCGGTCACGGCGTGCGAGTGGATGCGACAAATCATGCCGGCGAATATGTTTGGCGGGGCAGCGTGGCTGAAAACGGCGAGCGTGGTGGTGCTGGCCGCGGCGCTGGCGATTCGATGGACAGCGGTGTTTACGTTGGGAAAATCATTCAGTGCAAACGTGGCGATTCGCGAGTCGCAGAGGATGATGCGTAGCGGACTGTATCGGATGGTACGGCATCCTTCTTACTTGGGTTTGCTGATGGTGTTTGTGGCGATTGGAATTCATTCGCGGAACTGGATCAGTTTTGTAGTGGCGATTGTGCCGACGACGGCGGCGCTAATTTATCGGATTCAGGTGGAGGAAATGGCGTTGCGGGAGGCATTCGGAAAGGAATACGTACAGTACTGCAGGGTTACAAAGAGGCTGGTTCCCGGAGTGTATTAAGGAATCGCCCAAGCGAGCATTAGAGAATGTCGAGGATTTCTTCGTAGCGCTTGAAGGGAGGAATTAGATAGGCGCCAGCGAGTTCGGTGCGCGACCAGGCGAGCATCTGCCGGGCTACTTCGAATCCGCGATCGCGGGCCGCGGTTCCAGCGGCTTCAAGAGATTCCAGGAGCGATTCTGGAATCACGATTCCAGGTACTTCGTTATTGAGGCGCAACGCCTGTTTGTAGCTGTTGAGCGGCCAGATTCCGATCAGCACGGGAATAGGAGACTTTCCGCCAAGCTTTTTGACAAAGGCCAGCCAGTGCTCGGGATCGAAGAGCGGCTGAGTCATGGCGAAGTGCGCGCCAGCTTCGATTTTGGCGCGGAAGCGAGCGATTTCATCCTCGAGATCGTCCGCGACGGGATTGACAGCGACGCCGATGGTGAAATTGGTTGCGCCGCCGAGCGTTTTGCCGGACCAATCCGTGCCTTGATTGAGACGGTGAAGAACTTTTACCAGGCCGACCGAATCCACTTCGTAAACACCACTGGTTTCAGGATAATCGCCGACAGAAGGCGGATCGCCGGTGATGGCGAGCACATTGCGGACTCCGCCTACGGTCCACGCACCAAGCAGAGCGGCTTGCAGGCCGATGATATTTTGATCGCGTGTGGTGAGATGCGGGATGGTTTCGACGCCGCGGGCTTCAAGGGCGCCGGCGACGATGAGCGCGTCCATGCCGACTCGAGCCATGGCGCCGGAGTTGATGTCAATGGCATCGACTTTGCCGGACGCCATGATTTTATCCACTTGCTCGTACACGCGGTCGAGCGCAATGCCTTTGGGTGGGTCGATTTCCACGCTGACCTGAAATTTTCCGGCTTGGATATTTTTCCAGAGCTTGCTTTCTGGAGCTCGTTCGATAAGCGGCGCCGGTTTGGCGACAGTCTCGATGATTGCGGCGGAAGTGTGCGCCTTTGTGGGGCGAAGAGATTTGACGGCGTCGGCCATGGCGCGAATGTGCGCGGGCGTGGTGCCACAACAGCCGCCGAGAATGCGTACGCCAGCGGCGGCAGCCTCGCGCGCGAAAAGAGCGAAATATTCCGGCGAAGATTTTGGATAGACGATGCGATCGCCTTCGCGCTTCGGTAAGCCGGCGTTGGGCATGCCGCTGACGCGAAGATCGTCAATCGAAGTAAGTTGCTGGAGGATTGGAAGAAGCGCTTGAGGACCGATCGTGCAGTTTGCTCCGATAACCTGAACATTTTTATTTTTGAGCTGAGCGGCAGCGTCGACCGGCCGCAAGTCGCCATAGGCAGTGCCATCTTCGGCGTACGTAAGCTGCGCGATGACGGGGAGCAACGAGAAGGAACGAATGGCGTCAACGGCGAGAAGGATCTCTTCGATATAGGTAAAAGTCTCGAGAATGAACAGATCCACGCCGCGCTCTTCGAGAGCCTGCGCTTGTTCGAGAAAATAAGAAACGATTTCCTGCGGCTCCGGGTGGCGAGCTTGCACGCCTAGTCCGAGCGGCCCGATGGAGCCAGCAATCAAAACTTCACGGGCAGCGGCTTCCCGTGCTTCGCGGGCAATTTTGACGCCGCGTGAATTGAGGCGCTGGACTTCATCGCCCAGGCCGAGATGCGCTAGCTTGAAGCGATTCGCTCCGAACGTGTTGGTTTCGATGATTTGCGCGCCGGCTTCGATGTAGGCCTGGTGCACGCGGAAGACGGCTTCCGGTTCGATCGAGTTAAGTTCGTCAAAGCAGCGCTGAGCGCCGACGGCTTCGTGCAACATGGAACCCATCGCGCCATCGGCGATGAGAATCGAGTCCTTGATCCGTTCGTTGAAATCGAGAATCTTCACAATACGTCCGCCGGAAAATAAATTTAACGTGCAGCTGCCGGTGCTTAGCGCTTTTGTTCCATGAGGCTTGCGACGGTGCTCATCAGATCGTACTTGGTTAGAATTTCGAAGCGCGTTTCGTCCATCTCGACGAACACCGCGGGATTTTCGTGGCTGAGAATGTAGGTAACGCGTTCGACGGGAGCGGACCTGGAAACTTTAGGCAGCGGTTTGCTCATGACTTCGCGAATGACCAATTTGCGCAAATCCTTTCCTTGCAACGCGAGCGTAAGAATTTGGTCTTCGTAGACGGTGCCGATCAACGCAGTTTCCTCGAATACCGGAATTTGCGAAATATCCTGCTCCTGCATGGTCTTCAGCGCGTGAAAAACGGTTTGATACGGGCGGACGATGACCAGATCGCGGACCTTGCCGGATTTGTGTTTGGCGTTGACAACTTCGCCGGCGGTAATCGCCACGGCTGAATCAACGTAACCGCGCTCGCGCATCCATTCTTCGTTATAAACCTTGCTGAGATAGCGCATGCCAGTATCGGGCATGAACGCGACAATGTAGGCTTTTTCGTCGAGGTTTTTTGCCAAACGCAAAGCCGCGGAGAGACATCCTCCGCCACTGCCTCCGGTGAAAATGCCTTCCTGTTTGACCAGACGCCGGGCGACGACGAAACATTCTTCGTCATTCACCTGGATAACATCATCGAGAATTTTCATGTCCATGGTGCTTGGGAAAAAGTCCTCGCCGATTCCTTCGACGACATAGGTGCGCGCTTTGCCGACTTGGCCGGTTTTGTTAAATTCGTAGTAGAGCGAACCTTCCGGATCGACGCCGACAATCTGAATCGCAGGATTTTTTTCCTTAAGAAATTTTCCGGCGCCACTGATGGTGCCGCCAGTGCCCATGCCGCAAACGAAGTGCGTGATTTTTCCTTCGCTGTCCTCCCAGATTTCCGGGCCGGTGGTCTGGTAATGAGCGGCCGGATTCATGGGATTGTCGTACTGATTGGGATAGAAGGAATTCGGGATATCGCGAGCAAGCTTTTTGGCGACAGAGTAGTAGCTGCGCGGGTCGGCAGGTTCGACGGCGGTGGGACAAACGATAACTTCGGCGCCGAGAGCCTTCAGTAGATCCACTTTTTCCTTCGACTGCTTGTCGGTGATGGTAAAAACCATTTTGTAGCCGCGAACCGCCGCCACCAGGGCGAGTCCCATGCCCGTGTTACCGGAGGTGCCTTCGATGATAGTGCCGCCGGGCTTCAGCAAACCGCGCTTTTCCGCGTCGTCAATCATCGTGATGCCAATGCGGTCTTTCACCGACCCGCCGGGGTTGGTGTAGTCGGCCTTGACGTACATTTGCGGTTTCAGGCCGTGATTGATGCGATTGAGCCGCACCATCGGCGTGTGGCCGATGGCTTCCAGAATATTATTGCAGCGCATGTGGTGTATTTTCCCGGCTTTCGTCGGTGCGGCGCTGCATCAGCAAAGCGGCAGCGCCATGTCATACTCAGTTTAGCATGCGCCTTAGAATGGCCGCAGGGAGCGGTGCCAAACCAAGAACGCGGGAGCTGGCGATGGAACGAAAAAACATTTCAAGCGGCACAAGTTGGGAGCCGATCGTGGGCTATTCGCGAGCAGTGCGCGTTGGGAGCGCAGTCTATGTTTCAGGAACCACAGCAACGGGCGCGGACGGGAAAATCGTGGGGATTGGTGACGCGCACGCGCAGACCGTGCAGACGATTCGAAACATTGAAGCCGCGCTAGCGAAGGCGGGAGCGACTCTGGCCGAAGTGGTGCGAACGCGTATTTTCGTTACCAACATCGCGGAATGGGAAAAAATCGCGCGAGCACATGGAGAATTTTTTGCGGCGATCCGGCCGGCAACCAGCATGCTGCAGGTGAGCGCTCTGATTTCACCGGAAATGCTGGTGGAGATTGAGGCGGATGCAATTCTAGAGAGCCGAAGTTAGGGATTAGCATCGGCAATTTTGCCCTTACCAGTCCACTAGACCGCGCTCCAGGGGTACGCCCAGCTTTGCGGCCACCCGATAAGCATCAACTGTCTTATCGCGTAGCGTCAGGTCGCGCGTGCCTCTAGACTGCACGGCGACAGGTTCACCGAGCGCCGCAAGCTCATTCCGTAATTTTTGCATTAGCTCGGAATGATCGTTTGGTCTTCCGAACGGCGAGCCGGTAAGGCCCAGGCCCTGAATCGCGAGGGCCCGATAATGACCAGGCGGTACGGCCAGAATCTGCAAAGTCGGATTGTTGCGATCTCCAAATGCCGTGCTGCGGAACAGGCGCAACTGAGCTGTAAAATCCAACCCCGGCTCCGCGTTCGCGATAGCTTGAGCGGATATCGGATCGGGGAAGAGCACAACTGCCGGATCTGGGTATTTCGATTTGCTGCACGTCTCGGTGACCGACGGCTCAGCCATCGGCAACGAAATGTCGGGCAGGACTCGCACATTCACTTGTCCCGAATCACCACTTACCTCGACTTCGAGTTTTGCTGAAGCCGCTGCGGCTAAGTGGAAGTAGCGTCTTTTGATTTCGCGGCCGTCCAACTTCACCGATCGGATGTAGAGTGGCGCGCGCAGATCGAGATTCACTTCGTAATCGCCGACATCCTCTGGACCGATACTAAAGCTGCCTTCCTTGGATAGGGTGGCCGAAAATGGCGCGCGGTATTCGCGCGGAACCAGCGTGATCCTCTGTTGAGCGGTATCGAAATGATTCTTCCACTGTTCGGGCAGGTGAGTGAAATGAACGGTCCCGGTGACAGTAGGCAGCGGTATCGGCGTAATGGAGACTTCCGCTATTCCATCGCGAATATCGATTTTCTGCGAGGCGAGCAGGTGTGACACAGGCCCGTACGGTCCTGACCAGGTCATCGGCTCGGGTCCATACGCACTATGCATTTCCAGGACGAATCGTCCGCCAGGGACGTTGTCGAACGAGAAGCGATACTGCACATCCAGTTTCGCCGATGCCAGAAGCTGCTGTTCTCCCGAGGGACGCAGAGCAAGAAGCAATACCCAGAACCGATCGCCGATCGCGGCCGGAAGATCGCCGGTTACCCTGCCACTGAAAGAATGAGTTCTTTTATAATTCGGTGGCACGGCCAGGGTCAGCTCCGGACTCTTGCCGCAACCCACATCCGCTCCGGCGTGCACGACTACAGGTGTGGCAGTGGCAAGGGTGCCGTCGGGCGAGAAGAAAACGATTCGGTTCACATCGAGCGGTGAACCAAGAAAATATTCTCCTGGAGATACGCCATCCATCCGGAAACGGCCGTTGGTATCCGTGAATAATTGAGATTCTCCGGTTTGATCTCCGTAAACATTTCCGCCGTGGTTCCATACCAGGAAAATACGCGTGCCGGCTTGCGGTCCGCCGTCCGGAGCGGTCACTTTCCCGCAGATAGCGCTTAACCTCGCTGGGGAAAACGTCAAATTCTTGATCCGCGCGCCACGCGTCACCACGATCGGCGTTCCACGCTCGCCTGCTTCGATCGCGCCGTATTCGGTCGTTAGGATGCCCTTGCCTTCGGCACGCAAGGAATAAACGCCGGGATCGACCGCTTCGAATCGGAAGCTGCCGTCATCATCGGCATTCGCTCGATATTCCCCCGAGGCGTTCGAGTTGTAGCGCGCCGATCGTAGTTTTAACGTGGTGCCAGCGCTGTTGTTCGTTAGCACTCGTCCGGCCACGCTGCCCTTGGGCCGCGTCCACCCAACCTCCCAACGCGGCTCTCGCCGTAACTCTGCAGAGAGATGCCCCGCGGCATTTTTCAGGTCGCCGCTTATATGGATCACCATGGTTATTGGCAGCGCCTGCGTTACGGTGAACTTGCGTCCGTCGATTGGCTTGCCATCCAGCAAAATCGAACCCAAGAAAAAGGACTCGCGCGCTAATGGTCCGACCATAATCGTGTACTCTCCGGGTGCAACGTTGCAAAAATGGAAGCGGTTCTTGTCGTCCAGTTCTACCGACTGAAACTGGCCATCCCCTTCCCGCAAGATACTCACCTGCACGCGTGGGCCTCCGGCGGGACAACTTGCGTTGTGCGTCATGCCTGGCACCTCGCCGGAGATTGAGGCCATGGCGCGTGCAGTCAACTCGACTCCGTCAATTGCAGCCGAGGACACTTCAATGTTGCGGGTATCGAAAACGACTTTGTGCGTTGGGCCTTCCTGCCAAGGCGCGATTTGCTGCGCGTCGGTCAACACAACATCGTAGTTTCCCGGGCACACGGTGGCGCTGAAGTTGTCGCCGGACTTGTAAAAGTCATTCACGTTCGACGCGATGATTGCCGCCATCGTTCCACCTGTGGGATTTGTCGCAAGGAACTGGACTTTGTACTTCGTACTGTCATCGCCAGGTGCGGACGCGATGCGTCCGGACACTTTTGTCGGGTGGCATCCAGTGTATTGCAGGGGAATTTCGAGGTTGCACGACGCGGGAGTGTCAGGGCCCACGACAATGGGCTTTGCAGGGTTGAAACTGAATGATCCTGGATAGTAGGTTGTGTAACCCGCCACGTAGTAGGAGCCCGGCGGCAAGTCCGCGATGAAAAAACTGCCATTCGCTCCCAAGTGGGGGATGAATTTTTCCGAAAGCGTTGCGAACTCCGGGTCATATCGGTAAACGTTCACCCAGGTGTCGTCCTTTGCAGCTCCGTTCTCCGTCACTCGCCCGCACACTGAAAAACTTCGCGCTACTGAAAGTACCACGCCTTTGCGGCTTTCGCCTGCTCGCAACGTGATGCGTTCAGGTACGGGAATCCTGAAACCATTTTCATCCGTCTCCAACTGGTAGGCGCCAGGCTGGATTTGTGCGAAATGAAAGCTGCCGTCGTTCGCCGCAGTTTCTTCATAACCGTCGTAGTAGCGCACCGGATTTCCATCGAGCGCCCGCAGGTGCAGAACCACCGGAGCGCCGTCCGCGCCTTTTACCACGCCAGATAACTCTGCGGTCGCTTGGTTTTTTCCCTGCGCGCTTGCATCCGTGGAGACTGTAAGCGCTGATACAACTAAGGAAAAAAGCGCCACCGAGCGAATAAGGAGGTAGGCAGCCATCGCGCTCTCCCTACCAACGGGCGCGAATGCGGTACTTCAGGACGGATGTTCCATTTGCTGCGACCGGCACATTGAATTGCGCGGCCCACGCCGCTGTTTTCGTGTACTTGTAACTGGAATTGACCATTTCCCAGTCGCCGCCGATCGGCTCATTCACTTCAACGGCAATCGGCGTTTCCTTGTGATTGCGCAGCGTGATTTCAAATTCCATTTCCCAGGTGTGAGTGTCCACGCGCTTGTAATCGGTCTGTTTGCGTTCGCTGATGACGTCGAACGCGTTGCCGATGTGAATGCTGAGCATTTCGTCCTTCGGCGTGTGATCAATGCGATCTTCGCCGACGAAGAGAATGTTGCCTTTGGAATCTTTCTGATAGACGCGGACGTTTCCGGCGGGCATGGGCATCCCGAGGCCTGATTTTTCGTCGTTCTTGAATTTGTAAAACACCATCACGTTGTCTTTCATGGGTGAACCGGGATTTTGCTGATTGTGGTAGTAAAAATTCTGCCCGTTGACCACGAAATGTTTTTCGACCGGAATGCCGCTGCCCTGCAGCAAGCTGACCTGCTTGGTTTCCTTATCCTCGACGGAAGTCTTGCGCCCCAGCGTGTAGAGGTGATATTCGCTGAAATTTTCTTGCGCGAATTGTTCTGCACGCACAGCCTTTGCCATGGCCATATCGCGCGCCATCGGCGCAGCGGCCGGCGGCTGGATGCGGTTGAGGTCGCCGGCTACCAACTGCAGCCGTGCGTTGTGAAAAGCGGTGCCGCTGTTGTTGACAAGTGTCACCCAGCCATCCAGGTCCGCGGCCTTATCCTCGCGCCCCACCGTGAGCACATAGTCCGAATTCCAGGAAAGATTGCCTGCAAGATACGAAGCTTCGATTTGCTGTTTGCGCGAACCGGAATTTTCCAGCGACATCAATAGAGTGGGCCGGTCGAACAGATTCGCAGGCACCTCCGGGAAACGATAGGTCTCGCCGTACATGCCGGTGACGATGTCGTTGCCAATTTTCCAGACTGGGCCGTTGTTGTCGGCGAGCAAAGTGGCCTTAATGTCTTCGCGCTTGGTGGTTCCGTTCTCCATGTACGATCGCGTCAGCGTAACTTCCCGTCCGACATATTTGTGAAGCAGTTTTGCCGGCTCGAGCAAATCGTATTCATAGTTTTGTTCGATCACGTTTAGCTTGTCCGGTTCGTTGAGCGAGCGGAAGTGGACCGTGGCGGGATTGACGGTGGCGGCGATGTCCATCAGCTTCAGGCGGAACGGGCCGTTCGGGACAGTGAGATTGCGCACATCGCGAACCAGCGCGATGTTGGAGTTATAGACCGTGACCGAGAGGTCTGTCTGGTCGTTGAGAGTTGTAGCTGTGCCTTGGCCGCTCTCCCGTGTCGCTTCTTTTTCCTGACGGTTCGCGCCCGGCTTGCCGCGCGGCGCTGCATATAAGGCCGCAGTTCCCGCTAATAGCACTGCCGCTGCGCCTAAACTCCATATCGGACGTTTCATTCCGAAGATCGCTCTGCGCACCATTGATTCGCTCCTTTGCAAACTTGCTGTCTGGAGTTAGAACGTTATCGAGAGCTTTTCTTGCGCAACGGTCCGGGGTTAGTTTTCCGGCTTCTTTTCCCAGGTCTTGCCGCCGTCGGAGGTCTGATAGGTCGCCTGACGCGGTACGTCCCAGATGGTAGCGTGTTTTCCATCGCTGCCCAGCACTCCGCCCAGATCGCCTGCGATCGGCGTAACGATCAGTCGCCAGTGTTTGCCGCCGTCCGTTGTGTGCAGCAGCGTGCCCGCCGCGCCGGCAATCCAGCAAATGTTTTTTGCCGGCGCTGAGCCGCTCGTAAGATTCGCAGTCACTGGCATTTCTTGCGATTTCCACGTTTTGCCGCCATCGCCGGAGTGCGCAATCGTTCCATGTTCGCCAAACCTCCAGATACTTTTTCCGTTCGGCGCGACCACCATGCGTGGCGGCAGCAGCGCCAGATCGCTTACGTTTCTCGACGACATCGGCAGGTTGGCTGCTTTTTTATCCAGTGGCGAAACCTCAACGGTTTGGTTGGAGCTTTCGGGAGCCGCCGCTGTAACGGTTACCTGTTGTGATGAGGATGCCGGGGGCGGAGGAGCAGGCGAAGATGGCGAAGCCGCTGGCGCACCGGTTGCGGCGCCGCTGGCTTGTCCCTGCAGGGACTGCCTTTGTTCGGCATCGCGTTCTTTCTGCATGGCGCCCGCCACGACGGACTTGTCGGCGGCTACCCCAGTTTTCGCTTTGCCTCCATTCTTTCCGTCTTCCACGGCAGAAACCCGCCCACCGGATTGCGCCACGTTTGCGTTCGCCCCGACCATTGGCGCGGACGAGGGGGCCGGCGGAACCGACTTCTTTTCCTGTTTGGAATCCTTGGGTGGCTCGGCTTGGCTGCGCAAACGTTTCAGCTCGTCAAGCAAAACCCCCGGGACGGGTTGAGCTGACTGCTGTCTCGACGAGTGTGCGGCAAGATGGTCATCGTCCGGTTTCGGCGCAACTGTTGGCGGCGGCTGCGGCACTTTTTGCGGCACTGCGGGAAGCGCATAAGAATCACGGGCGCGCGCGTTGTCCTCGCGGTTCTGGGCGATTTGTGTGGCTGGTTCAGCGCGTTTCGCCGGCGAACGAAAATCGCGAAAGCTGAGATAAAGCAGCAGCCCCGCAGCAATCGCGCCCGCGGGAGCAGCCCAGCGCAGCAGCCACTTTTTCTTCGTTGGAAAATGCGCCACCGCGGATTCAGCTCTTTTTGGCGTGCGAGTGGCATCTTTGGGTGCAGAAGCGTCTCGAGAAGCTTCACCATTTTTTGCGCGCGCTACCGCTCCGGCATCGACCAATGGATCTTCCTGATTTCGCGATTCGCTGACGCTTTGCGTAGCCTCAAGCTGCGCCAGAATTTCCTGGCAACGCGCGCACCACGCAGAATGTTTTCTCGCCGCAGACGTTTCTTCCGCGGAAAGCGAGCCTTCGTGATAGGCCGCCAGCGTTTCGGCGTCCGGACACGCGGAATCGTCACCGGCACCGCCGCGTAGATGCCGCGCTAGCGCCTTTTCAAAGAGACGATCGCGATCTTCAGCAGGCATACACCACTCTCACGTTGGAACGCAATGCCACCAACTTCTTGCGAAAAAGCTTGCACGCCATCATGGCTCCAGAATCCGATCCGGGCCGGAACGCGTTTCCGGCTTCCGCGATTCGAACAGCCGATCGAGATCAATCGCCGCGTCCTCGGAAGCGTATTGAATGCACAGCGCGACCTGCGCATCGTCCATGCCGGGCGCCCTCGCGCCATCTTGCGCAACGGCCCCTCCATTGCTTGCAGTTTTCCCCGCGCGCAGCAGTCCTTCGACAGTTCCTCGCAACTCGCGGCGAACACGCTCCAGGTTTCGCGAAACGCTGGATTCGTGTTCGCCGAGCGCGCGGCCAATATCGGCGAGCGTACGATCTTCCGCATAATAAAGCCGCAAGCGATCGCGATCCCGCGCATCGAGCGATGCCAGGGCCAGAGTCAACGCCTCTCTGAATCTCCGCAAGTATGTTTCACGGTGAGGATCGGATGGAATTTCCGCTACGCTCAGTTCTGGCACGCGACGCGTTTCACCGTCTTCGGCGCCTTCGTCCAGCGAATCGAATTTCTTTTCGGCGCGAATGGAATCGATGTGCCGTTGCGCAAGCACCGCGCGCAGCCACGTTTTCAGTGAACTTCGCCCGTGAAAATAACGAAACAGCGAACGGCCTCTGGCCTTGCCTCCGGACATTCCGTAAAGGTCGGCGAAGAGCGAGTCGGCAAGATCAGTCGCTGCGGGGTCGGCAATCGGCCGCCGAACAATAGCCGCAGCCGCGGCGCGGAGGTAACTTCGGTACTTCGCGACGAACTCGTTCCAGGCATTTTCCGAGCCCTCCGCGCAAGCGCATGACAGCACCAGATCTTCCATGTGCAGCGACGCAAAATATTCCTGGATTTTTTCCGCGCCAGCCGCAGATTCGCCGAATCGTTTTGCGGCGCTGCGTGTCAGCGCGGATTGCAATGATTGGAATGAAAGATGCCAGCGGTCCGCTAGCGACTCGGCAAATAGCTTCCGTGCTATGGCATCGCAGGCCTCCGGAAGACGCCACTCGCGCCGTTCGCCACCTCCGGAATGTTCAGCCGCTCGGTCCATTAAAATTCATTAGGGTGGCAAGCCCGCCGTCCGCATGTGCGGTAGCAAGAAAATTGTAAATTTCGCCGTAATTTTCGGACAACCCGCAGGCACCACCTAGGTATAACCCTGCATCCTAGAGCATAGCCCTGCAGGTGCAAGTAGCATACGGTACAGTAAATCACGGGTTCCCAGAACCCTACTTTGCGGTATCCTAACCTTAAGCCCCCAGCCCGCAACTGCCAGCGCCTCGCCGGGTTATCGAGAGGGGTGATTTACCGAACGCTCGCAAACAGCATTAGCGACTTCGCGTCTTTGGTACGAAAGTCCTATTCGAGCAAATCCAGCCTCATTAGTACGCTAGTACTGTGAAAGCGAACGTCCGGTATTTCCGATAAGAAACCGCCGGTTTTCCAGGCGGCCTTGATCGTAGCGGACCAAAACTATCACTGAGGCGGCAAACCGGATGACAACAATGATTTCAGAACGACCAATCAGCAAGACCCGGCTAGGCGTTGGACTTGATTCGTCTGCTCGCCGCGCCCCCTCCGAGCCCCAGGCCTGGAAGAAAAATATCGGAACCAAGCCAATCCCGGCGCGTCTGGCTTTATTGCCGGACGGCGAATCACGCATGAAGCGGGTTGGCATCAGCGCAATTCTGCAGATTGTGTTCGTCGGTTTTATCCTTATTATTCCGCTGGTCTTTCCGCAGCAGATGAAGACGGCTCTGAAATACTCTTACACCGAAATTGCGCAGCCCATCACCGAGATTCCGGTTGCGCCGCCGCCCAAGCCACCCAAAATTGTAAAGACGGAGACACCGCCTCCTACGCCACCTCCGGTTGAGGCAAAACTCAACCCCGTGCAGCCGCACATTTTCCTGACGCCGAAGGTCATTCAGCCCAAAGTACGATCGGTGGACGCCAAAGCGCCGGAGCTGAATCCGGTCTTCGAAACGGCCAAGGTGGATACAACTCAACCGAACCAGCCCAAGCGCCCCAAGGAAGAAGTGAAAGTCGGCACGATGAGCAGCGGCAATGCGACGCCGGCGACGGTAAAGGCTCCGGTTGAAAAAGTGCAGACAGGCGGATTCGGCGATCCTAACGGACTTCCTGGAAAAGGCAATCCCAATGCGCACCTGATTGTGAACGCGTCGGGATTGAACACGCTCCCTAACGGACCGGGCTACGGCAACGGCACTGGAGGCGATAAAGGAATTCGCGGTACGGTGGCGAGTACCGGATTTGGAAACGGAACTGCGAATCCTCCACCCGGCGGAGGGAAGCGCGGAACGGTACAGGCCGGAGGTTTTGGTGACGAGTCAGTGGCTGCCGCCGAAGCTCCCAAGAAAAAGGCTGCCAACAATGGACCGGCGGACACCGCTGTTACCATCTTGGACAAACCCCGACCGGAGTACACCGCGGAAGGGCGTAGCCTGAGACTAGAAGGCGACGTCGTGCTGGACGTAGTGTTTCTGGCCAGCGGACATGTACAGGTGAACCGCGTTGCCAGTGGCCTGGGTCATGGACTCGATGAGTCCGCGTCCAAGGCTGCGCAGCAAATCAAATTCAAGCCGGCTTTGCGCGAGGGCCAGCCTGTGGACTACCCAGCTCGCGTTCGTATTGAGTTCCGTCTGGCATACTGAGGGGAGAAGCAAGATGCGCAAGTTTGTTTTTGCTTTGCTATTTTTGGCCGTGAGCAGCGCCGCAGCGCTGGCCCAAACGGCGTCGGCAGGCGAACCACCTAAAAAGATGATTCTCGTCCCGGCGGATCAGCCTCGCACCATGGAAGAGGTTGTGAAGCGCATCGTGGATAACGAGAATCACATGTACGGCAGGATGAAGGAGTATTCTCCGCTTGTTGAAACCTACATTCAGAATCTGAAACCCGACAAGGATCTTGGCGAGGTTCCGGCTGGGGACAAATATTTCCTGGGCAAGGCGGATTTCTCCAAGACCGTGGCTCTAGCTTCGCTTACCGAAAGCAACAGCAAGGGCAAAAAGATCTTCAGCGGAATCGGCAACTTCTTCTCGTTCGCCATGCAGTTCCTGCCGGACGGCTTTTTGCAGATGATCTTTATTGACACCAGCGGCTTCGATAAGCAGCACTACAAGTTCGATTACGTGCGTCGCGAATTCTTGGGTGATGTGCGCTGTTTGGTTTTTGATGTGACACCGTTGCCCAAGAGCGGAAAAGGCCGGTTCCTTGGCCGCATCTGGGTCGAAGATCAGGACTTCAACATCGTTCGATTCAACGGCGGATACGACGGTGGCGGCCATTCTAGCTGGTACTTCCATTTCGACAGCTGGCGCACCAATCTGCAGCCCGGTATGTGGCTGCCAACGTTTGTTTACAGCGAAGAAAAGAATCTGCACTACGCGCTGACCAAGAAACTGGAATTCAAGGCGCAGACCCGGCTGTGGGGATATAACCTCGGTCACGCCGCGCAGGAACAGGAATTGAGCAAGGTGCTGGTGGAAAGTCCAGTAACCGACGAAACCACCACTGCTAACGACCTTTCACCCATCCAGGCGCAGCGCACCTGGGATCGCCAGGCCGAAGACAACGTCGCGGACCGGCTGCAACGCCTGGGCTTGATTGCTCCTAAAGGCGACGTCGACAAAATTCTCGAGACCGTCGTCAACAACCTCGAGGTCACCAACAATCTTGATATACAGCCCGACGTTCGCTGCCGGGTGATGACTACGACTACCCTCGAGTCATTTACGCTTGGACATACGATCGTGCTGAGCCGCGGCATCATTGACGTGCTGCCGGATGAAGCCAGCCTGGCCAGCGTCCTGGCTCATGAGCTCGCTCACGTGGTTCTTGCCCATCGCATGGACTCGCAATATGCGTTCTTCGATCAACTGCTGGTGGACGATAAGGACACCTTCCGGCATTTCGGATTTGCCCGGACTCCTGAAGAGGAGACCGCGGCGAATGCAAAGGCCGTGCAGTTGATAGAGAACTCGCCCTACAAGAGTCAATTGGCGAATGCCAGCCTGTTCCTGCAAGCATTGCAGTCTCGGCAGAGAGAAATTCCCAACCTGATCAGCGCGCACCTCGGCAATCGTGTTCCGCAGCTTCCGAATCTGCAAGCTGCGGCCGCCGCGCCGGCGGATCCGAAACAAAATGCGCAGAAAATCGCGGCCCTGCCGATCGGCGGACGCGTGAAAATGGATCCGTGGAATGACAAGCTCGAAATGATCAAGAGCAAGCCTGTGGGCACGGTTGCGGAACGCGAAAAGATGCCGTTCGAAGTGACGCCATTCATGCCGTACCTGACCAGATACGGCACAGACACCGCGAAACCCATCGCGGCCAGCGCTACGCAGCCGTCAGAGGCCAACAAGCCAGCTAGCTCTGAACCGGCAAAACCCTAATCAAGCAGAGAGGAATATTTCAGCGATAAAATCGGCCCGGAGCGCAATTGCTTGGGGCCGATTTAGTTTTCACCGAGGCGTTTTTTGGCCGTTGTAACGGCCACCCTCAGGTGGCCATCTTACCTTTCGGCGAGCGCGCGCTTATCAGGCGGGTTCCGCGGCACAACTAATCCTTCGACGACAAATTCCTCATCAGGCGATAACTTATCTCGACTCCATCATAAAAATCCTTCACTCCTATCCGTTCGTCTTTCCCATGCGCCCGGTTATCGTCCAATTCAAAAAACATGCAGGCGATTCCATATGTCGGAATTCCTGCGATGCGCAGGTAGCGCCCATCGGAAGCACCGGTAGACATGTTCGGAACGACCGGCAAACCCGGCCACAGGCTATGCACAGTCTTCTCTTCCGCCTGAACCACTTCCGGCAATAACGGAGATGGCGGGACGCCAACCGTCGGAAGCACCGAGCCGTCGCTTGCTTTAACCGGCACGACGGTGACAATCACGTTGGCATCAGCGGCAACGGTTTCCAGCGTTTTGCGAACCGCTTCCGGATCTTCGCCCGGAATAATGCGGCAGTTGACGTTGGCGCGTGCCATTTGCGGAAGCGCATTGGCGGCGTGCCCGCCCGTCAACATTGTCGCCACGCATGTGGTGCGGAGGAGAGAGTTGAAGTACGGCACTTGCGACAGTTGCAGGACGGCCGCGGAATCGGGAGGCTCTTTGGCCACGGCGCGCATGTTGGCGGCGGTCTGGCCGCTGGAAAGCGCGGCGGTTTTCAAAAAGTAGTTGCGCGTGATTTCGCCGATGTTCACGGGAAAATAAAATGCCTGCAAGCGGCTGAGCGCTCCTGCGAGATGGTAGATGGCATTGTCGGGCGAAGGAACCGAGCTGTGGCCGCCAGCGTTGAGCGATTCGAATTGATAATCAACGTAAACTTTTTCGCTGGCCTGCAGGCCTGCCAGCAAACGCTTGCCCTCTCCCTTTTCGAACTCGCCGCCGTCCAGATTGATGCAATACTCCGCTTCAATCCAGTTGCGGTGGGTGGTTAGCAGCCAGTCTATGCCGTTCGCGGTGCCGCCTTCTTCATCCACAGTCAGCGCCAGAATCAGGTCGCGGTCAGGAACATAACCTTCTTTTTTCAGGCGGATAAAACTGGTTACCAGCAGAGCGTCGCCCGACTTCATATCTTGCGTGCCGCGGCCGTAAAAATATCCGTCCTTCTCCAGAAAAACGAATGGATCGACGGTCCAATCCTCGCGGCGCGCTTCCACCACGTCCAGGTGTCCGATGAACAGCACTGGCTTGCGCGCGCCTGAGCCACGATAGCGAACCACCAGATTCTTTTTGTTTTCGCGCGGACCCGCGATCTGTAAGTCTTTTTCGTCGAAACCTGCTTCACGCAAACGCTTCGCCATCGCTTCGGCGGCGCTGGTCACGTTGCCGACCGAATCCGTGGTGTTGATTTCGATTAATTCCCTGAAGATATCGTGCGCGAGGCGCTGGTATTCCTGTGGCGCCAGCGTGCTGGCGTCACTCGCCGCCAATGGCGGTGGTGCCATCCTTGTCAACGAAACGGCAACCGCTATCGTCCCTAGCCGCATGCAGATTTGTGTCACCGGCGTTCTCCTTGTAGCAGCAAAGTGATCGAGGAAAGATTTAAACTTGATGACTCAAACATGGCTCGCTGAGGGTGCAGCCAGAGCTCGTTGTAGAAACCCCGAAATGTAAGTGCACGCAAAAAACATCATGGCCACGCTCAGCGCAGGATCAACAAATAAACGACACAGTAGCGACGCAAGAAACATGGTTCCCACCGTCCACTTGTTCATCACTGGCGCTTGCCGGCGCTGATTGACAAAGTCGGCGATCGCAGCGGGCCAGCGGAAGACCCAGTAAACGACATAAATAGGGATGAAGTGGAACCACACCGCGCGCGCCGGTGAAATCGGATGCTTCCAGCCTGGCACATGCGCCAGCACCACGTGGTAGCGGTGCACGCACACCAGCCAATAGACAACGGCCACGAATGTAGGGAGATAAATCTCAAGCGGAACGGCAGCGATATCAGCGCCGCTGGCCAGTTCCGGATTGCGCGACACAGCTACTGTTTCGCCGATCAGCGTCGCAAAAGCCAGCAGATAGCCAATCCAGATTTTCGGGAGCCGCGCAATCAGAGTGGCACCCGAAACGGCGCTCGCCGCGAATGGATCTCCTACCGGCGTGTCCACGAGCATCCCGAAAAGGTTGCGAACTTCATCTACAAAAAGGGTATCCGCGAGAATCTATGGCGTCAAACCAGCTTGGCGCCGCGCGGAGCGGCGTCGCTGGTTACGCCATAGGTCCGCCGCAGGAATTGATCAAGCATGCGGTCGCTGGCCAGGCGCTTGGCCCATTTGACCAGCGTCGCCAGCGGCGTGACCCCGTAGCGCACCTTCGGGCTCGGCGATTCGATAGCTTGCAAAATGACGCGTGCACAATCTTCGGGAGTGGATTTTGATTTCGTGCGGCCTTTGGTCGCTCCGGCCCACGCCCCGGAATAAATCTTTTCGTACGGGCTGGTTTTTGCCGATTCCACGTAAGCCTGCGCCAAATCCTTGGCCGTCTGCTGAAAGTTGGTGACGATATAGCCCGGCTCGATCAACACGACCGGGATCTCAAACGGGAAAAGTTCCAGCCGCAGCGCGTTGCTCAGCCCTTCCAGAGCGTGTTTGCTGCTGCTGTAAGCTCCGTAGGTCGGCGGCGTCACCAGACCTGCGACGCTGCTCAACATCACAATGCGCCCGCTTCTTCGCGCTCGCATTCCCGGAAGTACTGCCTGCGTGACGCGCAACACGCCGTAAAGATTGGTTTCGAATTGCTGCTTCAAATCCTCCATTTTGAGTTCTTCGACAACCGCCATATAACCCACGCCGGCATTGTTGATCAGAACATCGATCGCGCCATACGAATCGGTCACGCTTTGCACGGCATGCTTAACCGAAGCATCGCTGCAAACATCCAGTTCAACCGTTGTCAGCGGCAAATTTTTTGTTTTGGCGAGCGCATCCAGTTCGGCGCGTTTTGCTTCACTGCGGCTCGCAGCGATTACGCGATAGCCGTGCTGCGCGAGTAGAATCGCGGTGGCTTTGCCAAGTCCATCGGTTCCACCTGTGATCAGGACAACTTTTTGTGGGCTGGATGCAGGCATGAAAATCTCCCTCTCATGCAAGCGGATACAACGTAGGGCATGAGCGGATAGATCTTCGCTGAAACGAATTCACGATTCCAGTGGAACGAACGGCTCGACAAGTTTTCAGGCAAGATAGTTGGTCGCAAATCCGCACGGAGATACACCAACGGCGCTTCGTTCAAGCGTAGGAAAAGCTCGACAAGCTGGATTCAGATGCTGCTTGCGTCCGCGAGAATTAGAAAGAAACACCCCAGAAAGAGGCATCGGGCTTGGCCAATTCGAACCCGGTGTCCCACGCTTCGTGGTCACGCCACACGACCAGCGCCTCGGCCTTGCGGCCTGTTTCTGGATGGATCAATCGCACTTGCTTGTGCATCGGTAAGGGAGCTCCGACGATTGCCATGCAGCCAGAGTGGCTGACGTCAACCGTAACGGCGTTGGCTCTTTGTTGGTGCGAATCTTCGTCCCACTCGACGAGAAACTTCACTCGCGAGATCACCCGCTTGTGAGTTCGCATCTGAGCCCAACGATCTTCCAAACTTGGCTTCTTAAGTATGTTCGTTGCCACGGAGAACCTCACTGCGGAAAGATTTCGTCCGGGGGCTTGGGGCACTCTAAAAAATAGTACCGTCGAAGGCTCGGGTCAATGGTACTTTTTCGAAAAGATAACTAGGGGAACTTTTCCACAGACCGTCCATTTGACGCGCATTGGGGGGCTGGCGGCGCTAGGAATGGGATGGAAATCGTTGGTTTCATCAGCCGTAACTGCCTGAACAGTTGAGGCATAGCGGAATGGGCAGTTGGCTGCACATCATGCGCAAAGCGTTTGCCACGGTTCAGTAACGGTACTCCAGAGACTTGCACATTTTTGGAGTGCGGTTACCCGAATTCGCTAAGGACATGCTATGAGAGTGTTCCAGCGTCATGAAACTAAAGTACTAATCTCAAGTACTAATTGGACACAAACAGGCTATTTCTTTCCACACCTTCTGCGGCTAGGCCGCCTAACTCAAAAGTTAGGATTTCGGTAAGGCGAAACAGCAGAAATGCGAATAGGGCTGAAGGGAGTTTCACATGGATGGCTCTTTCGCAGCGGGAAGCGAGGCTGAAGGCTGAAGTCAATTTGATTGCTGCAGAGAGCCCCGCATAGAGCGGCGGGAAAAAGAAAAAAGGCCGGCCTGAATTTTCAGACCGGCCTTTTGATTTAATCCCGGCGGTGACCTACGTTCCCACACAGTTGCCCGTGCAGTATCATCGGCTCAGCGAGGCTTAACTACCGTGTTCGGGATGGGAACGGGTGTGACCCTCGCGATATGACCACCGGAAACTTGTAACGCGCGTGAAGCATGGCCCGCGCGCCGACAACAGAATTTTGTTGGTGACCGCGGCACGCGGTCACAACATTTGGGCTGGCATTACAAGTTCGGCTCTTGCCGAACGTACTGCGATAGTTACAAGCTTTTGCGAACTTACCCAGTCGTTAACTTGAGGCTAACGATCGACGGTTTGGGTAAGTTTTATGATTAAGCCGAACGGGCGATTAGTACTGGTCAGCTCCACACGTTGCCGTGCTTCCACCTCCAGCCTATCAAAGTCGTAGTCTTCGACTGCCCTTCTTATCCCG
>Ga0210406_10000149_pt1 | contig 106521 bp, 81 predicted proteins | sample IncBWC30MmetaG_FD_155454 | JGI IMG/M metagenome (GOLD analysis project Ga0210406, IMG submission 155454) | Forest soil microbial communities from Barre Woods Harvard Forest LTER site, Petersham, Massachusetts, United States - Inc-BW-C-30-M | ecosystem: Environmental > Terrestrial > Soil >... | reverse complement strand
AAGGAACGCGCGCGTTGTTGCGGGGTCGTACTTTTTGTCGGATGAGAACACGATCAGGAAGAAGCGATCTTTGGAGGCGAGAGCGAAGCGCGCGACGTTGAAGACCGGGTGATAGGGCATGGGCAGGCCGTTGAGGGCGAGCATGCCGAAGACGGCTGAGATTCCGGCAAAAAGAATCGTCATTTCGAACGTGATGACGATAAACGCGGGCCAGGAATGCGCAGGCTTGCCGCCGATGTTCAATGGATAGTCGACGGCGGACATCCAGTACTGCATGATGTAGCCGGTCAGGCCGCCGATGATGCCGCCGATCAGCACGACCAAGGGAACTTCGTCACGATGGAAACCGATTTCTTCAGCCAGCCCTTCGATGGGAAATGGGCTGTAGGCGTCGATCTTCCGATAGCCTGCCTGATGCGTCGCGTGCGCCGCGTCGACCAGTGCCTGCGCCGAATCGAACTCCGCCATAACGCCGTAGATAGGATCACGTTTCATGCCGTTATTCCTTCACCTCCGCTTCCGGCAGGAGGGTGCGCATTTCAAAGATCGAAATCGCCGGCAGAAGACGCAGGAACAGGAACATGGCGGCAAGGAACATGCCGATGGTACCGATGTACGTCATCCAGTCCCAGCGCGTGGGATAGTACATGCCCCAAGAGGATGTCAGGAAATCGCGCTGCAAACTGACGACAACAATGATGAAGCGTTCCAGCCACATGCCGATGAGGATGACACCCGAGATGAAGAAAAGCGCGATCGGGCTGGTGCGAAGCTTGCGAATCCACAGAACCTGCGGAATGAAAATGTTACAGATCAGCAGCATCCAGTACGGGACTGCATACGGACCATGGAGGCGATTCCAGATCGTGAAGGCGTCATAACGGTCGCCGCTGTACCAACCCATGAATGCCTCGATGCCGTACCCGTAGGCGACGATCAATCCTGTCGCCAGCATGACCTTGGCCGAGTTCTGCAGGTGGCGTTCGGTGATGAAATCTTCGAGGCCATAGATTTTGCGGATGGGGATGGCCAGCATCAACACCATGGCGAAGCCGGAGTAAATCGCGCCGGCGACGAAATAGGGCGGGAAGATGGTGGTGTGCCATCCGGGGACGATGCCGACGGCGAAGTCGAAGCTGACTACCGTGTGAACCGAGAGAACCAGGGGCGTCGCAAGACCAGCCAGCAGCAGATAGGCAGTCTCATAGCGATGCCAGTGGCGGGCCGATCCGCGCCATCCCAGGGAGAGCATGCCGTAAACGATTTTGAGCGGCCGTTTGTCGCTGCGGTCGCGCAGTGTCGCGAAATCGGGGATCAGGCCCATGAACCAGAACAACGCGGAAATGGTCGCGTAGGTAGAGACGGCGAAAACGTCCCAGATCAGCGGACTGCGGAATTGCGGCCACACGCCCATGGTGCTGGGATAGGGAAACAACCAGTACGCGACCCACGGACGTCCGACGTGAATCGCAGGAAAGATTCCGGCGGAGGCGACAGCGAACAGCGTCATGGCTTCGGCGAAACGGTTGATCGAGTTGCGCCAGGACTGGCGCAACAGCAAAAGGATGGCGGAGATGAGGGTGCCGGCGTGGCCGATGCCGATCCACCACACGAAGTTGACGATGGCGAAGCCCCAGCCGATGGGGATGGTGACCCCCCAGATTCCGATACCTTTCAGAACCAGGTATCCGATGGCATAGAGCATCATCATGGTGAGCATGAAGAAGATGCCGAAGCCAAGGAACCATCCGTTCGAGGCGGGGCGGGTCAGCACGATCGCGCTGATCTTTTCCGTGACCGTGCCGAAGGTGTGGCCTGGCTCGATTACGGGAGCTCGGTCATCGACCGTCATTTTGTATTGCTCGTCCATGCGTGGCTTAGCTTTCGCTGCTAGCTTCTAGCTTTTCCCTTCCAACTCCGGGTTCGGGTTGCGAACTTCGGCCAGATACGTGGTGCGCGGGCGGGTGTTCAGTTCGCCCAGCAGGCTGTAGTTGCGGGCCTGTGCTTTTAATTTTGAAACCTTGCTGTTCGGGTCATTCACGTTGCCGAAGATGATCGCGCCGGCAGGACAGGACTGCTGGCACGCGGTCTGGAGTTCGGCATCGTTGATCTTGCGATCTTCGCGCTCGGCGTCGATGCGGCGCTCGTTGATGCGCTGCACGCAGTACGTGCACTTCTCCATGACGCCGCGGCTGCGTACGCTGACATCGGGATTGCGCATCATCTTGTATTGCGGCGTGTCCCAGTCCTGGAAGAGCAGGAAGTTGAAGCGACGCACCTTATAAGGACAGTTGTTCGAGCAATAGCGCGTGCCTACACAGCGGTTGTAGACCATGTCGTTCAGGCCTTCAGTGGTGTGGTTGGTGGCGCCGACGGGGCAGACTACTTCGCAGGGGGCGTTCTCGCATTGCATGCAGGGCACGGGCTGGAAGAAGGCGCGGGGATTATCGCGGTCACCCTGGTAGTAGGCGTCGACTCGTATCCAGTGCATGTGGCGACCCAACTGTGTCTGCTCTTTGCCGACCACGGCGATGTTGTTCTCCGACTGGCAGGCCAGCATGCAGTTGTTGCAACCCACGCAGGAGTTGAGATCGATCGTCATGCCCCAGGCGTAATCTTCTTCTTTGTAGGGATAGGGCTTGTAGAGCGAGAGTTCGTACGGCGTTTGTTCTTCTTTTGCGAAGTTCGGTTCTGTGCGGTATTGCTCGAGCGTGGTTTCGCGGACCAGGGGGCGATAGCCGCCGTCTGGCGTCTCCATGCTTTGCATGCCTTGGGTGGAGGCGAGCTTCGAGGTGGCTCCGGTCTTGCGGAGTTGCACGCCGGTGGCGATCCAGGGGGCATCGCTCGTGCGAAGTGCGTAGGCGTCGAAACCTTGGGCAGTGCCGACGCGGCCGGCGCGCTTGCGTCCGTAGCCGAGGAAGATAGTGACCGAATTGTCGGGATGGCCGGCTTGAATCCAAACTGGACCGCTGAGCTTCCTGCCGTTCAGCTCAAGTTCGACGACATCCTCAGTGTTGATGCCATGATCCTTTGCCATCTTGGGACCGATGAGGACGGCGTTGTCCCAGGTGAGCTTGGTCATCGGCTTGGGTAGTTCCTGCAACCAGCCGTTGTTCGAGAATTGTCCGTCGTGGATGGTGGGGTCGCGTCGGATGTTGAGCTCGATGAGGTTCGCGGCGGGGGGCGGCGGAAACTCTATCGCCCCCTTCACGGCGACAGATTTTGGCGCGAATCTCGTGCCTTCGATCCAGCCGTCGTGCAGCGACTTTCGCCAGAACTTTTCGAAGTCCGCACCGGTGTGCTGCTTCTGCCAGTAGGCGCGGACGAGATCGTAACCTGTGGCGTCGGATTGGCCGTTGAGCAGGGCGACAAATTCAAGCGCGCTCTTGCCGTTATAAAGGGGTGCGATCAGCGGCTGGATGATGCTAGCCGTGCCGTCATAGGCGCGGGCGTCGCCCCAAGCTTCGAGCTCGTGCGTCGCGTTCACATGCCATTGGCAGAGCTCGGCGGTTTCGTTTTGATACAGGCCGTAATGGACGCGCAGGGCAACGTTACTGTTCTGAAGAGCGTCGGCGAAGTTGAGATCGGCGGGCGCGTCGTAGACCGGGTTGCCCCCGAGAATGATGAGCAGGTCAACTTTACCGGCACGCATGTCATTGACCAGATCTTTGAGCGATTCGGTTTGGTTGACTGGATTAGCGTCGACCGGGTCGGTGTAGAAAACGGTCTTGCCGACGTTCAGTTGGTTATAGGAATGCGCGATCGCATGAATAGCTGGTGGTAGATGATCACCCACAATGATCGCGCTTGCGCCTGGGTGGTTCATGAGTTCTTGGGTAATCGGGTTGCGATCGGAACGGTCAGGCACTCCGCCGGTAAGCCCAAGTTGGCGCACAAGCTCGAGGATTTGCTCGAGCCGCATCGGCCAGCGATGATCCGCCTTAGCTCCGGTCGTGGTCGGAGTCGACTCCACCATGTACAGGCGGTTCATGGGTGCATCGGGATTTCGGCGACTGGCGAAATCGCGGATGTAGCGCGTGTTGCCGGGGAACCCGGCGTAGAGGAAGTCGGCGTCGAGCGACACGATGACGTCGGCTTTCGAGAGATCGTAGCGCGTCTCGACGGGCTGTCCGAAGGCTAGCTTCGCGCCTTCGAGAACGTTGTCGCGATTCACCGGCTCGTAGACGTGCCACTTGGCCTGCGGATAACCCTTCAGGAAATTGCGCAGCTGATCGGCGAGTGTGGGCGAAGAAATCGTTGGCGTCAGAATGCGAATGCCCGCGCCTTGCAACGCTTTTTGCGCGCTCAGCGGACCGCGCACGGCGCCGAGAAACGCCTGCCACGAACGCAGGTCACCAAGCGATATCATGCTTTGCGAGCGATCGGGATCATAGAGGCCGAGAATCGACGCCTGCGCAAAGATGTCAGTGCCGCCTTGCGAGGCGGGATGCAGGTCGTTGCCTTCGATTTTTGTCGGACGACCGAGATGGCTTTCGACCAGCAGAGGGTTGGCGTATCCGCCGAGCGTGCTCGCGGTGGCATAGTACATCGGGCGGCCCGGAACCAGATTTTCGGGCTGGCGAACATAGGGGACGATGGGTTCGGACGGCAGGCGCACGCATCCGGTCATGCCGGCCAGGCCGAGCGAGGCGCCCATCACTTTCAGGAAACCGCGGCGCGAGACCGAGTCGACCCATTCAGAGGCGCCTTTGGGGAATTCGCGGTGGAGAGCGTCTTGGAAATCTTGGCTGCCGGCGAGTTCTTCGAGGCTTCGCCAGTATTGCGGGCCCGTCTTTTCGGCGGCGTCGTGGGCGGTGGCCTGGTCGATGCGCGCGCGGACGGAGTTCAAGTCCAGTTTTTTGCCGGGACAGATATCTTCGCGCTTCGCGCCGTGATTGTTGTCGTTCGTCATTCGTCATTCATCATTCGTTTGAAGATTGTGCCGTGCCTACGGGACTTGTTTCTTTCTTCGGACCTACCCGGCACTTCCCTGCCGGGCTATCTTATGCCGCCCCTTCGGGGGCTTGTTCCTTTTCTCGTCTACTACCCCGGCTTGCGCCGTGAGCTCGATTCTTTCGGGGCTTCGCGGCCGGGTTGCCGACCTTCATCATCGGTGACAGGTGCTGCACGTCGTAATGTCTTTGACGCTGCGAACGTTGTACTTCCTGATCAGGGCTGTGCCCAACTCGTCCTGATCGGTGTAATTGTGGCCGTCGACAACCACCGGCGTCGTTCCGGTTGGCGGCCGGTAACGCATGTTGAACACCTGGTCGCGCGGGCGCAGATGATTCTGCGGAGCGCGATGGCACGACAGACACCACTCCATTTGCAGCGACTCCTGCTGATACATCAACGGCATGAGATCGACCGGCCCATGACAGGTGTTGCAGCCGACTCCCTTATTGATATGAATGCTGTGATTGAAGTACACGAAGTCGGGGAGCTGGTTCACGCGGGTCCACTGCAACGAGTCACCGGACTGGTAGCTGGCGCGTACGGGTTCGAGCAACTTGGCGTTAGTCCAGATCTGCGAGTGGCAGTTCATGCAGGTCTTGGTAGGAGGAATGCCGGCAAAACTCGAGGTCTCGACCGAGGTGTGACAGTAGCGGCAATCGATGCCCAGACCGGTAACGTGGTGCTGATGGCTGAACGGGACTGGTTGCGGCTTGCGCACCCCGGCGAAGGTGACGTAGGGCGAACGCTGGATTTCCATCGCCATCCAGCCCAGCGCTGCAACCAGAAACACCGCGCCGAAGATGGTGGCGCGAGACAGTGTATTCGTACTGCGATGGAAGATCTGCGACATTCCCTTATGAGATCGTGCTTAAGAGACCCTGCGGAGCGAGCTTATGAGTGTCGTCCCTATGCGGATCGCCTCTAATGTGAATCGTCCGCGATTCGGTTGAGTACTGATTCCGTACGGCGAAAACAAAACCACCCACCGGTCTTCATACAATCACTGCGAAACCAGAAATTATAAATAGATCGCTGAAGTTTGTCGCGCGTTTTTGGAATTTCACCGAAGAAAAAAAACAAACGCAATATTTCTAGAACAATGTTGGGATTCACAATCGGTGCGCCAGCGTACAGACATGACGTTCTGATATCGAGGCGAAATTGACTCTCTACCTTAGATTCATGACCATGAGTTTTGGCTCGGTCATTTCTTCGATGGCATAGCGAAGGCCTTCGCGGCCAAAACCGGAATCTTTGACTCCACCGTAGGGCATTTGATCGATGCGGAACGAGGGAACGTCTCCGGCGATCACGCCGCCGACTTCCAGTTCTTCATAGGCCTGGAACATCAGCTTCGCATCGCGAGTAAAGATGCCCGCCTGCATTCCATAGGCAGAATGGTTGACCTGCCGCAGGGCCTGATCAAAATCCTTGTAGGGCTCCACCGTCACTACGGGGCCGAAGACTTCCTGGCAATTCACTTTCATATCGGGCTTGGTGCCGGTAAGAACCGTTGGTTCGACGATGAGATTCTTGCGGCCTCCGCCGCAGAGCAGGCGCGCACCCGCCCGTACGGCTTCGTCGATCCAGGCCGTGGTGCGGATCGCATCGCTTTCCCGGATGAGCGGTCCGACATCGGTGGACTCGTCGAGAGGATCACCGATCTTCAGCTTTTTCACGCCCTCGACAAACAGATCGGTGAATTTTCCGTAGACCGAATGCTCGACCAGGATGCGCTGTACGGAAATGCAGGTTTGGCCGGCGTACCCGAATCCACCGCTGACGCAGCGCTCGGCGGCGTATTCCAGGTCGGCGTCGCTGTGCACAATCACGGCAGCGTTGCCGCCCAATTCGAGAACGACTTTCTTTTTTCCGGCGCGCCGCTTGATGTCCCAGCCGACGGGCACGCTGCCGGTGAAACTGATGAGTTTGATGCGGTCGTCGGTGACCAGAAGGCCGGCGTCTTCGTTGGAGAGCGGAATCACGTTGAGGCCACCATCGGGCCAGCCCGCCTGTTGCACGCACTCGGCCAGAAGCAGCGAGCAGAGCGGCGTTTGGGGCGCGGGCTTCAGCACCATGGAACATCCGGCTGCGATCGCCGGGGCCACTTTGTGAGCGACGAGGTTGATGGGGAAATTAAACGGCGTGATGCCGGCGATCGGGCCCAGCGGAAAGCGGCGCACGATGCCCCAGCGTCCGGCGGTGTATTCCTGCCAGTCGAGAGGAAGGAACTCGCCGTAGATGCGGGTGCTCTCCTCGGCGGCAACGTTAAACGTGAAGATGGCGCGCTCGACTTCGATGCGTGCGGCCTTGATAGGCTTGCCGGCTTCCTGAGCGAGCGTGCGCGCAAATTCTTCCTTGCGTTCCAGAATGGAGGTGGAGATCCGACGCAGAACCCGCTGGCGCTCGAAGGCGGGCAGGCGTCGGGTGGTGCCGAATGCTTTGACCGCGGCGGCAATGGCGGCCTCGGCGTGCTCGCGACGGCCCTCGACGATGCGGGCAATGACGCTGCTGTCGTAGGGGGAGCGAATCTCTATGACGTCGCCGTCTTCTCGCCACCGGCCATCCAAGAAGAAACCGTGCGTCGCAACGGGCGCGATCGTCATCTCTGCCATGATTTTTCTCTTCCCCCAATACAACCGGCTGGAACGATTATAGGACTTTTGGATGTCGGGAATGTTACGTGGGTTTAAACAAAAAACTGAACCACACGCACAGGGGGCACAGAGGAAACGCGGGCTGCCTTTACAATGTTGTCTCGCCGACGATGACTCCTCCTGCTTCAATTTCTGACCTTGCGCCGCGTTTGCAGCGGAGGGAGATCTCTCCGGTTGAGATTCTTCAGCTCTGTCTGGAACGCATCGAGAGGCTGAACCCCGAGCTCGGCGCCTTCATTACGGTCTTGGGAGAGTCTGCTCGGGCGGAGGCGGGGAGAGCCGAAGGTGAACTTCTGCGGGGGGAGTGGCGCGGGCCGTTGCATGGCGTGCCGATCGCGCTGAAGGACCTTATCGATACGGCGGGGGTTCGGACGACCGCCGCTAGCGCGCTGTATAAGGACCGGATTCCGGATCAGGACGCGGAAGTGGTTCGCCGGTTGCTGGAGGCGGGCGCGGTGATCCTGGGGAAAAACAATTTGCATGAGTTTGCTTATGGCGGGAGTTCTCTCGTCAGCCACTTTGGCGATGTTCACAATCCGTGGGATGTGGGGCGGATTGCCGGGGGATCGTCCGGGGGATCGGCTGCCGCGGTCGTTGCCGGTCTCGCCTACGCGGCGATTGGCACCGACACGGCTGGCTCGATTCGAGAACCGGCGGCGCTTTGCGGTTGCGTGGGACTGAAGCCAACCTATGGGCGCGTGTCGAGCCGGGGAGTGATTCCGCTTTCATCGTCGCTCGACCACGTTGGTCCTCTGGCGGCGACGGTTGCGGATGCGGCAATCGTGCTCCAGGCAATCGCAGGATACGATCGGGCAGACATCACGTCCGCCGAAGTTACTGTCGCAGACTATGCTTCGGCTCTCTGCGAGGACCGAAAGTCGGTGCGAGTCGGAGTGCTGCGCGAATATTTCTTCGACGATCTCGATCCGGAAGTAGCGTCGGCGATGGAACAAGCCTTGCGGGAAATCGAAACGCTGGTCGGAGAAGTAAAAGAAGTGAGGCTTGAGGTGCCGGCCGACCGCACGCTGCAGGCAGCGGAATCGTATGCCTACCATGCTGAGAACGTGGGACGTAGCCCGGAGTTGTACAAGCCTGAGACTGTCCGACGCATCCGCTCCGGAGAGAAGGTGACGGCAGTTGAGTACATCGAGCGGCGACGTGAACTGTCTGCCGCGCGGCGAAGCGTGCGCGCGATCTTTTCTGATGTGGATGTGCTGGTGACCCCCACCATCCCAGTGCCGGCTCCGACGATTGCGGCACTGAAGGCCGATCCTGATGCGTTGCGCCCGGCGGAACTGAGGCTGCTGCGCAACACCCGACCATTCAATGTGTGGGGACTGCCCGCGATCTCAGTTCCCTGCGGGTTTACGCAAAGCGGACTGCCGATTGGCCTGCAGATCGCGGGGCCGCACTGGCGGGAGGATGTGGTGTTGCGGGTGGCTCACGCCTACGAGCAAGCGACGGCATGGCACAAGCGCCGATGCATGCAATAGCGCGAGTCTGCAACCATCATCAGATATCGAGGTTGAGTAATTTACCGCCGTCACTGCTGCTGACCGAGCAGTTCCGGAGTTCTGTTAAGCTGTGGCGGTGCCGATGTTGAAGGCGAGAGGAGCTTGATCGTGCAAGCTGTGGCGGGAATCGATCTGGGTGGGACAGCCGTTAACTATACGTTATTGAACGAGCAGGAGAAATTCCTCATCGAGGTCCTGTGCGAGCATCCTGCGCTGGCGAAACAAGGGCCCGACGTGTGCCTTCAGCAGATCGCAGACGGCCTCAAGATCGCCACTGAAAAGGCGGGCATTGCGGTTGCGGATGTGGTCGCGGTGGGCCTGGACACTCCGGGGCCGGCGAGTGCCGCGGGGCGGCTCAGCGCCCGGGGGTCTACAAACTTTGTCCATGCGAACTGGGCGGGATTCGATATTCGCGAAGGCCTGGCACACAAGCTCGGGAAACCGGTGTCGTATTTAAACGACGCCAACGCGGCTGCGCTCTGGGGACATTATGCGATCTTTGGTTCCCAGAGCCAGGAGACATCCATTTCAATCGTGATCGGCACGGGCAATGGCGGCGGGATCATTCTGGATGGCAACGTGGTGAAGGGCAAGAACGGATTCGGCGGAGAACTGGGTCATGTTTTGATTCCCTACCAGACGATTGCCGGAACCAGCGGAATCAAGCCGGAATGTAATTGTGGACGTACTGGAGACCTGGAGTCGCTGTGCTCGCTTTCCGCCATCGAAAGAAATATCCTGCCCTATTTCTTGCCGCACTACCCGGGTCACGAACTGGCAAAGATGGATCTGCACCAGGCGGCCAAACTGGTGCGCGGTCTGGCGGACAAGGGTGATGCATTGTGCACGGAGGTTTTTCGCGTGCAGGCTCATTCCTTGGGGCTGTTCTTCGACGAAATGGTGAACACCTTCGATCCGGATGCATTCATCGTCGGAGGAGGCGCTCTGGAAACCAGTGCGGAGTTTCAACGCTGGTTCGTGGACGAAATCCGCAAAGCCATGCCGAACCAGCGAGAAGAGCAGGCTGGCATTCCAATCTTCGTGATGCCGAACGGCGATACCGCGGGGGCACGAGGCGCGGCCATCGAAGCGCTAAACCTTGCCCGACACAGCGGACTTATGTAAATCCCGGCCTGGACTGCTTCCCAGTGTCACCTGGGTAGGATGTCAATCGACGGTCCTCACATCATCGGGCAGCATCAGCACAAACGAACAGGTGCGGCTGGTCATGGAGCAGGAGAGGGTTCCGCGACGGAAGACCTTCACCGGGGTGTCGTCGGGGAATGTGACGTTGTAGTCCGCGGTTCGGAGCGCTTCGGTAAAGGACTTCAGCTTCTCGTCTCCGCTGACAAACTTCACCGAATCGACTTTCGCCGTTGCGCCTCCACCGCCGCTTAGCAGGATGAAGAAATCGGCGTTGCCGGTTTGCGTGGCCTTACCCAGATCAATGGTGCTGAGGTGCTGCAGTTCGTCCTTGTAGCGCACAACGGTGGCGTCGGCTTTGGCGTTTCCGCCGGCCAGTGAGGCCAGCCGGCCGCGGGTTTCAGGAGGCGGACGCAGTCCATTCATGGAGAGCGCATAAGTACGCAGCGCGCGATCTTTGTCGCCTCGCTTTTCATAGATCTGCCCGAGATGATCGCCCACCTCGGCGTGGTGACCAAGTTCCCACGCGGCCGCGACGTACTTTTCCGCTTTATTGAAATCGCCTTCCGCGAAATGTACCCAGCCCAGTGTGTCCCAGTAGGCAACCAGAGAAGACACCAGGGGCAAGTCCTTTTGCGAGAGGCGGTCGAGGGAAACGTTGCGGAGAGCGGCAGCGGTCGCCGACACGGCCGATTCGGCATACTGCTGCGCGCGATCGAGATGAGCGTCTTTGACCGAAAGCTGATACGCGATGTTGTTCCACACAGTCGGCGTAGCCGCGAGTTCGACAGCATGATCGAAGGCGGACAGCGCCTTGGAGTCCTGGCCAAGGTTCAGGTAGGCATTCCCGAGACTCACTTGTAAATCGGGACTTTCGGGAGTGAGAGACGCCGCCTTCTCGAGTTCCGCCACGGCCAGGTCGTACTTTTGCCATTCCTCGTACATGGCGCCGAGGTTGGCATGAGCGAACTTGTCGAGCGGATTATTCTCGAGTTGTTTGGAGAAGGCCTTTACCGCGTCGTCGTACTTGCGCTCATTCCAATAAACGCGGCCGAGATTGTTGTAGGCATACTCGTCGTAGGGATTGACTTCAATCTGCTTCTGATAACAGGCGATCGCCTGATCGTCCTGGCGCATCGCGAAATAGAGCTGACCCAGGTTGTTCCAGGCGAATTTGTTCTTGGGATCGACCTCCGTGGCGCGTTTCAAAAGCGCGATCGCGACGGGCAAGTTGCCACTGTCGGCAGCAGCCTTGGCGCTGTCCACCAAATCGTCGGCCTTCATGTCAGCGGGGGGAACGGGCGCGCCCGCGGTTGTGCTTTCTACCGAAAGCCTTTGCCCGAGGTCGGCGCTGACAGCCCGGCGGAAGGATTCATAATCGGCCGAACGAGCGGCCGGCAGCTCGTCCTGGCGCATGATCAGTTTGCGCCCGGCGGCGAAAACTTCTCCTTCCACTTTGTAGGTGGCCTCGTATTCGGCGTAGTCGCGTTTCAGAGAGAAGGCTAACGGCAGATGGGCCGTGTACTTGGCGGGCAACTCCAGCTTGATTTGATAGGAGTACTCCGCTTTCGGGCCCAGCTTCAGGGGCTCGGCGTCGGCTTCGCTGTCATCGCCATTGACGTCGGGCAGGTTGAACTGCACCAGCGGTAGAGCAATTTCCGTTTTCTTCTTGGACCAATCGAGGAAGTTCACACGGGAGACGTCGTAAGTCATGGTGAACGGTTCCCGAGTCGCCGCCGGGTCACTGACTTTGAGATTGGTAATGTCTCCCCCCAGGCCGGAGTTTACGTTTTCAACTACCTTTTGCCAGTTGGCCTGCGGCACCCGCCGGAACACGGAACGAAGCAGCAGTTCTTCGTCGCCGCGAAACTCGTAGTGAACATGGGCCTCCAGTTTGCCGATCTCGTTGATCTTTCCATCGATGATGGAAATCTCGGTATCGGGCATGGGCGTGCTGCCTGGCGTCTGTTCGAGGTGAGGCGCCGCGGCGGAAGCCAGCTCCGCCGGAGGAATCACGAGCGCTTGTTTCTTGCGCAGCGAGTACGCGAGCAGGCGGAAGGGAGCGACCTCGCTGGTCGTGTCCATCCAGACTTCGTCTTTGTCTTTGCCAAGGGGAAGCATGGTGATGACGTGATCGAATTGCGAAGGCGAAGGGACATCGGGATCGAGCTTACGACTCGAATTGATCAGCACCGAGGAGGCGTGCATGCCTTCGGCCTCAAGCAACGACGCCAGCAGCGTGTGCTTATCTTTGCAGTCGCCGTACTGGTCGTGCAGCACATCGGAGGCCGAGTGCGGCTGATAGCGGCCGACTCCCAGAGAGAGGCTCACATAGCGAAAATTCTTCGCAACAAAATCGTAGAGCGCTTCCGTCTTTTCAAGATCACCATTGATGCCCGTGGTCAGTTCTTGCGCCTTGGCACGAACCTCGGGCGAGGGGACGCGGCGATCTTTTTCGAGGCTGGCGTACCAGCGGCCTACCTGCTCCCAACTCGCGAAGGTCGTCAACTGGATATCGGGGCGATCATCGTCGGGACGGTGCTTCTTTTTCTTGTCTTTTTCTTTGGCCTGCGCCGAGTCGTCGTCTCGCTCGAGATGAGAACCCGACCAGTGATAGATGCGGCGTCCGTTTTCTTCGGTGATCTTCGGATCCATCCCCGGCTTGCACTTCACTTTCAGGGGACGCCCGACAGGGACGTCAACGTCGACGGTTTCGTCTAGAGAAATGTTGCTCTTATCGAAGTCGTAATCCGCCCAGAACTGTCCAGCGGCCAACGGCGTGTGGATCACCGTGACCATGTCGTATTCCAAAATTTCTCCGGGACGCAGGCCTGGGACCGTAATGTGCTTCTGACGATAATCGGTGTAGACGGGGGCTTCCCGCTCGATGGGTGCAGTCAGATCCTGCACAGCGTCTGCGGGGGCCTTAATCACGCTGCCGTCCTCTTTGAGTACCCGGACGTAAGGAATCTCGACACGCTCGTTGGCGGAGTTGTATCCCTCTTGCAGTTGTCCCCACTGCTGCACGCCGGCTTCGCTCTGCACGCGAATGCGGGCCTTGGTCTCTTTTCGTCCGGTGCCATCGGCCTCGAAGCGGTAGTACGAGTGCATCTGCTCGATGACGAAGGATTCTTCCAGATACTTGGAAGTCTTGCTGTCAGATTTCAACGCGTCCGCAGCCTTCTCCGCGGCCGTTCCGGAAGGCGTCTGGTCAGCCTTCGTTGAGTGAGCCGGTGCCTTGGAATCCTGGGTCGGCAACGGAGATCCCGGCGGCGTCGAGGACTGCTGAGAACTCGCGGTAGCCGCGAGCAGACAAAGAAGGAGAAGAGCAAAGCGACAATCACGCATAAAGTTGAGTCAGGAAAGGAACCCCAGTCATTATCCCATGTCGCAGATACTCTGCGAGGACGGCGTCCTCGGGAACCGCAGAGAATCAGGACCAGATCGAATCGGCGAGCGGGAAAGCGTCGGACAGAACCCCTGCTTTCTGGCCGTTGTGCCAAACTGCAATTGTCATACAGTGACAATTATTTTAACTAATAATACCGTGATTCTGATCACATTTTTATCTCCCGCCCCCGCCAATGCGGAGTAGAATCGCGCTCAGATAGTCCTGTTTCGCCACGAAGCGAGGCAGGCGTGACGCATAAGGTATTTGCGCCACGATCTTTCCGTCGGAGGTTATTGCATGGAAGATCGGGCCCCGGTCGTTGGTTCAACGGAGCAATCCTCTACTTCTACTTCCATCACTCGGCAGCATGAAGGCCGCGGAGCGTGGGTTCTCACCGCCTACGGCATCTCTGGTCTAGCGCTGTTCGGAGTTCTGGCCTACTTCTTCTCGGACTTCATTTCTCACTAGTCCGGGCCCGTGTTGGCGAACGGGCGCGCGCGTCCGCGGAACGCAGAGTTGGTGTGTGCTGTTGATTTGAGTTGCCTGGATTCCACAGTTCGCCGGGCTGTGATCAGGTCCCAGGATTGAACGTGCTACAATGAGCGGCCTTCGGTTGTCGCTTCGGCACCGGCACTAACCCCACGCAAGGATTACGAAATACACGGAAAAGATCTGTGGCCAAGACTCCCCCATCCAGCCCGACGCCGATGACGTACGCTGACGCCGGCGTCGATATCAGCCGCGCGAATCGCACCAAGCAGCGCATCAAGTACTTGGCGCACAAGACCTTCACCCGGGGCGTGCTGAGCGAGATTGGCGGTTTTGGCGGCCTGTTCGCCATTGACAAGACCAAGTACATCGACCCGGTACTGGTGTCGAGCGTCGACGGAGTTGGAACCAAGCTCAAGATCGCCTTTGAGATGGGCCTGCATTCGACCGTGGGGGCCGACCTGGTCAATCACTGCGTCAACGACATTGCGGTGCAAGGCGCGGCGCCGATGTTTTTCATGGACTATCTGGCCACGGGCACGCTGGATCCATCGATTGCGGAAAAAGTGGTGGAAGGCATCGCGGACGCCTGCAAACATAACGGTTGTGCGCTGATCGGCGGGGAGACCGCCGAGATGCCCGGGTTTTATCCCGACGGCGAGTACGACCTGGCAGGCTTTATTGTCGGCGTGGTCGATCGCGACAAAATCATAACCGGCAAAGACGTGCAGATCGGAGACATCATTCTCGGCCTTCCATCGAACGGGTTGCACACCAACGGATATTCGCTGGCCCGCAAGCTGCTGTTCGAGGTAGCACATTATTCGGCGGATACCTATGTCAACGAAGTGAAGAATAAAGTCGGCAACGAACTGATGCGCACCCACAAGAGCTACTGGCCTGCGCTGCGAAAGTTGATTGACGGGCAATGCGTGGCGGCGCTGGCGCACATTACCGGCGGCGGCATCACAGAGAACTTGCCACGCGTGCTGCCACGCGGTACAGCGGCGGTGATTGAGATGGGTTCCTGGCCGGTGCTTCCGATCTTTGAACATCTGCAACAGCTGGGAAACGTACCTCAGGACGAAATGCTGCGCACCTTCAACATGGGTCTCGGGATGCTGCTGGTGGTTCCATCCGCGAAATTCAAGAAGGCCCAATCGGTGCTCGAGCGCGTCGGCGAGAAAGCTTTCACGGTCGGCCGGATCGTAAAAGGCGAGCGCAAAGTGACGTACAGCTGAGCCACACAACCAAGCCTTCAGCTATTTTCAGCCCCGTCCCGGATCTTGCGGAGCATCTTCTGCTCCATGACGAAGTGCGCCGGTTCCCGGAACGGCCTGCCGACCATCCTTGCCCTAACTAAGTCTAAGACTGGGCGGCGTTCCACCGCGTTACGCGAGCGATCCAGCGAGTTTGCCCGCCATCCAGCGGCTCGAGCCTGAAACTCCAGAATCCTTCGCGCGCGCGGCTTCGAGCCCGTAGAGTCTGCCAATCGTTCGGGGAGACCATAGCGAAGGCTCGGCAGGCTTCGCGATCGCGGCGAGCAGTGCGACTGCGGGTGAATTATGATGGTTCGGCTGAAAACTGAGAGCTGACGGCTGACAGCCTTTCCCATGAGATCCCTTGGCATACTTCTTTCCGGACGCGGCTCGAATTTCGTCGCTATCGCCGATAGCATTGACACGGGCCGCATCCCGGATGCGGGTATCTCGGTGGTGATCTCAAACCAGGCCGACGCTCCGGGAATCGCGACCGCCCGCCAACGAAACCTGCACGCACTCGTCGTTCCATCAAAAGGCAAGGCACGCGAGGAGCATGACCGCGAAGTCGCCGCTGCTCTGAAGCAGCATGGGGTGGAACTGGTCTGCCTTGCCGGATATATGCGGCTGCTTTCGCCGTGGTTCGTTCAGCAGTTTCCGCAGCGGATTCTGAACATCCATCCCTCGCTCTTGCCCGCATTTCCCGGCCTCGAAGCGCAGGAGCAGGCCTTCGCCTACGGCGTGAAAGTTTCCGGATGCACTGTGCATTTCGTGGACGAAGAACTCGATCACGGCGCCATCATTGTGCAGAAGGCGATCGCGGTTCTTGATCGCGACGATGAACCGACGCTCGCCTCACGCATCCTGGAGCAGGAGCATATAGCCTACACGGAAGCGATCAACATCGTGCTGGCAGGAGACTTTGCGGTGACTGGGCGACGGCTGGTGCGGACATCCAAGGGTTTGAAATCTGTAATCTGAAATCTCAAATCTGCAATTTTCTGATCTCTTTCGCCATCTTCACGATCGGGAGTGCTTCCCCATTGCCGAGCGCGACCGTCTGGCTCTCAACTTCCGCATAACCTTTGGCTCGGTAGAACGCGACGCCGCTCAGGGTTGCGCCCATCTCGAGACGAGTGAAACCGGCCTCGACGGCCGCGTTCTCACATGCCTTGAGGATCACGCTGCCGATGCCGCGACGCGCCCAGCCTGGATGAACGAAGAAGGCGCGGATCTTCGCGGCATCCGAAGAAGGATCGAGCATAGAATCTTCGCGTCCGGCGTATTGATCTCCGCCGTAGAGCGTTTTGCGTTTACTCCAGCCGCCGCAGGCAACGATCTCGGTGGCCTTCTCCGTCGCGAGGGTCTCTGCGACCAGATAAGTCCCGTCTGCGATCAGCTGGCTATCAACGCCGTACACACTTTTCAGGGCGCCTTCGATCTGAGTTGGAGAATAATCTTGCGCCTGTAAGCCGCGGACCGAGGCCTCAATCACTTCCTGCAGTCGAGCTACATCGGCAGCGACCGCTTTTCGCACCCGCACATGCATGGCTGTAGGCGACATTCTAGCCTTCCGGTTCTGCCTTTCCCATCGCGTTCCTTATAATGTCCTTTCTCATGTCAAACTTCGCCCCAGTCGACGAACAGCTGACTTATCTTAAGAAGGGCAGCGCGGAAATCATCCGCGAAGCCGACTTGCGCACCAAGCTGGAACGGTCGCGCGCCACCGGCAAACCGCTTCGGGTGAAGCTCGGCATGGACCCGACTGCTCCCGACCTGCATTTGGGACATACCGTCGTCTTGCGCAAGCTGAAGCATTTCCAGGACCTCGGGCACACCGCCATTTTTTTGATTGGCGACTTCACCGGGATGATTGGCGACCCCACCGGGCGCTCAGCCACGCGGCCTCCGCTTTCGCGCGAGCAGATTGAACAGAATGCTGAGACTTACAAGGCGCAGGTCTTCAAGATTCTCGATCCGACGGAAACCGTGATCGATTTCAATCGCCGCTGGATGGGCCAGTTCAGCTCGGATGATTTCGTGCGCCTGATGGCGAAGTACACAGTCTCGCAGATGCTCGAGCGTGAAGAGTTCCACAAACGCTTCTCGGAAGAGAAGCCGATTTCGATGCACGAACTGCTCTATCCACTGGTGCAGGGATATGACTCGGTGGCGCTTGCGGCCGACGTAGAACTTGGCGGCACTGACCAGAAATTTAATTTGCTCGTCGGCCGCGAACTACAACGGGCGTATGGGCAGGAATCGCAAGTCGTGCTGACCACGCCGATTCTCGAGGGGCTGGACGGCGTGCAGAAGATGTCGAAGTCGTTGGGCAATGCGATCGGAATTCACGAGTTGCCGCTGGAGATGTACGGGAAGGTCATGAGCATCTCCGACGGAATGATGTGGCGCTACTACGAACTGCTGACCGATGTTCAGGTCGCGGACATCGAGAAGATGAAGCGCGAGACACATCCGATGCAAGCGAAGAAGGAACTCGCGCGGAGGATTGTGGGGGACTTTCATTCGGCGGAGGCGGCGGCAAAAGCCGCGGAGGATTGGGGGAAGCAGTTCCAGAAAGATCAGGTGCCGGATGTGATGGAGCACGTCACGGTTCCGATTTCGAAGATTGTTATTCATTCAGGCGAATCAATCGGGATACAAACGGCACCACCAGACGTTTTCGTTCTCGCTCAGGATCGCGGGCTGCCCGCCGCGGTGCTGGTACGCGTCGACAAACTCCTAACCGAGGCGAAGCTCGCTGAATCGGCTTCCGACGGCAGCCGTAAGGTAAAACAAAGGGCTGTCGAAATTGACGGTGAAGTCGTCGACAAACCGAAGCTGGCCGTTCCTCGACCCGCTCGACCGCTGGTAGTGCGGGCGGGCAGATCGATGAAGCGGGTAACGATCGCTTAAGTATCCGCCTGGACACTGCTCCTCTTTCGCGCGCATGCGGGTTGCTGCCATCCTCGGGCTGGGATGTTCTGCCAAAAATCTAAGGCCGTTCCAAGCTGACAAGAGCATCGAGTGGCGCATTGGCATGCCGGCGTCGAGCGATCAGGCGGACGTGATCCTACTGTTTGGCGGCGATGGGACCATTCATCGGCACTTAGGTCAGCTCGTCGGGCTCGGACTGCCGGTGCTGGTCGTGCCTGCGGGGAGCGGAAACGACTTCGCCCACGCGCTCGGACTCCGACGAGTTCGAGATTCACGAACAGCATGGCAGAAGTTCTCCGACGGCGCTGCGAATGCACGGGATATCGACCTCGGAGTCATTACTCCTCTACCCGACACGGGTGGGGCTCCCGCGCCACACGGTTCCCGCTACTTCTGCTCTGTCGCCGGGGTCGGCCTCGACGGCGAAGTCGCTCAGCGCGCCAACCGGCTGCCGCGCTGGCTACGCGGGCATGGCGGCTACGCGCTCAGCCTGGCTCCGGCGATTTTCACTTTCGCGCCACTGCCCATGAAGGTTCTTACACCCGCTCAAAGCAACGCGGAGACCCCTGTTTGGATTGCCCGCAGCGACCGGCCCACGATCCTGGCCGCATTCGCCAACACTCCGTTGTATGGCGGCGGAATGAAGATTGCTCCCCGGGCCAAGATGGACGATGGCCTGCTCGATGTCTGCATCGTCGGCGGTCTCGATCCTTTTAAATTGTTCCGCATGTTCCCGACTGTTTATGGCGGCCGTCATCTGGACATTCAGGAAGTGGAATACTTTCAGGTCGGTCGCGTGCGGGTTGAAACCGAGCATCCGACCGACGTCTACGCCGATGGGGAGTTCGTCTGCCGAACTCCGGTTGAAGTGGGCTTGCGACGTGCAGCCTTAAAGGTGATCACCTTAGCAGCCTGATCCAAAACCCGAAAGCGATAGCGCGCCCTAATCGCAGCTCTCGAAGCGCTGCGCCCGCCAAAATCAATATCTTTCGCAGCCTGTCCAGGACAGCAGGTGCGGCTTGTCAGGACAACGCGCGTTCAGCCTCGCGAGCCTTATGCCGTTGTCCAATCCCGCTAAGTGCTAGACTTTACTTTATGGCTGAAGGACGCTCGCGCACTCTGCTCTGGGTTCTGATCGGCGGAGGAGCTTTTTTCCTCTTCGTGCTGGCCGTGTTCACGCTGGTCTACCTCACGCTGCACGCGGGTGGAACTGACACCGGCATTACCAGTTTTGGCGACCGCATCGGCGTGGTGGATCTCGAGGGAGTGATTCTTTCTCCACACCCGGTGGTCGACCAACTCAAGAAGTTCGGAGACGACTCCTCGATCAAGGCCATCATTGTGCACGTGAATTCGCCTGGCGGCGGCGTGGCTGCGTCCGAGGAGATTTATCGCGAGGTTAAGCGCATTCGCGCGGACAAGAAAAAGAAGATCGTTGTCTCCATTGAGACCGTCGGCGCGAGCGGTGCCTACTACGTGGCCTCGGCCTCCGACAAGATCTATGCCGACTCGGGCAGCATTGTGGGATCGATTGGCGTCATCGCCCAATGGGTGAATTACGGCGATTTGCTCAAATGGGCCAAGCTGAAAGATGTGGTGCTCAAAACCGGAGAATTCAAAGACACGGGAAATCCGGCGCGCGATCTCACGCCCAATGAGCAGGCTTACATGCAGTCGCTGATCGACAATATGTTTGGACAGTTCGTGAAGGCGGTGAGCGACGGGCGGGGCCTGAAGTATGACGACGTGAAGTCGATCGCCAACGGCAAGGTTTGGACTGGCGAGCAGGCCGCGTCTATGAAACTGATCGATGGCGTGGGCGACTTCGAGACAGCGGTTTCCGACACGGCGAAGTCTGTGGGCATCAAGGGCGAGCCCACCTTGGTGCATCCGGAACGCGACCGCAAGACCCTGATGGATCTGCTGCTCGGCGACGTTTCCCAGTTCCTGCCGGGACGCGAGAAGATGCTCGAACAGCAAGTCGGCTTCTACTATCTCTGGAAGTAGAACCTTCCCCGGAAACTGGCGGGCCGTTGTCAGAGTCCTGTTTCGCGGACGTACCCATCCCGGAACTTGCATTAAACCCCTGAAATTTGAGAAGGTTATGCAGGATATGGCCGCGCACCTCCGCAGGTTGTGGTGTTTTGCGCAGGTCGTTTCCGCATAATGGCGGCGGACGTGTTCACGCACCGCCCAAAGGACAAAGAGGGCGTATGACCAAGGCCGACCTGATTGACGAAGTCTCGCGTTTAGCTGAACTTACGCGGAAAGACAGTGAAGTGATCGTGGAGACGATCTTTGACAGCGTGGTGCGATCGTTGCGCGCCGGCGATAAGATCGAGATCCGCGGCTTTGGCAGCTTTCGCACCCGTCAGCGCAAGCCCCGTGTCGGGCGCAACCCCAAGACCGGCGAGCGCGTGGAAGTTCCCGCCAAGAAAATTCCATTCTTCAAACCGAGCAAGGAATTGAAGGATCTGGTTAACGAGGGCGATGGCACGGCGCCGGTAGCAACTCCCGCGCCGCCAACGACTTCTGTGCCCCCGACGGCATAGCCGCGGGTTCGGCTGCGAAGGCTAGGCGCGGATCAGAACAGTTCCGGGCCTGTCACCAGAACACCTAGTCCCATCCGCCTTCGGATCGGAAGCCTGCCACAGCATCACCTGCGGACATCTTGTCGATTGATCGTCTATCCTTGCGACGTATACCGGCGATGCCGATTGTGAGGACAATCCAGATGGTTACAAGACTCCAGCCGACTCATCTGATCGGGATGCGCTTCTCAAAGCTCATTTTCTTGCTTTTCCTCGCTCTCACCGTGACCTGCGCCGCACAAGCGGTATTTCCGGATACTCCCGCCGCACACCAGTCTGCGGCGTGGCTCGGGAGTTTCAATCGTGGCGATCGGGAGAGTCACCGGGATTTCCTCGAAAAGAATTTCCCGTCACGAGTGGGCGACCTTGACCATGAGTTGGACTTTCGCCAGATGACGGGCGGGTTTGAACTCAAAAAGGTGGAAGAATCCACTCCGACGAAGTTGGTTGCGCTGCTACAAGAGCGTGCCTCCGACCAGTTCGCTCGACTGACTTTGGAAGTTGAAGCGGCTGAGCCCCATCACATTACCAAGCTGGATCTGCAAGCAATTCTGCGGCCTGCCGAGTTTTCGCTGCCGCATATGAGCCAGAGCGAGTTGATCGCGGCCGTGCGAAAGGAATTGGATCGTGAGGTTGCCGCCGATCGATTTTCCGGTGCCGTTCTGGTGACCAAGGACGGCAAGTCGGTTTTCGCCGAGGCATACGGTTTGGCAGACCGCGATCACAAAACGCCGAACACGCTGCTGACGCGCTTTCGCATCGGCTCCATGAACAAGATGTTCACCGCCGCCGCCGTTCTGCAACTTGTTCAGGCGGGCAAAGTAGGGCTTAACGATCCCGTGGGGAAATATCTGACGGACTATGCCAACAAGAATCTCGCCGCGAAGGTCACCATCCATCAACTGCTAACGCATACGGGCGGCACCGGCGACATCTTCGGGCCGGACTTCGAGTCACACCGGCTGGAGCTCCGCACTTTGCAGGACTATGTGAAGCTCTACGGCAACCGTGACCTTAAATTCGAACCGGGTAGCAAGTGGGAGTACAGCAACTACGGCTTTATTCTGCTCGGCATAGTCATCGAGAAAGTCAGCGGGCAGAGCTATTACGACTACATACGCGAGCACATCTGCACGCCGGCGGGCATGGCTTCCAGCGGTTCGGAACCAGAGGATCAAGCCGTCAGCGACCGAAGCGTCGGCTATACGAAAATGGACGCGGGCGGAAAATTGAAGCCGAACACCGACACCTTGCCCTATCGCGGCACTTCGGCTGGCGGCGGCTATTCGACCGTAGAAGATCTTTCAAGATTTGCCAACGCAATCCAGGAAAACAAGCTGCTGAACGCCCATTACACCGAACTGCTCACTACAGGCAAGACGGAAACGCCCAATGGCAGCTACGCCTATGGATTTGGAGATCGCAAGGTGAACGGGACACGTTGCTTCGGTCATGGCGGCGGTGCGCCGGGAATGAATGGAGATCTGGAGATCTGTCCCGGACCCGGCTATGTGGTTGCCGTCCTCGCAAACATGGACCCGCCCGCCGCCAGTCGTGTTTCCGAATTCATCACGAATCGACTGCCGGAGCGATGAGTCGCGGGAGAGCAGCCGCACTCCGCGCGGCGGACAGCCCGGGGCGGCTGTCCAAACATTTTTTCCTATGCTGTCCCAGATGATTCTGTTTAAGGTTTGGTTCCCAGATACAGATCTGCGACCTTGAGGGCTAGCGCCTGCGGATCCGCGTCGGAGCGATTCGCCAGGATGATGATAGTGAGTTTGTCGTCAGGAAAGCGCTGGATGGTCGTTCGGAAGCCGATGGTGTTGCCATCGTGCGACATGCGCTTGTGGCCTTTGTACGGATCAACGAACCAGCCGAAGCCGTAGCTCACGCTTGAACCATCGGGAGACTTCGCTGGGCCGTCGGTCGGCTGGACGGCCGTCAGGGCGGGCTGCATCTCCGCTTCGGTCAGCAGCGTGTGGTCGGCGAGGGCCCGGTCCCATTTCGCCAGGTCATCGATCGAAGAATAGATTCCGCCATCGCCTAGAACGGCGGAGGTCGGGCTTTGGTCGGTTTCGTGCCAAGTGCCGTCCGTCTGCGTGTGCCCGTAGGCGCGGTGCGGCACCTCGTTCTTGCCTTTCTCGTAGGCGAGCGTGTTATTCATTTTGAGCGGGACGAAGATTCGTTCCTGAAGGAATTGCCCGTAGCTTTTGCCTGAGACTTTCTCGATGATCATCGCCAGCGCGGCATAGCCGGAGTTGCTGTACTCCCATTTCGACCCGGGCGCGAACTTGCCGCTGCTTTGCTGCTCGAGCAATTTCAGAACGCCTGCATCGAGAATCTGCGGGATCTTTTCGTCTGGAGTGTTGGGATATTGCTTCATCAGGACGTCTTCGTAGTCGGGAAGCCCCGAGGTGTGGTTGAGCAGATTGCGGACGGTAATGGACTTACCGTAGGCCGGAAACTCGGGAAAGATGTCGGTGAGGTGATCGCCGTAATGCAGTTTGCCGTCGTGAACGAGGAGGATGATGCACGCCGCGGTGAATTGCTTTGTGAACGACGCCAGGCGGAAATTTGTTTCGGGATCAATCTTGTGCAGGGTACGCAAATCCGTTACACCGTATCCTTGACCGAATTCGACTTGACCGTTGTGGACGACGAAGACCGCGGCGCCGGGAGCGTTGTTGGACTGCAGTGAGGCGAAGATGGCGTCGATCCGGGTGGCGGAAACCTGGGCGGGGGCTGCGAGGGGGAGTACGAGTAAGAGCAGAGACCCGGCCAAGGTCGAGAAAAGTTTTGTGCGTTTCATGATCCGGCGCAGTATATCGCACCCTAGGATTTGGGGGCCGTCGCCGACTGCATCCGAGCTTCGCTCCGCATGACCGGGTCAAAGACGCGATTCCACATACCGGCACCACTCGGAGAGTCGGCTCGGCTTCGCCTTCTCCGACAGCCGAGGCGGCGGTCGCCACATGAGCCGTGCAGGTCGCCGACATGCGCGGCCGTGCTCCTATCGTGGCATGTACTGTGTGGTGCTCCCTCCGCCTTTGCTTTTCCCATCCCATCTGCGAAACTGACCATTGCTCATTCCCACAGAGAACTAGAAGCTAAGAGCTAAGAGCTACTACCCATGGGCCGCATTCACGTGCTTTCCGAAACCGTTGCTAACCAGATCGCGGCCGGCGAGGTGGTGGAGAGGCCCGCTTCGGTGGTCAAGGAGATGCTCGAGAACTCTCTGGACTCGGGGGCGACGCGCATCAAGATCAGCGTGGAGGCTGGTGGGAAGAAGCTGATCCAGATCATTGACAACGGATGCGGCATGGTGCGCGACGATGCCATGCTGGCGTTTGAGCGGCACGCGACCTCGAAGATCAAGAACGCAGAAGACCTGCTGAGCGTGGCTACTCTGGGCTTTCGCGGGGAGGCGCTGCCCTCGATTGCCTCCGTGTCGCGGCTGCGGTTGGAGACGCGCGCAGAAGAAGAAGCCGCGGGAACGGTGGTCGAAATCAACGGCGGCAAGATCGCGCGCGTCGAGGAAGCGGGCCTGCCACTCGGAACTTCGATTACGGTGCGCGATCTTTTCTTCAACACTCCGGCGCGCAAGAAATTTCTGAAGGCGGAGTCGACGGAGTTGTCGCACATCGCGTCGCTGGTAACGCATTATGCGCTCGCGCATCCCGAGAAACACTTCGAGTTGCACTCGGCAACGAATGCCCTGCTGGTTGCACCTCCGGTGGCGGGGTACAGCGAGCGTGTGTATCAGGTATTCGGAAAGGAAACGCTGGATCAGTTGATTCCCGTGGCGTCGCGGCAGTCGCTGGAGCATGTTGGATTGCCGCAGCCTCCTCCCTGGCGGCGAAAAGAGCAGGAGAATGACGAAGAGGCTGCGCCCAAAGATCCGGGCGAGATGCGGGTGCACGGGTTTGTGTCGAAGCCCGAGATCCAGAAGCTGAATCGCAATTCGATTTTTGTGTTCGTGAACGGACGGTTGATTCGCGACCGGCTGGTCCAGCACGCTTTGACCGAGGCTTACCGAAACATTCTTCCGCCGACCGTGCATCCGGTGGTGCTGCTGTTTCTGGAATTGCCGGCCGCCGAGGTGGACGTGAATGTGCATCCGTCGAAGACCGAGGTGCGCTTCCGGCAGCAAAGCGCGATGCACGATTTTGTCCGCGACTCGGTGCGGGCAGCGTTGATGAAGGCGCGTCCGGTACCGCAGTTCATGACCGAGATGCGCGCGCACGCGAGCGCGAGTCAATCGTTGACGCCGGGGGCCTTAACTCCCGCAGCTCCGTCTTGGGATCCTGGAGCTGGCGAGGACCCTCGAACGGGGCAGCGCAATTCCTCACATCTCGCACACGACGCGAGATATGGGGCACCCTATGACCCTCGATCCGGGGGAGGATTCGGGTTGCAGGCGCCGGCTCTGCCGCCCGGGTCCGAGCGATTTCAGTTTGAGGGGGGAATTGCGGTCGAGACAAACGCGGCGGTCTCTTTGGAGCGCGCAGGTGACGTTATTCCCGACAACGGATGCGCTCCCGCGCTGGAGGTCGGCGAAGAGGAGCCCACACTGTCGTCCCTGGGCACGCTGAAGCCGTTGGGACAGATTCGGAATTCGTTCATCCTCGCGGTCAACGAAGATGGTTTGTGGATCGTGGACCAGCATGTGGCGCACGAACGGGTTTTGTTTGAACGCGTGCTGAAGCAGCGCGCCGCGCAGAAAGTCGAAAGCCAACGGATGCTAATGCCGATCGTGCTGGAGTTATCTCCGGCACAGCAGGCAGTGTTCGCGGAGATCTCCGACGAACTGGAGCACAATGGGTTCGAGGCTGAGCCGTTTGGCGCTCGAAGCGTGGCGGTGAAGGTGGCGCCGGCGGGGGTGGAGGCATCGGCAGTCGAGAGCATGCTGCACGAGTTGTTGGACCAGTTCGCGCGTGAGGAACAGTCGCTGAACCTGGAGAAGATTCAGGCGCGCATCGCGGCGTCGATCGCGTGTCACGCGGCGATCAAAGTCAATATGCCGCTGGAGCAGAACAAGATGGAATGGCTGCTGGCGGAATTGGCAAAAACGGATCACCCGATGTCTTGCCCGCATGGGAGGCCGGTGGTGTTGCGGTATTCTGTGAAGGACATTCAGAAGGCGTTTAAGAGGATCTAGCTTTCAGCAATCAGCATTCGGCCCGCGTCGTGCGGGAACGTTGCTGGCTCAACGCCCAGTGCCAATTGCGAAATGGCGGCTTTGTGACTGATCTCGAGCTACGGCAGATGCGGCGCGAGAAGTGGCGGCTGGATGGCAAACCCATCCGCACGATTGAGGAGGCGCGCGCGTTTCTGGAGGAGGTTGGGTTCTGCCTGATGTATCCGAAGCGACCCGCGCTGCTGCTGCCAACCTTTATCGGCGCGTTTGTGGGATCGGAGGATCGGCTGCCAGCGTGGCAGCACGCATTCAAGGATCCGCGTGCGGCCGAGGCGACTGAGCTTATGGTGCGGTTGCTGCGCGAGCGAACCGCGTTTGAAGCCAACCTGTTTGAGGAGAACAACGGATTTCTCGTGCCCGCCTCGGTGTTTCCTTATTTTTATGCGCTGGTGGGGGAGCGCAACCCCAAGCAAGCGCCGAAGGCTGGGTCGCGGTCTCCTTATTCCGCGCTGGCCTGCGATGCGTTTGAGTTGATACGGCGGGATGGGCCCATTTCGAAGCAGAAGATGCAGGAAGTGCTGGGTGGAAGCGTTTCGTTTCCGGCGCTGGACGGGGCGCTCGGCGAGTTGTGGTCGAAGCTGCGCATCACGCGCGTGGACTACAAGGCGAGTGAGGGCTCGGTGTGGGATGTGCTCTACCGATGGGCGCCGGACGCGGTGAAGGAAGGCGTGGGATTGTCGGTGCAGGAAGCGCTCACCGCCTTGTTGTCGAAGTATCTGGATTGCGTGATTGCGGTCGAGCCGGCGGACCTGGAGATCTTCTTTGGAAACTTCATTGCCCGGTCGAAGGTGAAAGACGCGGTGAACGCGCTGCTGGCCGCACGGGAACTGAGCTTCGTGCACGTCAGCGGACGATCGATGCTGCAGATCACGCCGGAGAAAGTCGCGGCGGTGCCGGCGCCGCGCAGTGCGTTGCGGTGAAACGAGTGGATTGGCGCGGGGCCATCGCGGCGACCGGATTTAGGACTCTGCCTGAGGTCTTCTGGCACAAGTATTGGGATCGGGCTCTTTGCGAGATCAATCGATCAGCGCCGCGACGCAGCCGTGCTGGCGTGCGGAGCGCTCTGCGATTGTCACCGGTAGCGGGCGTGGCGCTCGATCCTGAGATGATGGAGTTCGCGCGTGCGGTCCTTGGAGCTGATGCATTTCCCTTTCGCGCCACTCTATTTGATAGATCACCGGCGGCGAATTGGCTGGTTGTGTGGCCCGAGGATACTGCATTGCTCTCCCGGCGCGGATGGATCTGCCAGGTGGGGGTGGGGGTCCATGGTCCGTGAAGGAAGAGATTGATCACGCTCACGCCCCGGCAGCCGCTCTGGGCCAGGTGCTGACGCTACGCGTGAGCTTCGACGATTCTACCGCTGGAAATGGGCCTCTACGCGTTTTGCGCGGCACGCATACGCGGGGCGTGCTGAGCGATGACAGCATCCACGAACTAGCGTCACAAACCCCTCCGGTCGAGTGCACGGTTCCGAAGGGCGGCGTTCTTGCTATGAGACCTCTGCTCGAGCACGCGTCATCGAAGTCGCAGACGGAAATACCAAGGAGAGTTCTGCATATCGGCTACGCTGCGTCAGAATCGATTGCGAAACCGTTCGAACTCGCCATTGCTTAAAACACGTGACACTTCCCCTACCCACTAGCACCTCTCAACCTTATCGCGGGCGGCTGGCGCCTTCGCCGACTGGGCTATTGCATTTGGGACATGCGCGGACGTTTTGGATTGCGGCGCGGCGCGCTGCCGAACGGCATGGGCAACTGATTCTTCGCAATGAGGATTTGGATGCGCAGCGGTGTCGTCCTGAGTTCGTGCAGGCGATTTTCGAGGATTTGCGCTGGCTGGGCATTGCGTGGGTGGAGGGACCGGACTGCGGCGGGCCCGTTGGTCCTTATACCCAGAGCCAGCGGCGGGAGCACTATCTGGAGGGGTGGAAGAGGTTGCGCGATTCGGGGATGATTTATCCGTGCACCTGCTCGCGGCGGGATGTGGCCCAGGCGGCGGGGGCGCCGAATGGTTTGGATGATGAGCCGGTGTATCCGGGGACGTGCCGGCCTGCGAATGTTGTGCCCGGGGCGGCTGGGCTTCGCCTGCGCGGGACCGCCGAGACGGGCGTCGCTACATGGGTTGAACCTCGCGGAGTGAATTGGCGGTTTCGGGTGCCGGAGGGGGAGGAGATTCGCTTTACGGATTTGCGGCTGGAGGAGCAGCGGATGGTTGCGGGGCGGGATTTTGGGGACTTCATTGTGTGGCGCCGCGACGATGTGCCGGCCTATCAATTGGCGGTCGTCGTCGACGATGCGGCGATGGGGATCACGGAGGTCGTGCGTGGGGCGGATTTGCTGAAGTCGACGTCGCGGCAACTTCTTCTGTATCGGGCGCTGGGTTTGGATGCGCCGGAGTACTATCACTGCGAGCTGCTGCGCGACGAGAGCGGGGTTCGGCTGGCGAAGCGCCATGATTCGTTGAGCATCCGGAAGTTACGGGAAATGGGATGGACCGCGGAAACAGTGCGGGCGGGGAAGATTACCTCGCTCTGACTCCGGTGCTGGCGGGCTCCGTTTGCCAGTCCCAATGTACGAGCTTGGCTTGACCGGACAGCTGAGGGCGGCTGTTCCCACATAGATGTTTGAGCAAACTGAACCAGTCCGTGTGAGTCCCTGCCTTCCCTGACCCGCGACCGCCAAAGTGTACAATCGGTAGCTTCGCATGACTGACAAGGGAAAAGACGGACAGGGCACTCGCAAGTTAACGATTGCCATTGACGGGCCGGCGGGGGCGGGGAAGAGCACGATTGCCTCGCGGCTGGCGCGAAAACTTGGGTATGTGAATCTGGAGAGCGGGGCGATGTATCGGGCACTCGCGTTGAAGGCAATCGACCGGGACGCCTCGTTCGACGATGAAGCGGCGCTTCTCAAGCTGGCCGAGAACGCCCGCATTCAACTGGAGCCTACGATTGGCGGAAACCGGACGCTGCTTGATGGGCGCGATGTGTCGGCGCGCATTCGCGAGCGCGATGTGTCGGAGGGAGCTTCGCGAGTGTCGGTGCATCCGAAGGTGCGGGAATGGATGGTGGCTCGGCAGCGCGAAATGGGGGCGGGCGGCGGCGTTGTGATGGAAGGGCGCGACATTGGAACTGAAGTCTTCCCGGACGCCGATCTGAAGATCTTTCTGGACGCCGACCCTGTGGTGCGCGAGCAGCGGCGCATGGCACAGCAGAAAATCAAGGGGAACGTGGCTGCCAGTGTGGCGGCCGACCTGCGCGATCGCGACCTGCGCGATCGCACGCGGGCAGCTTCTCCGCTGAAGGCGGCAGCGGATGCCGTGGTGATCAATTCTTCCTCAATGGATGAAGATGAAGTGCTGGCGCAGGTGGAAAGACTCGTCGCTGCGAGACTGTCCCGCTAACAATGTTTTGACTGCATCGCGACTTCATCGGACCAATCAAAAAGCTTAACCCGCAAAGGACGCTGAGGAAGGTCGCGAAGAAAACCCCATGGGGGTAGGTGGTAACGCCGAAACAACTCTTTCGAATTGGTGCCGCTTGTGCTTCGCACTTGCGGGACGGTCGAGGCGGCCGTCCCTAGGTGAGCATTCTCAGTTCTCGGTCGGCTCTACTTCTACTTTGGGTGCGGGAAGAGCCTTGCCTGGCTTACCCGGAGTCGGCGGCTCGGGCGGTTTCGGAGGCATGGAACTGGCTTTGCGAATTTCGATGCCGTCGTGCTCATTGTTGAGAACGATGTGGGATGACGCGTTGCCTACGCTGCCGCTGGCTTTGGCTTCGTGCTCGTCGTTGTTCACTTTCAGTTCGGCGAAATCAGACTGAATCTCGCCATCGCGCGTGCGGGCGTCGAGGCGGAACCCGGCTTTGTCGGGCAGGCTCAACTGAACATCGCCATTGCGATTGTCGATCTGGACGTTGCCCAGGGTACGCATTCCAACTTCAACTGCTCCGTTGTCATCCTGCAGGCGGACATCGCCGGAGACCTGTTCGAGGCGGATATTTTTTGATCGGGTAGTCAGATGCAACGGGCCGGTGATCTGCTCGGCGTGGAGCTCGTCGGAATCGAGGTCGAGGGTGCCCTCGATGCGCGAGAACTCCATGTCGGTGCGTGACGACTTGAAGGTTACAGTTTTGGTGATGCGGGCGAGCTTGATGCTCTCCTGAAATTCGCCGTCGAGTTGTACCGCGCCTTTTATGTCGGCGACCGAGACTTCGTTGACCCGGCCCTGCACGTGGACATCCCCGTTGATCTGCTCGATCTTTACCGAGCCTTTTTCCTGACTCACCTTGACGTTGCCGTTCACGTCTTCGACGGCGGTATCGGAATGCTGGGCGGAGATGTCGACCCCGCCATCGCGACCCGAAACGTTCACGTCGCCGCGGCGAGAAGTGATGGAAACTTGCACTTTGCGCGGTAAGGAGATATCGAGGTCGGTTTCGACGGGATGATCCCCGGCAGCTTCGGCCTTGGCATCCACCGTGACCAGGCCGCCGATTGCGATGATCGTGGGCTTGGTTTCGCGGTCATACTTGTCGGCATCGTTCTGATTGTCGGCGCCAACGCGTTTGCGGACGACGACGGTGATCTTGTTGTCGTCGGAGGCGTGGACGCTGACTGCACCGTGAGTATCAATCACCTTGAGACTCGCTGAGGCAGGAAAGTCTTGCTCGAGGTGGTCGTTGAAATTGTAGCTTTGGCCGAAGATTCCGCTGAAGTCGGGATCGTCGATATTCATGTGGTCGCGAATGCCAGACCAGTCGAGGTGTTCGAGTTGAGTCGCGATCAATCCGAACGCGACGATCATGACGACCAGGACAACTCCACCGCCGCCGATGCCCGACGCACGGGTTCCCTCGCGTTGGGCTCGCTGATGCTCAACCAGTTTGATGACGCCCCAGACAATCAGCAGAGCGGGCCAGTAGTTGGCGAACAAGTGCGCCAGGCGGCCGATGGAAAGGATCCGCATGGTACCCATCAAGAAAACCGCGCCCACGACGATGAGAACAAAGGGACCGGCGAGCGAGCGGCGGGGCCGCGGCGGCAGAGGGGTTAGCGGCGGAACACCCGGAGTCATGACTGGGTTAGACATTTTTCACCTCGCCAGAAGAAGGGGGCTCCGTACTTTGCACGGTAGACGGCGCTGCTGGGGGAGGCGGAGTATTGGGAGGAAAGCCGGATGATCCGGGAGGTAGTGAGCCGACATGTCCGTTGTAGGAAGCATTGCTTTGCATCAGCTTGATGACTCCAACCACCAGCAGGATGGCAGGCCACGTTCTGCTGAATCCCACGCGGGAAACGCTGTCGAGTAGAAAAAGCACACCCAGAGTGATCAGCATGGCGGGTCCCATGAGCTTGCGGGTACGGCAATGTTGGCACTGACATCCAACCGTACCTCCCATCAGGCCCCACTGCTTGGCAAAGAGCCATACGCCGAGAAAGATCAGGATCAGAGGCCAGAAACGATCTAAACCGAACTCAAACAGTCCGGCGGTGTGCAGCAGGAAGAGCACGCCTAAGCCGATCAGAACGGCGGCCCCTGCGGGAACCTTGGTGCCTTCGAATTTTTCGCCGGCGCCGAAGGTTTGCGCAAGTCCGAATGGATCGGGAGCAGGCTCCCCCATCTGGATGGCCTTTGCGCTGCGAACTGCGTCGATGATCTGGTAGATGTAGAAGAAACCGATGGCGATCGCGAGGACCGTGATCACGAACCAGGGGAGATCTGAACTGACACCTAGGATCAGAAGAACCATAACGACAAGGTGTGCGAGTCCCTTGGCATATTGGCCGGTGTACACCGCGCCGACGCCGATGGGAAAGACTCCAGCGAGAATTCCAGCAATGCCGGGATTCGGGCCGGAATTCATCGGCTGACGAGGCGCGGCCGCGAATGATCCCGCCGAGGGATACACAGTCTGGGCCGGGGAAACAAATCCCGCGGACGGGGGAACGTAGCCTGCGGCGGAAGCTGTGCCTTCCATGCGTGCGGCCAGGCACGATTCGCAATAGATCACCCCGCGGACGTCGCGGGTGCAGTTTTGACAAAGTGGCTTGCCGCACGTGCGGCAGAAAGCCACCGCAGCAGTATCGCTGTGTGTGGCGCAGTTCATACGAACCTCCTGTACGTGGTTACCGACACTACAGGCAGATCGCGAAGAGATGAACCCAGGGGAGCGCTGGCCAGAATGAGATGGTTATCGGTCTGGCTGTAATTGCGCTCCTGCTTCTGCTCGGGCTGTTGTGTTGTGTCGTTCTTGTCGTCTTTCTGTTTCGCCGGCCGTGACTGGCTGGGACCGGGTTCGGCGGGCGCGACGGTGCGCTTGAGTTCACGCACGCGCGACTCGACTTCGTAAACAATCCGGACATTCAAGTAGTAGTGCACTACCCGAGCTTGAGTGGCGTAGTACGTGTGCCGGATCGCAGTGGGACGCAGGCTGATCTGGCGCAGGTCGGCGGGTTTGACGCCGGCTACGGTCAGGCCCACCGACAGCGCGAAGAAAGCCATGCCGAACGACATGGCAAAGCGTGGCTGGCGGACCGTGGCCCAGATCGGCTCGAACAGCGAGGCTTGCACGTGCTCCCACCAGGAAATGCGGGGCGGGAGAGAACGTGCGGTGACTCGCAGGCGCTGGGTGTCAACGCCCGTTGTGGATGCCAGGATGTTGGTGACCATGCTGGCTGGAGGCTCCACCTCCGTGAGACCCTTCAGCCAATTGCGGCCCGCCTCAGCTTCAGCGAGCAGCGGTCCACACGCCTGGCAAACGTGGGCGTGGGCCTGGAAGCGGTCGAGTCCGGGCCCGCTCAGGACGCCGTCGAGGGCGTCGGAGAGCAGGAGTTCGAACTCGTTACACTGCGTTCCGTGACTGGTCTGGTCTGGCATCACATCACCTGCCTATAGGTACGTTGTAGTAGCCTCGCAAGTTCCGCTCGACCTCTATTTATTCGCGATTTCACGGTACCCTCCGGAACCTTCAAAACGGTGGCAATTTCACGGTAGTCCATATCTTGTAAATCCCTTAGAATCACTGCTTCCCGAAGCTCTGGGGAGAGCCTGGCCAAGGCGGCGTGGACGGTCTCGCCGACCTCCCGGCTGCGCACCTGGGCGTCGGGCGGAGCGGAGTGGTCAGGAATTTGCTCACTGAGCGGCTGGGCGTCCTCGTGCTCGGACCCGGCGGTGTCGATGGAGTCGGTCATCCGCTCCTGTTTCGTCTTGCGAAAATGGTCGACCAGGAGGTTGCGCGTGATCGTCGTAACCCAGGTGACAAACGCTCCTTTGGTGTGGTCATAACTCGAAAGGGTGCGATACATTTTGATGAAAACTTCCTGGGTAAGGTCCTGGGCGTTGTCGGCAGATCCGGCAAATCGGTAGCAGATGTTGTAAATCCGGCGGTTATAGGTTTGCACGATTTCCTCCCAGGCGGCGGGGTCACCGGCAATACAACGCCGGACCAGCATCGCGACGACCTGGACGTCTTCCACTTGTACTCCCCGGAAACCTGCTTAAGACTGAGACTTTGGCCTGGAAGTCAGACAGCTTGAGAGACCTCTCCAAGCCACACCACTAGACAGTACGTTGTTGTAGGCGTTGAAGTTCGCGTTCCGTTCGACCTGGAGTGAAATGGGCATTGTAGCAGCGCGGGAAAAGCGAGCAAGCGCGTCTCGCTGTTCCTAGCGGCTGGTCGAGATGGATGAGGTTGCCACGCTTCAGGGCGTTCGGTTTCGTCGAACCTTCGTTTGAGAGCGGGGTGCGCGGGCGAGGGCGCCCCCCGCCACAGCCGGCAGGGTGCCGGCGCTACTTTGTGAAACAGCCAGGGCATCCTGGACATCAGGATGCCCTTTTTGCTGGCGAGCCGAGGTTAGCGGCTGGCGACTTCGGAGTTGTCGACACGGTTGTGGACAGGCTTGACCGTGCGCAGGTAGGCGAAGAGCGCTTTGAGATCTTCGTCGCTCATGTTGCGGTAAATCCACCAGGGCATTGGAGGATTGAGGCCGCGTGCTCCCACGTGGCCGGTTCGCAGCACCCGCACGAACATATCCTCGTCGTAATAGGAGATGCCGCTGGGATCGGGAGTGAGGTTAGCGCTGGGGGTCGGGAAACCCTCGATCTGCTTGCCACCGGCGAATTGCATGTTTCGGATGGGATGATGCATCTTGTCTTCGGGAGTGTGACAGTCGACGCAACCGCCGACCTGCGAGAGGTACCGACCTCGGGAGAGGCGATCGGAGGGCACACTAGCCACGTCGGTCAGAATTGGTTGGGGCGCGGACTGGATGAGGCGCGACACCGGAAACGGGATTTGCGGCCTGGGCTGGGCGATGTGCACGGGCCCCAGCGAACGAAGGTAGACAACGACGGAGGCGAGGTCTTCATCGGCGAGCGCGCGGTAGTCTCCGTAGGGCATGATGGGAAAAAGTGTGCGGCCATCGTGTCCGATGCCTTCGCGAATGGCGCGGGCGAGTTGATCGTCGGTCCAGGTGCCGGCGCCGGTTTCCGTGTCTGGCGTGATGTTCGACGCGGCGAGCACGAAGCTGCCCTGATTGACCATGACGCGTCCGGCGCCGACGTTGGTGAAGACGGGCGCCAAGCCGGCGGGAGGATCGGGCCGTTGCGAGTGGCAATCGAGGCAACCGAGGACGCCCTCCACCAAATATTTACCGCGCGCTAACCGTTCGGGAGTGGGTTCGAAATGGCGGTCGGTGAGCACGCGAGATTTCGCGCCCAGCACGGGCCTCCAGCCGACGGTGACGGTGATCAAAACCGCGAGCAGCGAGGCGAGGGCAGTGAAACTCCAGGTTGCGGTTTTTTTTAGCTTGCTGGCCCTTGCTTGCGTCATCGACAACTTCTCCGTCTCGGGGTCGAGTTACTTCTTTTTACGCAGAGCGCTGAAATAAAGTTCAACCCAACGAGTTGCAATTCGATGGAACACTCGAACTTTGATCCGGGCTGATCAGGGGAGGGCAAAGGCGACCAGCGCATCACTGAGCGACTCTTCCGTGATCTTGGGATGGCCACCAGCTGCGATCACTACGTATTGCTTCCCGTTTCGGCCGAGGCGGTAAGTCATCGGCGTCGCATGGCCGCTGGCGGGTAGTTGCGCCTTCCACAATTCTTTGCCGGATTCTATATCAAACGCTCGGAGGAAGGGATCGAAAGTACCGGCGATAAAGACGAGCCCTCCGGCGGTCGCGATCGGGCCTCCCAGGTTGATCGATCCTGGCGGGACCGGTGATTGCTTGCCGCCGAAGTCCTGCATCGAACCGAACGGAACTTGCCAGCGAACTTTGCCTTCGGTCATATCTACTGCAGTGAGCATGCCCCATGGTGGCGCAGTGCAGGGCAAGTCTGATGGCGCTTGCAGGAAGCGGCGAAACATACCGTAAACCGTTCCAGCCTGCGGGGCGTAGTCGCCGTTTTCGGTGCGGACTTCGTCTCGCCAGAAATCAGCGCGAGGAATGAGCTTTACTTTGGCGATCAGGTTGTTCGTGTTGACCACGAGAAGGCTATGCAGCGGATCGAAAGCGTAGCCGCTCCACGTCATGCCTCCGAGGTTTCCCGGCACGGCCAAACTGCCTTGAAGACTTGGTGGGGTGAAGATACCTTCGTTGCGAAGTCCGCGAATCCAGTTGCGACAGGTCTCACGATCTTGGGGGGTGATGCCCCAAGCGTCGTCGAGAGAAATTTTCTGCGGAGCAAGTGGAGGCGGAGTTACGGGGAAAGGTTGTGTGGGCGAGGCTGATTCGCCAGGTACGTCGCTCTGAGGAACCGGGCGCTCTTCCACCGGAAACACCGGCTCACCGGTGTCGCGATTGAGCACATAGAGAAAGCCGGTCTTGTTGCCTTGAATGACGACGGGAACGTCTCGACCGTGGTGCAGCAAGGTGGTTAGCAACGGAGGCGAGGCTGTGTCGTAGTCCCAGAGATCGTGGTGTACGAGTTGGAATCCCCAGACGATTTTTCCGGTTTTTGCATGTAACGCCACGACAGCATTCGCCCACTTGTTGTCACCTGGGCGTAGGCCTCCGAAGAAGTCGGGGCTTGCGCTTCCGGTGGGGACGAAGATGAGATCGCGCTGCGGATCGACAGACATGATTGACCAGGCATTCGCAGCGCCGGTTTGCCATGCTTTATTTTCCTTGGCTGGATTTTCATAGCTGGTTGCCGCGGGGATTGGAATTGGATCCCAACTCCATCGCAATGCGCCGGTGCGAGCGTCGAAAGCGCGAACTACGCCGGCCGGCATCTGCGCTCGCTGATTGTCATCGATGGCGGATCCTACGACGACGAGATCGTCAATCACGGCCGGTGGTGAAGTCATGTGATACCAACCGGCGCGATAGCCTGGCACATCTCGGAGATTTACCAGACCGTTGTCGCCGAAGTCGGGACACGGCTTGCCGGTGGCCGCATCCAGAGAAACCAGACGAGCGTCCTGAAGGGCCTCGTAAATACGACGATGACAGGGTTTGCCGGCAGGCCGCGCGGAATCGAGCCAGGTTGCAACGCCGCGGTTCACGAGTCCATCGCCGTAATCGAGCGTGAGATCGATTTTCGGGTCGTAGGACCAACGCTGCTTGCCGGTTGCGGGATCGAGCGCGATCACGCGATTGAACGGAGTGGTGAAATAAAGCGTGCCCTCGACGACGATTGGCGTGGTCTCGAATCCGCTGCGCCTCCGGTCGTGGCTGCCGTCGGAAACGTCACCCGCGTGAAAGGTCCACGCTACTTTCAGCTTTGATACATTCTCGCGATTAATCTCGGAGAGTGGCGAGTAGCGCATTCCGCCGGGGTCGTTGCCGTAGGTTGGCCAGTCGGTATCCTTCGACGCCTGCGAGTTTGCGATCGAACTGAAGAGTGCAAGGCATACGACGATGCCCAGGACGGCCAGCATTGGGGAGAGGCTTGGCGAGTATCTGAATTCTCGCATGGCCACATATGCTCAATGAATTGGCTTCCGAAAGCAATCAATCTTTGCGATTGCTTTGGATTATCGGCAACTCGAAAGTTCCCTACTCGCTGGTGAAGTAGTCCACCGTGACTGGATTCTCAAAAAGTGAATAATCACGGGTGACCACGGTGATGCCGCTTTCAGTGACGAAGTAGCGCTGGCGGTCGGCCTCAGCGTCGTAACCGATGGTGGTGCCTTCGGGAATATGCACATCGCGGTCGAGGATTGCCTTGCGGATGCGGCAACGTCGGCCGACGCTGACATGCGAGAACAGGATGCAGTCATCGACCTCCGAATAGGAGTTCACGCGCACGTCGGGGGAGAGGATGGAGTTTTTCACGACGCCGCCGGAGACGATGCATCCGTTGGAGACGATGGAATCGAGCGCGGTGCCAGTGCGGCCGGATTCGGCGAAGACAAATTTCGCGGGAGGATACTGGCGCTGGTGGGTGCGAATCGGCCACTGCTCGTCGTAAAGGTTGAAGATGGGCGAGACCGAAACGATATCCATGTTCGCTTCGTAATAGGCTTCGAGCGTGCCCACATCGCGCCAGTAGAGCGCTTCTTTCTTGTTTTCGTCGACGAAATCGTAGGCATAGACGCGATAGTCATCCACCATCTTGGGCAGAATATCCTTGCCGAAATCATGACTGGATTGCGGGTTCTCGGCGTCTTTGAGCAGCACGGGGATGAGCACGTCGGCATTGAATAGATAGACGCCCATTGACGCCGCGACCTTGACAGGATTGATCGGCGAGCGCAATGCCGTGTTTTTTGGCTTTTCCTCGAAGCCTTTGATGCAGCCGTCTTTGTCGACATCGACCACGCCGAACCGCGAAGTTTCTTCCGGATCGATCTGGATGGTCGCCAGCGTAATGTCAGCGGCCGATTCTTGATGCTGCTTCATCATCTTGCCGTAGTCCATTTTGTAGATGTGATCGCCGGAAAGAATGAGGACGTGCTTGGGTTGTTCCGATCCGATGGAATAGATGTTCTGGTAAACGGCGTCGGCGGTGCCTTGATACCACTGATCGCTGACCCGCTTCATGGGAGGCAGGACCTCGACGAACTCGTCAACTTCACGGCCCAGGATGTTCCAGCCTTCGCGGATGTGCCGGTTCAGGGAAAGCGCCTTGTACTGGGTGAGGATGTAGACGCGGCGCAGATCCGAATTCAGACAATTGGAAAGAGTAATGTCAATGATGCGGTAGATTCCGCCGAAGGTCACCGCCGGCTTGGCGCGGTCGCGAGTCAGCGGATAAAGACGCTCCCCAGCGCCGCCTGCCAAAAGAACCCCGAGAGTATCTTTCATTACCACCCCTCAGATTCCGTTCCGGCTGCTCATTCAGCGGAATCTTGTTTTCCGCACGGCAGATGTGGAAAGAAAACAGTAGATGGTAGCACAGGTGCGGAGGTCGCTCCCGCTTCCGGAGGATTTGCGAATCCGTATAATGCTGCACGGTGTGGCGACCCGGAGGCAGATGCCAAGAAAAACGATCTTGCGTTTGAAGCAGCGCAGGCAATCGCCTGTCGACCGTAAAGAGTCGTCCGATACGTTGTTGGGAATGGGACAAAGCATCACCCGACGCGACTTTCTGAATGCCACGTTGCTGGCTTCCGGGGGCTTGCTGCTGGGACCCGTGTCGCCAGCAGAGATGCTGGCTGAAGAGGCCAGGGCTCGTCGGAGTGAGGACGACTGGACCGGCTATGGTGGCGTAGGCGACTACGCAAACTGCAACGGAAATACCCTTCGAGTGCTCGAGGCCGGCCACGAGATTCGCGATGGCCGGTTTGAGAACCTGCCTGTCGAGGTTGTCGAAACGGGTGAAACGTATGACTGCGTGATTGTAGGCGGGGGCATCAGCGGGTTGGCGGCCGCGCTGATTTTTCAGCGGCATGCCGGTTCGGGCAAGACTTGCCTGGTGCTCGACAATCATCCGGTTTTCGGCGGCGAAGCCAAACGCAATGAGTTTCTAGTGGACGGGCACCGGTTGATTGCTCATCAGGGATCAGCCTTCTTCCCCGTTCCGTATCCGCACAGCTTTATTGCACGGTTCTATGAATCGATTGGACTCAAGACACCGCGCCTCGAATATCAAAAATGGGGCAGTCGCGAGCCGGAGGTGCAACTGAGCCGCACGCCCTATTTGGGATCGGCTCCAAGCAGCACGTACTTCGGACCCAAGTTCGGCCAGCCGCACGGGTTGTGGCTGACTGATCCGTGGGGAAAGCAGGTGGAAAGCGCTCCGATTTCGCCGAAGGCGCGAACGGAAATGGCAAAGTTTCAATCGGCAGGTGACTCGGACGCCGGAGCCCCCAAGTATCCTGGCGATGCCATATCGCGGCGGCTCGATAGCATCACGCTCGAAGCTCACATGGTGGAGTCGCGCGGGATCAGCCGCGAGACAATCCGCGCATTTCTGTCTCCCGGCGAGGGCGGTGGATACGGTCTGGGCCCTGACGCACTCTCGGGCTACACGGCTTATGCGGCGGACATGCTCCATCCGCTCGACATCAGCGACGAGACCGGCACGCAGATGTTTCCGGACGGGAACGGAGGCATCGCGCGGCTGATCACGAAGACGCTGATTCCGGAATCCATCGCGGGAGATCAGTCGCTCGGAGACGTATGCCGGAATGCGGTGAACTTCGCAGCTCTCGATCGCACGGGCAGCGCAGCACGGATTCGCCCGGATTCGACCGCCGTCTGGGTAAAACATGATGGTCAGCCGGAACGGTCGCAGTTCGTCAGCATCGCCTACACGCGCGGCGGGAAAACATATCGCCTGCGGGCTCGCTCCGTGGTGATGGCGGGAGGGAGCTGGACGACGCGGCATATCGTGCGGGATCTTCCGGCGGATCGAGTGGCGGCTTACGCGCAGTTTTATCGTACGCCTTCGATGATGGCCAACGTCGCGGTGCGCAATTGGCGGTTTCTATACAAGATGGGAATCTCGGGCTGCCAGTGGTTCGAAGGATTGGGAAACTATATGCAGGTGCGGAAGCTGGCGACCTGTGGCGCCGACGCGCCTACGATCGGACCGGATTCGCCAACCGTGCTCGCCATCAAGGTTTTGTATTCCTATCCGGGACAGGCGACGGAGCAGCAGGGGCACATGGGACGCGCGGAGCTGATTTCAACTCCGTTTCGCGACTACGAACGGCGGATTCGCCAGCAGTTCGCCGAGATGTTCGCGCCTTCTGGTTTCGACGCGGCGCGCGACATTGCGGGAATCATTCTGAACCGCTGGGGACACGCGTATCTCAGCCCGGCTCCTGGTTTCTTTTTCGGCAAAAATGGAGAACCTGCGCCGGGCGATGTGTTGCGTGCGGCGCCCTTCGGCAGAATCGCATTTGCGAACACGGATCTTTCAGGAGTGGCGGATCACCGGTCTTCGATTATCGAAGCAGATCGGGCGGTGGGGCAGCTGCTGGATCAGGTATTAGCTGAGTGAGATCGGACTCTGTGAGAAGGCTCTGGACTTCTCTAGTTACTGCCCGTAATTCCCTGCCCTTGTCCTAATTACTTGCCCTTGTCGTGCTGGTCCTTGTCGCGTTTGTCTTCCTCAATGTCAATTTTGATGCGGAGCGACTTGAGGAATTTCAGGTCCTGGTCGTTGACCTTGAATTCAGGATTGGTGGACAAGGTCGTGACCAGAGAAGTCTTATCGGGCGATTTCTCGCCCTGCTTGCTGACGCCGATCGTCGCTTCGAGAACCAGGAAGATGTCGTATCCACCCTCCTTGATGCGGGAGACAACTTCCGAGATTTGCTCGGAATCGGAAAGAGATTCGTTGATGGCGTCGCCGAGCTCTTTCATGAGTTGCTTCAGTTGTGGATCCACTGGGTCCCCCTCGCTAAGACCAAATTACCACGATCGCGCACTAGGCGCGAATCGCCCGAACCTCGAGATACTCGCCTTCGACCGCCGTCGTGCCATCTTTGGCCGTATTGTGTTCGGTCCAGAGCGACTCCAACTGTTCTGCTAACGCGGCCTGACCGCTCTCATCCAGCCTCGCGAATGCCATTTGGGTAGGACCGAAATAGCGGCGGAAGAAATCGACGGTCTCATTCGGCGCAAACGGATACGCAAAATGTACGTTCTGGCGGGTGCAGGTTAGCTGTTTTGCGCCCTTCCCAAAACGCTCGCGTACCACTTGCTCATCTCCCCACAATACCGGCGGCGGAACTGGAGGAGGCGGCACCAGTTTGGCTGTGACCTGAAACGACTTACCGACAAAACCCTGCGGAGTCCAGTTGGCCATCGCGATCACTCCGCCGGGTTTAGAAACACGAAGGAGCTCGGCTGCTACCTTTTCCGGACGCGGTGCAAACATCGCGCCAAACATGGTTAACACCACGTCGAAGGTGGAGTCCGAAAAAGGGAGATCTTCGGCATCGCCTTCCTCGAAACGGATGTCCAAGTGCTCGAGCGCCGCGCGCTTTCTGGCTTGTTCCAAAAGATTTGTCGCAATATCGACACCGGTAACATGGGCACCCAGTTTCGCTGCCGGGATGGACGTGTTGCCGGTCCCACAGGCGACATCCAGCACCCGGGCAGTGTGCCGAAGGCCGATGCGCTCCACAAACTTTTCCGCTTCCCGACTGGTGAAATTTGCGATCTGACCGAAATCCCCCGCCATCCAGGTGGTTTTCATGCGGGACTTGAGTTGAGCCAGGTCAGTTGCGGCGTTTTCCATCTACTTCTCCCCCTGATTGGATGCCAGACGCGACGAAACGGTTTTGCCGCTCGTTCGAGTTGCGCCATTCTATGCCCGCAGGCTGTTAAAATCGAGGCGTGAGCAAGGTTTCTACTCTGAGAAAGCTGGGAGTAGTGGCGCGGGTGGCCGGGCAGCAGGCCGGACGCAGCCGTACGTTCACCGCGGTAATGAGCGGAGTCCGCGCCACGACGCGATCCTTCGGGCGCGCGGCGCACCAATTGTGGCTGGAAGTGACTGGCACGGTGTTTCTGGCGATGGCGGCATTCGGCGGCATCGCCGGGGTCCGGGAGTACACGAAGTATGCAGCCGGACGGGCGACTGCCGGGCGAGTCGCGATTGCTGTTTGCTTCACCCTGACGTTTGCATGGTTCGGACTGAGTTCGTTTTGGAGGGGTAGAAGGAAAAGTCAGCGCCCCTGAATGAATTTACCGCAGAGTTCAGAAAGAACCTCCGCGAAGAACGTAGAGAAAGCACCGAAACGGGTGACGTTTGACTCTGGCGTTTTGGTGAAAATTCGATGACGGAAAAGCTGAAGAGCCGCCCCGACCCGCGTGAGCTTGAAACCTCCTCCCACATTCCGGTGAATCCCCTCTATACCCCGACCGACCTCAAGGGGTCCGACTACGAAAGCGAAGTCGGATATCCCGGGGAGTATCCCTTCACCCGCGGAGTGCAGGCCACCATGTACCGCGGGCGGCTATGGACCATGCGCCAGTATGCGGGTATGGGCGACGCCGAGGAATCGAACAAGCGCTACAAGTATCTGTTGGCGAATGGGACGACTGGGCTGTCGGTGGCCTTCGATTTGCCGACTCAGATTGGGTTGGATTCCGATCATCGGCTGGCTGCGGGTGAAGTTGGGAGGGTGGGAGTCGCGATTGATTCGATCGAGGATATGCAGCGCCTGTTTGAAGGCATCGACCTGACAAAGATTTCTACTTCGATGACGATCAATGCGACGGCCTCGATTCTGCTCGCCTTATATGTGGCCGTTGCACGGCGGCAGGACGCGGACATTGGCAAGCTATCGGGCACGGTGCAGAACGACGTGCTCAAGGAATACATTGCGCGAGGAACTTATATTTATCCGCCGCAGCAGGCCATGCGAGTGATCACCGACATGTTTGCCTGGGCCAACGAGAACGTGCCCGAGTGGAACACGATTTCGATTTCCGGTTATCACATGCGCGAGGCGGGATCGACCGCGGTGCAAGAGGTCGCGTTTACGCTTGGGAACGGGATGGCCTACGTGGAGGCGGCGATCAAGGCGGGTCTGGATGTGGATCAATTCGCTCCGCGGCTGTCTTTCTTTTTCAATGCGCACAGCAATTTTCTGGAGGAGGTCGCGAAGTTCCGCGCAGCAAGGCGAATGTGGGCGCGCATCATGCGTGAGCATTTCAAAGCGAAGAGTCCCAAGTCGTGGATGCTGCGCTTTCACACGCAGACTGCTGGCTCGACGCTCACTGCACAACAACCGGAAAACAATATTGTGCGCACCGCGATTCAGGCGATGGCGGCGGTGCTGGGCGGGACGCAGTCGCTGCACACCAATTCCTACGACGAGGCGCTGGCTCTGCCGACCGAACAGGCGGCGCGTATCGCGCTGCGAACCCAGCAGGTGATTGCCTACGAGTCGGGCGCTCCGCAGACCATCGATCCGCTGGCGGGTTCGTACTATGTTGAGGCACTCACCAATGAGATCGAGAAGCGCGCGGCGGAATATCTGGGGAAGATCGAGGTACTCGGCGGAATGCTGAAGGCGGTGGAGCGCGGCTTTGTGCAGCACGAAATCCAGAACGCAGCCTATGAATATCAGCAGGCGGTGGATGAAGAGCGGGCGATCGTGGTCGGAGTCAACCGTTTCGAAGTGGAGGAAGAAAGGTCGATTCCGATTCAGCGCATCGATCCGTCCCTGGAACCGAAGCAGGTGGAGCGCGTGCGGGCAGTTCGGGCAAAGCGGGACGCGGGGACTTGGAAGGCGACGCTGGCGGGCGTGGAGGATGCGGCGAGGTCCGGCGCAAATGTGATGCCGCGAATTCTGGCCGCGGTTGAGGCTTCGGCGACTGTGGGTGAGATTTCCGATGCGATGCGTCGGGTGTTTGGAGATTATAAGGAAGCGGTTGTGATTTAGCGGGCCGGGCGCAGCCATTTCGCGGGCGGGGGCGCCCGCGCCACATCCGGGCTATGCCGGCTGAGCTTGCATCTCCGCGACCGCGGCCTCGAGGTGCGTCAGGGTTTCTGCGATCGTCAGCGAATACATTTCACGACCGAGCCCTTCGCCAGCTTCGAGGGCAGACTTCAGATAGTGCCCTGCGATTTCGACGGCCAGCGAATCGGTGATGAGCGTACCGGTGCGCTTTTTGTATTCAACCCAAGCCGGATGCGGCAGAGCTACCCAGACTTTCCGGCCATCGACCAGAAACTTGATGTCTACGGCGTCGGCGTGCCGCGTGGCAATGGCGACGATCATGGCTTGATAGACACAATGCACCTGCTTTTTCGTCCAGCGATCGGTGGCTACGAAGTCCGCAAACATGCATAAACTATAGCGGAGTAGCGGGCCTGGGGCAAACCGCGCAGACCACCGGAGTGGCCTTGACCCCGCGCCAAGGCCACTGATAATGTCTGCCTTCGCCGAGGAACCTGCCAATGTTCACGAGATGCGCATTTTGGATCGTGTTTCTTTGCTGCGCGGTCCTATCCCAAGCGGCCACCGCAAAGCCGGCTGCCAAGCCGGTCCCCCAGCGGTTTGAAATTTCGTTTCCGAAAGAGATGAGCGCGACGCCGCTCGATGGTCATGTTTTACTCGTGATCTCGAACAACGACGACAAGGAGCCACGCTTCCAAATCAGTTTCATGACTCCAGATTCGCAGCAGGTCTTTGGGGTTGACGTCGATGGACTCGCGCCGGGGACGGCTGCCGTGATTGATGCGGCGACGCTCGGCTATCCCGCTGAGAGTCTGAACGACATTCCGGCGGGCGACTACTGGGTGCAGGGTGTCCTCAACATCTACGAGACTTTTCACTTGGGTGACGGCCGCGTTCTGAAACTGCCGCCGGACAAAGGCGAAGGTCAGCACTGGCAGGTGAAGCCGGGAAACCTGTACAGCAAAACGCAGAAGGTGCATCTTGACGCAAAGTCGGGGCAAACGGTCCGTATCGCGCTGACGGAAAAGATTCCACCGGTCGAAGAGGATCCTAAAGTTGTGGATTCGATTGTGGGATGGGATGGTGCCAACGATGAGCACGCCATCGTAGACAACAAGTGGGTCAAACACATCCGCATTCAGAGCGAACGGCTGACAAAGTTCTGGGGACGGCCGACCTATCTGGGAGCCGTCATCTTGCTGCCCGACGGGTGGGAAGAGCACCCAGATGCACACTACCCGGTCATCGTCGAACAGGATCACTTCCATCGCGACCTTCCGCCCGTGATCGCATTCCGCACCCAGCCGCCGAGCGACAGCGGAGATCGCACGGCGAAGGCGGGCTACAAGTTGTATCAGGACTGGACAGCGGGACGCCTGCCACGCGTTATCGTACTGTCGATTCAGCATGCCACGCCTTATTTCGATGATTCCTACGCGGTGAATTCGGAAAATGTTGGTCCTTACGGGGACGCCATTACGCAGGAACTGATTCCTTACGTCGAGAAGAAGTTTCGTGGAATCGGCCAGGGATGGGCGCGTGCCGTTTATGGAGGTTCCACCGGTGGGTGGGAGAGTCTGGCCTCACAGGTTTTTTATCCGGATTTCTACAACGGAGCGTGGGTGTTCTGCCCTGATGTGGTGGACTTCCGCGCCTACATGACGACCAATCTGTACGAGGACAAGAGTGCCTTCTGGATCGACGGTGCTTACGCGCGCGTTCCACGACCGTCGGTGCGGAAACCGGATGGGCTCGTGAGCTCTACGATGGAGCAGATGAATCGATACGAACTGGTTCAGGGAACGCACGGCCGTTCCGGCGAGCAGTTCGACATATGGCAGGCCGTATTCAGCTCGCCTGGGGCGGATGGATATCCTAAGCCCATCTTCGACAAACGGACGGGCGAGATCGATCACGAGACCGCGAAATACTGGAAGCAGCATTACGATCTCAGTGCGATCATCGAGCGCGATTGGATGACTCTGGGCCCTAAGCTTGCGGGCAAGTTGCACTTCTATGTCGGGGAAGCGGACACGTTTTATCTCGATCGGGCGGTGCATCTGCTGAAAGATTTTCTGGAGACGACAACAGAACCGTACTACCACGGTAGCTTCGAATTCGGCGTGCGCAAACCGCACTGTTATGCGGGAGATTACGATCCAGGGGTGGGGTTAAACCAGCACTACTGGCCGGAGATGGTGAAACACATGGAGGAGACGGCTCCGCCGGGCGCGGACTTGAAGAGCTGGAAGTACTAGACGCAGGTGTGCTTCAGGTAACATGGATCTGTGCCAACGCAGGCCCCGGTCAAATCCAACCTCCCCATTCTTCGCGCCGAGCATCTCGGCGGCCTTCGGTGGCTCGTCCATGGTTTTTCCACGCGCGTGGGAGGATGCTCTCGCGTTTATGGCAAGGGCGATCTTAACCTGGGCTTCACCAAGGACGATGCTCCGAGCGTGGTAGAACGGAACCGTTCTGCGTTTCTCCGTCAGATCGGAGCGATCCGACCCAAGCGCCGCAGTTTGCAAAGTAGTTCGCCAAAGGGTTCGTGCAAGGACGTTGATGTGCTCTGGCCTTTGATCGGGCTGCGCCAGATTCACTCCGATATCATTCGCCACGTGGATTCGATTCCTGAGGAACCGCTCAGTGGGGATGGAATGATCAGCGCGACTCCTGGACTGCTGCTGGGAATCCAGACCGCCGACTGCCTGCCCGTAATCTTGGTGGATGCGAAGCGGAAGGCGGTTGGCGTGTTTCACGCCGGCTGGCGCGGCACGGTGAAGCGCATCGTCGAGAAAGGCGTAGGCGAGATGCATCGTTGCTTCGGCAGCCGCCCTCGGGATCTGAAGGCCGCGATTGGTCCTGGGATTCAGGGCTGCTGCTATGAGGTCGGAGAAGAGGTTCGCGTCAAGTTTGAATCGCAGTTTGCCTACGGAGCCAGGCTGTTCCGCGAAGTGAAAGAGTCGAATCCGGTACGGGAAAAGTATCCGCTTCTGTTCTTGAGTGCTCGCGCACCCGGACACAGTAACTTGCCGAAGCTGATTTTTCTCGACCTGGTAGAGGCGAACCGGCAGCAGTTGCTAGCGGCAGGCGTGCTGACGAAAAACATTGAGACTTCTGAATTCTGCACAAACTGTCGCCCGGATTTGTTGTTTTCCTACCGCGCCGAACGGGGCAAGACGGGCCGGATGATGGCAGTCGCCGGAATCCGCGAGTGATTGCCAAGACCTTCGCAAGCGACGTCTCTACGAATAGGCCAGCGCTCCTAACCACATCTTTCCGCTGCAGACCGTGTTCCTTCGGTTACTACTCCGCCTGTACGTTATCTATCCGATTCTCTCTGACGGGGCGATAATGTGAAAATGGCTCGTGTTTTCCTGAATGAGAATTGGCTTCCGAAGTCGGTGCTGTGTCTTCGCAACTATGACCGGCACAAATTCCTGCTGGACCTGATCGCTGGAGTCACCGTGGGGCTCGTGGCGTTACCGCTGGCAATGGCATTTTCCATTGCTTCCGGTTTGACGCCACAGGCTGGAATTTATTGCGCGATCGTCACTGGGTTTCTGGTTTCGGCTCTGGGTGGCTCGAAGACGCAGATCGGGGGGCCGACTGGCGCATTTGTGGTTGTCATCGCGGGCATTGTCGCCGTCCACGGTGTGGACGGGTTGTTCATGTGCACGGTGATGGCTGGCATACTGCTCGTAATCATGGGCGTTACGGGACTGGGCACCGGAGTGAAATTCATCCCGCGGCCGGTCGTAATCGGATTCACCAATGGGATTGCGGTGCTCATCGCCAGCACCCAGGTCAAGGATTTTTTCGGATTGCATCTCGAGAAAGTTCCCGGAGTGTTCTGGCTGCGGGTGGAGGCGCTGGCCGGCAACTTTCACACACTGTCGTGGGAGGCGACTGCGCTCGCCGCATTTACCTTGCTCACCCTGATCATCTGCCGGGCGCTTTCGCCGCGCGTCCCGGGACCGATTGTTGCGTTGTTGCTTTCGACCAGTGCCGTCTATTTCTTCAAGCTGCCGGTGGCAACGATCGGGACAAAATTCGGCGGAATTCCGAGCGGCCTGCCGCACTGGCAGATTCCCCACTTCCGCACCGATCTGATCCATGGGTTGCTCGGACCGGCTTTTACCGTAGCCATGCTGGGCGCGATCGAATCGCTGATGTCTGCTGTGGTCTCGGATCGGATGAGCAACGACCGGCACAATCCCAACGTGGAGCTCATTGGACAGGGAGTGGCCAACATTTTCTCGCCAATGTTCGGCGGATTGCCGGCCACGGGCGCGATCGCACGGACTGCAACCAACATCCGCGCCGGAGCGCAGACGCCGGTTGCGGGGATGATTCACGCGCTCACGCTGCTTTGTATTTTGCTGTTTGCCGCGCCGCTGGTCAGCTATGTGCCGATGGCGGCACTGGCCGCGATCCTGATGGTGGTCGCTTACAACATGGGCGAGTGGCGCGAGATTCCGCAACTGCTGAAGCTCACCGGGACCGACATCAGCATCTGGCTGGTGACATTTGCGCTGACCGTGTTTGCCGATCTGACGGTCGCGGTGGAAGCCGGAATGATTCTGGCGGCGCTGCTGTTCATCAGCCGCGTAGCTTCGACGACTACCGTGTCCCAGGTGACTGAAGATTATGTGGAAGGCGGGCGCGTCCACATTCTGCAGGACAAGGACATTCCGTATTACGCCACGATCTTCCGCATTCACGGGCCTTTCTTGTTCGGGGCCACCGACAAGATAAGGGCGGTCACCGAGAACCTGCACAAACTGCCGCCGGTTGTGATTTTGCGCCTGCGCAACATGACCGCGCTCGACGCGACTGGTCTGTTTGCAATGGAAGAAATCGCCAAACAGCTCCATGCCAGCCAACGAACGTTGATTCTGTGCGGGGCACGCGAGCAACCGGCGCAACTGATTCATCAAGCCGAGTTCGCTGAAGTCATCGGTCAGGAAAACATCTGCGAGAACGTGCAGCATGCTTTGCGGCGGGCCGAAGAAGTCTACGAAGGGCTGGAGCAGAAATTCGTGGGGGCCACGAGCGAGTGAGAACGCCCTTCCAGTTCCAGCGCTCGACGAATGTGTAAGGTCTCCTTCGACTGCGTGACTGTTTCGCGTTCGCGAAGCGGTCACGCTCGGGATGACAAGTCGATTTTTTCTAGTTGTCGATTCGCTGGACGATCGAGAGGATCTTCCATTCTCCACCGGATTTTGCCAGCGTCACGTAATCCATCCAGCCTGGGGTAACGAGTTTGGCAGAGGCGATGTTCCCAGCGACGTCGAGCACGATGACTTGTTCCGTTCGTTGCGTTTGCGGAATGTCCGGTATACCGTGAGTGCGCACTTCCTCTAACATCTCCGGCGCAGTTTTCTCTCGCATCGGAATGTTTCCGTGGATTATGTGCTTCAGGTAGTGAGGATCGAGGGTCTGCTCCATGCGGCGAGCGTCGCCGGTGTAATAGGCTTCGATGTAATTGGTGACGGTGGCGCGCACCGCGGACGAGTCTTCGGGAACCTTATTTTCTTGGGCGCTGGTTGACAGATTGAAAAGCAGGAACAGTGACAGGGCGAGAGTCGGTGCGAGGCGTTGCATTTGGAAGATTCTCCGGTGCGTTACAACGATTCGGGCAGTTTGATTATGCGCTGGCCAACCGCAGAGAAAACAACACCAACGGTCATGTCCCCCTTTCTGGCGTCAGCGGCCGCCGCCGACGGTTTGGACGCGGGAAATACGGATGCGATAGGGCGCGGGCTACGTCCCTGCACATCCCTAGTACAGCGAAGTCTCGCCGAGAACAAGCCTTATCCTCTAGACTGTCCTTTCTAGACTTTTACCTTCGAGACTTGCAGTGAGGGTCGCTCTCCCCGATGATTGTCAACTTCGCAGAACGCGCGCACAACCACAACTGGGAACTTGACCCGGTTATCCGGTCGCTGCTCGACACGGATTTTTATAAACTGCTGATGCTGCAGTTCATCTGGAAGCATTTTCGCAAGACGAGGGTGGAATTCTCGCTGTTCAACCGGCATTCAGCAGTACGGATGGCAGACATCATCCACCTGGAAGAACTCAAAGTGCAATTGCAGCACGTCCGCGGCGAGCGGTTTCGAAGGTCGGAACTGGTGTGGCTGGCGGGCAATACGTTTTACGGCCGACGCGGAATTTTCGAGCCGGCGTTTCTGGAGTGGCTGGAACGCGATTTTCATTTATCAGACTATCGCCTGCGTGTGCAGGAGGGGCAGATTCAGCTCACCTTCGAAGGCTCGTGGCCTGAGACCACGATGTGGGAACTCTACGCCCTGGCCATTCTGGATGAATTGAAAACGCGGGCCCAGCTGAAGACTCTGAGCGAGTTCGGGCTCGACATTTTGTATGCGCGGGCCAAGACTAAGTTGTGGGGCAAGATTGAACGGCTGCGCGGCGTCCCCGAACTCAGCGTCGGCGACTTCGGAACGCGACGGCGGCACAGCTTTCTATGGCAAGAATATGTGGTCGAAGCCATGGCCGCGAATCTCGGAAGCAACTTTATTGGGACATCGAATGCGTTCCTCGCCTACAAGCACGACCTGGAAGCGATTGGAACCAACGCCCATGAAATCCCGATGGTAATGGCCGCGCTCGCGCCCGATGATGTGGCGCTCAAAGAATCGCAGTACCGCATGCTGGAACTATGGCAACAAACATACGTAGGCGCTCTGCATGTGCTGTTGCCGGACACCTTCGGGACGACACAGTTTCTGGCGGGCGCGCCTGACTGGGTGGCAGAGTGGACCGGGCAGCGCGTGGACAGCAAAGATCCTTACGTTGCCGGAGACGAATACATTGCCTGGCTCAAGGCGAAGGGGAAAGATCCTGCCGAGAAACTCCTGATCGCGTCGGACACACTTGATGTGGATCAAATTCTCGGCCTGCACGCATATTTTGGAGGGCGCCTTGGCAGCGGCGCAAAGCCCGGTGATTTCTTCAGTGCTACTGATTTCGATGATCGCAACAAGTGGAGGCCGGGCCGGCGCATTAGGTTCAGCGCCGGATGGGGCACTTTGCTGACAAATGATTTTCGAGGGTGTAACCCCAACGACGGTGCAGGATTCGATCCCATCAGCCTGATCTGCAAGGTTTCGTGCGTCGAAGGCCGACCGGCCGTGAAGCTTTCTGACAACTATTCCAAGGCGCTGGGGCCAGCTTCGGAGATTGAGCGGTACCGAGGAGTCTTCGGGACTAAGGGCATTGCCAACGCTCCGGTGGTCGCGTGAGGCGAGGGCACAGTTCAGCTTGGCCGAGGAGCCTGCATGATGATGATGATCGCCTGCGATCAGTGTGTGGATGGGGCCCATTGCAATCCGATATTTTGTTTGCAGCTATCTACGGCATGCCGGGAACTTTGGATGGGCGCACCAACGTATTTCCTAACTCTTAGCCAAGGGAACCTTTACGGCTGTACAACCTCCGATGTAGCCGGCGAATTGGACGAACCAGATTCTCGGAGGCAGATGATTCCTTTTGCAGGAAACAGGTTCCTCGCAAAGCATGATCGATTCAGCTCACCCTGCCACTACGCAGCGGCGGTGGAGGCCCGCGCCGCGAATGGTTTTAGCGTCGAGATCCACAAGGATGAGAATGCCGGCGACGCGCGACGGCGATCGCAGATGCGCCAGCTTCACTATGCTCGTTTTCATCGCGCCGCCGGCGGCTCTTGAGTGCCGGGGATTCCGACGAGGAAGCGGTAGAACGCAACCGCCCGGTTGATTGCGGAAGGTTCATTGCCCGCAATCAGCCGGTTAGCGTTCTTTCCTGTTCGAACCATGCCGTAGTAACGCCAGAGCTTATCCGATTCGCGATCCAGAAAATACATCGACTGCAACTCACCCGGGCGAAGAATAGGCATGAAGTAATAGCGTATCGAGCTTACATTCTCGACCCTGAAAACGACTCGACTCGCCGAAGCCTCGACAATTTGCATTCGGTAGGTGGCTTTGCCGGAAAGGTTGTCGACCTGTTCGAAGTAGAGAACCTCGCCTTCCTTCATCTCATCGGGCTTGAAGTCTGCGCGGCGTTGACCAGGCTGCGGTCCGGTCAGAGCGTAGGCGCCCACGATTAATGTTTGCCAGCGTTTGTGAGTAAACGACCAGTAGCGCATACCCGCAAGTTCCGAAATTGCTCCAATGTGGCGAAGCAAATCCTCAGCTTCCGAGGTATGGGGAAATCGCGCGGCTATGGTCACCAGTGTCGTAAAGCCCGGTTCAGACCAACCGGTGCACGCGGGCGGATTCCAGTCGCGGCTGAAATCAGACTTGCTCCACGACTTCACGACTGCAAAATCATCCACGCCCGGATAGGGTGGAATGGGTTCATTTCCGCACGGAGGCTGCGGCCTTGACTGAGTCGCAACATCAACAAGACGCCCCTCGGCCCGCGCTGGCGACGATAGCTGGAAGCGACCTGCCTCGCGGGCTGGATAGGCCACGGGCATAGCCAAGAGGAGCGCCGAAAGAGTCAGCGCATCCCGCCGGCGCAACCATACATTCTTCGATCGCCCAATGATCATTTCTTCGTGGATCCGGCTCCGGCGATCAACCATTGCAGCGAATCGTCGGGCCGCGCAGATCACACATCCCCTTCGAAGGCTAGCACGACACGCGCTTTCTGATACGAGACGCCTGTATTCCATCCGACGACGCTGCGCCAAAAACTCGCTTTCCGCACCCCCAGTTTGCAAAAACGTTCCCTGCTCCAAACCTTACCTGCCTCAAAGGATCAATCGGAGAGCTCTCTGTTTCCATAGAACAACCGAGGAGTAGGGTTGACGGATGAACGCAATGTCAATATCTTGATCCGATACCTCTGGCCGCGAGAGGAGCGGTCGATGAAGCGCACATCGCTGATTTTCTTCCTCGCAGGCGCGGTCCTCGTTAGCGTCTTGGCCCATTCTCGCGGAGAAGCGCCCGCTGCGGCGCCCGAAGCACTCACCGGGTTCGACGACCAGAGCAACGGGTTTTCCGATCCCGACCGGCGCAAAGCCGACCAGAAGTTCTTCGAGGAAATCGAACACATCGCTCCGGATGGACTAGGCCCACTCTACAATGCTCAGTCCTGCCGCGAATGCCACCAGACCCCGGTAAGCGGCGCCGCCAGCCAGGTCGCCGAGTTGCGCGTCGGACACCTCGACGCGCACCATCAATTTCAGAACCCGCAGATTCCCATTAACCATGGTTCCGAGGTAATCCGGGATCGAACCCTGGTAAACGACCGGGCGATCTGCCCGGAGATTCAGGAACGCGTCCCCGAAACCGAGACTGTGCGGACCACCCGGCTGGCAACCAACACGCTGGGCGACGGTTACGTGGAAGCGATCTCCGATCAGACTCTATTGAAGATCCGCCGGCAGCAGTGCCAGGCGTCGCAGGGAAAAATCTGCGGGCAGGCAGTGAAAGTGCCCGTCCCGGAGAGCGAAGGCCCCGACCGCATCGGACGGCTCGGCTGGAAGGACCAGCATGCCAGTCTGCTGGCGTTTGCAGGTGACGCCTACCTGAACGAAATGGGAATCACGAACGCGCTTCAGAAGACCGAAGTGACGACCATCTGCAATCCGCCGGTGGCAACGTCGCTTCCGAACAACGACCCCACCAAGATTACCGAGCCCAACAGCTTACCCGACCCAACCGACAACAATCTGGAAGACATCGACCACTTCGCCAGCTTTATGCGTTCGCTGAAGGCGCCCGCGCGAGACGAAACAGCCGCGGCCACCCAGATTGTGAAACACGGGGCGGAGCTGTTCACCAAGATCGGCTGTGCGAGTTGTCACGTGGAAACCATCGTTACCGGAAAAAGTCCGGCGAGTCCCGGCGGCCCCGGATTGCATCTGGACGCTGTCGAGAACCGAACGATTCATCCTTACAGCGACTTCCTTCTACACGATGTCGGTACTGGAGACGGAATCGCGATTGCATTGGTCGAACATTTCGGACGCGAGCGCGTCGAGAAGCGCTTTCGGGAGGAGAAAACTGCTGGCGCGGAAGCGAAAGCAGCGTCCGGGAACACCGAAGACGAGTGCAGCGAAAGCTATCAGACCGCTGTTGCCGAGGGAGAAAAGCATCCTGGCCTGCTGCGCGACACGCAATGTGCGCGCAACAAGATCAGGACCGCTCCCCTTTGGGGACTACGGCTGCGTTCGCGCCTGATGCACGACGGGTTGTCAGTTCAACTCGACGATGCTGTCCGCCGCCACCAAGGAGAATCTGAGGAAGTAACCGCGCGCTTTCTGAAGCTGAGTTCATCGGATCAAAAAGCACTCCTGGCCTTTCTGCAATCGCTGTAGGAGTGGCGCCGGATCAGACATAATCCCGCTCCGCCCGCCGAATGGCTCGATATCGCTCAAATACTTTCTTCTCGCTCTCCAATCCCAGAGCAGAGCGGATCGAGCTTCCTCGGAAAGTGTGAGCCAACATCCTCCATCCCCGAAATAGGACGAAACCCGGATCATGCTGAAGCGCCGCGGGGATGTGGTGGACCTTCATCCAGCGCTCCGCCTTCCAGCGCAGGAATTCGACTTCTTCCGCGGGCAGGTGCTGCGTGCGCACTACCGCGGTTGTGCCGTCGTACTCTTCGAGCCGCTCATTTATGATCAAGCCCTGATCGCGGAATTCCTTTGTCATCGGCGTGCGCGGGTACGGTGTCGGGTGCTGAATGTAAGGCCAGTCCACGTAACGGCGGGCGAATTCCAGGTTAGCTTCGATGGACTCGCGGGTGTCGCCGGGACTGCCAACGATCAATCCGCCGACCACATACATCTGGTTGCGATGCAAGTAATCGATGGCTCTGAGGGTGGCGTTCCCGGTATTTTGACCGTTCGTGCGCTCTGTGTTTTTGGCGGTGGCCCTTAGAAAATCCAGGTCGCCTTCCAGAATGTTCTCGATGCCGAGAAACACGTAGCGAAATCCTGCGCGGCGCATCAGGGGAGCGAGGGTTTCGCCGTGGTTCGCGATGGCGGAGGTCATGGCCTGCACGATGTAATCAAGCTTGTGCAACCCGGCGGCGATGATCGCTTCGCACAACGCTTCGAAGCGCCTAACGTTCAGAGTAATGTTGTCATCGACCAGGAAAACGGTTCGAGCACCGTGGTCGCGGGCGTCGCCAATATCCGCCAATACGCGGTCGAAGGAGTACGTATGAAAGTTGCGGCCTCGCATTTCGATGATGGAGCAGAAACTGCAATCGTAGGTACAGCCGCGGGAGGTCTCGACTACATCCACCTGGCGTCCGAGGAAGGTATATCCCTTGAGCACGCGCACATCTCGGTTGGGCGGACGGATTTCGCTGTCTTCCAGGCGATGCGGCGGCCGGGCGGGATTGTGCACCCAGTTCTCCCCCTTTCGATAGGAGAGACCGCAGATCCGGTCGAACCCGGAATCCTGCTCGATTGCGCGCAACAATTCGCGGAACGTAACTTCCCCCTCGCTGCGCACCAGATAATCGATGTCGATTTCTTCGTAAGCTTCAGGGGCGAGGCTGGGGTCGTATCCTCCCACGACGATCTTCACCCCTGCCCGAAGGGCACGAACCAGTTCGACGATGCGAACGGCGGTACGCCGCTGAAACGTCATGATGGAGAGCCCCACCACGTCCGGGTCGAACTCGCGGACAAGTCTGGTAACAGTTTCACGAACCTGACGCTGAACCAGGACCAAGTCAGCCACGACCACTCGGTGCTGCGGATCAACGTTTCCAGCCAGGGAGGTGAGCGCTCCGTTGGGCATGCGGATCGCGACCGGTGGCATATGTTCGAAGGAATCCGGCATGGAAACTAACAGGATGTTCATGAAGACCTATCCTTAACTGCGTCAGACGGGATCCCGCAGGCGCGGGTCAGGTACCGAGGTGGCGCAGCGAAATGTGGCAATTGTATCGCAGCTGCCGGGCCGAAATGCCGGTCCGGGAACGAAAAAAGATCGAACCAAGTGCCAACTTCAAGTTAACATTCTAGCGAGGTTCGGGCTTGCGCTCGCGGGCGGATTCAGAGTAGCAATGTTTTGGAGGCAGCATGACGATCAACTTCGTGCGGACACATGATGGAAGGGATGACTCGACAGACTTCCAGCCAATGGAGCGGCTGCAGGTATATTTGTTCGGGGCGACCGTACTTTTCGCGTCGTTTGGCATGGGCGAAGCGGTCTATCGCCTGTTGTTTTCAGAGTTTGACGGCATAACCGATCGTATTCCGGTTGAGCTGCTGTTTGGTGTCGCGTTTGCCTGGTTCGCAACCAAATTCGTCGGCGGCATTTACCGAAATCGCAAGGAGAGAAGGGCGCGACTCAACTTCATTTGGGCTCGAAGTAATCAAATACGGGGGGCGTTGGATGGAATCACTCCCTTGGCTCACCCCTCGAAGAACCAACAATCGATCAGAGTAATCCGCGAGGAAATCGATAGGATTGAGTCGGCCCTGAAGGAAATTTTGCCACGCTGATCTTCTGCGCCGCGTGCGCACGCTCCGTTCACGATCGAAATCGAATGCTTAAATCGGACGTTGTTCCCCACAGTCGAAGATTTCGGCTTTGGTTGTGGTTGGACGAGGGGAATGACAGCTACTTAGTAGCGCGAGCACCTGTTAGCCCTTACCGTATTTGCCGTCCTCAATCTGGATGGATGACCAAATGAAGCCCTGCACGTCAACCATGGAGCGAGGGATCAACCCGCGAACCCGCAACTCCGAGTCTACTCGGCTGGCCAACTCCTGAAGTTTGGAATACGTGAACCAGTTGGGTGTCGGTTTGTAGTTCAACGAAATCTTGAGTGAATCGCCCATGATCTTCATTATCGTCGGCTTCATGAACATCCATTTTCCATCGGTCGCGAGGAATTGGTAGTAAGTGGCTATCGTCCACGTGTTCACGCCCATTTCAGACAACAAATCGCAGAAGTTCGTGAAACGCTTCTCCATCTCGGTCGCTCCGTGCAAAACGTCGAATAGTCCATTCGCTAGACGCTCTTCATTGGCCACGTCCTCAATGGCATTCGTAAACTTGGCTTTCTCCATGGGATGAACGAGATTGGTGCTTTGCAGGATTTGCTTCGCAATCGCACCGACTTCCGAATATCGTCGGTCGTGAAGCAGAGCATCAAAGGCATCCTTTCCGAGTTTGTCCTTGAGCACCGCTGCTGCTTTTTCTTTGTGCTCGCGTTCTGCAAGGTGGAAGTCCTGTCCTTCGAATCCTTCAGCGAAACGGCCCTTGAAGCAGCTAGTGAGGTCGTCGAAGTCCAGCGAATGCCGCTTCGCCGGACTTTTCTCCTTGATGTTGGGCTGGCGAGTTTTGCGCTTTTGGTGGGCGAATTTAAAGGTTGGGCTGGGTGAGGCCGCTGATTTCAATTCCGTCGATTTAAGAAGCGTTTTCCGGCCATTGGTCACAAAATCGATATCGAGCTTATCCTCTCGACTCTCGCTCACCTGCCCAATGCCGAATAAAGCATGTTCGACCCAATCTTGCGCCCTCCAATTTCTCAAGGTCTGTTTTCGAGGTGCTTCATTCGCCGCTTCCATGTTGCGTCTCCTAACGTGCGTTGGGATATAGCTTTCCCGGCATCTACGATATGTCGCAAGCACACGGTGCGACTGTTCAGGATTGCTCACTTGCGAAAAATGGATGACACCTCCGGGATGCGGGCGTTGAAGGCAGTGCGTGTGCACCAATCGGTTCCTTGGGGCTCGGCGTGGGCTGATTCGTAACGCGACTTTGAATTCCAATGCTCGGTTGCGGAATGGCTTTTATCGACAGCGAAGAGTGGCAAGGCGAGGCAGTGACTCTCAGTGCGGCGACAGTGCGACGGACGGATCGGTCAAAGCGATGCGCTTTCCGATCACATTTTCCGGAAAGAAAAGGTTTCACTTTGCGTTTTGAGCGGCAAAAGATGAATGTTGACCTTGGCAATCAACTCGCCAATGTGCCGCCACATCTTCCCCGTCATGGAAGCAGCCTCTCGCGTAGGGTATCTCTTCGCATTGAGGGCAGTATGGAATTTCAACCTGGCTGATTTTCCCGGTGCCGATGCAAGGCTCAGCTTTGCGGTGCGTGGAGATGAATGCCACTTCCCACTTGATGCGCGTGCCGCACCGGGCACAGTTCATGTGCTTGTCCGGGTATTCAATGCATGACTTTGCAAGGAAGCGGGCTTCCTCTGCGACAAAGCTCTCGACACTTATGCGTTGCGGCGTTTGCATGACGCACTCGACATTTACTCGTGCGAATTCTTCTATCGACTCCGAGGCGCGAAATGTTTGGGAAGGGCCGATGGCAAGACAACCAACCGAACGCCTTGCAAAAACAGGCTAATCTCGAGGCGGCAACGGCGCTGTTCAGAATTGCTCACTTCCGAAAGAATTCTTCGAATGCTCCCTAATCGGTGGCGATGCATCTTATCGTTCATGCGTAGAACAACAGGAGTGGGGACGTGCAGAACGCGAGGCAAGATGCGGTCGAGCACACTCTCGTCGCGTCGAAAGCATCTTCACCACTGGTTCAAGAGCTTGGCCGGCGGTTTTCGGTGCGGTTGTGAGGCGTGGCGTTGCGAGTTCGCCGAACAAAGCAAACAATGCGACAGTGCGGCCGAGCAAGGTCGCAGGTATTGCATAGCGCATATGGCATCCAAAACGTGAGCGCGCTGGACTCCGACTGCTTGGAGCGTAGCCAAGGAACATCCTTCCGACTTACCTTTTCAACACCCGTTACATCAACGGCGCAAGATGCAGAAATCAATCGGCTGCCTTCTGGAACGTGGGGCGTCCCGCGTCACAACCGACTGCTGGGTGGTACGGAGCCCCCTTTTCCTGCCAGGCGGATCGCTCAAGCATCTAGCGCTCGGACAATTACGTACGAGGGGTACCTTTTCACGTCGCGAAGACTATCGGTGACGCGGCCAGAATCCGGGATTTCTGTCGAACATGCGAGTCATTGAAGCGGTGAAATGGCGCTGCTGAAGTCTGCAGGAGTTCTGCGCGAGATTCAATCGTTCCGATGGAAGTTACTTCTTTGATTCGGTGGCTTGTCCCAACGTCTTACGAACGTCGGTCGATTCCTCGTGAGCTTTCCTAGAGTGTTCTTCGGCTTGCCTTGAAAGCTCGTGAGCAGACAGGTGATCTCCCTTACCATGTGCAGTCGCGGCGGCTTGATGGGCATGAGCGGCGAGATTGTGCAACTCAGCAGCACGGTCGTGCGAACTTTGCGGCATTCCATCCCCCTCCTTGGAGGAGGTTTGATTTTACCTCTTCTGCCGCGAACAAGCCTTGGAAGCACACAAGATTTTCAGCCTCGAAGCAAATGCGATCTCGGGAAAAGTGTGCAACTTTGAACAGACATAATCCGACCTGTTTTTTACTCTGACACAGTCCGGTCGCCTCGAGCGCGCAATGAAGCGCGTTGGTGGTCTCCGTCACTAACACATGGTCTCTAACATTGCGGATGCTGGCGTTGTCGCGACAAAGGCCACTCCTTGGTTGATTGAGGTCGCGATTCAAAGACACCAATGATCGGGTTATCGGTTATATATTCCCGGTGTTGGCTTCGAAGGTGCTTCGATTTCGCACGGAAGTAAGTGAGGTGCAATGATGCTTGCCAAGTGCAGTAATCTCTTTTGTTGTGCGCGATTTCGCTTTTTGCAAGGCGGAAAACTCTTTCTCCTGGAGAGTGACCCGGCGGTTGGCACTGCGAAGCCCAGCCACGTGACGTACTTCTGCCTTTGCCCGCGCTGTTCGTCCATGCTGACCCTGCGTCTTCGAGAAGACGGAACAGTCGGGGCCGCGCTACTGCCGGAAGCGATTGGTAGTGACCCTGCCAATGTGGTTTTCGGGTTGGTAGACCGAAAGAACGGGCTGATGCTCCGTGGCAGTACCTTTCCCTTGCCGGAGCATTTCGGAAATCGCGTGCGAACAAGACTAAAGGGTGCAGATCATGCCGCGTGATTCGGACCATTTCGAGGAGGTTGTAAGTGGCAGGGCGTGCTATCCGAACGGGCGATAGGCGTCAATTACAATCCCGTGAAGCGCAGCTGAGCTACGCTAGTTCCACAGTCAGTGTAAGTCAGGGTCTTGGTGTGGTCAGGCCGCAAAGAATGGAAGCAAAAGGTCGTTTCACAAGATATTGGGAGTGATCCGGCGACGAATCGGCCGTCTTCGAACTATCAGCATTCCGGACTATTCAAGTCCTCAGTACTTCGATAGACTAGGTGTAAGTGGGCCTGGTGATGCTCGCCAAATGCACCAACCCGTCGTGTTCTGCCGAGTTTCGTTATCTTCACGAAGGAACACTCTTCCGCCTGGATCTGGATTCGGCTGTCAGACCGCCCGAAGGCAAGGCAACGGAGTATTTTTGGCTGTGTGGCGGCTGTTCCGCAACCTTGACCTTACGCCTTGGAGAGGACGGAACAGTAATTGCAGTTCCCCTCCCACACTCCGTCGGCGGTGACTCTGAGGAGAAAGCATTCGTCGTGGGAGACCGCAAAAATGGATGGATGCTTCATAAAACAGGGCTTCTCCTGTCGGGACAATTCAGCTATCGAGTAGGAGTGCGGCTGAGAGATGAAGATCGAGTCGCATGATCGTGATAAACACGATGACGAAATGGCGACCGGAGGGATCTGCCCCGTGCTCCCATTCCACGCAACCGACCGCATTGGACAGGATGAAGCCGAACAGCGGACCAGAAAGAAGTCGCGCCGCGCCGAGGCATTCACAGCGTTCCCTTCGCTAAGGATGCGAATCGAAAAATTAGTTCCACAAAGACTATGCTGCGGCCGAGCGGGCGAGACGCTGCTGGATCTCATTGATGACTTCTTGTCTGAGGTCATATTCAATAAGTTCCGTGTCGCTTACGCCGCCAAACACTCTTGCATTTAAGGTTTCGGACTGTTTCTGGACAAGCTGTTTGAGTTCAGTTCGTAGCTCGTCGATATTATGAATTTCTGCCATTTGTACTCCTTCGGCAAAGCGTTTTGGAATGATTATTAGGCATTGGAGGGTTTGGTCCGATACCGTACATACCGTAAATTGCGCTGGACAACGCCCAAGTCTCGTCTTAGGTCGTTGGGCGGGTCGGATGGCAGGCACCCTCAGATCAAACGAAGTCTAACGGGGAGAGGCTCTGCTGATCTCTAGTGCTTCTGCTTCAACGAATTCGCGCTCTATCACTCAACTAGGAGATTGGCAAACAGCGACGCCAAGCTTCGCTCGAATTCCGAAAATAGCAGTTGTCCGGTGATCTTCAAGGTGGAGCAGGAACTGTGTAGGGCATGCCCATTCTCGTCAACGTCTGATTCCTCAAGGGAAACAGCCTCGTGGCAAATGTGGCATTTCGTGGCGGTCAACCTAAGGTAAGCCATGGAAAGACCTCCAACCCGGTTTCACGACAACCTGGAGTGAACTGACTGCAATTCCCGAACCAAATCCTACACGCAGCGAACTCTCGCACCATCAGACACTTAGGCTGATAAAGGAAATCTGCGAATCGGATGGTGCGTAATCATTGCCGAGTAAAAACCCAGATGATCAGAACCCTTGGATCTGAGTCTAGGGATTTTCGTGTAGATTAAGTTTTACAGGGTGTAGGGTATCGAACAAACTCCCTCAATTGTGGTGTACTCCAAAAATCCTTCTCTACTCCAGAAGTGCACCGAGTGAATCGCCGCCTTGATGACCGTATCCGTGAACTTGCAAACAGGGCCGTCGCGGCCTCACAGGTAGATGTAGAACCCATCCTGAAAGAACTTCTGGCCTTGGTCCACGAAAAACTAGAACGGGTACGGAGGATGGCAATGTCGCATTTGCTTGAGGGTGGTCCGGTGAAGGAACGACGAGGCATCGAGGCCTGACTGCAAAGGGTAGGCGCCGGAAGGTCAGGTGGTGCGTGGCTCTGCCAACATCGGGTTTTTGTAGAGCCTCGCGCTAGAAATTCATTTGCGCTTTCCTGCAATAACCAGCAATCTGCCATGGGCAATCTTTCCGGCAAATGCCAGCCTCCCATTCATTCGCTCGAGCCGATAAAGGCGCTCCGCGCCAAGACTGAGCGAGGCGATAACGAGACCCCGGCTCCGCTTCGGCATGGAGTCCCGCGCTGTCATTTCCATCTCGATACAGATTGCAAAGCAGGACATCGTAGTCCAACTTCGGCAAATTGAAATTAGCATAAGCTGCAGGTTGCATTTTCGACGCGCGCTCTCGAAAGCAATTCTTAAATTCGGACCACGATGAATGCTTACGGTGAGTGGTCAGAGATGAGATGATGGCGCGAATCTGAAAGCAGCCGAACTAGTGTTCATAAGGAATGCAAGCATCGAGAGAGCAGGAACTCTCCTGCTCTCTCGATAGCGATTCATCTTCCTGCACTTTTCCGGCGATCGGACAATGGCATGACCGCGCATCGCTATTACGGCTCCGCGGCCGAGTTCAGAATCGTCCGAAGGACAATCTCTGCTGAATCAGCGTGCGGGCATGCTGTGAGAGCTCCCTCGTTGGCCTTTCTACAATCCTCTCTGTTTCTGCGGCAGGTCCGTCCGTATCATAATTGCACCAATCCGTTTCGGAGTGATTGCGGTGGCATGGAGTCGCCAGGAAGGCGTGCACGTCGCCGGTGACAGCGTCCACTCCAAAGCCTGCGATCTCCCCAGACTCATTGATCCCGTAGGCGATCAGCAGGTACAGAGGAGAGTCCGGAGGAACGAGGGCGTTGAGGTCGTGCATCCTGCCGTCTCGCCACAGGAACGCGCGCGGGCTTCCACTGGACGGGCCGGGCGCGCTGAACGACGGGCCAACAACTTCGTCTTTGTTGTTAATGGCGAGGCCCGCGCCGACGAAATCCCCCGGGAGCACGCCGAGGTCCCGCATACCTGTGTCTTTGGTCCACAGGAACGGGTGAAAGGGAAAGCAAAGAGGGTTCAGCGAAGCTTCGCTGCATCCGTTGACCTTACTGTTGGGCAGAGCCGAAACACCCGATACGTGACCTCTGTTGTTGATCGAGAGCGCGGAATTTCCAACCGCTAACACAGCAGGATTCACGGTCCCGCCGAGGTTGCCGAGGTCATGAACTGACCCATCTTTCTCCCAAAGCACGGCATGCGGTCCGGCAGTAGGCCCGGGAAGTATGGTGTTCGAGCACTTACCTGACGTGCCCACTACCTGGCTGCTTTCGTTGATCGAACACGCGATTCCGACGGAGTCGCCTTTGAGCGGGCGCAATTTTCGAATCTCGCCAGGTCTTGGCCCCCATATCACCGCCTCAAAGTCGAGTACTTGCGGTCCGAGTCCGTTGACCGCTACCTTGCCTGGGCAGTCTGGGTCTATTCTGTCCTCTTCCGCAAGACCGGCTATTTCGCCCCGATTGTTGATTCCGCCGTAACTGGCGTTGGTGCCTCCCAAAGTCGGGAGAGGAGTGAGTAGGCCGTTTTGCCACAGAAATGCCAGACATTGGAGCCCGGTACCGTAACCGCAGAAATTTTCATGGTTCGGATCGGTGGCGGCGGTTTCGGCCTGACCGATGACTTGGCCGAAGCGGTTGACGCCGCCCGCCGCACTGTTCGGCCCTCCGAGTCCGGGTTGGCTGATGTCTGTGAACATTCCCTCATACCAGAGGGCGGCGTGCTGTGCGCCATCAGCAGCGTCCAGGCCCGTTACCAAGCCAGAATTGTTCACGCCGGTCGCCTGGCTGAACGGAGTGCCAGTCGGGCCGAGGTCAATGAGGGTGTAGCGTTGAGAATGCCCTGCCCGCTCTTGTTGCGGTTCCTCGGCGAGGGAACAGACCGGGATAGCGAGTGCAGCCAGCAAGCCAGCTGCCCAAATGGAATGCGGTGACGGAAATTTCATAGTTCCTCCTAAGTTTCGGAACTGCTCTTGAATGTCTTCTATCCGGTAAGACGGGAAGTAACGGTCAAAACCGTAATCGGGCGAATAAGAAATTAAAGAAATTAAGACAGCTGGCCGGGGATAGACACCAGCGGCACCTGAGATGTTGCCAATCCCGGGTGTAGAGTATTGACACCGTGGAGGTTTGGTTCTTTGACTCACGAGGTCACGCAGCTGCTCAAGTCCTGGACTGCTGGGGATCAGGAAGCTCTGGAAAAACTCACCCCGCTCGTGTATGAGCAATTGCATCGAGTCGCGAAACACTACATGGCGGGGCAACGGCCCGGTCACACCTTGCAAGCAACCGCTCTGGTGAACGAAGCCTATGTGCGGCTGGTGGACTGTGCACAAATCAACTGGCAGGATCGAGCGCATTTCTTTGCCGTGTCCGCGCAACTGATGCGGCGGATCCTGATCGACTTTGCGCGTTCTCGCGGCTACCAAAAACGAGGCGGTAATCTGCCTCACCTGTCATTGGAGGAGGATACGCCGGCGCTTTGCTTTGAACCCGATCGAAACCTGGTGGCACTGGATGATGCGCTGAAGGCGTTGGCTGCAGTGGACCGAAGGAAGAGCAAGGTCGTAGAACTTAGATTTTTCGGCGGATTGAGCATCGAAGAAACCGCGGAAGTCCTGCGGGTTTCGGCAGAAACAGTGGGACGGGACTGGAGGCTGGCAAAGTTGTGGCTGCTGCACGAGTTGAGCAAGGGAAACTGAAGCATGGAGCCTGAATTGTGGCGTCGGGTCGAAGAGGTTTGCCAGCAGGCTTTGGAGCTTGACCCGCGCCGGCGCGCTGAGTTCCTCGAACGCTCGTGCGAGGGCGACGAAGAACTCCGTCGCAAAGTGGAGTCGCTACTGGTTCACGAGACAGACGCAGAGCATTTCATGAACTCACCGGCGCTCGAGGTTATGGGCAAAATGCTCGCCGGCAATCCGAGAGTGAGTGCAGGCGAAAAGGAACTGATCGGCAGCGCGGTTTCTCACTATCGCGTTACTGAGAAGCTCGGCGGCGGCGGGATGGGCGTCGTCTACAAGGCGGAGGACGTTAAGCTCCGACGTTTTGTGGCGCTTAAGTTTCTGCCAGCGGAAGTAGCCCGAGACGAACAGACCTTAGCCCGTTTCGAGCGTGAAGCCCAGGCTGCCTCCGCATTGAACCATCCGAATATCTGCACCATCTACGAAATCGACGATCTGCACGGGCCCGCGTTCATTGCCATGGAGTTTCTGGATGGCATGACGCTCAAGCACCGCATCTCGGGTCGCCCGTTGGAGACTGAGCTGATTGTGTCGCTGGCGATCGAGATCGGCGATGCATTAGATTCCGCTCACACGGCTGGCATTGTTCATCGTGACATCAAGCCAGCCAACATTTTCATCACCCAACGAGGTCACGCCAAGATTCTCGACTTCGGGCTAGCTAAAGTGAGCCGCGCCCGCAGAGTGGGCGAGGCTGGCACGGCAGCACAATCGACTGCGACGCGGGATGAGCATCTGACCGGTCCGGGGGCGATGGTCGGAACCGTGGCCTACATGTCGCCTGAGCAGGCACGTGCAGAGGATTTGGATTCCCGCACTGACCTGTTTTCGTTCGGTGCGGTTCTATACGAAATGGCGACGGGCATGTTGCCTTTCCGCGGCGAAAGTTCTGCGCTCATCTTCAACGCAATTCTCGAACGCCAACCTGTGCCTCCGGTGCGGATCAACCCTGACATCCCAGCAAAGCTGGAAGTCATTATCCACAAAGCTCTGGAGAAAGATCGAAACCTGCGTTATCAGCACGCAGCCGACATGCGAGCGGATCTGCAACGGCTGAAGCGAGACACAGATTCAGGGCGACCGGCCTCAGCCGGTACGTCCGTAGGCACAACTGGCGCTCAAAAACATTGGAGCGCAATTGTCATCTCCGCGCTCGCTGCACTGGCGTTAGCAGTCGCCAGCTACCTCTATCTGCACAGGACACCGAAGCTCACCGACAAAGACACGATCGTGCTGGCGGACTTCACAAACACGACCGGCGATCCCGTGTTTGACGAGACGCTTCACCAAGGGCTGGCGATCGAACTCGAGCAGTCGCCTTTCCTGAGCATAGTCTCCGATCAACGCATCAAGCACATGCTGCGCCTCATGAACCAGCCAGCCGAGGCTCGGCTTACCCCGGACATTGCTCGCGAAGTCTGCGAGCGGACTGCAAGCGCAGCCGTGCTGGAAGGCTCGATCGCAAGCCTTGGAAGCCAATACGTTTTGGGTCTGCGCGCAAGAGACTGCCGCAACGAGGACGTTCTCGATGAGGAACAGGTGCAAGCGGCAAAGAAGGAAGATGTGCTAAATGCCCTGGGCCAAATCGCAACCAGATTCCGAACTCGAATTGGCGAATCACTGGCTACCATCGAAAAACACTCGACTCCTCTGCCCGAGGCGACTACGGCGTCGCTGGAGGCCTTAAAATCCTACAGCGCTGGCGTAAACATTGGTCACGCAGCCGGTTCTGCCGCCGGCGTGCCGTTTCTCAAGCGCGCGGTCGAGATCGACCCAAAATTTGCGATGGCACATGCGCACCTGGGGCTCTTTTACAGCAATATCGGAGAGTCTGTCCTCTCCACCGAAAGTACGAGCGAGGCCTACCAGTTGCGGGATCGTGCTAGCGACCGGGAGAAGTTCTTCATTTCTGTAAACTACGATCGACAAGTGACGGGCAACCTCGAAAAGGCGCAACAAACCTTGCGGTTGTGGGCGCAAGCATATCCGAGAGATCGGGACGCCCACGCATTGTTGTCCGGGTTTGCTTCTCAAAGCTCCGGAAAATACGAGCAGGCGATCGAAGAAGGCAAAAAGGCGATTGCGATCGACCCGGACTTCGGCAACGAGTACGCCAATCTGGCATTCAGTTACTTTTATACGGACCGTCCGGGGGAGGCCAAGAACATCATTCAGCAGGCTGCCGGTCGCAAACTGGAAATCCCTGAGTTTGTGGTCCTGCGTTATTACATTGCGTTCTTGAATGGCGACCAAGCGGGAATGGAGCGGGAAACTGCCCAAGCGAAGGAGAGAGTCGAAGGGGAAGACTGGATGTTGCACTCGCAGTCTCTTATCCTCGCTCGTTCGGGCCAGGTACAGCTTGCCCGAAAGGCGTCACGCAACGCGGTGGATTTGGCGCAGCGGGCAAGTCAGCGGGAGAGAGCGGCTTCGTATGAAGTCGGAGTCGCCGTTTGGGAGGGCTTGTTCGCCAATGCGCGCGAAGCTGAGCGGAGCGCAACACAGGCGCTCGATCTTTCCAAAGGCCGGGATGTGGAATATGGCACGGCCATCGCCTTCGCGCTGGCCGGGGATACTCTCCGGTCGCAAGCGCTGGCAAACGACCTCGAAAAACAGTTTCCGGAAGATACTTCCGTCGTATTTACCTATTTGCCCACGCTTCGGGCATTGTTCGCACTGAAACGCGGCGAGCCTGCGAACGCAATCGAGCAGTTGCGAGTGGCCTCTCCCTATGAACTGGGCATACCTGGGATCGACTTCAATTTTTTCTTTGGCGGCCTCTACCCGGCCTATGTGCGCGGCGAGTCTTACTTGGCGGCACATCAAGGCACGGAAGCCGCCGCGGAATTCCAGAAGATTCTTCATCATCGTGGGATTGTCTTCGGCGATCCGATCGGCGCCCTCGCGCACCTCGGCCTGGGCCGCGCTTACACCTTGCAAGGCGACACGGCCAACGCGAAAGCGGCGTACCAGACCTTCCTCACTCTGTGGCAAAGCGCCGACGCGGACATTCCCATGCTCAAGAGCGCCAAAGCCGAGTACGCGAAGCTGCAATAGCAGCATTACGCGCGGAACCCCGATTGACCTTCGCCGCCGATCGGGAGTGGGTTTGCGACAGTGGTCCGCAAAATCGGTCGAGGGCAACTTAGAAGCCGGCGCTCAATCTGGATTCTGACGGGACCAAGAAGTGAGTTGCCGGGGGGGCCTTGACATGACTGGCAGGGTAGCGCTGTTCAGATTCCAGAAAAACGTTTTGGAACCAGACAGATATTTGGCTCGATTCACCCGTCCTCATAACTTCCAATCATCGGCTGATCCGCACCCCACATAGACTTCCGCCAGTTGCAGAGCCAAACAGAGAATTGGCGACTGAAATGCAAACGTCTTGCCGAGGCCTAGTGCAACTTGAGCGGAGGCGAAGGAGTCAGCGCCTGGTGTGGCGGTTGTTCACTTGCGCTGTAACCTTTTCAATTCTGCGGCGAGCGTTTTGCGCCTTCGTTTGAAATCGGTACTCAAGAAAGGTGAAGATCACAATGCCGTTACTATTATTCGTTATTGTACTCAGACTTGTTGGATCATGGCCCTGGTAATGAGGAACTCTTCATAACTCTTAATTCGCGTGGCGCGGACAAGAGCTGCTCTTGGAGAAGCAGGCTATTTTGCTATTCGGGCCATTGCTTCCACCTCCATTCCGATCAGTCATTTGTCCTGGGGTACAGTGATCCGAAGCGGGTCCCAGAATGTACTCGCCTGATTCACTCGAACGATCCGCTGGGGTGGAAATCCGGGAGCCTTGCGCGACTGGGTATAATTGAGGAGGTTCGAGAAAATGGTGTCGTGTGTTCTCCAGAAGCGGCATGTCGGCCTCGGCGCCCCCTAGTATCGCAATCGGCATTGGGGCGATCCTTTTGCTGCATGTGATCGTGCTAACTAGTACGAAAGCCCCACTGGGCCAGTCGCTCGGGTCGCAAATCCTCCAATCCCTTTCTGTTTTGCTGGCCTTTATCCTAGCCGGGCGCGCCGCCCTGCTCTCGCGCGGCTTCGCCCGCACTTTCTGGACGTTTTCCAGCGCCGGGTTTGCGCTTTTGCTCGTAGCCCAGGTCCTTCGTCACTTCGAACACACGGAAGGGTTCGGGGCGAGCGACTACCTATTCCTCCTCCACATGGCGCCATTCGGACTGGTATTGCTGCTGAACGAGCGCTCGCGACCAGTCAAAGCAACACGCTGGCCACTGCTGCTCGACTACATTCAGATACTGATCGTCGCAGTGGTTCTTTTCGTCGCCTTCATCTACATTCCCAGCAAAGGTGCGACACCCTCGTATGTTCACTCCTTGTACGCCACTTTTGCGGGAGTACTGATCACGCGCAACATCAGTGTCACCGCGGGATTCTGGTTTCGTAGCTTGATTGCGAATTCGGACCGCGAGCGCGACGCGTTCCGGGCAATGGCCATCTATCTCCTGCTCTACACAGCTGGCTCGGCCCTTACGCATTACGTTTTCCTGCACGCCAACCCGCCGTTGGTGTGGATCGAACTGGAAGGCTCCGTGCCGTTCCTGGCTGGAGCATGGCTCTTCTCGCGCTGGCGGGATTCGCCCGTGAGTGCTGAAAGTCGAACGCCGAAGTTTCACGAAGCCTTGTCGCTGCACCTCATCCCCGCTGTCCTGCCGTTGGTGGTGGCCGCGTTTGCGATCTGGATTGCCAAGTCGGCACCGCGCCTGGCCTGGTCGGCTGTGGGCAGTTCCATGGGCATCTTCGCGCTTCGCCTGCTGGCCACGATTTACTCGGAGTACCAGGCCAACGAAGCGGCAAAGGAAGGTGAGGTGCGATATCGCTCGCTGGCGCTGGCAACGACACAGATCATCTGGACCACGAATGCGCAAGGAGAGGTCGTCACCGAGCAGCCGATGTGGGCGGCCTTCAGCGGGATGAGGCAGCAAGACATCCAAGGCTGGGGATGGATGGAGGCTATTCATTCTGAAGACCGCGAGCCGTCGTCGGCCGCATGGCGAAGGGCAGTCCAGAACCGAGCCCCGTATGACGACGAGTATCGGCTGCGGCGGCATGATGGCGCGTACCGCCACATGGCCGTGCGAGGAGTGCCCATACCAGGTGCCGGCTGCGCGGTTCGCGAATGGGTAGGAACCTGCACCGATATTACCAAGCGCAAGCGCGCCGAGGAGGAGCTGCGCCTCAGAGAGGAAGAATACCGGGCGTTTTTTGATATTAACCTGGCGGGTAACTACATCTCCACTCCTGATGGCGTATTGCTTGCCTGCAATCCCGCATTCCTGCGCATGTTTGGATTTGCTTCCGAGGAAGAGGCCCGGGGAACGAATCTTGCCGCCTTATATCCCAGTCCCGAGAATCGATACAACTTCGGGCAGCAACTACGACAGGGGGGCCATTTCGATCATGGTGAAAAAGAACTGCGCCGCAAGGATGGTGGTCCCTTGCATGTGACCGAAACTTCGATTGGAACCTTCGGCAAAAGCGGGGAACTCATCGAGATTCACGGTTTTCTGATGGATGAAACGGAGCGCAGAAAAACCGAGGAACAGTTGCGCCAGGCCCATAAAATGGAAGCGGTCGGCAGGCTTGCCGGTGGGATTGCCCACGATTTCAACAACATGCTCGGTATCATCAACGGCTACAGCGAGATTCTTTTGAGCGATCCGGGAATCGACGAGGGAACGCGACAGCGCATTCAGGAAATTCTTAAAGCGGGCCAACGTGCTGCTGCACTTACACGCCAGCTTCTGGCCTTCAGTCGCAAGCAGATCCTGCAACCTAGAGTGCTCGGCTTGAACCTTGTTCTCGAAGACCTCGACAAGATGTTGCGCCGGCTGATTGGAGACGACATCGAAATCAGAACCGTACTCGACCCCAATTTGGAGCCGGTCAAGGCAGACCCGAGCCAAATGGAACAGGTCATTCTCAATTTTTGCATCAATGCTCGCGACGCCATGCCGGAGGGAGGAAGGATTACCGTTGAAACGGCCAATGTGGAAATCGACGAGATGCAGGCTGCGCAACACTTGCCAATGAAGCCGGGCCGCTACGTTCGACTGACGGTGTGTGACAACGGTACCGGCATGGATGAGGCAACCTTGTCACACGTCTTCGAGCCGTTCTTCACGACCAAAGGACCAGAGAAGGGGACGGGCCTCGGCCTGGCGACGGTTTATGGCATTGTGCAGCAGAGTGGCGGTCACGTGTGGGCTCACAGTGAGCCCGGGCAGGGGTCGACGTTTTCCGTGTATCTGCCGACGGTAGGTAAAGAAGCCGAACCCCGCGAACAGCAAGCCAACGCGCAAGAAATCGCACGCGGGTCGGAAACGATCTTGCTCGTGGAGGATGTCGATGCCTTGCGGGCTGCGACCCGCGAACTCCTTCAGAGAAGAGGGTACACGGTGCTGGAGGCCGAGGATGGCGAGCGCGCCACTCAGGTCGCGGAAGAGTACGCGGGGACCATCGATTTGTTGCTGACCGATGTTTCACTACCGAAGATCCAAGGGCCTGCGCTCGCCAAGAGTCTGATGCGGCGAAGATCGGGGATGAAAGTGCTCTACATGTCGGGCTATACCGACAATGCAGTCGTCCACAGCGAAGTGCGGAAGCGGGACACCGCTTTTCTCCAGAAACCCTTCACTGTGGAAGAACTCGCTAGAAAGCTGCGCCAGTTGCTGGATGCACCACGGCATAGTGTGTCGCCATCTGGTTTCGCCGCTTAATCATCAAGCGAAGAAACCGCGATATTTCGTCGTTCGCGCTTACGTACTCTCAGGTGAGTTGCGGCCAGCAAAACGAAGGGGCTCGGCAAGGGTCACATGGGCAACCCTGCTCGAGAAACATTTGGACGGTGGGCAAAAATAAGCGTGACACCGGTTCGGAAGGAGCAACCCGTGCCTGGTTCCGACCGCCAGAAAGTCGCTGCTAGAAGCTCGTTCGCCAGGGCCATAAGGCCAATGGTTCTGTTCGGTAAGAGCAGCCAAGGGCTGATTTTCGTAGGCTCTGGTCGATCTCACCGACCTGTGGGTCATCAAAATGTCATCGCGGTAGAAAGTCAAGCAGTCAAGCGGCTGCACTGGCAACATTTTGCCTGTCGGTGTCGTCGACTGAGATCGGAAGATGGTGACCTTGGCCGGTGCAATAATCGCTTACCTGCGTGCCTTCTTCGCGCCACGCCACAAACTCGTGCTGGAAGCCGTTGCTCTTCGCCAGCAGCTCGCCGTCGTCAAGCGGAAGCAGGCCGCGCCCCAAACTCGATCCCCACGATCGGTGGTTCTGGATTGTGCTCTGTCGGTTGTGGGACCGCTGATCCGAAGCCTTAATCATCGTCCAGCCGGAGACCGTGGTTTCCTGGCACCGTGCCGGATTCCGGCTGTTTTGGCGGTTGGGTCTCAGCGACGTCGATCGGGGCGGCCACCGGTGATGGAGCAGATCCGCCGCTTAATTCGGCGCATGAAGGCGGAAGGCGGAAAATCCCACTTGGGGCGCGCCCCGCATCCACGGCGAACTGCTCCAGCTCGGCTTCGCGATCTCCGAGCCCACCGTTTCCCGTTATCTGGAGAAACTAGATGGTCGCTGGGATGAAGGGAGAGCGAAGCGATGGCTGGCCTTCCTCAACAACCACCGCGAAGTTATCGCCGCCTTCGATTTCTTCATGGTTCCCAGCTTGACCTTTCGCACACTTTACCGCTTCTTTGTTATCGAGCATGGTCGCCGACGTATCCTCCACTTCAATGTAACGGAGCGTCCCACCAGCGAGTGAATCGTGCAGCAACTACGTGAGGCTCTGCCTCTTCCGGGTCCCTACCGGTCCGTCTTGTTTGACCGGACGACTAAGTTCGGCGGCGATGTTTTCGAGTTTCTGCAGGCCAGCGGCGTGCAACCCAATTCTGACCAGTGCTCGGAGCCCGGCAAGTTTGCATAGTTTTGCCGAACAATGCGTTTCTGCCTGACTGCGTTTCTGCCTGACTTGTCACGACCTTTAAGATCGAATAGACTTGCCGCCTTACCAAATCAACCCCGAATTAATTGCGGTTCAGTGTACGCAAAGGAGCTCTATGGCAAGCACCCCGCCCCTTCCTTTTACAGAGGATCAACTTCAGACGCGCTACGCTGGGATGCGAGCGCGAGCCAAGAATCGGTTTCTCTCTGCGAGCTTTCCCCGGAAGTTGTTTGAGGGACCTCTCAACGGTGGCCGCTTCGATGTGGAGTACCTTCCCCGGCAGAATGAGTTCCGCGTATATCTCAAGGTTTTCTTTAATTTCGTTGCCAGTGCCGTCGATGACAGCCAAATCGCGACACCGATCCAGGGTGACAACCCCAGCTGGTACCGAAAGAACTGGCAACCAACGGAAATGGCAGACTGGAAGACTGCCTTCAAGAACGCTTCCGAAACAGTTTGGAATGGGACGAACATCGAGTTCAGCTGCACGCGACCCGGTTGGGAGGACATCACCTGTGTGCCAAAGCTCATTATTGAAGAAGCCGCGTCGGCTCAGGCTGCCCACTATGAGGTGAGGGTAGAGAAAACCGTTCTCAAGCAGACAAGCAGACAGTTCCCGACCCAACTGATTTCTAAATCGCACATTGGAGCTGGTTACACGCGAGTTCGGGGGCGCAAGGAAGAGTTTGTTCAGGGCAGCAATAAGCAGGTGGTGCAAACCGAAGCGGTCAAGCTCGAGGGTCGCGCCTTTGTGGGACAGAATTACGACCCCAACACCGGCGTTCGGGTTGTGACTCCTGTCGCGAGCCTGAATCAGATGGACACTGTTGAGCGCGTGGGGAGCAGAGATTGCGGAGGCCACCTGAGTGCGATTGCCATCGAGAACTTCTGCGCGGCTGCTGCAGACTACGACTACAACCAACTCGTCAATGCGCTCAAGGAAAGTGGCGCAGGCACTTTACGTTTCGCGAAGCATAGTCCTGCCTTGATGGACGATAGTTTGCAAGCGCTGAAGTGTTTCGCCCAGAGTGTGATCCGAATCAGCAACAACCCGTCTTCGGAAGCGCTATGCACAAATATCATCTTGGAACTGAACATATCGACCGACAAGGGGGAAAGGGATTCGCTCATCTTGCAACGGAAATGGGCGGTGGAGCATACGCTCAGGCTGCACGGAGTGCGGAACGGAGTTCGCTTGCAATCGAACAACAAATATTCAACGTTCAAGAGCCGACCGACACACGGTGCAACAACTGGGATTGACGCGACCAAGTGGGTAGATTCCGTGGAGATGAACATTCAAGACCGCAGCGGAATAGAAAAGATCTACAGCGCAAACTACAAGTACATGACTGTCCCTCATGAGGTCGGCCACATGCTTGGTTTGATTGATGAATATGCGCCGACTGACGACGAGTTGTTGGTAAAGCTGATGGCAGAAGCTGGCATAATCTCAAAGGCCAACCTGAAAGCTGTCGTTTGCGGACGCAACAAGGATTCAGACCGCATCTGGGCACGTCTGTTGCAACAGTTCGACTTGGTTGCACCAGCTCACCAAGTGAAAGCAGGTGGTAACAAAGTCGCATGGAGTGGGGACCGGCAGAGTGAAGCTCAGTATCAAGCTGCCACAACCAGTCTAATGTCCGCCGGATTTAATGTTGCTCCGCAACATTTCATTATCATTGGCCTGGCTTTGCAGGAGTACACAGAACCGTATACAACCTGGGACGTGGAGCGTCAGTTTGCGCAATCCGACGTATCATCGGGTCCTCTGCAGCCCGGTGACACGTCACGGAATGAGTTCGTCCCGGGTGGCTTTGCTTCGACGAAAAAGAAATTCATGTGGCGAATCGAGCGAGCGTGATCGCGCGACGGAAAATATCGCAAAACAACTTAGCTGCTCATGGGGATGGAATCCGGACGACACTGCCCAGCTTGATCCCATATTTCAGGAATTCGCGGCGCAAGGCCAGACTCTGTTCGTCGCTTCCGGGGACGCGGGGGCGTATACGGGGTCGAACCCAACTGACAACAGCTATCCGGCGGAGTCCGTTTACGTGGTCGCTGTGGGCGGAACGGATTTGACCACGAATGGCACGGGCGGTGCCTGGCAATCGGAAACCGCATGGGCTGACAGCAGCGGCGGTCCTGCCGACGATGGCTTCACGATTCCGAGTTGGCAGGCCGGCGTGGCCAATTCCACGAATCAGGCTTCCACGAGCGTGCGCAATGTGCCGGACGTAGCGGCGGAGGGGAATACCGACAACTTTCTCTGCGACCAGGGTTCCTGCACGGGAGATTACGGCGGGACCAGCTTCGCAGCGCCGCGGTGGACCGGCTTTCTGGCGCTCGTGAACCAACAATCGGCGGCCAACGGCGGTTCAAGCCTGGGCTTCATTAATCCCGCGGTCTACTCGACCGGTGAGAGCGCAAACTATAACAACGTCTTCCATGACATCACCAGCGGAAATAACAACAATGGGAAGGGGCAATCTTACAATGCCGTGGTGGGCTACGACTTGGTCACTGGCTGGGAAGCCCGAACGGTCAGAATCTGATCAACGCGCTGGTCGGATCTTCGGCGTCGGCTTCATCACGCCAGGGAGGGGTATCGCGGCCTTTCAGTGATTGAGGTAAGGCACCAGGTCGAACGCGTAAATCTCCCGGGTACTGATGTCGAGGGGGAAGGATGGGAATCTCACCGGTGGCGAGGTCCGTCCACACGCACGGTGTCATTACAGAACACGCTATTGTGCTTCCGGAAAATGCCTGCTCCGCAAACGGTCCGCAGCCCAGCGAGGTATCCATGGTACATTTGACCCGCTATGAGCACGGGGCCACAGGCGATTTTCATTTCCTATGCCCACCAAGACGCGACGGCGCTGGCTCAGCGACTCTTCCAGGATCTCACCCGAGAAGGCTGCGACGCATGGCTTGATACCGGGCGGTTGAAAGGCGGTAGCAGCTGGACCGCCGAGATCGAGCGGAATTTGGACCGCAGCGACGTAACCCTCGCGCTGCTCTCTCGAGCTTCGTATTTGTCCGACATCTGTCGAGCGGAGCAGCTTCGTTCGCTGCGCAAAGAGAAGTGCCTTATTCCTGTACTCGTTCAGGCCGACGCCGATCGGCCCATACACGTGGAGTCCAGAAAGTACATTGATTTCTCCAGTGAGCCTGCCTATCAGACCGAGTTCGGGAAGCTTCTTGACGCCGTCCGAGCGAGGAGCGGCGCGACCCTGCACCATCAATTTCGCGAGACCTATATTACAGTGCCGCCGCTCCCGTCGAACTACATCGAAAGAACCGACGAACTGCATGCGCTTCGAACGGCAGTTCTCCGCGATGGCTCACCGCGTCGTGTGGCACTTACTGCTCTTAAGGGCATGGCGGGAATCGGCAAAACCGTCATGGCTCAGGCTCTCTGTCTCGATGAAGTAATGCAAGCCGCTTTTCCCGACGGCATCATCTGGATCCCCATCGGAAAAGATCCCCGTGACATTGTTCTCCTGCTTCGAGAAGCCGCCCGAGCGATCGGCGACTCACTCGAGGGCTACGACACACTCCAGGCAGCAAGCAATCGCCTACGCAATCGGCTCCGTGAAAAGGCCGCGCTCATCGTTCTCGATGATGTATGGAACCCGCGTGACTCTGCCCCCTTCCTGCTTGATTCACCCAGAAGTCGCCTCATGATTACGACACGGGATGCGCGAGTCGCGGTTGCCTTGGGTGCGCAGCAGCAGGAACTTCACGTCCTCACCAAGGATCAATCGCTACAATTGATCTCGCTGTGGTCCGACTGCGCGCTTTCTGACCTCCCCCGAGAAGCGATCGAGATTGTGCGCGAATGTGGGTCGTTGCCGTTGGCTGTGGCCATGGTAGGCGCCCAGCTCCGAGGCAAGCCGGATCGCTGGTCTCATGTTCTGCAAAAGCTTCGCAATGCCGATTTGGACAGGATCCGGCAAAGTTTTCCGGAATACCCGCACACCGACCTGCTGCGCGCGATCGAGATTAGTATGGAGTCGCTCGATGACACCTTGCGACACCGTTACCTGGAGTTCGCTGTCTTCCCGGAAGACTGCGCGATCCCTGAGGCTGCGGTCGGAACGCTGTGGAAGTTGGATAAATATGACCTTGCAGACTCTGTCGATCAACTCGTCGATTTGTCGCTTGCGACCCGCGACGCGGATCGCCGGCTGCGGATTCACGACTTGCTACTCGACTACCTTCGTTCGCGGTTAGGGGTCGATGCCCTCGTTGAAAAGCACCGACTGTTCCTTCAATGCTATGCGCAGGTATGTCCGAATCACTGGTCCGAAGGTCCGAAGGACGGATACTTTTTCGAAAATTTGATTTGGCATCTAAAGCATGCCGGTAGAGATGATGAAGCAGTTCGGCTGCTGGCCGACTTGCGTTGGATGCAGGCGAAGCTGGACGCGTGCGGCCTCACCGCCCTTCTGACCGATTACGATTGGTTTGCGTCAAGTCACGACGATGCAAAACTGCTCCGGGAAGCCCTCCGCCTAGCCGCTTACGTCGTCTCAGACGATCGGACGCAACTTGCCGGTCAGCTTCTCGGGCGGCTTCCCCCAGGGTTGTCAGTGGCGATTGACTTGCTGCGCGCCCAGATAGAGCAATTCGCTCGTAAGCCCTGTCTCAAACCGTTGAGGCGCTTACTGACACCACCGGGAGGAGCCCTGATGTTCACTCTCGCGAGTCATACCGCGCGTGTTCGGACGCTTGCGTTGAGTCCGAACGGCGAAACCGCCGTGTCAGCCTCGGACGATCACACGATCAAAATTTGGGATCTTCAGAAAGGTACCTTGGAGAAAACCCTTACCGGCCACTCGGACTCGATACGGGCCATAGCACTTCTACCCAGTGCGGAACGTCTCGTTTCGGCAGCGGACGATCATACCCTTCGTATCTGGAACCTGTCCTCCGGTCTTCAAGAAGCTTGCATTGACACGCAACTTGACTGGATCCGCGGACTCATAACACTGCCGGGCCGGTCGCGCGTCGCTTCGATATCGGACGACCGAGTCATCAAAATCTGGGATCTTGATCGTAAAGAGGTCGTGAGGACGTTTCGGGGCCATACCGCCGAGATCAATTGCGCCGCACTCGCCCCCGATGGCGTTTCGTTGATCTCGGGAGCCGACGACCGCACTCTTCGAATATGGAGACTGGATGGAGAAGAATTGCCGGTTGTTTTGAAGGGCCACGGTTCCCGCATCGTCGGCATGGCGGTTTCGTCGGCAGGACAGATTGTCTCGGTCTCGGCGGGTGGTACTGTCCGGCTGTGGATGGGCGCACCGAACTGGGAGTCTCGCATTCTGCGTTGGCGCCCCGAAGGAGTCCGGAGCGTGAGCTTCACGCCCGATGGCAACACGGTAATCGCTGCCTCAGCCGATAGCAACATTCACCTCTGGAACTTGGCGAGCGAAAGCGAAGGAGTTCTCGAAGGACATTCGGATTGGGTCAACTGCGTCGCGTCAACGCCAGATGGCCGCTATGCGTTGTCCGGTTCGGACGATGGCACTCTAAAGCTCTGGGATTTGCGCCGCATGTCATCCACCGCTAGCCCGCGCGATCATGGCGATCGCGTTCGTGCTGTTGCGGTCACCGGTGATGGCTTAACCGCCTTGTCGACTTCCGATGATCATACCCTTCGCATTTGGGATATAGCGTCGAGGACCGTGCGCAAGGTTCTTCGGAACCAGCACTATTGGGTTTTTGCCTGCACACCTCTCGCGCCGAACATCGTTTCGTCGGGAAGTGGGGGCAGTTGCTATGCTTGGGACCTCGCCTCGGAGCAGGAACTTCAGCGCTTCACCGGCCACCAGGATCGCGTTCGCTCACTAGCGGTTACGCCTTGCGGCAAGCGCCTTGTATCGGGCGGAGATGACAGCACCATTCGTGTTTGGGAAATCCAGTCGGGACGCGAGCTTCTGTGCATTCGGCTGGAAAGACAGTGGCCCAGGTCAATCGCGGTTACTCCCGATGGCCGGTGCGCCGTCACCGCGGCTGAGACGAGCACTCTGAAGCTGTGGAATCTTGAGACTGGGATCGAAGTTAAAAGCTTCCATGGTCACACCGCCCGCGTCAACTCGGTCTTAGTTGCAGAAGACGGTCGGACCCTCGTTTCTGCCTCCGACGATCACTGCCTGCGAACCTGGGACATTGCAACCGGTCAGCCCTTGCATGTACTGACAGGCCATAACGCAAAAGTGAATGCAATCGCAGCCTTGCCAGGCGGCAAACTCGTGGTCTCAGCCTCGGACGATTGCCGCCTGGCTGTTTGGGATATCGTGCGCGGCCAGTCGATCGCTATGTTCACGGTAGAGAGCCCTCTGCTGACGTGTGCCACCGCCCCCCGAACTCCTGAGATCATCGCGGCGGACCGTTCTGGGTTAGTTCATTTCTTCGAGTTTCAAGACGATCTTCCGAATTTGAGCTCCAAAATAGGGGTTAAGAATGCCGAGGCAATCGACCCAGCATAAGCTCGAACGACTCCGGCCTCCACGGGTCCACATCACCTATGAGGTCGAAGCGGGCGGCGCTGTTGAAGTCCAGGAGTTGCCGTTCGTCATTGCCGTTCTTGGCAGTTTCTGCGGGAGTTCGGAGAACCGTCCGCTCTTTCCGGATCGCGTTTTCCAACGGATCGACTTCGACAATTTCAATGCTGTTATGGACCAACTGAAGCCACGCGCTCGCTTTAAGATTCCGGGTTTTCCTTCGGGTGGCGAATTCGACGTTGATCTTACGTTCAGTGCGATTGAAGATTTCGAGCCTCATCGGCTGATTGATCGTATTGCACCGCTCAATGAACTAGCGAAGCGCCCTGACTCCGAGGGGACTGACACTCTCAACCGTTATCTGGATAGGATCTTGCACGCACCGGAGTTTCGGGCGGTGGAGGCGGCATGGCGAGGTTTGTGGTATCTCGTGTCGCAAACCGAGACGAGTTCGCAGTTGCAGATCAAAATGCTCGACGTCTCGAAATCCGAACTCCTGCGCGATCTGCAGCGCGCTTCTGCAGTTGACCAATCGTGGTTATTCAAGCGAGTTTATGAAGATCCGTATGGCGGGTCCCCTGTTGCGCCCTTTGCTCTTCTGATAGGGGACTTCGCCTTCAGCAGCACACCTGAGGACATTGAGTTGCTTGAGAAACTCGGGGAGGTTGCGAGTCGCTGTCTTGCTCCTTTTGTAGGAGGCGCGGCACCAGAGATGTTGGGTCTCGATGACTTCCAACGCTTGCCATACCTACGGGATCTCGCGCGGGTGTTCACTTCTGCCGAGTATGCGAGATGGAGAAGCTTCCGGCAATCCGAGGTTGCTCGCTACGTTGCTCTTACCTTGCCACGCTTCTTGCTGCGTCCACCCTATGGGATCCGACCCGGTGTTGCGGGCGAATTTCAGTATGTGGAAGACACGCGCGACGACCTTCACCTGTCGTGGGGCAATGCAGCATTTGCCTTCGGTGCATGTATAGCGAATGCCTTTGCCCGCTATGGATGGTGTGCCGCAATTCGTGGTGTTGAAGGTGGGGGTCTCGTGGAAGGTTTGCCAACCCGGATCCGGCACGACGAAGAGGACGGCAACATTCGATTGAGCGTGGAGGTTGCTCTCCACGACCGGCGAGAAAAGGAGGTGTCCGACCTAGGGTTCATCCCGCTGGTTCAATTCAAGGGCACAGATTCAGCGGTCTTTTTCTCCGTGCAATCCTGCCGCCAGCCCCAGCAGTACGCGGCGGAGGCCGCGAATACCAACAGCCGATTGTCTTGCCAACTACCATATCTACTGACCTCCTCACGTTTCATGCATTACCTCAAGGCAATGGCGCGCGATAAGGTCGGGTCGTATATGGCTCGCGGCGACTGGGAGCAGATTCTTAATAGCTGGATCTCGCGCTACGTCTTGGTCGACGATCAAGCATCGCCCGCAGTCCGTGCGACAAGACCATTGCGCGAAGCACGGGTCGATGTTTCCGAGGATCCGGATAAGCCCGGAAGGTACCGGATCTTAGCCTACTTGCGCCCGCACTTCCAGTTGGACGAACTGTCTGTCTCTCTGCGGGTCATAGGGTACATCTAGGTCCGAGCACCAGTCCCCCAGGATCGCGGCGCTACCCCAGCTTCGGCAAGTGCTCCGGCAGCACGAGCAGCCGTATGGATCGTGCCTGCCCGGGAGTTCGTTGGACGAAGCCGCTGAGTTCGAGCGTCTTGATCATCTGGTGAACAGACGGCGGCGTGGTCTGAAAGTACCGCTGGAGGTCCGATTCCGCGGGTGCCCGGCCGTGGATCTTTGAGTAGTGGTAAATGAATGCCAGATACTGCCCCTGTTTCTTCGTGAACAGCGGCTCGAGCGATGGATCGAGCTTTGGCGCCGGATCAATGCGCACTCGGAATGCGTCCTCGCCGAAGCTGTCATATACGCCCACTTTCAGAATCCACACTTGGCCGCCGATCGCGGTCCGAACCGGCTTTTTCCGGGCGGCAGAGAGATTCTCGCGCAATTCTTTGGCCTCGCGGCTCGAGCTTGCAAAGTTCGCGGTGCCAAACGCAATGTCGCCCTTACGTGCAAAGACCCAATCACGGCGATCCTTGTATTCCACTTCAATGGACTGCGCGCCCAAGGACAGAGCGTGCTCGCACAGGTCTTCCAGCAGAGTCTTTGGTTTGCTCATGAATCAGAATTGCACAAGCCGCCGGTCGCGCGCTCAAACGAAAGAGGGGCTCGGCGAACCTGGCTTCGCCCCGCGAGCCTGTTGGGTCCGAGCTCCCTAGAACGGAACCGAGTCATCGCCAATCCCTTGGTGCTGACCTGGCGCGGCACCGGTGCTAGACGCTGTCGCCGGCTTCGCTTTGCTGTCTTTGCGCTTCGTTGGGCGGGTCTCGTGCTCATTCCGCGCCCAATAGTCCTCCCAGTAGAGTTGCTCCTCGAACTGACGCATAGCCTCTTGATCAAGCTCGACTTCCGCTGGCACGGGCGCCGGGAGCGCTTTCTTACCGAGCATGTGGCCGAAGCGCTCGCGGTATAGTTCGCGGACCCATTGGTTTACGGGCAGCTTCCATTTGTGCTTGGGACCGGGTCTGGCTCGAATGAGCGCATCGGGCCGAAAGCCAAGTCGCTTGGCCATTTCGATGTCGTTCCGATTTAGCCGGCAGAGTCTGATTGCCTCCGGCCAACTGCGCTGTTGCGGCTTCTTACCCATGCTATGCTAAAACGGTTTTACGCTGATTTTCCCTCGGAGCGCAAGTGCGCGAGTTACCTATCGCGCGCCCCAAGTTCCGATTTTCATTGCTATATGGATGGGCCCGCAGGGCCATGCGAACCGTTCCGTGTCCGATAGTGTCCGAGTGGTCGCTACCCGGAGATTACGAGCGAATCGAGCCAGGTTTCCCACAACGCCGTTTCTGGACCTTGAGACGAAGTCACCTGTCTCGAGGCTGGACTCCGCAATTCTTTCCGGATTGCTGAGCAGCCGTGCGGAGCTCGGTCGAAAGATCAATACCGAGCGTTAGTGACGGATTGGTTCTGTTGGCTGCCAACTGAGAACGGCACCGGCTGCGCGGTTGTCCTCAATGCGCATCTTCATGGCCTGAGCCTTCTCCTACGCCTCTTTGCTGAAAGGACGGCTTTGAGCACGGATCGTAGAACCGGTGAATCCTGACAGAACTGGAAGGACGAAGCGGGATGATCTCTTCACGAGGATGGCTCCTGTCCTTTTCTGACTAATAAATGACTTTCAGAGAAAACTGAATCTGCCGCGACGTTCCCGCGGTCTTGCTAATAATTCCAAACCCTGAGCCTTTAATGGTGTTCGCTGGCAGCCCCATGTTGACGACGTTGAATAAATTGAACAACTCGGCGCGGAATTGCAGGTCCGCGCGCTCCAGACCGCTTTCCCGATGGCCTATCGCGGTCGTCTTGATTAGCGCGAAGTCGAAGTTGTAGTACGCGGGCCCGCGAAACGTATTGCGGCCGAGTGTTCCGAACCGCCCCGAGTTAGGTCCGGAACCGCCCGGTATCCCAATCGGAATTGAAAAGAACCTCGCGTTGTCCGCGCCGCGCCCAAAATAATCCTCACGCCGTCGTGTTGAACTGTGGGCCGTCGAAAGATCCGGTATTCCGATCTGGTCAGGACGGTCCGCTCCAATCGTTCCTGCACCCGTCTGCTGGATGCCCGAGTACACCGTGAACGGCGAACCACTCATGATCGTGAAGATGCTGAGCAGTTGCCAGCCCTTGGTCAACACCTTGAGCCGATCTGGCTGCAATCCCAAGTGCTCCAGCTGCAGAGGTTGTGCTGCGCTGAGCGTGAAAGCGTGCGTCACGTCGAAGCTCGAGGGCCCTTTTTCCGAGCGTGTATCGAATGGGTTCTGCGGGCTGAAAACTGCGACTGCGCCCGTCGATCCTGCTCCTCCGAGCACACCGCTAACGTCATCCAGAGATTTACCCCAGGTGTATCCCGCCTGTATTGCCGGACCACCGTGGCCAACATTCCCGGACAATGATGTCTGCAACGCGTCATACGACGAGTGGGACGAAGCCGTAACTACCGACTCAAATCCGAAACCTCCCGTCACCCCTCCGGCGCTGTCGAAGTTCGTATACCGTGCGAAACCCGGCTCCGCTCCCTGATACGCATTCGGATACAACATTCTTGGAAGTCGAGATGCTGCAGTTCCGACATACCCGACGTCAGCCGTCAGCTTTCCGAAGGCACGCTCCAGTCCCAATGTCCAAGTCTCGAGGAAAGCATTGCCGAAGTGACGATCGATCCCGCTCAGATTCAGCAGCGATAGCTGGTGACTTGGCGACAGTGCCGCCAAATCTTCCTGATATCGATTCACATCCATCACCGTATTCGCTGGTACTTTCTTCGGATCGCCGCTGGCCAGAACGTTCACGCCATCCGGCGTATAGACCTGTGGCAATTGTCCAGGCGTGATCTGGAACCCGTAAGCAATCTCTCCATTCTTCGCCGCATTGACGCGCGGATAAACGACGTATGGAGTCGATCCCGTCAGAAGATTGTCCTGCCAGATGTTCGGTGGAATGACTGTGATCGCCCCGCCCACATGCACGTGCACCGCCATCGGCGCATTCCACTCAACCTGCACACGCGGCTCCCAGCCGTTCCAATTTGTCCGGTACGTCGGCTGTGGATTGATCAAATAATGCTGCCCGACTGCGGCGGGTGGAAACGCATCCAGAAAACTCGAGGTCCGATGCGCCCGCTCCGAAATCGGCGTGTAGACCTCATAACGCAGCCCATAGCCGAGCGTCCAGTGTGGATTGATTTTCCATGAGTCCTCCACATACGTGTTCACGTTATTCCGGTTGATGGCCGCCGGCCCAATGTGCGCGCCACTCGAGGCATAGGGTGGCGCCACTGCAATCGTGTACCCATATGGATACCCGACCAGAAGGCTACTCAGAGTATCTGGCAGAGGATCGCCCCTCTGCACATTGTGCTGTCCGCTCGCGGAAGGAACGAACACCGGCGAATACACGGTTCCGCCGCCAAAATCGTATTCCCCATTCGGGCTGATCCCGAAGTATGTCGTGTCCCGATTGAGCCGTGCTTCCAGTCCCCATTTCAAATTGTGATGATCCGTGGTCCGGGCGAAATTCAACTGGCCGTGGAACAGATTCCCGAACGCTGACATTACCGAACCCGCCGCACCATTGAATGGCTCGTACAGACCGTCCACGAACCTCAGAGCTGGATCCGCGTGGTTGGGCGTCACAAACGACGGCGTCGTCCGCGTGAAAGCCAGTGATGCCGACCAGATAAACCGCGGTGACACGGTGCGCGTGTAGTTCAACACCACGTTCCGCTGTCGATCCACATATTGCACGCCAAAGCTCGGATCCAGCAGAGTTTGACTCGGATTTGTCGTCGGTCCCGTCAGATTGTCATAATTGAATCGACCAAAAAGCTGCCCCTTCGCACCTAATTTCTGATCGACACGAATGGAAAATTGATCTGCATCTGTGACCACATTCGAAGGCGCTGCATACGTTCGTTCACCGTACGCACCGGTTGGGTTGTTCGGCAGCGGATAGCGATCCAGCACTGCTGCAATGGCGGGATTCACTCCCGGGCTTCCCGCGCTCCCCGCTATCAGCAGCGTGTCCGTACTGCCGTCCGGATACGTCACCGCGTCCTGCCCCGCTCGCTCGGCTACCGTTGGCACAGCCAGGACCTGGGTCGTTCCCAGCACCTGCCTGAATCCCTGATACTGCACAAAATAGAACGTGCGGTCGCGTCCGTCATACACATGCGGCAACACAATCGGTCCGCCGTTCGTAAATCCGAACTCATTCCTACGGAACGGAGGAATACGGCCCGGCTCGGCAATCGACGGGTGATCGAAATAATTCCGCGCATCGAGAGCAGAGTTTCTCAAGAATTCGAAGAATGACCCGTGAAATCCACTCTTGCCGGATCGGGTCACGATGTTGGTGAAACCAGCGGCGCCCCGCCCGATGTCCGCCGGCATCCACCCCGAGCTTGACTCCAACTCCTGAATCGCGTCTACGTTGAAATTGGTGAATGTGCTCCCGCCCATCTCAGGGTCGCTAACATCGGCACCGTCCATTGCGAACACGGCCTCAACACCGCGTTGTCCATTGATGGCAAACTGCTGCGTGAAATTTGTCTGCCCATTCACGTCCGTCATCGTGCCCGCTGCCAACAACAGCAGCGTGCTGAAGTCACGTCCGTTCAACGGCAACTCGCTTACCGCTTGGCTGGAAAGTTTTTCGCCGCCTGTTCCGCTAGCCGCATTCGAACCTCCCGTTGAATTGGTGTGCTCAGCGGCTGCAACCGAAAGCATGTTTTGATCGGACACTGTCAGCGCAAGGGTTGCCCCCGTGACATTCACGGTTATCGGCGCTGTCGGACCTCGCCCGGTCAACCGCACGGTCACGGTATGCGGCCCATGTGTGACGCTCTCGATCGAAAACTGTCCATCGGCTCCTGTGATCGCCGTCTGCTTTTTCTCCGTTGTGGATAGCGTCACCTTCGCACCGGGCACAGCTTGCCCGGCGGCCGTGCGCACGACACCGGACCACGATGTTGCCGACGATGGGCTCTGTTGCGCGCTGAGCGAGACCGCGACCATCATTCCCAACGTCAACACCGCTTCTAAGCGGAGGACCGTTCGAAAAGTCCGAGCCGTTCGAGTTCCGTTCCGGTTGCTGGATTCAAGCATGAAAGTTCCTCGGCTAAGAGTTGAATGCTCCTCTGTTTCATGAGGTTACTTCAATGAACCGAGAGACTCCCGGTGAGGGGCGTGTTGTCCGAGGACGCCCCAACAAGGACTTCATAGCTGCCCGGCGCTAGGTTCCAGCGGTCCGATGCTTCGTCGAATGTTTCCAAGACTCGCGGATCAATCGCTATTGTGACCGTCTGCGATTCTCCCGGCGCGAGGGTGACTCGCTTCCACCCGACTAGCCGCTTGAAGGACTCGTCTGCGCCCCTCGGCAGTCTTCCGTACACTTCCGCGATTTCAGTCCCTGCCCGCTTACCTGTGTTCTTGACAGTGAAGCGCGCACTCTTCGCGCTTGAGTCGACGCTCAGATCGGAATATGCGTAGGTCGTGTAGGACAAACCGAACCCGAACGCAAACAGTGGTTGTTTGTGCTGCGTTTCATACCATTTGTAGCCAACTTCGGGACCCTCATCGTAGTGGACTGCATAACTCAAAGCTTGATCCCGAGGCGGCATTGATGGAATCACCGGATGTGGCAGGTCTTTCTCGCTTCTCGGGAATGTGATGGCAAGTTTGCCGGTTGGATTCACGTCTCCAACAAGCACATTTGCCAATGCTTTGTGCCCGGAACTGCCTGCGTACCACGCCTCGACTATCCCGGCAACTTTGTCGAGCCACGGCATCGTAACGGCAGTACCGGTTTCGAGCACAACGATAGTGCGAGGATTTGCGGCTGCGACCTGTTCGATCAGGGCATCCCGATTGTCAGGAAGTGAAAGACTCGGCAAATCCATGTCTTCGGACATCCACTGATCAGCAAAGACGATTGCGAGGTCAGAATGCTTGGCGAGACTCACCGCGGACTTCAGGTCCGTTCCAGAATCAAAACCGATTTTCGTATTGGGCAGTTTCGCCCGGAGGGCTTTCAACGGAGAGGTCGGAAACCAGATGTGGTCTTGCCAGTGTGTTTCACCCTTGCCTGGTGGCATGATCGCGTTTCCGCCCGGCGGGTCCACTTGCGCCGATCCTCCGCCGGAAAGCATGCCAACATCAGCATGTCCTCCAATGATCGCAATGCTGTGCACCTTGGAAGGATCGATGGGAAGCACTCCCTGGTTGTTCTTCAGGAGGACGATACTTTTCTCCTCAACTCGCTGCGCTACTTCGAATCCCTTCTCGACATCGATGACGCCTTTGTGAGGTGGATCATCAACCACCCCCGACCGAAACTCGGCATACAGTACTCGTCTTGCATGATCGTCGATCTCCGACAACGGCACTTTTCCGGCATCGACCGCTTCTTTCAACCTCGGACCGAAGTAGTCGGCCATTGGCTCTTCTTGATCCAAACCAGCGGCAGACGCCTTCTCCGTGCTGTGGGTCCCACCCCAGTCCGAGATCACGAAGCCTTTGAAGTCCCAATCTTTCTTGAGCACGTCCCGCAGCATATATGAGTTTTCGCAACTGAAATCTCCGTTGATCCGATTGTAGGAACACATCACGGCGCCAGGATTTGCTATCGAGATCGCAATGTGAAAGGCAAGCAGATCGGATTCCTGCATGGGCCGTTTCGAAATGATGGCATTGACGATGGAGCGGCCCGTCTCCTGGTCGTTCAGCGCATAATGCTTGATGTCGCCGATGACATGCTGATTTTGTTCGCATTTCATCATGCTCCCGACCAGCGTACCGGCAAGAAGCGGATCTTCACCCGCGTATTCGAATGTGCGGCCGTTTCTGGGCTCACGGGTCAGGTTCACGCCTCCGCCCAAGGTCATATTGAATCCCTGGGCTCTGAGCTCAGCGCCGATCACCTCGCCGTATGAGCAAGCCGATTCCGAATCCCAGCTCGATGCCGCTCCCAGGTTTGACGGCATTGCGGTTGCATATCTCCCATTCGCACCGCTGTCTCTGACTCCGTATGCTGCATCCGAAATGACGATGGGCGGGATACCGAGGCGCTTCACACCCTCGACGTATCCTGCTCCGCCATTCGAGAGATACGTGAGCGGCATCTGCCAGTTCGGAACGTGAGCCATCCCATTGCCATGCACGAGGGCCAACTTCTCATCGCGTGTCATCTGCTTAAGCACCAGTTCGGCACGTTCTAGGGGGGGCAGTTTGGGATTCATCCACGGCCGGTCGATGTCTTGGGCTTCGATTGAACTTGCTCCGGAGATAATTCCAACGGCAGCAATGAGAGAGAGGGGAAAGAAGGAGCCAAGATTGCGATTGTTCATAATTTCCAAGCGTCGTCCCCGCTGCGACGGAGACGACAAAGGTTCTCGGTCGCCATTGAAGACCTGATCCACTCGGGCTGAAAGGGCGACAATCCCAAGCAGAATCCTACAACGAGGGAAACTTGACGAAGCTTCAACGTGTATAAACCATCAGACATCCCCTAAGTCTCATAGAAATTTGAGCATTGCTACGACGCTCGGGGCTCGATTTTCACATGTATCATACGAGTATCATACGAGACCCATCGGACCCACACGATAAGCGGAAAACTTCGGAAAGCTGCAAGAAAACTTATTTGAGGTCTTTCGGAGCGTCCTGAATGATGAATGTAGCGTTTGCGGTCTGAAAGGCCAGCAAGTACGTGACCCCGTTTGAGACCGCCGTTTCCACCCCGCCACCAACCTGCTTCCCCTCAATAACACGCGCAGGAATGGTTATCGTCTTCTTGTCCTCCGTTTTGATTGTCAACTGCACCTGCGATCCAGATGCGTCCGTCCAGGTTACGTTGCAATGCCCTTCTGGAAGCGTGGTATCACCAACCCGAACCTTAGATGGCAGCAAGAACGTCTCCGAGTTCTTCGCGGCTAACAGCGGCAGACAAGACAACGCCAAGAACAGGCCCAGCCCCAAGATACGTTTCATAAGAATTCTCCTTCGCAGCGAGGAAGTTCGCAGGATTCGTTTGAAAGACTTTCGCCTGATCCTCAGGGGTGGAGAGCCAAATCCATCCTGTTCGCGCCTCTCGTCATACGCGCCCAGACTGGATTTGTCTCTCCGCGCCTGCATGCAGATTTAAGCAGGCTTTCATTCCTCAAAAAAAGCCCCATCGTGCACCGAGCCCACCCTCAGCACGATAAGTTAAGGATTTGCAAGGAGATAACGATTGGTCGGGCGAACTCTTAAGGAGATGTATGATACATGCTTTCTTGGAAAGAGCGGTCTTCTCACCAAGTCTCTACGGCAACAACCGTCGGAGGGCCGGGGTGGCCTTCGATAACGTGGGTCTCGATCACGGCTTCCAGATTCATCTGGTCCCATGTTTTCGGGGCCTTTTCGAGCATCAAGTTCAGATACTCAGGGTTGGAGACTACCTCTCCAGCCGCCTCGGTCCCTTGCCCCAAAATACCCGCCAAGACAATCACGGGTTGCCCGGTGACATTGTCATGGATTCTGGCGACTATCGCGTAATCCAGCGCCAGTTTGGAGTGCGGTACCTCCCACTGAAGCGTCCACGACCTCTTTTCGGTACTCTTGCGATCAACGAGCCTGCGGACGTGATTTGCATCGTACTCGAATCCGAATGGCAAATCCTGGGTGACGCGCATCGTCCATGCGTTATCGTAGGCTCCGATGAGCACGATGGGACCTTCCCGTAGTTGTGTGAATTCACTCGCAGACGCGGCGACAACACGGAACGCGCCATTTCTGGGAACAAGCGGAACGATCGAGCGCGCAAGCGTGATTACGTCCGAAACATCCAAGCCGCCATACACGGATGTGCCCGGCGGCATCAGTTGCGCGTTATCGGCGGACTCCCTGGGCTCACCTAAGCAGTATGTAACTCTGCCAGAAGTTGCGGTGATTGGCTCCCAAAACCGCTCGAGATTCGAAGGCTGCTTAGGGAATTTGACGCGGCCAATACTGAAACCGATGAACACAGCGAAAAGCAAAGAGATCGCGATCGAAATCCAATAGCGAACGGTGAGTCGTGAAGACGCTTGTTTGGCGTACCCTGAGGTTTTAAGATCTCCAGATAATGGCTCAGTTTTTTGGCCTGAAACGAGTTCCGAGACTAAGCCAGTCTGACGAGAGGCCGCCTCTCGGAAAGACGGGACATAGGAGCCCAGCGGCAGTTCAATCACCAACTCCCCGGCGTGGTCTGGGTTGTAATAGTACTGGATCAGTCTTTTCCGAACCTCAGCTGCTGTCGTGCGAACCACCGGATCAAGATTCACGTCATAATTCGGCTCGCGTCCAAACGCCTCAACACCGATTGTCCGCTCTTTTAGCTGGTCGGCATTACCATCCAGCGTTTGCTCAACCGTGTACGCGAGGAGCACTGGATACCGCTTGCTGTTCGTGAACAGTGAGTGCGCCAGAAGGCGCCTCAATTGTTCACGAATCATTACAGGATTCGGCGTAGATTCCGCCCCGTTTAGTTCTTTCTCGGATTGGGGGGACAACGGCATCCTTGAGATCTAATTCCAGTAGTGGTCGAGGTCATTCGGGTTTGCGAGTACAGAGTCCAGCAAACCGATAACGAACGGCCCATTATTCCATGTTTTGATGGACTTCCCTCATGTATTATACGGCGATCCTGAGACGCTGCTTTACGCTGCGAGAAGCGGACTATCGTGGTCGCCGTGCTGAACTTTTGCCGCACAACTGCTGGTTGATGTACTGCGGAAGTTCGTCGGCGCTTCGCGCCGGAAGTATTCGAAGATTCTCCATCTCTGAAAGGGCGCTGCAGAGCACTGCGGGCGCTCTGAAATATACGCTGCAGTCGGGAAATTCGACTAGGCATTCCAATCCTATCACCAAAGATTCCTGAGTGATCAGACCGCTTGTCCAGTCGTTTCGTTCACACCGTTCGTATATTGAAGGTAGGGGACGCCTAGGAGCAAGATTCAGACACCGCCCGTCCCGTCCTGCAACGCCGGCCCCTCTTGAGCGAGTCTGCTTTTTCTCGGTCGCTTCACGTATGAGGTGTTCCGCGCGAGTTCATGGTTGATGGAGTGCTTATGGCTCACCGTACTCGCCATTTGTGTAGAGTGTCCGAAATGCCTCACCCAGTATCTGATCGGCTTCAGCCCTACGGTAATAGCTCTTATCTTGTGCCGTCGGTTGTTGGTTCTTTGGATCGATACACGCTGTACCGTTCCTGCAGAAGTCCATGCGCAGTCAGCCGTTGGAACCAGGTGAGGGCCTGTCAGGTCTCGAATGCCGCTTATACCCGTGGGCATGGAACACCGGAGGAAGCCGCGCTTGTGACCACCCAAACATGGAATTCGTGGTCATTCGACATCAGTAGGTACCTGAATTTGTCGCCATTCCAGAAAAACAGGAATTCATGATCGCACATGATTTCTTGGTCGGATGACGGAGCGAACCGGAGCTCCGGGGTTCGTCGGTCCGATTAGTAGCGACAACCGCCCGTCTCGTCAGCAATCCAGATCGGTAAACAGAGACCGAACTTCCTGATACCAATCTGGGTTGTTGAGAAGCAAAATCGTAGCCCGACACTCCGCACCAGTCTCAAACAAGCAATGGTTCTGACCGGAAATGGCTTGAGAGAGTTCTCAATTCTCGCGCGCGGCAGCCTCTAGCGCGGGCAGGTCCATCTTGATCATCCCCATCATGGCTTCCATAGCTTTGGGGTGACTGATCAAGTCGCCGATATTGTGTGGCACAATCTGCCAGCACAGGCCGAAGCGGTCTGTGAGCCAGCCGCAGGCCATGGGTTTGCCGCCTTCGATCAACTTGTCCCAATAGCTGTCGATCTCTTCTTGAGAGTTGCAGCGGACAAAGAACGAGAAGGCGGGGTTGAGCTGATGCGCAGGGCCGCCGTTGAGAAAGACCATCTCCTCGCCCTCAAGCTCGATCGTGATCGTGGCAATCTTGCCCACAGGCCAGGGACCGACGCCTTTGGAGCGCAACTCATCGAGCTTTCGCGCGCGCGGGAAGATGCTCAGGTAAAAATCAGCGGCTTCTTCGGCGTTGTCATTGAACCAGAGGAAAGGCGCTAGTTTGTTCATCGCTGGCATCGTAGCAGACAGGAGGTAATTTCCGACAAGCCGACATAACGGTACTGATCCAGGTAACGTTTCCCAGGAGACCTTCCCGGCCTCCTAGGCCTAGGCACAAAGTCCGACATGTCGACGTCCCGTCCCAGTAAACTGTGATTGGTAAATCCTGTGCGTTCAACCGGACAATCAGAATGCCCGCGCGGCGTTAACCTGCTCAGAGTGTGGGTGCCGAAAAGTACGGACGGCTTAAGCGTGACCACATATGCGGAAGTGTCTCACATCGATAGTTGGCGAAACAGTGCGCTGCGAAAGGCGCCGGACTTCAGCGTACGGCTCCACACCGGAGGCCCCCGGCCTTGTTGACTCCAGCGCCGCTCCGATTGTTATCCAGTCGAGCGATCTAGTTCCCCTTCCGTCCTGAGCGCGGGAACACTGTGTGCGGATGCCCACGGGAATTAAGCCGCAAACTCCTCATTTTCTTCACATGCGTCTGGCGTTTCGCGTGCATCGATGTTGCCCGTTCTGATTCAGCGCGTTGAACTGCTGCTTTTGCCAGACCACCAGAGCCATTTGGTATCCTTGGAGCGGGGTAGGTTCATTGTGTTGGAACCCATCATCTGGGGGTGTCATCATGGCAGAAGTTAGACTTCAAGAAGGTGAGGGCATCGAAAGCGCTCTCCGCCGATTCAAGCGCAAGGTTCAGACGGAAGACATCATTAAGGAAGTGAAGCGCCACTCCTTTTACTTAAAGCCGGGGGCGAAGCGCAGAGTGAAGCAAGCATTGGCGCGAAAGCGTGCCCTGAAAAAGATTCGCAAAGATCGAGACTAAGCGAGGACCGAGAATGGACTTCATTCCAGTTTCCGTTTTGTGCTCGCTTTCCGCCAAAGATGTGCGACCGAACCCAATTCTGGGGTGCCCGACGCGCTCTGCGACCCATCGAAGCAACAAGTTACGAGATTGACGCAGAGGCCACCCGAATCCAGCAAGTGGGTGGAGAAAGCGTCATGCTTCCTCTTTCACTGGCCGCACCGAAGTACTGCTTTCCTAGATGAATTAGGCTCGCCTTTCATGCCCATTCTCGGTGGGTCGCGTCGTGGGTTCCGGCAACGCCAGTCAAGTGCGTCGTCCGTGGAGCACCGACCATTCAATGCAGTTGCGAACGCCGCCGCCGAATGCTCCCGACTCTTCGAAGTCAGCTCTTCGCACGGAGCCCAATGTTGAACAGATGAGATTTTTTACGCCTTACCGCCATCAAGGTATCTGGTACGAGAAGATTTGATTCTTGTACGATCTTGAGCTAATCCGCAAGGTGTGCACAAAGATTAACGAGGCAGAGAGCCAGCGGGAGCACAATGCATTGGATGCTCTACTGGAGGCCGTCGCGAAGAACGACGAAGCGGAAGTTCGCATCGTGCGGGTTGCTTCGCCAAAAGGTATAGCCACCCTAACGAAGTCTCTGACCGTGCAGCTTGAAGCGGCCGCTTTCGCATCAGCAGTACTATTATTAAGTGAGCGGATGCAGTGAATGCCTCAGTGCGGCGAGACACCTTTCTCGTTCAATGCCTACCCTGCTATGCGGCGTGACATCTCGCCGAAAGGCCAGCGGTAGCCTACCGATTGCAGAACTAGGTCGGACCCTAGAACGGTGAACTCGATGCCGCAGCGCGAACACGTAAACCCCCACGGCTCGGTTTCATCTTGCCCAATGCGGCCGGCTGAGTGAAACGCAATCGTCAAGGCACCGCAGTTGGGCTGGGGGCAAATCGCTCCCGCCGCCATTTCGTCATCGCGTTCCTGCGGCTCATGCGATTCGATTTCCATCTTTCAGCCGCGCTCCTACGCGGTAGCCGAATTGCCCTGACAGCAGAAACCTTGTTTTATGAAGCATCAATCCATTCTTGCGGTCAGCCACGACGAACGCTTTCTCCTCAGAGTCATCGCCCACGGAGTGCGGGAGGGGAACTGCAATTGCCGTTCCTTCCTCTCCAAGGCGCAGGGTCATCTTTGCCGAACAGCCGCCACACAGCCAAAAATACTCCGTAGCCTTGCCTTCGGGCGGTCTAACAGTCGTATCGAGTTCCAGTCGGAAGAGCGTCCCCTCGTGAAGGTAACGAAACTCAGCACAGCACAACCTGTTGGTACATTTTGCGAGCATCAGTAGCCCCACTTACTTTTTGTCCATCGAAGGACTGCCAATCTGACTATCGGGGATGCTGATAGTCTCGAAAGCAGTCACCCGTTGGTGGATAATTCGCACTCCCTAGTTTGACAACTTCTGCCCCGACCTATGCAACCTGACGTTTCGCCAAGAGTCGAGAGTTGGACACCAACTACAGGACTAGCTCAGCTAAGGTGCGCTGACCGACACGATTCCTGATTCAGCACCAATCTGGTGTTCGGAGAGCGTGCCTGCACTTACAATATCCTCGCAATCGCCCGAGGCACGCCACATGATCTACACCCTTCAGTCTGGTTTTCACGCGATTCCCGAAGTGCTCCGACAGCGGAAAGCTACTACGAAGGAGAATCAAACCGTTCTTTCGGTCTACTAACCTGAGAACCACATCGTCACGGTCACGGCCAACCGATTCCGGCAACAGCGTTGCCACAACAGTTCCGTCTTCCAGGAAGCGTAGGGACATCGTGGACGAACAGCGATGGCAAAGGCATAAATACTTCGGTTGGTTGGGTTGGTCTGTGCAAACTACCGGATCGCTCTCTAGGCGAAAGAGTTTGTCGTCTCGCAGAAAGCGAAATCGAGCACAACAAAAGAGATTACTGCATTTGGCAAGCATCACCCTACCCCACTTACTTCTGCGCGAAATCGGAGCACCTTCGAAGCTGATACGAAGAACGCGCAACCGATAACCCGATCATTTGTGCCTTTGTATCGTGATCTCGGTCAACTAAGAAGCACTCTTTGTGCCGACAGCGCCCGCATCTGCAAGGTCAGATGACCTGTATTAGTGAAGAAACCGACCAAATGCTCAACGATACGAGTTTGAAGCGATTGGATTGTGTCAGATTAAGTAACAGTCCCGACTAAGTCTGTGCAAAGTTGCACACTTTCGTGCCCCTCTGACTCTTCCGGGACTCTCTATTGACGGGCAACCGCCTCGCTGGGATGATGTCAACGGGGTTGCACAATGCACGGGATAGTCTTTTCTCAATTACAGAAATACGTAGAGACGAAAAAGGGTAGCGTGGGGTGGAACGCCCTCCTCAAGCATGCACGACTCGAAAGCAGGGTTTACTTCGTCGTGGGCGAATACCCGGATGACGAAATAGAAGCTTTGGTCTTGGCAATCAGTAAAATGTCGGGCCAACCCCGCGCAGTTGTGCTCGAAGATTTCGGTGTGTTCATCGCTCCCGCGTTGATGAAAATGTACAGCCACTTGATTCCGGTACACTGGAAGACACTCGACGTGATTGAAAAGACCGAGGAAACCATCCATAACGTGGTGCGGGCGCAAAATCCGGGAGCGAAACCTCCTGTGCTGCGCACCATCCGCAAGAGCAAAGATGAAGTAGTGCTGATTTACGGTTCTCCACGTAAACTGTGTGCACTTGCAATTGGCATCGCCAAAGGTGTGGCAAAACGCTTCAACCAGACCATCGTCGTCGCCCAGACTAAGTGTATGCACAATGGAGCGCTGCACTGTGAAATTGTCTTCCACAAAGGAATGGACCTTTCCTGAACCGTGCTGGCTAGGAGGTGTGCACAGGCGAGCAGTTTGCAGGTCAAGAACGGTTTACAGTCGATCAATGGCGGATTCCGCGAAACCTCATCCCGCTGCCCTTGATCCCGAAGAAATCGTAAAACGGCTTAAGAAAGTCTTCGGCAGGGCGATGACTCTAACTGAGCGCAAGGTTTTTTTCTTCCCGAACGAGCTCGTTCCATCGGAAACAACCACACCCGATGCACGATTTTGAACGCGGCAAAATCAGGGACTTCCTGAGTTGACAAACAGGTTCCCGTTTGCGATAAAACGCAAAAATACCGTTTCTTCGGAGGCCGAAAGATGACTCCTGTTGAACGCGAGCGGGTGATTGCCCTGTGCGAACGTGAGTTGCAGTGCGGTCCTCTCTGCTGGAATGATCTTTCCTGAAGCTTCGTAAAGCTCTACAATGCAGCTTCCGCGTTCCGATAATCAAGGAGCGACAGAAGCAAATGGAGTGGGCTCGCTTGTTGGCGTACATCACTGGGACGGTGGATCAGGAACTGCTGTTGCGGAACGAATATCTGGCGGCCGAGAACCCACCCGGGGTTGGCGAAGGACACGCCCGCAGGTCGCCCGGTCGCGATCCCCTCTGCCGTTGGAAGTAGGATTCAATCCTTCCCACGCCTCGGCGGACTGCGCCATCGTTACGCAGCGGCTGCATAGATCGGCAAGCTGCCTTGCTGCGATGAACTCCACTGTCGATCAGAGCCCGAGTTTGTCTTCCCCTGGTGCATGGGTTGCGATCGACCCATCAATACATCAACCAGCAGATCAAAGGGTACTTCGAAGGAAAGTTTATCGCAACGCAAGTGACTCCTTGATTGTGCGCGGAACGTTTTGACGAACTACAGCGCAAGATCACGCTCGACATGTTGTTCCAGGTTCCAGGCGAGGAGCCGCGCCCGCGCCGCCGCGTAACGATTAGAGACTTCGGATGTGGCCGTTGATGTGGTTAGGTGGTTGGTATCAGGAGGATATGGGCATGAAATCAGTTGTTCTGGCGATGATGGCTCTAGCCGCTATAAGTGGCTTGGCAGAAGCCGCGCCTTCGGCGACGGAATCTGTTGAGGTAAAGCAATGTGAGGCTTTGGCCAGCACTGACTTCTCTCGTATTCAAGACGCGCCGACGCAGATCACGGAAGCGATTTTGATAAAGAGAAAGGACGATCTACCAGCCCATTGCCAGGTGAAGGGCTATGTTACTCCGCAAGTCCGATTTGAGATTCGCCTGCCCGTAGACAATTGGAATGGAAAGTTTATGGAAACGGGCTGTGGAGGGAGTTGCGGTGTCATCACTATCGATTGGCTTTGTCCAGGCCCATTGCAAAAAGGCTATGCGTGCATCACGACCGACATGGGCCATGAAGATCGAAGTGGGGGCGGTCTGTGGGCCTACAATAGTCCACAGGAAGAAATCGATTGGGGTTTTCGCGCCACTCATGTGACAGCGATCGCGGGCAAGGCTATCACCGAGCAGTACTACAGAAAAACACCCAGTAAAGCCTATTTCATGGGATGTTCGACGGGCGGCCGGCAGGGCATGGTCGAGGCCCAGCGTTTCCCCTGGGATTTCGATGGGATCATTGCGGGCGCGCCGGCCTCCGATCAGTCGGGCACAATAATGATCCGATTTTGGGCGGCTCTCGCGATGAGAGACAAGGATGGAAAGTCAATCTTGAGTTCTACTGATCTTCAACTTGTGCATGACGCGGTCGTTGATGCGTGCGACATGAATGATGGCATTAGAGACGGCCTCATTGGAGATCCACGCGCTTGCCACTTTGATCCACTGAAGTTGGTTTGCAAGGGACAGTCAAGTACAGAATGCTTGTCAATGGAGCAAGCAGACGCCTTGAAGAAAATATATACGGGGCCGATGACATCGAAAGGCAAGGAGATCTATACAGACGGCGCATTAATGCCGGGGGCTGAACTTGCCTTTGGCGGGTATTTCGAATCCAAGTTTTCCTCTTTCGATGTGAATTTTCTCCGGTACATGGCTTTCGTTCCGGATCCAGGCCCAAATTGGCAGCCAAGTGACTTAAATTTTGATCGCGATTACAGACGCTTTGGAATGATGGAGTCTCTCTACGCGGGCACCAATCCCGATCTGCGCAAATTTAAGGCAGCTGGTGGCAAGATCATCCTTTATCACGGTTGGTCCGATGCTGGTCCTGGGGGAATCCCGCCCTTGAAGACGGTTGATTATTACGAGACCGTAGAGAAAACCATGGGTGGACCTGCGGCGACGCAAGATTTCTTTCGCCTATTTATGATTCCCGGCATGGGTCATTGTGGAGGGGGGGAAGGCGCCCTTGATATTGATTACCTGAGCTACCTGGAAGCCTGGGTCGAGAAGGATCACGCGCCCGACGCGATGATAGGCAAGCATCTCGATGAAGAGCGAAACGATCCGAAGAACATCAAATTCACCCGTCCCGTCTACCCCTATCCTCTGCGTGCAAAATACAAGGGCTCGGGAGATCCAAACGATGCGGCCAGTTTCGTTCCGGAATCGCCCTAGGCGTAGATCGATGTTTGACGAGCATCGACTCGGCAATGACGGAACGGAGGCCACCCTGCCGCGCCCGCCGGACGACGGTGACCGTGACGACCAAACGGACCAAAACGATGACGACATCGCGGGATTCTGGCATTGCATCAAGACCGGAAAAAACACCTGTTTTGGCCCAATCAGTAATTCGCCATGGACAAGCCGGCAGGTAGCATTTTTTGCACAATTCGAACGAGGGAATGTTCTTCGGCGGCTCCATGTACCATGAACAAGAGCCCCTCATGACCGACACGAAAAATCTCTCCCCTGAAATCCTTCTTCACATCGCGAAAACTTTGAGCCTGCCCATGCGTGCGCTTGTCTCGGTCATCGAACTCCTCGACGACGGCGGTACCGTGCCCTTTATCGCACGGTATCGCAAAGAGGCCACCGGAAACTTGGATGAGGTGCAGATCCGCTCCATCGAGGAGAAGCTGGCCTATTTCCGCGACCTTCAAGACCGCCGAGAGACCATTTTGGCCTCGATTGCGGAGCAGGGGAAGCTGACCGGTGACTTGAAATCCCGAATCGAGGTCACGCTCGACAAGAACGAACTCGAAGACCTCTATCTCCCCTATCGCCCCAAGCGGCGCACGAAGGCCACCATCGCCCGCGAAAAGGGGCTCGAGCCATTGGCCGCATATCTCTGGGCCCAGCAACCCGCCGCCGAGCCGCTGGCGAACCTGGTCACGGGCTTTCTGAATACTGAACTGGAAGTGGCGAACGTAGAAGAAGCGCTTGAGGGCGCGCGGCACATCGTCGCTGAGTGGGTGAGCGAGGACGCCGATCTGCGCAAGATGCTGCGCCAATTCGTCTTCGACGAAGGCGTGGTGGTGAGCCGCAAGGCGACGGACGCGGTGGATGAGCAGGAAAAGTTCAAGATGTATTACGACTACAAGGAGCCGGTGAAAACGATCCCCTCGCATCGCATGCTCGCCATCCGGCGCGGCGAAGGTCAGAATGTACTCTACTTTCTCATTGACGTTGAACCGGAACGCGCGGTCACCCTCATTCGGAAGCAGGTGCTGCGCCAGCAGGGTGACTGGACGCGGCAACTTGAACTTGCTATCGACGACGCATGGAAGCGACTGTTGAATTCATCCATTCAGGGCGAAATCCGCCTTGAAGTTAAGCGGCGCTCGGACACCGAAGCCATACAGGTCTTTCGTGACAATCTCTACAATCTGCTGCTGTCCCCGCCCGCTGGGCCGATCTCTGTTCTGGGCATCGATCCCGGACTGCGTACCGGCTGCAAGATCGCGGTGGTCGATGAAACCGGCAAGCTGCTGGCGCACGATGTACTCTACCTTCACACGTCGAAGCATGGAAACGCCGAATCGGAGCCTAAGCTGGAAGGTCTGCTGCGTCGGCACAAGATTCGTGCCATTGCTATCGGCAACGGCACCGCCTCGCGGGAGACAGACGCGTTTGTGCGCGACTTTCTGCGCGATAAAGGAATGCACGACATCTTCTCGGTAATCGTGAGCGAATCCGGCGCCAGTGTCTACTCAGCATCGGGCGTTGCACGGCAGGAGTTTCCCGATCTTGACTTGACGGTACGTGGGGCCATCTCCATCGCGCGCCGACTGCAGGATCCACTTTCCGAACTGGTGAAGGTCGATCCCAAGTCGATCGGCGTGGGGCAGTACCAGCACGATGTGGATCAACGCCAGTTGGCCGATTCACTGGAAAGCGTGATCGAGAGCTGCGTCAACCGTGTGGGCGTCGATCTGAATACATCTTCATGGACGCTACTGCGCCATGTGGCCGGCATTACCGAGCGTACAGCGCTGAATATTGTGAGTTTTCGTGACGAGCGTGGCAGTTTTCGCTCGCGCATGCAGGTGCTCGAGGTTCCCGGGATCGGCCCTAAGACCTTTGAGCAGGCGGCGGGCTTCCTCCGCATCCGCAACGGTGAAAATCCACTGGACATGACCGCGGTGCATCCCGAGTCGTACCCGGTGGTGGAGCAGCTCGCCCTGTCGTTGAAAACATCGGTCACAGAGATCATTCAGCAGCCGCAACTATTGGAGAAGGTGGACCGCAGCCTGCTTTCGGCGGGCGCCTATACGCTGAACGATATTCTGGCTGAGCTGCGCAAGCCCGGCCGCGATCCGCGCGATAAGTTCGTCGCGCCCGTTTTTCATGATCTGGTGCGAACGCTTGCCGATGTGCAGTCCGGTATGGTGCTGGAAGGTGCGGTGACGAACGTGACCAAGTTTGGCGCCTTCGTCGATATCGGTGTGCACCAGGATGGTCTTGTGCACATCAGCGAACTGTCCGACCGTTACATCAAGGACCCATCTGAAGCGGTCAAGACTGGCCAGATCGTCAAGGTCAAAGTGCTAAGTGTGGACACAAAGGCGAAGCGTATCGCGTTATCGATCAAGGCGCTCTCGACGCCGGCGCCGCGTTCCGCCGAGAAGTCCTCTCCCAAGCCTGAGGCCACTATGGAAGAAAAGCTGCTAGCGCTGTCGACGAAGTGGAAGATCCGCTAGCGAGACCAATGCGCTCTTGGTTGAACCAAAAGGGTGACGACATCGCGCATCCTGGCAGGGTATCCAAACCCGAAAAAACACCTTACAGTTACTCAGACCGAGAGATTTTGGAGGGTAGATTTCCACAGCAATGTGATCTCAAACGGTCGGTGAAAATCTGCGGTTTGGGGGATGGGGTGCAGGGGAAGGGGGGAATGCATCCCGAGAGCGTGGCTGACACTCGCGTTAGCGTGCAGACGCGACCTGCGAACTCCCATCGTCTTGGAACTCGCTGTTTACCCGTCTGAGCCCGCGACAACGGGATGTGAACGCTGGAATCGCCCGCCTGAATGCCGAAAAATAAGGTCCTTAGGTAGTGCAGTTTTCGGGGCTACGTCACCGGCACCCAAGTTGAATACCATGCTTCCATCAGAACGAGATTCGGCCCGAGACCTGAATATTGCTCGGAGAAGTAACCACTCCGTTCCACATGCCAAAGTTCGGACTCGCCACATCGGTGTTGAATGCGCTCCCGCCTGTTCCGCCCGAAAGTAAGAAGGTCCCCTGCTGGATGGAGTCGCGGAACGGATGTAGCATTTGCATGAGGGATCTCCCTTCGGGGCTCGTAGAAGGTGAGCCATGCGCCGGGGTTTTCGGGGACTCCGGTTCGCGGCCACTGTTCCAGGGCGGCGAGGAGGGCTTCCTGCGCGAGGTCTTCGGCGAGGCCGACGTCGCGGGTGAGGCCGGCGATGACGCGGGCGGACTCGATGCGCCAGACGGCTTCGATCGTGCGATGTAGATCGGTAGCGGACTCTGCTACCGATCACACCAGCTTTGGACGCGTCAGTACAAGTGGAGCTATTTCTTTGCTACCTGATCTGCCAGTTGAGCGCGGAATTTTTTTTCCTGCTGAATATCTCCTTCGGAGAAGGTGGGTGCAAAGTCTTCTGGCTCGAAGACCTGGCGGATCTCGATCTCGGATTCGCCTGCGTGGGGGTTGGGGCAACGCTTGACCCACTCGATGGCCTCTTCGAGGGACTTGACCTGCCACAGCCAGAAGCCGGCGACGAGTTCCTTGGTTTCGGCGAAGGGACCGTCGGTGACCGTGCGGTTCTTGCCGGAGAAGTGGACGCGAGCGCCTTTGGAAGAGGGGTGGAGGCCTTCGCCGGCTAGCATGACTCCGGCCTTTACGAGCTCATCGTTGAATTTGTTCATGTCGGCCATGAGCTGAGGATCGGGGAGTGCGCCTTCTTGTTCGGAGTCTTTGGTGGCTTTGACGATAACCATGAATCGCATTTTTTGTCCTTTTCGGGTGGAGATGGATGTGGGATACGCGTTACTTTGCGGGCTGCTCGTAGGAGCTGGCGGATCTCGGTTTCGCCGTCGCCGGCTACTTTGAGGAAGCGCTTGTTAGAGCATAACTGGCTCGCGAGTGCTGATGCGTTCCAGCTTGATCTCTACCAATACGTCGAATGAGGCTGACCGGAATCGACAGGTGGGTGGAATTTTTTATTTAGAGAGGTTGAGCATATGGTTGAGTTCTTCGCGGCTGGGACCGGGGTCTGAACCGTTCGAACTCCTCGCCGAGATTCTGCATCAGGTAGCTGTTGCGCAGATGTTTTGAGAGGACCTGTTTGGTGAGATCGATTTGTCGATCGATCTGCGAAGGTGTTAGCTGCGATTTGCCGCTTCAGCTTAGGGGTCAGGATCACAGCCTTCGCATGAAGCGCGTTGATAATGTCAATCGCGTACATCGGATCAGCAAACGACACGGAATCCTCGCCTTCCACGAAAACCTCCTAATTTGCACGCTTAGACAGCTTGCTTTTCAGTGATTGTTCTAATTCTTCTCGGCTCATTTCGGTGCCGTCTAAGCGCAGTGTGCTCAGTGAACCGTGCTGGTTGATCGTGACGACAATCGGGCCTGCTACACAGATGCCGTCAGGCCCCGAGTGATCTCGAGGTGCCAAGCGCACGTAGATACCTCTAGCCAGATCGTGCTGTGTAACCATGAACACAGGCACCAGCAGGAGAAGGATCAACGCACCCCCTACCAAACCTCGATTCGGGAGCATTGTGAATTTTCTCTCGAGCGGTAAACGTCGCTGACGGCGACACTCGACCGATTCGTGCGCCAGTTCCTCTCCTTTTCATGGAGGCATCTGGCGCATAGCTGCCGCCCATGCGAACGAAAGTGGGCGCTAAGAGTACGACTACCCCTATCACCGCCAATGAACATCCGAGCGCGAGCTCGGCGTCCGCAAGCATCGGGACATGCAAAGGGGACCAATTTGTGCGCAGAAAAGTGAAGGTGTCGAACAGAAAAGATGAACCAGCGATTACGAGTGCGTATCCGACCCATCTTCTGGGTGGTATCGCCATACTGGACTTAGACTCCACCTTGAATAGTCAGGTTCCCCAAGACTTCCGGGCAAGAGTACGAAAGTGATCGAAAAGACTTATCCAAGGTCGTTTGGAGGGCGGGCGGGAATCTCCGGGTGGTTTGTTGGCGATGAATAGCACGCATCGACCCGGACCGAGATTGTAACCTTCTATGCTTCAGATGCCGCCACCAGCCAGGCGAATCAAGGGAAATCCGGCTCTTAGCCTCCGTGGCCCGAAGGGGTTTTTACGCAGCCGACGCAAGCGAGTGATTCGATTGGTCGAGGAATTCGCGCCCTTGCTGGTCAGCCGGGTATACCCTGTGAGACGGTGCGAGCAGGCGAGTAGTGGGCTTCTGTTTTGAATTTATCGGCGACGTACCAGACGAAATATGCCCCACCCGAGCGGGACTAACCAGCCGATCACAAAAACTTGATAAAGGAGTCCGGCGACGTAGATGCCAGCGATCAAGACTGCCTGCTTAGCCGTGCCCTTCGCGTCCCACGAGTGACCCCATTGTCTGGGGGAAAAACGAAGCCAAAGCAGAACAGCCGCAAACCAAGCCAGCCCGATGGTGATCATTTCTTTAGGAGTCATGCTGCTTGCACTCGCTTCTCCAATAGTCCATCAATTCCTTCAAACTCCAATCCAACCAAGCAAATTCAAAACACCCCACATCGATCACGACGGGCGCAGCGGCGTATTCACGGTTCGACGGTCATGAGGACGAACCCAGCCAAGCACTCTCGTGTTGAACTCCTGCGTCGAACTCTGCGCCTTCTTCAGAACGCTCCGTCTGGATGTCGCAGCGCATGAACAGAGCCGTCCCCCGTTAACACATAAATCCTGTCATCCCTAACGTCCACCAGCCCAGTACCCCCGCCATCTACAGTCGTCGTCAGCTTGCAAAGAACCTCCGCTGTGTCCGGACTGAGCAGGTCAACTCCTTGGAGATGCGATGCGTAGAACAACCGTTTCCGAGTGAGATACCGAAAATAACAGCAATATCCAATAAGGCTTGCGGATCGGTGAACCCCCGATTCGTTCAGGAATGCAATCTCCGAACTGTCTTTTGGGGGCCACGCTCCTCGGAGAACGATCACAACGTCACGCCCAGTGCTCTCGGCGAATTCGACGCTGTCGCCCTTCCATTCAATATGCTGCCGGAGCTTGCCATTAGTTGGGTCTAGCAGATACACGGACTCGGCAACGACGACCAGAAGACCTTTGTGAAGGAGCGGGCCAAAAGTCGAGGGGCCGTCCACCTTTTGCTCCCAAGCGTCTTCGCCTGTGATGGCTTCATACGCGACGACGATATTGGCATTCGTGGGAACAATGACCAGTCCGTTTACCACTACTGGTGTGGAGTTCACGTCATCGTTCTCATCACTGTTTGTTCGTTTGCTCCAGATCGTCGCTCCGGTATTGGAGTCGAGGCAGTGCAAAAAACCCTTACGGTTGCCGATGTATAGGCTGCCCTGATTTATCGTCGGGGAGGAGTAAATCCATTCTACATCGGTTCCGTATGGGCAGAATGACCATCGAATCTCACCGGAGTCCGCGTCTAGCGAATAAACCGTGTGGGGAGAATTCGCAAACAACCTTCCTGAGTTGAGATAAACCGACGCCCCTGAGAATTTTCCCAGTTCCGTTCGCCAAGTCAAACGCCCGGTGGCACGATCTAAAGCGCAAATCGCACCCGGACTAAAAATCGAAACGAACAACTTATCATCCGCGATCAGGGGATTCGGACGAGCATTGCCGGGGCTTCAATAGCTCGGACGCCGCAGCCACATTCGTCATGCCGGGGTCGAGCCACCCGTCGTAGGCCTTCGGATCGAGGATGACTGGCATCCGGTCGTGGACAGGCGACGTTACAGCGCAGGTCGAAGAAGCGAAGCAATCGTGTACGAAAGCGCAGTATAGCGAGATGCAAATAACGTATCTACCAAAGAACAAGTTCGACGGATTTGTAGCGGAATGAAATTGACAAGGTTCTGAATTCGACTAATCCTGCGACCGTCTCCGTCGATGATATTCGCCGCCACTAAGGCCGCCGAGATCAATTACAACGGTGACAATCAGAATCAGTAAGTTAATGCCAGCTATAGGCTGTCGTGTATTCGCCATCCACGCATACACCAAAGTGGTCAGGGGTAAGAACAAAAATCCGAGCACGGGCAATATCAGACCGTGGTACGCTCGTTCCAAATAATTCGAGAACAGGAACAACAATGCGAGTGCGATTCGAGGAAAGGCGAGAAAGACAATTAGCAGGAGGCAACCCACGAAATTCTCCTCGCGCATCGTACACTTTTCCTGCAAGCGACACAACGAAGTTGCGGGCGGGCAAGGATGCTGAAATCGTCACCTACTGCACGAACACACATTGACACGCATCGAATACGCCGCCCGTGAATTGGGGCCATGGGCTACACGAACGTTTGGCATTATCCTGAGGTTAAACAGGGCTGGATGGAAGCAGGGCTCCCGGTGGAGAAGGGTACTTAGGGTGGCTCCTGCTGTGCCATTGGGAGGACTGTGCCATCAATGAACGCCGAGCAGGACCATTGCTGAAATCGAGCGACTGGAGCGCATCTTCTCAGCGCCGGATATCAGGCCTCTCAGCGCAAGCGACATCTCGGCTGCCAATCAAAGGCACGACGAAATGCTCGCGCATAGCCCGTGGTTTCGGTTGTGGCAGCATTTCGGGGTTTGCTGCCGAGGTGAAGCCGAAGGCGGGCTTCGGATTCGGAACTAGTGCCGCTTCGCGGTATCAGCAATTCATTTCGTGGTACCAATCCGAGTGCGGCGACCAGCCGCCACACTTGGGGCACTGGGTTGAAGTCCATTGGTGCAGGCACGCTGGACACACCCCTCCCGTATCGAACGTGTTCCACATATGCCCACAGTTGCAGGACCAACGATCTTCCTTTCGGGGCGACCAACCGCACAGGGGGCAGCGGATGCGGGGGCCGGAGGGGTCGAGACCCTTCTCCTGATCGGGTTCACGATCGATAACAACAACGGGCTTGTCGTCCATGAGGGCACACATGCTTCAATATTATGACGCAGGTTCCCCACGCCTCTCTGGTCAATCCCGTGTCAGAGACCGCCCTCAGACGCCGCTTCCCATGGAACTCCCGCATCAAAATCGAACCCGAATTCCACTTCATCCGGCATCGTGTCGTTCAGAGCTTCGTCAAAGCTCGCCGTACTCGCCTTGATTGGATTCCTTGCTTCGTATTCATCACGGAGGAGATGAGCTTGGCGGCACCGATCCTCAGCGATTTGGGCATGGTTCTCGTAGAGTTCGATCCCTACAAAGTGCCGCCCGAGCTTGAGTGCAACCTCTCCGCTGGTGGCCGTGCCGCAGAATGGATCGAGAACAATTCCACGACGGATCGTTGGCAGATCGGGTTCCCATCCCACAGTCACGGGCTTTCGTGGAATGTATTTCCTTCTTTCCTTCCAGTGTCCTGCCGAACCGACTTGAGTCGGATTTCCTCTTCCGCTTTCGTGTACTTGCCGATGCCCCTGCTGAATGGCCGAGCCTCCTCGTATGGCACCATCTCAATTATTCGACGCTTGGGTCCCTGTTCCGTGATTTCCTGCG